>ERZ772855.1632-NODE-1632-length-21364-cov-12.352668_pt1 | contig 21364 bp, 25 predicted proteins | sample MGYA00511900_ERZ772855 | MGnify/ENA primary metagenome ERZ772855 (study PRJEB29015, sample SAMEA2737701) | human gut metagenome | biome: human gut; feature: human-associated habitat; material: faeces | place: China | collected 2012 ...
TTCTTCTTGAGGGTCTCAACCAGGCTACGCTCAGGTTTTGCCTTCTTATCAACACCGTCGAAAGCGGAAACAGTCATGTTTCTGCGGGCGGGGGTGTAAGGCTTGAAAGTCTTAATAGCCATTTGCGTTTCTCTCCTTTATTGAGATTTGGTTTAGACCATACCCTCGAAGAACTCGATGGTCTTGGAGTCGGCGGTCAGGGTGACGACAGCCTTCTTGTAGGCGGCCTGCTTGCCGGCGGGATAAGCGCCGGTGCGCTTGACCTTGCCCTGCATACGGACGGTATTGACCTTCGCGACCTTCACGCCGAAAATCTCTTCGATCGCGGCCTTGATCTCGGTCTTGTTGGCGTTCACGTCCACCATAAAAACGTACTTCTTGTCAGCGACAGACTCCATGGACTGCTCGGTGATGACAGGTCTTCTGATGATATCGTAAGCGTTCATTATGCGAATACCTCCTCAATCGTGGCCAGAGCAGCCTTGTCAACGACCAGCTTGGTGGCGTTCAGCACGTCGTAAACGTTCAGCACGCCGGCGAAGGTGACTTCGCAGCCGGGGATGTTGCGGCCGGACTTTACCACGTTCTGGTCGGCGGCGGCAGTGACGACCAGAGTCTTGCCTTCGCAGCCGACGGCCTTCAGGAACTTGGCAAACTCGGAGGTCTTGGGAGCGTCCATCTTGATGGCGTCGATGACCACGATATTTGCCTCGGAAGCCTTGGCGCTCAGGACGCTCTTCAGCGCCAGACGCTTGGCCTTCTTATTCAGGGTGTAGCTGTAGGAGCGGGGCTTGGGGGCAAACACGATGCCGCCGTGGGTCCACTGGGGAGCACGGGTGCTGCCCTGACGGGCCCGGCCGGTGCCCTTCTGACGCCAGGGCTTACGGCCGCCGCCGGAAACCTCAGCGCGGGTCAGAGCGCTCTGGGTGCCCTGACGCTTGTTGGCCAGATGGTTCTTGACAACGTCATGAACCACAGACTCATTGGGGGTGATGCCGAAAACTGCTTCGGAGAGTTCGATCTCGCCAACCAGCTTGCCGGACATATCATAAACATTGGTCTTAAGCATGATTTAAGATCTCCTTTCCTTAGCCTCTTGCGGAAGCCTTCTGGGGATTTCTGCCGGAAGCCTTCTGCGGGTTCTTGCTGATGCCGAGCTCGACATTCTTGACCTTGTTGTTCTTGACGGTGTTGCGGATGTAGACCAGACCGCCCTTAGGGCCGGGGATGGCGCCGCGGATGACGATCATGTTCAACTCTGCGTCCACCTTCACAACATCCAGATTCTCAATGGTGACCTGCTCATTGCCCATCTGGCCGGCGCCGATCTTGCCGGGGAAGATACGGGACTGATGAGAAGATGCGCCCATGGAACCGGCATGACGGTGGACAGGGCCGCCGCCGTGGGTCATGGGGGTGCGGCCTGCGCCGTGGCGCTTCACAACGCCCTGATAGCCGTGGCCTTTGCTGATGCCGGTAACGTCGATCTTGTCGCCGGCAGCGAAGGTGTCCGCCTTGACTTCGTCGCCGACGTTCATGTCGGCAGCGCCGTCCAGCTTGAACTCCTTCAGGTACTTCTTGGGGGCAACGCCGGCCTTCTTCAGGTGGCCTGCCTCCGGCTTGCTGAGCTTCTTCTCGGCGACGTCGCCAAAGCCCAGCTGGACGGCTACGTAGCCGTCGGTCTCAACGGTCTTCTTCTGGGTAACGACGCAGGGGCCTGCTTCCACAACGGTCACAGGGATCACCTTGCCGCTCTCATCGAAGATCTGGGTCATACCCACTTTTTTGCCGATGATTGCTTTCTGCATGGTTTGGTTTCTCCTTTTTTATAGGTTATTGGTCGGCAGCCCATTGGGAGGCCAGCCGACATGACCCGTCCGCCCGATGCCAGACAGTGCGGGCTGCCATAACTTCGCTTGCGCGCCGTTACAGCTTTATCTCAATCTCAACACCAGCGGGAAGATCCAGACTCATCAGAGCCTCGACGGTCTTCTGGTTGGGGTTGAGGATATCGATCAGACGCTTGTGGGTTCTGCGCTCGAACTGCTCACGGGAGTCCTTGTACTTGTGGACAGCCCGAAGGATGGTGACGACTTCCTTCTTTGTGGGCAGCGGGATGGGGCCGGAAACCTGAGCGCCGTTGCGCTTCGCGGTCTCCACGATCTTTGCAGCGCTGGAGTCGATCAGCTGGTGATCGTAAGCCTTCAGCCGGATGCGGATCATCTGGTTTGCCATGTTTGTTTTCCTCCTTGAATTACGTACTCAGTTTGCGTAGTGTCTGGGTACGGTCGAACTACTATTGTCCGCGCCGCCGTGCGTATCATTCCGAGCCATGAAAAATGGCCGACCGAGGCCGACCCTTCTTCCGTTCCCGGCGATATACGCCAGCGCTTCCAGAAGCAGTTCAGCCGCCCGATGACCGGACATACTCCGCGGAAGTTACCGTTTTTCAACGCAATCTCCCGCATCATCGCAGTGCACGCGCAGAATCTCCCTACACGCGCTCGATTATGATACCATCTGTTTCCCCATTTGTCAAGCACTTTTTCAGAATTTTTCACGAAGTTTTGTATTTATTTTCGGTGAAAACAGAGAATTCTTTTTATTCCTTCCCCCCTGCAAATAATTCTGGAACTCTTCTTCCCCTTCCTGCGGTGTCTGCTTCGGCCTTGCGAAAAAGACCATCTCCCAATCCGGGAAAAGTTGTCGTCTTCTCTCTGTCGCCGCATTCAGGATTTCATCAATTTCCTTCGCATCTGCTTCCCGTATGCATCGTAGAATTGTCTTCTTCATCATTGTTCCCCTTTTCATAGTATCGTTATACGAACACTGTTCCAACTGTAATTTTACTGGGATAATATAGAAAAGTCAAGTAACTAGGGGGACAAAAATGATAAAGTACGACCGTCTGTGGCAGACCATGAAGCAGCGGGGTGTTTCCCAGTATGATCTTTATACCCATTATAATGTAAACCGCTCCCAGCTCAATCGGCTCCGGCACAATGAGAACGTGGAGATCAATACCATCGACAAGCTCTGCAACATCCTGCAATGCCGGGTTGAGGACATCATGGAGCATTTCCCAGACGATAACCGGTTCTGACGCCGCTCTTACCACACGAAAAGCGCTTCTGCCGCCAGCAGAAGCGCTTTTTGTTATTTCAGCTCCCAGGCTTTGACCTGACTTGCCTTTTCGTACAGCTTCAGGTAGCTTTCGTACCGGGTCTTTTCGATCTTCCCTTCCCCGCAGGCTTCCCGGACGGCACAGCCCGGCTCCCTGCGGTGGGTGCAGTCGTCAAAGCGGCACTTTCCCAGGTATTCCCCGAAATCCGCGAAGGCATATTGCAGATTCTCCTTGAGGATCACGTCCATTTCATCGGTGTCGAAGGAGGAAAATCCGGGGGTATCCATGACAAAGGTGTCGTCGCCCAGACTGTACAGCTCCACGTGCCGGGTGGTGTGCCGCCCACGGCCGAGCTTTTCGGAAACCTCGCCGGTGGAGAGGTTCAGCTCCGGCGCCAGACGGTTGAGAATGCTGCTCTTGCCCACGCCGGAATTACCGGTGAAGGCCACCAGCTTGCCTTTGATCAGTGTCCGCAGTGCCTCCACACCGCCGCCGGTCTCGGCACTGGTGCAGATGACGGGGAAACCGGCGTTCCGGTAGATACGCACCAAGTCCACCGCCGGGTCTAGGTCGCACTTGTTAACGCACAGGTAAACCGGCACCTCCTGATCTCCCGCAATGGCCGCCACCCGGTCAATGAGAAACGGCTCCGTCACCGGGTTGACGTTGGCCGCAAACACCACCAGAGCGTCAATGTTGGCGACGGCGGGGCGGACGAAGCAGTTGCGCCGGGGCAGCACCTTTTCCACCATGCCCTTCCCCCGCTCCACGGTAATACTGACCATGTCGCCGGTAAGGGGCGTGCAGTTTTCCCTTCGCAGAATGCCCCGGGCGCGGCAGGTGATCACCGCGCCCCCCGTCTGCACGTCATAAAATCCGCTGATGGAACGGACGATCCGCCCGGTATGCTGTTTTTCCATACTCAATTGAACGGCACTTCCTTGGACTGGTAGAATTCTCCGTCGATGTAAATGTCATAGGTCTGGGTTCCTGTGCCTGTCAGGTCGCAGACAAAGCTGGATGTCCCCGGCACGATCTCCCGGGACTCGATGACTTCCTTGCCGTTCAGGAAAATGCTCAGAATGTACGGCTCATCCCGTTCCGGCAGGGAGAACTGCACCCCGATGGTCACCGGCTCGTTGGGGTCTTTGGGGGTCGTGGCCTGGGTGGGGCCTGTGGTTTCCTCCGGCCCTTTGGAGATTTGCAGAACGATCTCCGTGTTGACGTCGATCTCCTCGTTCTTCGCCGCCGACTGGTGAATGACCTCGCCCTTGGGTTTCAGGCTCTCCACTTCCTCGGTTCTGACGTTGGTAAAGCCGGTCTGCCCCAGCAGCTCCTTGGCCTTGTCCACATCCAGCCCCATCACGTTGAGCATCTTCGCCGTGATGACGTCCGGGCCGGTGCTGACATAGATGTACACCGTCTGTCCCGCCGTCATTTCCGTACCGGCGGACGGCTCCGTGCGGATGACCTGCCCCGCCTCGTATACGTAGCTGATCTCGTTGCGGGTGATCGGCTCAAAGCCCTGCCCCAGCAGGATGGACTTTGCCTCCTCCGCGCTGGTGCCTACGAAATTGTCCATGGTCTTGGCTTCCGGCCGCTGCCCCAGGCTGACGGTGATCCAAAGCTCCGAGCCTTTGACCACCTTGCTGCCGCCGGTCGGCTCCGTGTGGAGGATTTCTCCCTTTGGCTTCGTATCGTCGTACTGCTGCTGAAGCTTGATGGTAAAATCCGGGTACTGGGACGCAAGACTTTCGTCGTAAATGCTTCCCTCCAGATAGGGCACCTCCACCAGCGCCTTTTCCTTGCTCAGCAGTGCGCCGTTGAACAGTGCCATCAGGAAGATAAAGATCGCGATCACCGTCACGGCGCTGCAAACCACGATGGCCGTGGTGGCGACCCGGCTGCGCTCCTCCTTGCGTTCCTCTTTGCGCTGCTGCTGCTGCGCCTGGCGGCGCTGCTGGGCGCGGCGGATGGACTCGTTGTCCTGCCCCGCCTGGGCGTTCTGGTGCAGGCGGATGCTGTCCGAGGACGTCCGGACGGGCGCCGCCCCGGTTTTGGCCTGCACCTTTTTCTCCGCCGTGGTCATGCCGCGGGAGAGGTTGGGGAGCACCCGCGTCGCATCGTCCACCATGGTATGGTAATCGAAGATCATGTCCGGGTTCTGCCGGAACTCCTCCATATCGTGGAGCATTTCCGTGGCGGAGACGTACCGGTCGTTGACTTCCAGCGCCATGCCCTTCATGATGATCTGCTCCAACCCTCTGGGAATATTGGGGTTCAGGGTGGAGGGCAGCGGCGCGCCGCCGTTGATATGCTGGATGGCCACCGCCACGGGGGATTCCCCGTCGTAGGGCGGGCGGCCGGTCATCATTTCGTACATGACAACGGCCAGAGAATAGATATCGGAACGGTTGTCAGTGTGGCCGCCCTTGGCCTGCTCCGGGGAGATGTAGTGGACGCTTCCCAGGGCTTCCTTCGTCAGGGTGTTACTCTTGCTCATGACCCGGGCAATGCCGAAGTCCATCACCTTGACGGAGCCGTTTTTCAGCACCATAACGTTATGTGGCTTGATGTCCCGGTGGATAATCCCCCGGCTGTGGGCGTGCTCCAACCCCTTGGCGATCTGCATGGCAAAATGCAGCGTCTCCTTCCAGTTGAGCACCCCTTTTTTCTCCATGTACTGCTTGAGGGAAATGCCGTCGATCAGTTCCATGACGATGTAATTGGCGCTGTCGGAGGCGGAAACGTCGTAGACCTGCACAATGTTGGGATGGCTCAGCATGGCCACGGCTTCACCCTCGGCACGGAACCGGCGGCGGAATTCCTCATCCCGTGCGAACTCATCCTTGAGTATTTTGACGGCCACCAGCCGGTTCAGCCGGTGGTCACGCGCCTTATAGACGACGGCCATGCCGCCGGTACCGATGATCTCCAGAATTTCGTACCGGTCGTCCAAGAGCCGTCCAATATATTGATCCATATTCAGAAATTGCTCCTTTCGCGGTACTCAAATGGCAATCAGCACGCTGGTGACATTGTCCGGCGCGCCCCGGTTTTTGGCAATGTTCAGCAGACGCTTGCAGCAATTCTGCTTGTACACGCCGTGGACGACCTCAAAAAGGATTTCCTGATCGTCCAGAAGATTACTCAGTCCGTCGCTGCACAGCAACAGGTAGTCTCCCTTACCCACGTCCAGATGGAAGATGTCGCACAGCACGGTTGTCTCCGTTCCGATGGCGCGGGTGATGAAGTTCTTGCCGGGATAGCTTTTCGCCACCTCCGGGGTCAGATCTCCCCTGTCCACCATCATCTGTACCAGAGAATGATCCTTGGTCACCTGACGGATGCCGCTTTTGCCCACGTGATAGGCGCGGCTGTCCCCCACGTTAACTACGGTCGCCTTCCGGCCACGCACCATCACCGCCACCAGCGTGGTGCCCATGCCGTCGAATTCCTCGAACTGCCGGGACTGGTCGTACACGGTGAAGTTCGCCAGCTTCACGGCGCTGCGGAGCATCTGGTCAACCTTGTCCTGCTCCATGACGGGCTTCCAGCAGCGGCGGACTTCCTCCACGAACACGTCCACCGCCAGAGAACTGGCAATGTTTCCGGATTTGGCGCCGCCCATGCCGTCGCAGACGATGCACAGCAGGTTGCCGCGGTCAAGCTGTTCAATTCTGTAGGAATCCTGATTCTGTTTCCGGACACAACCGGGATCGGTCAATCCCCAGCTCTGCATAGGCTCGCGCCCCCTTTTCTCTATCGCTTCTCTTTGCTTTGATTGTACTTTCGTCTCAGCTGCCCGCAGGAGGCGTCGATGTCGCCGCCCAGCGTTCTGCGGACGGTGGCAGTGACGCCGCCGTCTTCCAGGGTTTTCTGAAACGCCGCCACGGCCGCCCGGGTGCTTGGCTTCAGGGGGCTTTCCTCCACATGGTTTAAGGGGATCAGATTGAAGTGGGCAGGCAGCCCCTTCAAGCGCCGGAGCAGCTCTTTCGCATCCTCCGGGCGGTCGTTGACCCCGTCGATCATGGCATACTCAAAAGAAATCCGCCGGGAGGTCGCCTGATAATACCGGCGGCAGGCCGCCAGCAGTTCCTCGCTGGGATAGGCTTTGTTCACCGGCATGATCCGGTCCCGCACCTCGTCGTTGGGCGCGTGGAGGGAAACCGACAGCGTCAGCTGCAGTTTCCGCTTCGCCAACTCGTCGATCTTCGGCACCAGCCCGCAGGTACTGAGACTGATATGCCGCATGGAAATGTTCATGCCCTCAGGGCTGTTCACCAGCTCCAGAAAGCGCATCACATTGTCAAAATTGTCCAGCGGCTCGCCAATGCCCATCAGCACGATGTGGGAAATGGGCAGGCCGGAGTCCACCTGCGTGAACAGCACCTCGTCCAGCATTTCATAGGGTTCCAGCCGCCGCACCAGTCCGCCGATGGTGGAGGCGCAGAAGGCGCAGCCCATGCGGCAGCCCACCTCCGTGGAAATGCACACGGTGTTCCCGTAGTGATAGCGCATCAGCACCGTCTCCACGCAGTTGCCGTCGGACAATTCCCAGAGGTATTTGATCGTGCCGTCCCGGGCGGATTCCTGCCTGCGCACCACCTTTGGGGCGCAGATGGGATATTCCCGCGCCAGCGTGTCCCGGAGGGACTTGGGCAGGTTCGTCATTTCGTCATAGGCGCGGACGCCCCTGTGCAGCCAGGTGTAGACCTGCTTGGCACGGAACGCAGGCTGCCCCAATTCTTTCAGAACCGCCGTCAACTCCGGCAGGGTCATGGATTTCAGATTCATGCTTTTCTCCGCAGACGGCAGATAAAGAAGCCGTCGGTATCATACTCGCCGGGGATCAGGGTAAGCATCCCGGTTTCGTTTTTGGGAAATACATCCGGCAGCGGCAGCGGCTCCGTCGTAAACTCGCCGTGCGCTGCAAGGAATGCGGAAACCACATCCTCGTTTTCCCGTTTCAGCACGGTGCAGGTGGAATACAGCAGCGTGCCGCCGGGTCTGACATAGGACGCCTGAGTTTCCAGAATTTTCAACTGCAAGGCCGGAAGGTCTTCCAGCTCTTTCAGATTTTTGTATCGGATATCCGGTTTTTTCCGGATGATGCCAAGGCCGGAACAGGGCACGTCGGCAATGACGGTGTCCATGGCGCCGACCCATTCCGGCACAACCTGGGATGCGTCCTGCTGACGCGCCGTAATGTTCGTCAGTCCCAGACGCGCCGCACCGTTTTCGATCAGGGCAGTTTTGTGGGGGTATATGTCGCAGGAGACGATGCTTCCCTTACCGCCCATGGCAATTGCCGCGGCGAAGCTCTTGCCTCCCGGCGCGGCGCAGCAGTCCAGCACGTTCCCGCCGGATTCCGGCAGTCCCGCGCACAGGACACTGAGCTTTGCCGCCGGGTCCTGCACATAGAACAGCCCTTCCCGGAACGCCGGCAGCTGCTCTAAGCTTCCCGTGCCGGACAGCACCAGACAGTCCGCCATCCACTCGTGAGGTTTGACGCAGACGTGTTCCGCCGTCAGCCGCTCGGCCAGTTTCTCCGCAGATATCCGGAGGGTGTTCACCTGCACCACCGTCCGGGGTGCGGCATTGTCGGCAATGAGCATGGGTTCCAGCTTGCCCTTGGGCAGGTTTGCTTTCAGCAGGGAGATCAGCTCGTCCGGGTGGCTGTAGCGGTCGGCATAGGACACCGGCTCCTGCAAGGTTCCCTTCGTCGCCGCCGCCTTACGCAGAACGGCATTCACCAGCGCCCCGGCCTTCGGATTTTTGCAATATTTTTTTGCCAGCGTCACCGATTCATTCACGGCGGCGCTTTCTGGGACCTTGTCCAGCTCATAAATCTGGTACAGCCCCAGATGGAGGATGTCCCGCACCACGGGATGGAGGTCTTTCAGCCGCCCCGTTAGGAGCTGCTTCAGGTAAAAATCCAGCTTGTTCCGGTTTTGCAGGACGCCGTAGCACAGCCGCGTAGCCAGCGCCGCGTCCCTTGGGGACAGGCGGTCCCGGGCAATATATTCTTTCAGCGCCCCGTTTGGCCATGCGCCGCTTTTACGGCAGGCGATCAGCGCGTTCAGCGCCGTTTCTCTCGCGCCCATCAGCGCTCCAAGGGATGACCCCGGAAATAATCGGGCGCCGCCATGCGCTTGCCGCCCTCGGCTTGCAGGGAAATGATCTCCACCGCCCCCTCGCCGCAGGCGATGCGCAGTCCGGTCTTCGTCAGGCTTAAGATTTCGCCGGGCTTGCCGCTGCCCTCCACAACCCGTGTGGCGTGGACTTTGAAGGTCTTGCCCTGCAATTCCATGGTCGCAACCGGCCATGGGTGCAGCCCCCGGACGTGGTTATGCACCTGCTGCGCCGTCTTCGTCCAGTCGATGGGGCACATGGACTTGTCCAGCATGGGGGCGTAGCTGACCCCCGATTCGTCCTGGGGCGTGGCAGGCACCTTTCCCCTTTCAAACCGGGTCAGGGTCTTGCTCAGCAGCTCCGCACCCAGCACCGCCAGATGATCCAGCAGCTCCCCCGCCGTCTCGTTTTCGCCGATGGGGGTCTTGGAAACGTCAATGATATCCCCGGCGTCCATTTCCCGGGTCAGGTACATAGCGGTAACGCCGGTCTCCGTCAGGCCGTCCAGCACCGCCCACTGATAGGGGGCGGAACCGCGGTATTTGGGCAGCAGGCTGGCATGGATGTTGATGCAGCCGTATTTCGGCACGTCCAGCACCTTCTGGGGCAGGATGCGCCCGTAGGCCACCACGGCGCAGATGTCCGGCTGCAAGGCGCGGAGCTGCTCCACCGTCTCTTCCTCCCGGAAATTTTCCGGCTGAAATACGGGGATTCCGGAAGCCACCGCCACCTCCTTCACCGGGGACGCCACCAGCTTCATGCCCCGTCCCTTGGGGCGGTCAGGCTGTGTGTAGACGCCCACCACGTCGAAGCCGTCGGCCAGAATTTTTTTCAGGCAGGTCGCCGCGATGTCCGGCGTACCCATAAACACAACACGCAAGGATGATCCCTCCGTTACTTTTCTTGCTCCAGTTCTTCCTCCGTCAGGAACCGCTCCATGACCTCGGTGTAGACGATGCCGTCCAGATGATCCAGCTCATGGCAGAAGCACCGGGCGATCAGTTCCTCGCCCTCAGCCTCGAACCACTCACCGTTCCGGTCCTGCGCGCGAACCTTGGCATAGTTGGGGCGCTTCACCAGACCGTACTTGCCCGGAACGCTGAGGCACCCCTCCGCGCCGCACTGCTCACCGCTGGTCTCCACCAGCTCCGGATTCACCAGCTCCAGAATTTCCTCGCCGGTATCCACGATCACAACCCGGCGCAGAATGCCCACCTGGGGGGCGGCCAGTCCCACGCCGTTAGCTTCGGCCAGGGTATCGGTCATGTCGTTCAGCAGTTTGTGCAGCCGCCAGTCGAATTTCTCCACCGGACGGCATACCTTGTGCAGCGCCGGGTCTTTGTATGTCAGAATTTTGCGCAGTCCCATGATATTACCTCGTTTCTCTTATGGTAAACGGCTTGCCGGTCAGTCGAATCCGTTCACATCAATGTAGGCGCTGACACCCCGGTTTGCCTTGTCCTTTCCGAACTCCCGGAGGAGATAGGAAAGCAGCTGGCGCATTGTCCGGGTCAGGCGGCAGCGCAGGGTCAGCTGGTAGCGGAAATGGTAGTTGACCTTCGGCACGGCGCAGGGCGCAGGCCCCAGCACCGCGCAGCGTTCCTCCCGGTAGGCTTCCTGACGCAGACACGCGATCAGGCTGTCCCGGAATTTTGCCGCGCCCCGAAGCACCGCCGTTTCCTCCCGTCCCGTCACCACCACGGCGGCGAGATCGCCGAAGGGCGGCGCGTTCTGCACCCGGCGCAGCTGAATTTCCAGATCGTAAAATCCGTCGTAATCCTGCTCCGCCGCGTACCGGATGACCTGATGGTCTGGCACCATCGTCTGAATGATAGCCTTTCCGGGGCTGTCCCCCCGGCCGGCTCTGCCCACCACCTGGGTGAGCATATTGAAGGTGGTCTCCCCCGCCAGATACCCGCCGGTGTACAGGCTCAGATCGGCGTCCAGCACGCCCACCAGCGTGACATTGGGAAGATTCAATCCCTTGGCCACCATCTGGGTGCCAAGAAGCACGGGAACGTTCTCCTTTTGGAAGTGTTCCAGAATTTTTTCGTGTGTATTCACGGCGCTTACCGTGTCAGCGTCCATCCGGTCGGTCTCCATGTCGGGGAAGAGGAACTCCAGCTCCTCCTGCACCCTCTGAGTACCGGTGCCAATGGTTTTCAGCGGGCCGCCGCACTCCGGGCAGCGCTCCGGCACCGGCTGGGAAAAGCCGCAGTAGTGGCACATCAGCCGGTTGTTGGCGCTGTGATAGGTCAGGCGGACGCTGCACCGGGGACATTCCGGCGCTTTCCGGCAGTCCACACACACCAGCGCCCGACTGTTTCCCCGGCGGTTGAGCAGCAGAATCGTCTGCTTTCCCGCGTCCCGGTTGTCGGACAGCGCTTCCCGCAGAGGGATGCTCAGGGAAAGATCGTTTCCCAGCTTCAGCTCCTCCCGCATGTCCACGATGTCCACGGCGGGCAGCTTCCGTCCGCCATAGCGTTCCGCCATAGTGTACAGGCTGTAAGCGCCGGCCTTCGCCCGGTACATGCTTTCCACGGAGGGCGTCGCGGAGCCGAGCAGCACCAGTGCGCCTTCCTTCGCGCCCCGCCAGATGGCGACCTCTTTGGCACTGTAGCGGGGGGAATTTTCGGATTTATAGGAATGCTCCTGTTCCTCGTCCAGAATGATCAGGCCGGGGGTACAGGGGGCAAACACCGCCGAGCGGGTCCCTACGACCACTTTCGCGTCGCCGCTTCGGACGCGCTTCCACTGGTCGTACCGTTCCCCCGCCCCAAGGCTGCTGTGCAGCACCGCCACCTGAGCGCCGAAATAGGCCGTCATCAGCCCCAGCAGCTGGGGCGTCAGGGCGATTTCCGGCACCAGAAGCAGGGCGCTTCTGCCCGTTTCCAGACAGGTTTGGATGAGTTTGATATAGATGGAAGTCTTTCCCGAGCCGGTCACACCCCGAAGGAGCGCGACGCCCGGATTTTCCTGCGCCATTTGCTCCGCGAGTCCGTCATAGCAGCGCTGCTGATCGGGGCTGAGCACCAGCGGCCCGTCCAGCTTTGCCGGACGGATTTCCCGGCATCGAAGGACCGGCTGCTCGGTCAGCGTCAGATACCCCAGTTTTTCCAGCCGGTTCACCGTCGCGGTAGAAGCGCCGGTAAAATAGCACAGCTCCTTCACGGACACGCTGCCCACGCCGCACATCAGCTCCAGCACATTTTTCTGCATGGCGGCGGATTTGGGGCGGTGGGAGGCGTACTCCATGGCTTCCTCGGCGGAAACCGCCAGAGCGGCGATTTTCTCCGTCTTGTCATTGGCGCGGCGCAGATATTCCGTTTCGGCGGATATCCACTTTTTCCGCGCAAGATACGCGATCACGTCGGAAAGGGTTTCCTCGTCGGGAATCAGAGCGCGCAGAGCAGATTCCTCCGCCTGACCGCCCAAATTTTCCAGCAGCGCCAGCACCTCCGCCGCGCCGTCCTTACGGATGGCCTTTTCCTTCCATGAGCGGTCGCTGGTGAGAGATATCCGTTCCCGCGCCTGAAACCACAGTCCCGCCGGGAGCATGACCCGGAGGCACTCATAAAAGGTGCAGAAATACCGCTCCCGCAAAAATGCCGCCAGCCGCAGCTGATGCTCCGACAGAATCGGCGCTTCGTCCAGACACCGCTCCACGGCTTTCAGCTTTTCCTCATTGCCTGTCTCCACGGTGAGGACGACGCCCTCGGTGCGCTTGTTGGCGCGGCCGAAGGGCAGCTGCACCCGCTGGCCGGGCTGCAGGGTCATCCCCTCGGGGATTTTGTAGGAATAGGGCTTGTCAATGGCATAGGTCGCGGCGGAAACCGCGATTTTCGCAATCATCCCTCACCCCATCCTTTCCGGCTGCTTTTCCGGAGGGTGTTCGCATCCCCCGGAAAAGCATCATTTCATATACTCTTCCTTCACGGTGGCGGAAAGCTCGCCGTCCGCCACTTCCTCAATGGCCATGGTCACGGGCTTTTCCGGCAGATCTTCCTGAAACGCCTCGGCCTCAGCGGCGATCTGACGGGCGCGGTGCGCCACCAGATTCACCAGCAGATAACGGCTGTCCACTTTCTTCAGCAAATCAGCAACAGGGGGGTATAGCATAATTTCGTTCCTCCAATAAAATAACAGTATAGTCAGGGAATCTCTGAATAAATCGTCCACGACTGTGAGCGGATCTTTTTTGCCCACTCTCCGGTATCAAAAACGGGAAATATTGCGCAGCCGTTGCCGGCGCAAGCTGGCTTACGGATGCGGCATACCCCTTGCGGGTACATATAGTATTCCGCCGTTTTCGATACCTCGACTGGGCGAAAAATCTCTCGCTCACAGCTCTTGCCGATTTAATCAGAGCTTCCCTAGTCAGCCAGATTGGCAATGATTGTCAGAATTTCCTCGGCGCAGCGCTTCGCGTCGTCGTTGACCACAGTGTAGTCATACCAGCTTCGCTGCTCCATTTCCCATGACGCCCGTTCCAGACGCATTTTGATCTGTTCCTCCGAGGTATCACCCCGGCTGCGCAGACGGCGCTCCAGCTCCTCCCGGGACGGCGGCATGATGAAGATCAGCACCGCGTCAGGGGCGGACTGCTTCACCTGCTTCGCGCCCATGGGTTCGATGTCCAGAAGCAGCAGTCCCTGCTCCATTTTTTCCTCCGCCTGAGCGCGGGGGGTGCCGTAGTAGTTGCCCGCGTGGGCGTCGTATTCCAGAAACGCATTTTCCCGGATCATTTCCTCGAAGCGTTCTCTGGTCACGAAGTAGTAGTGTACCCCGTCCGTCTCCCCGGGCCGGGGCGCGCGGGTGGTGGCGGAGACGGAGAATTTCAGATCGTCCCGGCCGTCCATCACCTGTTTCAGGACGGTGCTCTTTCCCACACCGGAAGCGCCGGAGATCACAAACATTTTTCCCTTGCTCACGGCTCAATCCTCCTTTATTTCTTCTTCCGGTCTGTCCATCCACCGGGCATACAGCGTCTCGGTGGGGATGCCGGAGAGGATCACGTGATCGGTATCCATCAAAAGCACGGCCTTTGTCTTGCGCCCGTAGGATGCGTCAATGAGCATTCCCCGGTCTCTCGCCTCCTGGATCACCCGCTTGATGGGCGCGGAGTCCGGCGCTACAATGGCAAGCACCCGCCCCGCGGCGACCATGCTGCCGAAACCGATGTTCACAAGCTTCATAGCTACTCCTTACTCGATGTTCTGGGTCTGCTCCCGGATCTTTTCCAGCTCGGCCTTGATCTCCACCACGACCCGTGCCAGACGCACATCGGTGCACTTGGAGCCGATGGTGTTGGCCTCCCGGTTCATTTCCTGCAGCAGAAAGTCCAGCTTCCGTCCGACGGCGCCGCCGGTGGTGAGCATGTTGTTCATCTGCTCCAAGTGGCTTCTTAAGCGGACGGTCTCCTCGTCCACCGCCACCTTGTCGGCGAAAATAGCGGCTTCCGTCAGGATGCGGCTTTCGTCAATGGCGGTGCTCGCCAGAACCTCTTTGATCTTATTTTCCAGACGGGTGCGGTAGTCCAGCACAGTCTGGGCGCCGCCCGCTTCCACCTGACTGACCAGCGACAGGATCGTCTGTCCCCGGCTGCGCAGATCGTTCTCCAGCGCCTTGCCCTCCGTGGTGCGCATGGCGTCGAAGCCTGCCAGCGCCTTATTCACAACGGACAGCATATCGTCCAGCAGCTGCTGCTCGTCCACCTCCGGCTTCTCCACGGTAAACACATCCGGCATCCGGGACAGAAGCGACACGCTGATGTCCTCTTTCACATCGAAATTTTCCGCCATCTGCTTCATAGCGGCCAGATACCCCGCCACCATGGATTCATTCAGGGTGACCTTTACGTCGGCGGCACCCTCGGAGCGGACGGACAGGAACACGTCCACCTTGCCCCGGGAGATGGTGTTCTTCACGGCCTGCTTCACCGCGTCCTCTCCAAAGGACAGGCTGCGGGGCAGCTTCACGGTGCAGTCCAGATAGCGGTTGTTGACGGAGCGCAGCTCCACCGTAAATTCTCTTCCGTTCACGGTCTCCACGGCGCGGCCGTAGCCGGTCATACTTTTAACCAAACTCATTATCCCCTTTTTTCATGGCTTTTCTCATATTTTCCTTGCGAAAGCTGTGATTGTATAGTCAATATTGGCCTTTCTCACCACTTTGCGGTCGTACACCAGCACCAATGCGATGCCAAGCGCAAACCCAAGCCCCCCGACCGGTGCGCCGAAGCCCCCCAGCCGGAAGCCGATATAGTATCCCAAGAAGAACAGCACCAGCGGCGCAATGTACAATACCGCCGCCGCTTTCAGCACCGGGGCAGTCTCGGATTCCACCTTTACCAGCTCCCCCCGGCGCGCGCCGATGGGGTTCTTTGCCGTAAACGTCACCGTTTCCTTCGCCGCGCCGCAGCCGGAACATTTGTGGCAGTCGCCGGAACAGGCGCTTTCCCGGATACGGAACACCAGCGCCGTGCCGTCGTCATAGGTTTCCTTTACCCGGACGAGCTGTTCCATGCCGTCACCCCTTTACCGTTGCCGATACGGAATACGGCCCCATTACCGCGCCCACTGCCGTGAATTCCTCGCCGAAGGTGATGGACGCCTTGTAGGTGGCCGTTCCCGCCACGGCGTTGGAGAAGTCCACCACGACCTTGATGTCGTCTCCCGTCAGCTGGCTGATCTGTCCGGCCGCGCCGCGCACCCGCACCGTCAGGCTGGCGTTGATAATCTCCACCTCCATGCCCTCCGGCACGTTGATGGCCTCAAAATTGTCTACGGTATATTCTCTGGTACTCAGGCCGGAGAACTGTATGCTCACCGTGGCCTCGTTCACGCCGGTCTGGTTGGTAATGCCGTCGGGCAGGTTGATGGTGTAAAGCATATTCTGGGACTTTTCCACCGCCCGCAGATCGATCTCGGCAAGGGTATAGCTGTCGCCCAGCTCTGCCAGCGCGGCGTCGCTGCCCGTGACCCGGATGGAAGCGGGGTTGACCGTTATGGTGGTGTTTTCTTCCGTAGCACCGCCGCCGTAGGTGACCTGCGCCACCAGCTGCAGCTCCTTGATTCTCTGGATCTTCATGTCCAGATGGATTTCTTCCACATCCGTGGTGATCTCCGCCGCATCCACGGGGTTGCCCTCCTCATCGCAGAGGGTATAGCGGTAGCTCTCGCTGATGGACTCTGACTGATCCGTCAAGTCCACCTCGATCACCGCCTGCCGGATTTTGTCGGCGACGGAGGCGGGGCCGATAACATTCACTGTGGAATAGTCCAGCTGGACGTTTTCCGTGTCGTACAGATAATCCTCCGACCGGGTGCCGTCATATTGCACCACCACCGGCACATCCTTCACCCGGCGGTATTCCACATCTACATAAAAGTCGCTCTGGGACAGCGTCTCGAAGGCATTCTGCGCCACGTTTCCGGGGTAGGAAATGGTATAGCGCAGATTGATCTTCTGTCCCGGCTCGGTGATCGCGGACAGGTTGGCCTTGACCGTAATATTGTTCTGGTTGACCTTGATCAGATCGCTTCTGGCGCCTGCCAGCTGCAGCGACACCGTGGAGGAAGATGTGGAGGTACACATCAGTCCCCGCTCGTTCAGGACGCTCTCGCCCTCCAGCACCACCGGGATGTTGTAGTAAGTCTCCTCGGAATTGGGGCTGACGTAAGTGATGACGTACAGCCAGAGGCCAAAGGCGATGACGATGGACAGCAGAATGGAGCCAAGTCTATTTTTCATTGTCGTCCGTCTCCTTTCTGCGGGGCTGCAGCTTCTGCTTCAGCCGCAGACTCAAGTCCTGCTTCTCGTCCCCGTCGTTGGCAGGGCACAGTTCATTGTGCAGCAGCTTGTCCAGCGTCTGGGGCGCAAGGTGCCGCTTGAGCATTCCGCCCACCGCCACGGAAATGGTGCCGGTCTCCTCGGAGACGATCACCACCACCGCGTCGGAAGCCTCGCTCATGCCCACGCCGGCGCGATGCCGGGTGCCCAAGTCCGAGCTGAGACGGTTGCTGTCGGACAGGGGCAGCACACACCCCGCTGCGGCGACCCGGCCGTCCCGGATGATCATTGCGCCGTCGTGGAGGGGGGAATTCTTAAAGAAAATGTTCCGGATCAGCTGCTCGGAAACCTGACCGTCGATCTGGGTGCCGGTTTTGAAGTATTCCTCCAGCCGCTGCTCCCGGGCGAAGACGATCAGCGCGCCCACCTTTTCCCGCCCCATGGCCTCGCAGGCACGCACGGTCTGGGTAATGACCGCGTCCATCTCCTGCTGTACGGGCTTGTTGACGCCGAAGATACTCGTCAGCTTCACGCTGCCCAAATGATCCAGCATCCGCCGCAGCTCCGGCTGGAACAGGATCACCAGCGCCAGCAGTCCGATGGCCAGGAACTGGTTCATGATGAAGCCCACCGTGTACAGATGCAGGAAATCCGTCAGCCACGCGATGATCAGCACCGCGACCACGGCCTTGGCGATCCGGGTGGTGCTGGGTGTCTTGATCAGCGGAAGAATTTTATATATCAGAAACGCGACTACGGCGATATCCAGATAGTCTGACCACTGCATCCGCTGTATCTGATGCAGCAAATTCTGAATGCTCTCCATAAACGTTCTTACCCCTTTTATGTCAACTTTTGTATAGCGCATACTCCGCTATCGTAAATTAGCTATTATCTTGTCTATTATAGCGAATACCGGCGCTGATGGCAATAGCCAATCTGTAAAAAAATTGCGGCTAAACTCTGGGAAGTTTGGATACCGTTCGGAGAAACGCGTCGGTTTGGGCGTCGGATGCGTCGTGGCCAAAGCTGACCCGCACCGTCCCCGATTCCAGCGTCCCCGCGCTTTCGTGGGCAAAGGGGGCGCAGTGCAGACCCGCACGGACCGCAATGCCCTGCTTCGCCAGAAACGTCGCCGCTTCCTCACAGTCCATCCCCGGCCGGAAGGACACCGTCGATGCCTGATGCGCCCCGGCGAATACCTCCATTCCCAATTTCTGCAAGCCCTCGGCACACCGTTCCAGCTGCCGGTGCTCCCGGCGGAAAATGTTCTCCACACCTGTACGGCGGACAAACCGCAGTCCCTCCGTCAGTCCCGCGTAACCGGGTACGTTCAGCGTCCCCGCTTCCAGACGGTCAGGCAGGTAATCCGGCATGGCCTGATTGACGGAGTCGCTGCCCGTCCCCCCGAACAGCAGAGGCTGGGCATCGCCGCCGCAGAGCAGCAGCCCCGTCCCCTGAGGCCCCAGCAGCCCCTTATGCCCCGGCATGGCGATAAAATCCGCCCCCAGCGCCTGAAGATCCACGGGCAGCGCCCCGGCGGACTGGGCGGCATCGATGATGAACGGCACCCGCCATTTCTGGCACATCTCCGCCAGCTGCTCCACGGGCAGAATATAGCCGAACACGTTGGAAACGTGGGTAAATACCGCCGCGTCCGCCCCCTGCTTCAATTCCCGTCCGAAGCGGGAAAGGGTGTCCTCCCAGTCAAACAGCCGCCGCCCCGCCACCCGGATATCCGCCCCCAGCGCATGAAGGGGGCGGGTCACGGCGTTGTGCTCGAACCCGGACACGATCACCCGTCCCCCGGGCTTCACGATGGAACGGATGGCGATATTTAAGCCATGGGTGCAGCTGGTGGTCAGCACGACCTGCTCCGGTCGGCAGTGGAACAGCTCCGCCGCAGCTTCCCGGCAGGCATACACCGTCTCCGACGCTTCCATTGCTGCGGGATACCCGCCCCGCCCCGGATTCGCGCAGGTGTACATTGCCCGCTCTACTGCCCGGTACACCCCCGGCGGCTTGCGGAAGGAGGTGGCGCCGTTGTCCAGATAGATCATACCGTCAGCTCCTCCAGATTTCCGTCCGGGCGCTGGGCATAAATTTTGCGCAGAGGGACGCCGTTCTCCCGCAGAAGCTCCACCACCGGGATGATGTCTTCCGTTTTGATCCGCAGACTGTAGCCGCAGCCCTGCTGCTCCATCCACTTGGGCGTCCGCTGGAGGACGCAGCGGTGGTTGTTCCGGTTCAGCAGCCGCTCGCCCCGCTGGGCGAACGTCACCGAGCGGAACGTGATGATAAAGATTCTCATAACGCAAAACCTCCCGGCACAATCTATGCCCGGGAGGTCGAAACCGTGCGTATTCCGGCGGCGAAAACGGGGCAGCCACGCAAGCAGCTGCCCCGCAGGATTATGGTTTGCTTTCGTTTTCCAGCGTAATGGTCGTAACATAGTCCGGATTTGGGATAAAAAGACGGTAACTGGTTCCCGACAGCTCCATATAGTAATAGCTCCAGCCGGATTTGAATTTCAGTCCCACCGTGATGGACGGCTGATTCTGAGCGGCGGCGGGCAGGTTGTTCAGCACCAGACATTCCCCTTCCTCCGTGGTGTAGTCCCCCCGATCCGCGGGTTCATCCGCGCCATTCAGAAGGATGTGGTCGCCGACGTAGGGTTTCATCGGGATGGCCACGCAGCACGAGCCCGTTTCCCCGAGAATTTCCCAGAATTCTTCGTATTCCCCGTCGGTGAGAAGCGCGTGCAGTTGGTCGTCCATGTAGATCTGGGAATCCCTGCGCAGGTCGTATTTCTTTGCGTACTCGCTTCTTCCCGCCAGACGCTGGTCATACTCCTCCCGCGTCCAGACGCCCGCTTCCAGATACTGGTCGACAGTGTCATCCGTCAGACCGTACCTCTCGCACCAGAACTGATTGTCGGGTCTTTGCAGGATCTCCTGCTTCAGCGTCTCCTCCGGCGTAAACCCTACCACCGTTTCCCCAGGCATGACCCCGGACAGGTCGTAGCCCAGCGCAATGGATTTCCCGTCATAGTAGCTCTGAAACAGCGTGAACTTGGTGTAGTCCGCTTCGGCAAATTCGACGGTTTCCGGCGTCTGGGGCTGGGGAATGCTCTGTGCCGCTTCCAGAACCGGCTCATCCTGCGGTGTCGCCTTGGGCTGTGCGGCCGCAAAAATATTGGGTATCCACCCCGCCGCTGCGGCGGTCACGGTGAGCAGACTGACGCAGATGGCCGCGGCCAGAATGTAGAGGATGGTTTTCCTCCCGGAAAAGTGCTTTTGTTTCATATCGGTTGCCTCCTGTGCGGCGGCGTCCACCATGTCCAGATACCTGTCATCGACGTATTCCAACGCTCTGAAAAGGTTCTTTCCGTTCATACGTTGATCCCCTCCCTTTCCAGCTGCTTACGCAGCTTTTGCCGCAGACAGCTCAAGCGGTACTTCACGTTCCGTTCCGTCAGGCCGAGCTTGTCCGCGATTTCGCTAATCGCCATGCTGTAGTAATAGCGGCTCAGGAACACAGCGCAGTCCTTCTTGTCCAGCTGGGACAGAAACCGGTTCACGCTTCCCGCAGCCAGCTTTGCGTCCACGGCGGCCTCCACATCGGAGCGGGGGTCTGGCAGACAGGCGTCCAACTCCGACAGCAGGGTGATCATATGCACATCTCTTCGCTTGGCGGTGATATAATCCAGCCGGTCAAAGGCCAGGTTTCGGGCAATTCGGGACAGAAAATGCTTCAGCACTCTGGGAATTTCCGGTGGAATGGCATTCCATGCGGCCAGATACGTATCCGCTGCGATTTCCTCCGTATCCTCCCGGCAGCGCAGGATATTGTAGGCGATCTGATTGATGTAGCCGCCATACTTCTTCGCCGTCTCGCCGATGGCCGCCTCCTGCCGGGACAGGTAAAGCGCGATGATCTGGGTATCTTCCATCAGGACACCTCCTTGTGATGTGTAAGGCCTTACACCGCTATAGTAGGAAAACCGCGGCCTATGGACAAAGTTTTTCTGAGATGCAGAGAAAAAAGGCGTGACCCGAAGGTCACGCCTTTTCAAGTTCATTTTCTAACGGGAAATTACTCGTCGATCTCGGTAACGACGCCGGAACCAACGGTACGGCCGCCTTCACGGATAGCGAAACGCAGGCCCTTCTCGATAGCGATGGGGGTGATCAGCTCAACGCTCATAACAACATTGTCGCCGGGCATGCACATCTCAACGCCTTCGGGCAGGGAGATGATGCCGGTAACGTCGGTGGTACGGAAGTAGAACTGAGGACGATAGTTGTTGAAGAA
>ERZ772855.1635-NODE-1635-length-21337-cov-5.761724_pt1 | contig 21337 bp, 24 predicted proteins | sample MGYA00511900_ERZ772855 | MGnify/ENA primary metagenome ERZ772855 (study PRJEB29015, sample SAMEA2737701) | human gut metagenome | biome: human gut; feature: human-associated habitat; material: faeces | place: China | collected 2012 ...
GTATTAGGTGTTGGCGTTGGGTCTACTGTACCACCATTTATGGTAATACTAGATAGTTCTTTTGTTCCGAACATTAATTTTATAGCGTTATTAGCGCCTGCAACTAATTTAAAATTGTTCGCAATATCTTTAAATTGCGAATCAATTTGACTTTTACTATAAGTCTCACTTTTCTTATAATAGTTTGATAAATCTACTGACACTGTACCACTTCCAGAATCTCCACCACTTGAACCTCCTGTGCTTTCTCCTATACCTTCTCTTACATATGCTAACAATAAGAATGTACTAACTTTAACAGCGTCTTTTTCTATAGTGAATAACATTTTTAGCGTTCCTACTACCTTTGTTATAGAACTATCCATAACTGCATCGAATGAATTACCACTTATATTTTCTACAGTTCCGTTTACTATCTCCCCATCACTTCGTTTGTATTTAGCAGCAATAGAGCAACCAGTTAGATTTACCGGTTGCCCCTCTTCAAATACATTTATTCTTATTTTATTACCTATGTCTCCTTGAACAAGTTTTATATTTTGAAACTTCTCCTGTTTTAGATCACTCTCTATATCATAATCTCTCAAGTGTTTCACTCCTTTCTAACTGTTTAATATACTCCAATAAGTTGAGCTTCTTATATTTGCATCATTATTCTTGAACTTTAAGAAGTTTATTAACGTACCTCCATATTTTATGTAGTCTTTGAAAGCCGTTTTATATGGAGTTAAGCCACCATGATTATATGCCCACTCGTAAGATTGAGTATAGCTCCAAGCATAACCATATCCACTTCCATAACTAAGAATGTAAACATCTTCTCTTCTTGTATTTCCAAATACACTTTCTGCATTTGTATCTGATTTTGTACTCATATAAAGGTCAAAGTCTGTTCCGCCTACACCCGTGTCATTTACTGTAAATATACCATTGCAAATTACTGTTTTTCCATTTCCGTCTGTAATACTTTTACCTTTAAGGCTTGGAATGTAGACTTTTGTTCCATACGGAAGGTTGAATGAACCACAAGTACGACCTAAATTCAATGGTATATTACAAGCACTTCCAGAATCTCCGCCGTAAGCTGTTATTTTACAACTTTTTAATTTATATACATATTTATTGCCATCTATTGTTCCTTGCTCGCTTACACAATTTGTATATTCTGTTGTACCTGTATCAGTTACTCCAGTCCCACTTCCTGTATTACCTGTATCGCCTGTGCTTCCTCCTGGCAATGTTCCGTTATAGTGAGTCGGTTGAGGTCTAACTACCATTACTATATCGTCTGCATATCCCGAATTACCTGCTATAGAAACTATTCTTATGCCGGCATTAATTGTTGTTCCGTCATCAAACGTGTGATTCTTTGTCATAGTTCCGTTTGTAGATTCTATAACTGACTTATTTCCGCTAGAATTATCTCCATAACATACTGCTACATGAGAAACCTTCATATATCTATTAGGTTGTTTCCAATTTCCGCTAGAGTCTTTTTTAGAATAGAATATTAAGTCCCCTTTTTTTATTGGCGAGAAATTATCATCAGCTGAGCCTTTGCTTCCGTAAGTTTTTCCTGTATCTACATTTCTGTAATATACTATGCCAAGGCCAACTCTATCGAAATACTCACATTGAGCTGCTGCTTCACGTGCCCATGTACCATCTGCTTTGACCATGTTAAATGCCCAACTCTTACTACTTTTTTGCAATTTATCTTTACGGAAATTAGTAAAGTTTGTTTTATTGGCATATGGACCATTCGCATATTCAAGTCCTTTTGTCATCATGCCTGAGAATGTACTACAATCTATTGCTTTATAATGTCTTGTCTTTCCACTTCTAGTAACCGCTACCCATAATGAATCGGCAACGTCTTGGTCAGCTGTACAGCTACCACTAAGTGGAGTATTTGCACTTCTATAGGTAAAACCTTGTGACCATGATTGACCACTTGTATACTCTTTATCGCATACTCTCCAATATGTTAGTCCAACTTCTACCATTTCATCTGCATATGGGAAATCTTGAATAACTGTAGGATCTATTGTTGTTCCTGTTGAATTTATAGTTACATAAGCGTTTGAAATATAACCATAAGCTCCATTGTAACTTATTTTGTACCAACCTGTGGCATTGTCTTTAGCAACTATTGTAACTGTTGTTCCTTGTGGTAGAGTTGTAATTATTCCATAGTTTGTGCCAGCTCCTTTTCTCACATTAAGATTAGCTGTTGTTGTACCAGTTGCATTATAAGCAGTTTCGCCTGTACCTACTGGACCACTTGGTTTATCTTCCTCTCCAGGATTACTATTTGTACCTTCTACTATAAGGCTTACATCTCCATAGAAAGAATATTGTTCTAATTGATTGCTATTTGCGAATAATTCTAATGAAGTAGCTCCTTTTTCTATGGCTTGTACTATTAATGTAGGCAATGTTATATCTTGCGTTTCACCTCTAGCAAATTTTATATTACTGTCCCAATAATCTGTTGTTCCACTACTTCCACCTACCGCTCTGATAATCGGATGTGGCGTTTTACTATTGTAACCATGTTCCGTATTAAGTCTTGTCATTCTAAGTTTTACATTGTATTCTTTTTTATTAGATAATACATCTTTAATTGTAGCTACAGGTAATTTAATATATCCTCTATGTGACTTTGAGTTCTCTTTGTACTTGCCTTGTCCTGTATATCCTTTTCTTGGCACAGTTTGTTCATCCTCTTCGCCTTCACCCTCTACTAATGTATATAAGTTAGTAGTATCTATACAAATATTATCTGTTGTATTTGTGCTTGAAGATGTAGTTGTAGGAGTATATAATGTATCAAATTGAGTGTAACCGTTTGTATTAGGTATAAATATAGCATTTTCTGAAACATATACCATTTCATCTGAATATTTTGGTATTATTCTACTGGAAGTAAATATACTACCGTTATATACACTTGCAATTTTTTCGACATTTCCAGAACTCCACCCCAGTGAAACTTTACTTTGCCCATCAGCAACTACACATTTATCTACTCCTGAAAAGTCACAATTATCTATAACTATATTAGAAGCAGCAAATGAACCAATTCCTGTAGTACCCTCTACTCCATGAAATCTTATTCCTTTTATTTCGACATAATTTACATTAGATGCTGAAAATACATAATTTTCTAAAGAAGAATCAACTAAATTTATAATTGGATAATTATTATAATCTGTTTGAGTTATTTCTCCAGCTACTAATCTTTTATCAGCATCATATTCTATTGTCATTCTACTAAGCAAATCTTCTACTTTAAATTTTTTACAATTTATGACAACATTTTTTCCTAATGCTATTTTAAATAACGTTCCCATAAAGTCTTGTATAACTACATCTTCGTTCAATATACAATTTTCTTCTATATGAATAGTAATTACATTATTAAATTTATATCCGTATTGTTTTATATGTCTTAATACATCTTTTAAGGAATTAGCTTTATTATTTTCATCTTTACCTGTACCATCTCCAGTAGCAGTTGGTGCTATGTACCAATCAAGAGGACATCCATTAAAATCAGCTATTTGTACAACTTGAGAACATATCAACTTGTTAGTAACTAATTTTTCTGTATAAGCTCCCTCTCTATGAAATGAACTTATAGGCTCGTCATTATTTGTAAATATTTGAACACCTTGACCATCATAGATAACATAACCTACAATGTTATTCTCACTATCTTGTAAATTAATTCTTATCCCTTCGTCTGAAATATCTATAAGTCCTTGTATCATTCTTACAATCGCATCACTACCTACTGAAAAGGTTACATTTCCATCTTCATCTTTTATAACCATATTTCTAGCATCTATATACTGTCCTTTTAATGTACCCGCTAAAATCATATTTGCATTTATTTGGCCATTTGCTGTTAAAGCTACATCATATGGTCCTTGATATCCATTTGCACTATGTGCTAATCCATTTTTATTGAATCTCCATACATGTATAGCTTCTTCTATAGTAGGGCTATCACATACAACTAATTCTTCTTTATTGTAAAATACATAACTGTCCTTTATTCCTGAATTTATAAAACTTTGTATCCATTTTTCTATTGAATTATCATTCTTTTCTATATCCTTTGAAATATCAATCATTACGTCATTTATTGATTTTCTACCTATATCTTTATTTGATAGTTTTATTTCTTCTACTTTCTGTGTTAAAACATTGTATTTTCTTTCTATTGCTCTTACAACTACATTTATATTTAATTTACTTTCAAAAACTGATACTTCATCGCCTATATAAACTTTTTCTGCTTTTATATAGTTTTTATATTCTTCAGTTTGACTTAAATCAACAAAATCTATAGTATAATCCGCACTGATAATATCTACATTATTTTCGGTATATTCTAATTGTGCTAACCTTTTTAGTTCGGCCTGAGCTTCTTCTAGTGTGTTAAATCCTTCTGTTTCACTCTCTGAAGATTTTACTTTTACATCACTATAAGTAAATTCTTTAGTATAAGCTCTAGCATAATTATTCAATATAGGGCTATCTATAAAGCCATTAATGGTTATTCCGTCATAACCTTTTGGTTTAATTCTAGTTGTAATACTATCTACATCTGTATTTGCTTCAAATCCTTTTAAATTTTTACATGACCTTATTTGTACTCCTCTATCTTTTCCTACTTTATCAAGTATTTTTAAAAGATATCCTCTTCTTTGTATTTCTCCTCCCCAGCGGTTGAGAAATGATTGATCACAATCATGTATAGCTTTATACATATTCATATCTTCATAGTAAGCAGTATTAGATGCAGATATATTAGAATATACTTCTAATTCTTTAACTCCTACCGCCCCATCTAATATCCAATTTATTGCTGCTGTTCCATTTAATCCAGTAGGCCTTACATCATTAAGCCATAAGTGAATAGTTTCATATATTGTGACTTGTATAGCGTATATGATTATTCTATTTCGTGTTTTTCTTGGTTTTGTTATCCTGAAATATTCATCTCCATAATCAACCTTTATTTTTAATATAGCTTCTTCTTGTAGATATTCCCACAATCCATCATCGTCAATTATAAACTCTGCATCTAATCCATATGTCCCATCTAAATTTTCTGTAACTTTGCAGCTTGTACAAATATTATCAAGTATTGCATCACCATTACTCAAAATTACCGTTTCTTTAGGAGTATTTTTATTGAAAATACATATTTTAACTGCTTTATTCATAATACTCCCTCCTATCTATAAATAGTCCTTGGTTCTATGTCTAACTTGGTTATACTTCCTATCCATGTTATAGTATTTTCCCCTTTATCTAACAAAGGGAAATTTCCTATCATATCTATACTTTTATTATTATTATCTTTATCTAGGCATAAAAAAAGTTTGCTATCTAGCAAAACTCTTTCATCAACATTATTAATCTGTACAGTAGTATCGTTAATCGTTATCTGTAAATCTCCTGTTCCGTATATAATTATCTTCGGGGCACTTGTAAAATCACCACTATTATATATAGTCGTTTGTTTTTGTGTTACTATTATATTTTTTTCTAATAAATTATAATAAAAAGGTTCACAAATAAATTTAACTTTAAAGTCTCCAAATTCTTCAAATGTTGTTTTTATATCTTCCTCAATAATAACTTTTTTTACAATGTTATATTTATTTTCAATTGAATATAATAATTTATTATCTTTTATATCAAATAACCATTTTTTAACCTTCTCTATCATTAGATTTATGTCTTGATCTAAATTTATAGTAGTTAAAATAAAACTCTTTTCTATATTTGGAAATGTACCTTTATTTATAGTAACTGTCCCATTTCTACCTTCTATACTTATTTCTTCATATTCTTCTTCTGACAACACTTCTGGAGGGCCTTCAACAACTATTATTTCTAATTCTTCTGAACAAATATTATTAAATATTAATTTTTTTTCCATTTTACCCCTCCTTCTTATTTAGTATTTTAATTTCATATTTCTAGTTGTATTATAATCATCTAATTCATCTTGATTTGGTGCTACTGCAGTTCTAGTAAATTCTCTACCATCTATATCTAATTTAAGTTCTAAGTTTGAAACTATATTTGATAACCTTCTGACTTCACTTGCTGTATTATCTTCACTAATAAATTTATCTAATTTTGAATCTAAATAATTATAAAAGTTATCTAGTGGTAAAATTGCTTCTGCTCCTGCTTCTCCTCCTGCTAAAAGAGTATTATTTCTAGCTCCAAATATAGTTGGTTGTGTCATAATACCACCTTGTTTGTACCAGTTTACCGATATTTTCGGTACACTTGGAGGATTTACACTAAGTTTTCCACTAATTGAAAAATGAGGTAGCTTTATTTTAGGGAAACTTAAGTGACAATTTGAGAAAAATCCTTTTATTTTACTAATGCCATTTGATACTACATTTTTAGCACTATTCATTACATTAGATATTGTATTTTTCACTGCATTAAATTTATTAGAAACTATACTTGTAATACCTCCACAAACGTTACTTACAGTAGACTTTATTCCATTCCAAATATTACTCATTATACTTTTAGCGCTATTCATTATATTAGATATAGTACTTTTAATTGAATTAAATTTATTTGATACAGTGCTTGATATACCGCTACATACATTACTTACAACACTTTTTATTCCATTCCAAACATTAGATACAACTGATCTAGCTGCATTTAATATCGTTGTAATAGTAGATTTAATACCATTAAATGCATTTGATACTACTGACTTAATTGCATTTAAAACTGTAGTAAATACTGCTTTTATTCCGTTCCAACCTGTTGTTACTACTGTCTTTATTGCAGTTATAATAGTAACTATTATTGTCTTATACATATCAAAATACATTTGTATAGCTGTTTGTATAGCACTTAATACTGTACTAAATACATTCTTAATTCCTTCCCACACATTAGATATAGTGTCTTTTACTGCATTCCAAACCTCTGTTGCTTTTGCTTTTACTGTGTCCCAATTTTGATACAGTAGTACACCAATAGCAACTAATGCTGTTATAACTCCTATTGCTATTAAAACTGGTGCACTTATTGCTCCAATAGCACCTGTTGCTGCAATTACTCCCGTCTTAACTGCTGCAAATACCCCGGTGAGAACACTCCACCCCGATGTAAATATTCCAGCTACAGATGAAACCATTCCTATAACTGTTGTTATTCCTACAAAAGCCGTTCCTAATGCTACTACAGCAGTTATTACCAGTTGCACAGGTTTAGGCATATTAGCAAAACTTTGTAATAATGTTGTTATTCCACTTGTTACTGCACTTATCGCAGGTTGTAAGTTTGTAAGTAATATTCTTTTCGTTCCTTCAAGTGCACTTCCTAAGTCATTATATTTGACTTTGTTCATTTCACCTAATTTGTCTCTAGAATTATCTATCTCTCCATTAAGATCTCCTAATGCAAATATAGCTTCTGCAGCATTATCTTCGTACATTGTTCCGAATATACCAACACCTACATTATATTGTTCTTGCTTATCCTTCATTTTGCTTAAACGCTCTATCATTTCCTGTGTGACTTGTTTAGCACTATCTCCACCTTTTGCATATTTTTCACGAAACTCATCAGCATTAAACCCTAACTTTTTTAAATAATCATCGGCTGAACCGTCCATAATTCTTATATTCATTTCTTTAAATGCATCACCTAAACTGTCTACACTAAATGCCCCTGTCTCTGCCCCATTTGCAAGAGCATTAAACATGTCCTCAGCTGAATATCCTGCATTAGCAAAAGAAGGAGAATATTCCGTAATTACATCAATTAAATCATCATTTTTATTAAGTCCGCTTTCTGCTCCCTGTGCTATAAGATTATATGCTTCATCTGCTGTAAGTCCAAACTTCTGCATTAATGCATCTGCTGCTTTTGTACTATCAGCTATGTCAATTTCATAAACATCACTTAAAAGATATGCATCTTCTGTACATTGTTTTAGCGCCTCTCCTGCTAAACCTGTGTTTTGATGTACCAATGCCATATTCTCGCCTATATCTGATAGTGATTCTCCAAAATTATCTGCATAAATTTCATTTATTATTCCTTCAAATTCGCCCATTTCATCGTTTGTAAGCCCTAATTGTGCTTGCAATTGATTAAGCGAACTTTGTCCTTCTAATCCAAATTCTTTTACACTGTCTGCTATTCCACTAAATGCATCTGTTAACTCGTCTACACCTTCTATAGCTAATGCATCTTCTAGTGCATTTCCAGCTTCTTGTGCTCCATCTGCAGCATCATTTAAACTGTTATCTAATTCATCAGCAGCACTACTAACTTCATGCAATCTATTTTGGTTTTCCCTTAAATCATTAGATAACTGTCCTATTCTACTTGCTAATTGCTGAGCTTCATTTGAACTTTGTCCTTGCTCTAATACTACATTTTTATATTCTTCTTTTAGTCTATTTAACTCTTGTTGTTGCTGATCTATTTCTGTAGTTAATCTAGATAATGAATTTGTATCATTTCCTAACTGTCCTATTTCTTGTCCAGCTTCTTGACTTGCACTTCTTAAATCATTAAGTCTTTGTGATGTTTGATTTATTTCATTTTGTATAGCTTGTTGTTGAGTTTGTGCTCTAAGTAACTCATTATTAAGATTTCTGTATTCATTGGAGTTTTCTCCAAGTATATTTTTCGCCTGTTCTAATGATTGATTTAATAATTCTACCTTTTGGCTTGATGCTGCATATTGTTGTTGTAATATATTTTGTCTTTGCTCTAATAGATTTATATCATCTGAATTTCCTTTTAATTGAGTAGCATTTAATTTCAATTCATTTGAAAAGGTAGTCATATCTTTACTTATGTCTCTTATACCGGACCTAAATTCTGAAGTTACAGCTTTAAATTCTATTTGTGCCTGTGTTTTATTTGCCATTTATCTTCCCCTCCTTTCTATTTCCCTTTGTTTTACATAATTAATGTAGTTGTCATATGCTACTTTATTAGCAACTATGCCTTCTAAAGAAGATATATCTATATTCCAAAATAAATCCTCACTTATACCTAAAATAAGGACATAGTAGGTATAATAATCCTCTATGTCCTCTAATTTAAATTTGGGTATTCTTATTTTTGTAGCCCCTGTTATCTTCTTTGTTGCTTGGGTAAAGGCGCTCCTGAAATTTTTTTTTGCTTTGGATTAGCTAATTCATTAGCTAAGTTATTTATAAGTACAAAACTTTGTGGTATATTTTCCATAAATTCTTCTTTAGTCATTAAAGTATTATCATCTTGTTCTATATTAGCGCATAAATATGCTGTATATAAAATCGTGATTGAACTAAAGGTCGCATCTTTATCTTCTTTTACATATATATTATTGTATTCTTCATATTCTTTTTTTCTTTTATTCTTTAGCTGCAATAATCTAGCAAAATTTAGAGTTAATTTTATAACCTCTCCATTTTCTAATGTTAATTCCTTAAATGTACATTTCATTTTTTTTACTCACTTTCTAAGTTATTCTTAAGCAGTTTTTTTAATTAAATCTGGAGTAAATGCAGTTAGCCATTTTGTAGCAATTTCTGAACCTTCTTCTAGTTCAGCTACCATACATTCATAAACCCCTTGACCATTTTCATCTGGGAATACTGCTACATCTACTTCCATTTCTGCTACTTCTTCAGATCCATTTGTTATCTTTCTTGCTTTCCCAGACGATATCGAACATTGTGGGTATGCTACAAGCTTTTCATTATCATCTTCATCTAATACTTTTCCTGTTAGTAAAAATCTTCTGTGCTTACTATTCTTACCATATGCATATACTCCTGGTGCTAATTGATTACTAAAATCCATTCCAAATGCTTTAACATATACTGGCCACATCATATGTAAGCTTAATTTTAAACTTCCTGAACCAGTTCCTTTTGTAACACTCTTTACTACTATTCCTTCACATTTCTTTATAACAGTTCTAGTATCCATTGTTTCTTCAAGGGAACCTACACATCCTACTTTTGATGATGCTATTTCATTTTCACCCTCAAATTTAACTGTAGCTTCTTTTAATTCGTAATCAGAATATGATTGATTATAAGTTGACATCTATATATTCACCTCTCTTAATTTATCTAAAATTTCATTTACAACATTATCTTTTACTTTTTTAACCCCCTCTTCCATAAATGGCTTTTCACTTTTACCTTGACTTGTACCACTGGCTGTCATAGGGAATACTAAGTAATTATATTTTTGTTTTGTTGTAATTCTTATTCCTAAATTGAAATTTTTACTCGTTAATGAATCTGCATCTCTTGCATGCTTTTTATTCCTATCAGATACAGGTATACAATTATGTATAGATTTCATTAACTTGTCTTTTCCTTCTCCATGCATGTATTTATTTATTACATCTTCAGCTTTATCTTCATAATTTCCTATGGCTTGTTGTATTTTCTGTACATCTTCATAATCTAGTGAAAAATTTATTCCAGCCATTATAATTCACAACCTTTTTTTGCTTTTGTAAATTCTATTGTACAAATTTCAACTACCATATCTGTATTATTTTTCGTTGTATAATTAAAAACTATATCTGTATCAGCAAGCTTTAATTTTGTTTTTTCTGTTATCTTCTTTATAACTTTAAATTCAAAATCTTCTTCTATATATTCTTCAGATATAAAATGTACTTGATAATACTTGTTAAAATCTATTTTATTATTACCAGATTTTTTAGTTGTAGTTTTATTAAATACAAAATAATTCCATTCATCGTCTTTTTTTGCTAAAGATCTTCCATAATAAACTTTATATCCAAACTCTTCTAGTACACTTTTTATTTGATTAAGCAAGTTTTCTCACCTCTTCTAAATAAAAATATACTTCTTGATTTTTTCTATCAATATCATAAGAAACTATATCATATAGCTGTTTTTCAATGACAACTTTATATTTATTTGATATATCTTTATACATTCTAGTTTTTACTTTTAAACTTAAAATTCTATTCTTAGACTCTGCAAAATCAAAGTCTTGTTGTCTCTTACTACATTCTTCATAGGCAAGTTTCACAATTAATACCATATCATTTATTGTTTTTATATTTTTCTTGGCTCCAAAATCTGTAGTATTTCCTTTTTCTTTATATATTCTTAGATATCCATCATTAAAATTAGATGTTCTCATTTTGCTCTACCTCATATTTTTGTCTTAATTGCATAATATTGTTGAAATAATTATCATCAAATTCATTAATGCAATTATTCCATTCATACATACAATAATTAAGCAATAAACTTCTTTCCATTCCACTAGAATAATCTACTTCTGCTCCTAGTTTAAAATCTAGAGCTAATTTTGCATCTTCTAAAATGGCATTCAAACGATTTTCTGTTTCTTCTTCCACCCAAGTTATATTTAATTTGAGCTTCAAATCTTGAAGTAAATTCATATTTTTACCTCCAATAAAACAAAATAAGGACTAGAAATTCTAGCCCTTATTCTTTATCTTAAGATTCTGCTTTTGTAGTAACAGTACCTTTTACTGTACTTTCTACACTACCTTTTACTTTAGTATATACATAAGCTTCTTCTAATTTTGAAATATCTAAGAATAATGCTACTGTATTATCAAATGCTTTACCAGCACCATAAGTTTTTATTTTGTAATAACGTAGGTCCTCTAAGAATTTATATTCGTCTGAATAAGTTATTACACCATTTTTATCAGCACCAATTACCATCAAGTATTCTTCTGGTAAACAAACAATAGCAGTTCCGTCGTTTAGTTCATTTGATATTACAACTTCTGTAGGGAATGGAAATACATTTTGAGTAAATGTACCATTAACATTCAATACTGTAGATGCAGGCATAACTTTTGTAAGATAATCAGTTTGGTTACAAATAAATAATACTGAACTAAACTTTCTTGGCTTACCTCCATGATCCTTGCTCTCATCATCAGTCCATTTTTCTGTCTTAGCTAATTGTGCTAATACTGCTCCATATTCTTTAGGCATAAATGATGTTAATGTGACCTTTGTTTTATCTGGATAAACTCCACCTGTTACAGTCACTCCATGAGATACATTTTTGCATAATCCTATAGGTTGATTTTTCCCTGTACCTGCTACTATAGCTTTTTCTAATCCACATAGTAATGCATCTTTTAAAACCGTTCTTATATATGAATCTATAAATGTTGGCCCTAAATCTAACATATCTAATGGTATTGCTGCAAATGCACTTAATTTATTTTGAGTAATGTCTATCACTCTAAATGCTGATTCTATTTCTTTTGTTATTGTTGAGTTAAGAGCACCCCAAACTGCAGTATCTATTGAGTGATCATTTAATATCCATTTTGTCATATACTTAGCAAATTGGAAGTTTATCTTTTCAAGTAAAGGATGTTCTATAACTAAATCTCTAAATACATCTTCTATTATTGTCTCAGGCATTACTCCGTCTGGTGCACTTAAAAAGTCTGTAAGAGCTTCTTTTGGTTTACTAGATTTAGATGCTTCTATAAATCCTTTATACCATTTTTCTTCTGCAGCAGTTAACTGTCTATAACCTCTAGATGCTAAAATTGCTTTGTCTTGTGTAGCTTGATATTCTATGAAATCTGATTTTATATCCTCTTTTATAGCTTCTTGGAATTCTATCCAGGCTTGTTTTATTTCTTCTTCATTTCCTCCTGTCATAGCACTTTGTAATGCATTTGCTACTTCTTGTTGTTTTAATTTTTTATTTCCAAAAAAAGACATTTGTCTACCTCCTATTTTACATTTATATTTTTTATTGCATTAAAAAAAGAATTCATATTGAATTCCTTTGGCTCATCTTCTTTTTTATCTTTGTTGGATTCTTCATCCTTTTTGTCATTTTCATCATCTTTATTGTCTTGTTCATTATTTTCATCAACATCATCTTTATTGTCTTGTTCATCATCTTTATTTTTATCTTTTTCTTGAGCATCGTCTTCTTGATTCTCATTTTTTGCATTAAAAATCAATTCCATTAATGATTTTTTGACTGATTGACTTATAATGTCTGTATCCTTTTCATTTACTATTGATGTTGCAAATCCCATCTCTAATGCATCTTGTGGTGTTATCCAAGTTTCTGCATCAAGCATATTTTTTAATTTCTGTTCAGTAATATTTACTTCTTGCATGTAAACATTTACTGATGCTTGTGTAATTTTGTCTAAATCATCAGCCTGTTTTCTTAATTGTTTAGCATTCCCTTCACAATACTGCCATGCATTATGAATCATTAATAAAGATGCTGTAGACATTACTCTTTCGTCACCAGCCATGAATATTACACTTGCAGCACTACATGCAAATCCATCGCATACAGTTTTTACATTCGCTTTATGACGTTTTAATTGATTGTATATAGCTAATCCTTCTGCTACTTCACCACCATAAGAATTTATATATAGATTTATTTTATTGCAATCTAAGTTTTCTATTTGTTTACTTAATGTGTAACTTGATATATCTGACTCTAACCATTCCCATGATGTTATATTTCCATAAATTTGTATATCCACTTCATCTCCATTTTGTGTTAACTGAAAATATTTTTTATTCTTCATTTTGTTCACCTCCTTCATTTAAAGTAGTTTGACTATCTCCTATTAATCTATTTTCAACAGTATCATAATTCTTAGTTATGAAATGTTGCTTACTAAATTCTGTATCTAATTTATCAAATCCAACTACTTCTCTAACTTCATCAATACAACATGTTCCTGATGCTATCAGTTTATCTGCTTTTTCAGCGACATCAAGTATTTCTAAATGTTTTATTGTACTTGTATCTACTTTTGTATAATTTCCTTTTGCCCATTCTTCATAAGTAACAGAATACTTTCTAGTCGTTTCCTTTGTTATCATATCAGCCAAAGGATCTATTGAAAAAGTAAGGAATACTTTTGCTATTTCATCTATATTTGTTACATTCCCCATCATAAGCGATAAAGGTATTTGAAAAGCTTGAGCTACTATCTCAAAAATTTCTTTACGAAGCGCTCTAAAATCGCTACTATCTGTTTTTGTTGTGCTAGATACATCCTCTAAATCATATCCTTTAAATTGTGGGTAAACTACATTATCATTATCCATAAATTTTTTTAATTGTGATTTAACAACTGTATCAAATTCTTCTTGAAATTTTTTATCTCCTGCTTTTGTATTTTCAAGCTTCAATTTATATTTTCGTTGGTTGTTCTTTTTAAAATTATTTGCAGCTAATGCTAATAGTTCTCCATATTGTTCATATAAACTATCTATTAATTTTTTAATATTTACGTCATTTAATTTTAGCCTTATTACCTCATCTGCTTGAAATCTTCTATTTATATACTCATTACCTATACATATTCCTGTATATATATTACCTTCTAAAGGTTTTTCTTCTTCACTTTTACTGTCTACGACAAATAATTCTTCTCCAATTTCAACGATTAAAGCTTCTTTCTCGTAAATCATTTTTTCAATAGCTTTATGCCATAATTGGCTTGCATTTTCATTTTTATTAGGTGATACATTTAATCTGTAGTAAAATTTATTTTTTACTTCTTGTCCCTTTTCATATACTTTTATTTCACATGCACTTAATGCATTAGCTATTAACACTACTGCAGTCTGTATAGCTAATTCTTTATAGTATATTTCTTGAAGTTTTTCTTCAAATAAAGTTTCTTCTATTTCACCTTTTTCTGTTCTTATATTTCCTAAGAAGTCCAAGAACCAAGTTTTCAAACTCATAATTTTCTCACCTCTTTATTCACCTCCTTAAAATACAATTGGATCCGCGAAGTATAGAGTATTATCATCTTCATCCTCCAATAAATCTTGTGCCGCAATCATAGCATGAACAAAAGCCATAAATCCATCTGTTTTTCTACTTTTGGGCTCTATCTTATCATATACATAGTTACCTAAAGTCTTATCAGTTAACTTTGTATTATTTGTAAACCACCTCATTAGAGGATTATCTCCCCATACAATTTGATGATTATTAAATAAACTATCTATTACTGGTACAATCTTCATAATGTCACTTGGCCTAATTATTTTAACCTGTTCTTTATCAGATGCATCTATTCCAATTTTTTTTAATGATTTAGATAGCAATGCCAATCTAAAATTATCTATCCCAGTTTTTACACAATTGTATTTTGTTAACTGTTCTTGTACCCATTCACAAGGAATATCTGGATTAATTTCAATATCATTGACTATAGTCAATAATCCTTTCTCTTGCCATTCTTCTAAAGGTGCTTTTATTCTATCTTTATCTCTTGAATTAATACAAAACCAACTATGGCTAATCCAATAATAAACTCCACCTTTAAGGAACAATAATCCTACTGTTAAAAAGTCATTAACTTTAGTATAGTCAAATCCTATAGTACAACTTGCACCTTCTAAATTTGGTATTTCTTTATTTGTTGCTAATATATTTTCCCAAGAAGTAACTTCTATATCTTTAGTTTTTGCCATAGGTAAATTCATTCTTTTGGTCATGAATGAACTGTTTATATATGGATTTTTTTTATAATTTACATACTCTTTTTTTATTTGTTTTAATAATCCTGGTCTATAATATAAAGATGGGTTTGCTTTAAACCAGTTTTTTTCATCATGTACTTCATCCATATCGTCAAGTCTACATATGAATGGTAACATGCCATTATCTTCTTGTTGAAAATCCAATATTTTTAGTGAAGTATCCAATAAATCATCTAAAACACTGTCTCTTACATAACCATTTGTTGTTATGTAAAATATCCTTGGGTCTTTAACTTTCCCCAGTCCAGTAGTATGTACGTTTAATAAATCAAAATTAGCATATTCATGTATTTCATCAAATATAATAGCCCCTGGTCTTAATCCATCCGCACTCTTAGCATTACTTGTTTTATACCTTAATTGACTTTTAGTTCTTAAATTAGTGATACATTCCTTATTCCAATAAAAATTTCTTTTCATTTTTGTTTTTACGCTAGGTTTAGTTAATACATTATATACATCGTTGAAACTTGTAGTAGCCTGTGATTCTGAGTTAGCTATTATATCTATATTATAATTACGAATACCGTTAGTTTCGGTCAAAAGGCAAAATGTAAGAAAACTTATGAAAGCATTTTTACCTGCCCCTCGACCTACTAATATAAATGAAGTATCAAACCTTGGTAAATTATAATCTTTTGTATATAAACAAAGGCAAAGAACAAGTAAGCACTTTTCCCAAGGGAATAGGTCAAATTCAAAATATTTTATATAACTCATATATTTTTCAACTTTTTTTTCATCTATATATAAATTATCTTTTTCAGTTTCTAATACATATTCAATAAATGTAGCGAATTTTTTTTGTTCTTTGCACATTGTAAAAGGTTCTTTTTTTATAATTTCAAGATATTCTCTAATATATTTCATTAATATTTAACCTTTTTCTAATACATATTCCCAATGATATCCGCCACTTTTACCTTTTCTTTTTATAGCTCTGCTTATTGATTCAGGCCCTTTATTGATTGTTTTTCCTGCTTGTGCTAGACTTCTAAAAACCTCTCCGGTTTCAATATTTCTAACTTTATACCCTTTTCTGCCTGTTATTCTTTCCTTTACCATTTTTTCTATGTTTTCAATTTTTTGAGGATCGTCTATATATTCCCAATAACATCCAACACATTTATTTACTCTTCTGATAGAAGATGATATTGCACTAGGAGTAACTCCGTATTTTTCACTTGCCTCTCTTGCAGATGGGAAAATTTCACCTGTTGATTTATTTCTTATTGCTTTTGCATTAGGATTATTCCCACCTTTCATATTAGCATGATTTTTACTAATTTTTTCCCTACTTTCAGCACTATGTTTTTTACCATAGTTAGGATTTTCTTTTCCGTATCTATGAACTCCGTACATTCCATTTAATTCACCTTTTAAGCCGGAAGTTGCATTACCACCCTCTAATATGTTGTATCCTTTATTTATATTCGTGCTATCATATTTTTTTATCAATTCTATTTCTTTTTTTTCTGCTTCTTGTTTCGTTAAATTTTCAAATAGTATTTCATGTTGAAAATTATCCCATCCATATTTTTGGATAGCTCTATAAAAATATTGGTTTTCTTTGTATCCTTTTCCATTTTGCCATCTTTTATTGACTCCTTGCTGAGTTATCCCGATATAAACTTTATTACTTGGGGATATATGACAATAAACTTTATAATTCATCATCATCACCACCATCTGCTACAGTAGCTTTAATTCCTAATTCATTTAAAAGTTTTAACATCTGTGCATTAGTCTTATTTAATTCTCCTACACTGTCATTTCTTTTATATCCAGATTGTCCACCGCCATTGTTGTATTTTACATTAACTCCTCTTTTATTAATATCTTCTATAAGGAGTGATTTTGTTATCCAAAAGGCCATATAATCTTCAACCAAATCTTTGAATTGTTCTCCATATGTGCCATTTCTATCTAATTGGTCTAATAAATCTTGTCTAATTGTTTTATATTTTTCACTTTGTTTTAATTCTTTTACAACTTTTTTATCTGCCATTTTCACCACCTCCTTATAGTAAGACTACCCTCATGTGAATAAGTTAAAATTTCTGTTTTGTCTACTCCCCCCTCCGTTGAAACGTCCCCCAAAAAATTTACCCCATATAGGGGAGTGGGGGGTATATTACCAACGTTCTTCATTAATAAATATATCTTTTTTAGGCTTATGCTTTTCTGGGTGAAGCTTATTGTGACAAGACTTACAAACAGCAATTAAATTTCTATATTGTTTACCTTGATATGTATAATACTTCGATAGTGCCAACTCTGGATGCTTTCTAACATGCTGAACATGATGTACTGTATCAGCTTTAGTTATCTTTCCAAGCTTCTTACACTCTTGACATTCGTAATGTTGCTCTCTTAATACTTCTTCCTTTAGATACCTAAACTCTTTTGACTTATAGAACTTCCATAACTCTTTATCTTTTATCAATTCATTTATCCATTGTTCTAAGTTCTTTATCACTTTAGATATTACTCCCAACTATACTCTTTATGTTTATTATCTATAAACCTAATGTTCTTATAGCTAATCAAATCCAATGTACCATCTTCATATTCTACTAATCCTTTTATATCTTCCCTAATCTTTATGCTTGCTTCTACCCCATCCGATTCTATATATTGTTCATCTGATTCTATATATTTATTATGGAACAATGCTTTTCTATTATTAACTATGCATGGTCTTAATTCTATTTCAATAGTTATATTCATTGTCTTTCCTCCTAAATAATAAAGGACCTCATTAATTATAATAAGATCCTTTATATATCATATATTATTGTAATTGTTCTAGACTCTCTTTTACTTGTTTTATATTTGCTTTTGTAGAGTCATCTTCTTTTGTTTCAGCTTCTCTATAAACATACTTAACCATTTGCACTGCATTCATTCCTAAAGAGTTAACTTCTTTAGCCGTTTTATATCCGTTACTATCTTCTTGTCCTGATGTTTTAAACATTTCCATTTTATCTTTTCCATACTGTTCTAGAAAGCTACCTTTTGTCATTATATCTTCCATGTTGTCATTACTATCAAACTGGCTCTTGTTATCTACATATTCACCAATATCTTTTATATATTGTACCCCTAAGTCAGTTAACTTATCATCATTCTTTACAGCTTCATAATCATTTCTTCCTTTTGTTATAAAGTAATCAACTTTCTCTGAACCTGTCATATCTTCTAGGTTAACCTTGCTGTCTTCTGATGTTGTTCCACTACAAGCAACACATCCAATAGATATCATACATACTAATAATACTACTAATAATCTTTTTATATTTCCCATAAACTCACTCCTTTAGTTATTAATCTTAATTAAAGAGTATCTGCTTATATTAATATTCGCAACATTTATTTTAATTCTAATAATAAGCTTCTTAATTTTTTTTTATATTTTTCATCTTTAACTATTCTTAATAAACATTCTATCTCCCATTGTCTTGGTGTGTTAGGTGTCTTCTTTCTTACAGCTAAATCTATTATACTTTTAGCTTTGTTATAGTTATGTATATGTGTATGTCCTTCCTCAAAGTTTTTCTTAGTATTATGTACTATATATCCATCGCCAACTTGATAAATACTGTATTCTTTTCTTTGAAATATTTTTCTGCTCATTAGATCACTCTTTTCTCGCAAAATAAAAAGAGCCCTTCATGGGCTCTTTTACACTTAAAACTAATAAAATTGAGTATGAGTTAAATTACGATTAATTTATGCTACATGATAGTAGTTGCATTATAGCAAGTTGCAGGATTCGAACCTACTCATCGGAGGAGATTTCCATTACTTGCATGTTGCTGGGATTTCACTCCCAGCCATTTCCTGTCATAACTAAGTTGTATATATTCTTAATACTTAAGGAGGACACATGTTCTATGTGCCAAGAAAAAACCAATGTTTTAAAAAAACTGTAGCAATTATACTAGTCAAATAGGTTACCAGGCTATCTGACTAGTATAAGAGTTCGTAAAGAAGTACCCTTAAATTATACTTTCTCTATACTATCATTATATTACTGGTAAACCCCCACGAAAACCCCATGTATTCCCTATTAAATCCCCAATGCTTCAACTCCCCATAATAAGATATTTAACTTATTTAGTACCTCTTTTGCCCATCTTGCTGGAGTGTTCTTGCCTGTATTAAGTCTTTCAGCTATTTCTTCATATGTAATTTTTTCTATGTAATACATATGAAAAGCATCGTATATGTAATAAGTTCCGTTTTCTTCGTATTCATCAGCTAATATTTCTAATGATATATCTATACAAGAAACCATTTGTGCTGTTCTTGCTTTTGTTCTAAGTACACTGTTAAGAAATATATCATTTTCTTCTAGTGCATCTTGTAATTCTTCTCCAAAATATCCTTTGAAGCCATCGCTATTAACTTTTTCTATATGATTTTTTAGTTTGTCGTAGTTTTTCATTAATAGTTTAGTATTGTGTAATCTTTTGTCTTTTTGTTGTTTTTTTATTTCAAATACTACTTCCTTAGCTAATTCTTTTGCTTGTTCACTTACATTTAATATTGCCATGCTCCCACACTCCTGTTATAATATTATTAAGGAATTTGTCGGAATGTGAAAGCATTCCTTTTTTTATGTCAATTATTTGTATCTTACATACCTAACTTACTTACTATCCATAATGCTATAATAAATATAATTATTGCATCTGCTATTGCTCTATTCATGTTCTTCTATCTCCCAATCTTCTGGACTATTATAGTATAACGGACATATATCAAGACTAGGCAGTAATTCCAATATTATGCATTGTCCATCTTCGCATTCATCATATCTACTACATTCTTTTTTTATTGTTAGTAATGCTTTTTTTATTAACTCTTTTCTATCTTCCATTATTCTTCCTCCAATAACTCTAATTTTCCTTCTTTGCTATTTATATACTCAACTGCATCATCTCTAGTGTCCCATTCAACAATGTCAAATATAGGTAGTTTATCATCTATAGTACGTGCTACTGGCATTTCTGTACCATCAACATTGACATACACGTTATATTTGTTATTTTTATTTTCTACAATCTTTGCTTTATATGGCATCTATTTTACCTCCAACAGTTTTGGATTTTCGTAGATATTGCCTATCACAGTATTAATATCTGTTTCACTCCATAATGGTTCTATCTTTTTGTTTTCTTCATCTAAAACACACCAACAACCTTCAACCATAATCACAACTCCTATTAACTTTGTATCTTCTAACCATTGCTCCATAAATTCTTTTTCTACTATGTCGCCTTCATAGATTTCTTTACCTTCATAATCCTTTATGCCTGTGTATTCTCCCACATAACAAACTCCATCCCAGTTATTTATATCATCTTGGTCTGATTTGTTTTTTTCATTCGGCATAAAACAATGTGTAACATTACCATATTGTTGTATAGAAATAATAGAATCATATAACCATTCGCCACCATTATACCCTCTGAACTTAATTTCTCTATTCATATCGTCCCTCCAATTCCTTTTCAGCTAATTTAATAGCATCAATAGGTTTATATCCCTTTTCTATGTATTTCTTAGCCAGTTCGACTAATTCTTTGTATCTTGCTAATATCAATCAATCACCTCCTAAAAGAATGTCAGTTGTTCATAATCAACTTGCTTTATTTCTTTTTGCTTAAATTCTTCTACTGGATCCTTCCAACTAATTCTGCCACATGTATAACCACATT
>ERZ772855.1645-NODE-1645-length-21287-cov-12.180671_pt1 | contig 21287 bp, 19 predicted proteins | sample MGYA00511900_ERZ772855 | MGnify/ENA primary metagenome ERZ772855 (study PRJEB29015, sample SAMEA2737701) | human gut metagenome | biome: human gut; feature: human-associated habitat; material: faeces | place: China | collected 2012 ...
ATATCGAAAACTCCTTGAAATTAAAGGGTTAGATTCAATTTAGACAATTCCTTAGTGTAAAAGTCAATATTAAATTAATCAAAAAAGTCAATATCAAAACGGTCAATTATGTCAAAGTTATTATTTAATCGAACTTATTTTCTCTTCAAATTCTTCAATTTTTCCTTTTAATCTATACGAAGGTCCCGTTATTTTTATAATATGAGAATGATGGAGTAAACGATCTAAAATGGCAGCAGCTAAAGTATTATCTGAAAACATATCTCCCCATTTGCTAAAAACTTGATTTGTAGTTATAATTGTTGAATGTACTTCATATCTTTTTGTTATTAATTGAAATAGAAGGTTAGCCCCAGTCCTATCAAGCGGCAAATATCCTATTTCGTCAATAATTAGTAATTGATATTTCGCATAATGTTTTAATCGAGCTTCTAAACGATTTTCGTTGTAAGCTTTTTTTAGATTTAAAATTAAATCATGACATGAAATAAAATATACTGAATATCTTTTTTTAGCTGCTGCCATACCTAAGGCAACAGCTAAATGTGTTTTTCCAACTCCACTTGTTCCTACAAAAACAATATTTTCTTTATTTTCTAAAAATCTTAGACTTTCTAAATCCAATATTTGAGATTTGTTAACTGAAGGTTGATAAAGAAAATCAAAATCTCTTACTTCCTTTTCAAAAGGAAATGCAGATACAACTACTTGAATTCTAGATGCTCTTTGATTTTTAAACTCAACTTCTTTTTCAGTAAGTTCATACAGAATATCAACAATAGAAATATCCTTATCTTTTATTGAATTTAGATAATTTGGTAAATAAGTTCGAATTTTATCTAATTTTAGTTCTTCTAAATTAGATAAAACTTTATTGTAATTAATCACTTTATGACCTCCAATAATTATTGATCTAAAAATATATCTAATGATTTTAAGTTTTTTTCAATAAAAGCTTCAATTTCTTTATCGCTTTTACTTTTTAGTGCGTCTGATTTTAAAATTTCTTTTGCATGATCAAGTTTGTAATTAAATACTTTTTCGGATTTTTGATGCGAAGTTATTAAATCTGAGTTATAATATATTTGTATATGTGTATCTGTATCTTTTACAGTTACATACTTACCAATTAAAAGAGTAGGAACAGAGTATTTTTGTCCATTGAATAAAATCAACGATTCTTTTGAAACTTTATAGTCTTTGTATTTGGCGATAAAAGGAGCTAAAGTTTCATCAGATGGAAGTGGAATTAAATACTCTTTCTCTCTTTGATAACGATTATTTGGAGATTCAAATAACCCTGATATTATTTCATTATTTATATCTTCATTAAAAGCTTTAATAATGTTATTAATATCCTCAAAGGTATTGAACTCTTTATTGTAAACTTTTAAACGATCCATTAGTTTAGCAAGCGCTTCAACTTTTCCTTTGGTTTGAGGTCTGTATGGCCTGCAAAGAACTGGCGTAAAGCCAATTTCTTTTGAAAAATGTTTAAATTTATCATTGAGAGTAATTGTTTTGAATGTAGATACTTTTCGATCTACAACTGTAGACATATTATCAAAAAGAATTTCTTTAGGAATACCTTTAAAATATTTAAATGAATTTACTAAACAATCAAACAAAGTTTTTTGATTTCGATTACTTGTAAGTTGAATATATTTAAGTCTAGAATATCCCAATACAATCAAGAAAATATTAATTTCAAAGATTTCATTGTTCTTATTTAAGAGTTTAAAATTTTCTTTCCAATCTACTTGCGCTTGAAGCCCAGGAGAAGTTTCAAATCTAATTGTTGCTGTATTTCTATTTTCATTCCTATACTCTTTTACAAATTTTTTAACAATTCCATATTTTCCTGAAAATCCCTTTTTTACGATAAAGTCATAAACAGATTTCGCACTTGCCCCATAACAATCAACCTTTTCAATAATAATTGGTTTAAAATTATCTAATTTAGATGTATATTCTCGATTACTCGATTTATTGCTAATACAACAACTTTCATTTAAATATTTAGCAACAGTTTTACGATTACATCCTAATCGTCTAGCCAATTCTGACTTATTAATCACTATTTTCCCTTCCTTTCTCAAAAAATTAATTTCATTTAAAATATCTTTCCTCATGACTCCTCCTAGCTGCATTTTAAGATAGGATTATTTTATCATTGAGTCATAAAAAAATACCCAAATTGTCCAATTTTATTTTGACATTTTTGGGTATTTTTATCTTAACATTTACACTTAGCGTTGTTAAATTTTCATAAAAACTTGAAATTTAATGAAATTGAGGGTCTTAACGTTGTTATTCCGCGTTTTCCGGAGCAGCAAGATAAAAAGCTAATAAATACAAGGAAAGATGGAAATAACTCTAATTAGATTACTTGAGAAAATTTTTGAATGAAAAATGGTCGAAATACATTGAAAATAAAGGGGGCATCAATGGTCAGGAAAATCCTTAGCGTTGTTATTCCGCGTTTTCCTGATGGGACCCCTAAAATAAACATGGTTTTTTCCAAAAAGAGGATAACTGGGCTTGTTATCCTCTTTTCTTTTTGTGTATTAATTAGACTGTACCCTACAAGACACAATAAAAAAGGAGCAAGATTAAAATCTTACTCCTTAAATACATTGAAGTATAGACAGGATGACATCCCTGTATCTCCTACATGTTTCCATGGGTGATGGCTGCCCGTTCCATCCTCAGATACTTCTCTAGTAATATATTAAATATATTTTATTACATATAATATACTCTTTTTTAAATCAAAAAGCAAGATTTTTTTATTTAATCTCAACTTTTATTAAAGTTCCTTTTTCTATAAAGTTCTCTACTCTTTTATTATTCAATACATATAGAGATCTTGCGAATAATTTATTGCTTTTAGAAACTCTAACAGCAACTTTTACATATTCTTGTTCATTTATTAAAAATATTTTAACGTATTCAATAGATTGATCCTTTGGATTCTTCCCAACATAATCAGGTGTTGCTAATATTTCTTCTAAATAATCTCCATATTTTAAAAAATCCTCTGGATGAGATTCTTTCATATGATTTATATTGGAATCTCCCAAAAATATTTCACTATTTTCATCAAAATTTAAATTAAGTTTTGTTATTATATTTTTTTGTAAACTTCCGACTTTCTTCAACTTATTCTCCTAATTTATTATTTATTTTGTTCAAAAAATTTATAATAAGAAATATATAGCTATACTCTTAACACTCTAGAACATCCAATAATAACTAAATTAGTAATTGGTATAATTTTTTCTTCGGCGATTTCCTTTACTTTATTGAATATTTTTTTGCTTCCTTTTAAAGTATTAATATTTATAAAAAATTTTAAAATCTTTTTTTCTCTAAAAAATAAATTTTGTTTTATTTTTTTTATATACAATTTTTTTTCAATTAAAATTTCAAGCCAAATTTCTATTTCATTTTTCATAGTTTCAATATCCAATTAAAAATCACCTCCTACGAATATTATATCACACTAACAACTAAAAATACACATCAGCAAATAAATTAAACCTATAGGCCTCGCATCGGTTTTTTCCAGAAATCGTATCATTGAAAATTGAGTCCCATCAGGAAAACGTGGAGTAACAACGCTAGGGGTTTTCCTATTCAGTTAAAGCAGTGAAATCAATGAATAAAGACCCTTATTTCAGTTACTTTAGGTAGAATTGTATAGATATTTATGACAATTTTAAGATGTTAAATATAAAGAATTATACACCAGTTTAGTGCTGGTGTATTTTTGTTGTGTCTTAGTGAGGTACAATCTAAACGAACGCCTTAAAATCAAAATTACAAAGCCTTAAAAATAATTTTCGAACGTATTTTATGAACATGTGATTGTTATTTACTTTAAACGAACGATATTGTATAATATATCCAAGAATTTTAATTATCGGAGGAAGTATGAAAGTTGGATATGTAAGAGTCTCCACTGTGGACCAAAATGAAAGTCGCCAATTGGTGAGGATGGAAGAGGCCAAGGTGGAAAAACTATATATTGAAAAAGTATCAGGTAAGGATATCGAGGGGAGACCTGAACTTAAAAACATGCTAGAGTTTGTTAGAGAAGGGGATACTGTATATGTCCATGATTTCTCTAGATTAGCTAGATCTACTAAGGACCTTTTACATATAACTGACCTTTTAGCCAAAAAAAAGGTGCATTTGGTGTCATTTAAAGAGAACATCGATACATCTACACCTACTGGGAAGCTAATGTTAACTATGATAGCTGCTATAAACGAGTTTGAAAGAACTAATCTTTTAGAGCGTCAAAGGGAGGGAATATTGATAGCAAAGGAGTTAGGAAAGTACAAAGGGCGTAAACCAATACCTTTTCCAGAGAACTGGAAAGATATTTACAACAGTTGGAAAACTAGAGAAATTACAGGTACTAGAGCTATGGAGATGCTAAATCTTAAAAAGACAACGTTTTATAAACTGCTTAGAGAGTGGGAAAAAATTAAAAATGAGAATAATTTATAAATTAACTTTAAAATTTTTATCATTCCGACCGTCGGAAAATCAGAAAGTCCACCTGGTGGACTTTCTATTATAATATGAATGTCTATACGGATACTTATTTTAATATTTAGGTGAGCATTTAATAAACTTTAAGTGAGCATTTATATCCTTGATTTTATTGAGTTTTTTTAAAAAATCTAATAATATGTGAGCATTTAAGTGAGCATTTATCAAAAAAATGGTCATTTGTATTTTTATTCAGTTAGATGATAACTTTTAATTTTCTATCATTGTTATCGGAAGAAAACCTAATGGGCTCCTAGAATTCCACCGTGGTAACAAATATATTTTTCGATTTTTAAAATTTTCTAAGGATTTTTCAGCTGTTGATAAATCTAAACAAAATTGTGGGTTGGTGCAAAAGGACAAATAGGGTTTTGCTTCAAAAATTCTCTTACTTTAATTCTTTTTTGCTTTTCTTCTTCAGTCATATTTCTTCTCATAAAAAAACCTCCAAGTTAGATAATTTAATATTACCCCAACTTGAAGGTTTACACAAATATTTAATTAGACCCAATTTTAAGTAGTTCTATAAAGCTTCGACTATTATAGACTACTGTGAGTATAAAAAATACACTTTCGTATATTTTTTAACTACTAAAATTTATTAAAATCTTGATTTTAATTTAACATAAAATCATCTAATTCATTTGTTGTCTTTATTATATATTTATCTTCCACACCGAGCACTCTAGCCACTTCTATACTGACTTCGAATAATCTAAAATTATTTTGAAAATCAAATGATACTTCTATTAAATCTCCCAATGTTTCAAACCTTTGATTAATTTCTTTTACAATCTTTTTATGCGTTTCATTTAATTTTTCTAAATTTAATCTTAACTCTCTCTCAATAGCACTTGCAGATTTTTTATTAAAATTAAGTGCACTTAATAATATTGATCCAGCAATTGATCCAATTACTGCTCCTAATATAGGAATTGGTATTATTGATTGACCTATAGCTGAAGCCACTCCTACAATAGCACTCTCACTACAAACGATTAATCCCAATTCCATTAATTCATTTTCATTTATTTTTCCATTACTATAGTCAATAACTAAAGATCCCACTCCTTTTATAGCACTCACTGTAGCTGCTGCAAATGGTGCAGACATACTTGCATAATTAGTTAAGCCATATATGGCTCCACCTGTAACTCCAGCAATACCACCATCTTTAATTGTAACTATACCAATTTCCTTCCATTCTTCATCACTAATCTCTCCTTTATAAAATTTTTTTCCATCTTTATATTTTTGATAAAGGCTATTTGCTAAGGAAAGTGTAGCTCCAACAGCTGCAGCTGCAGCTACTACTTTTACTCCCTCATTAAAGCTTGGCTTATGTTCTTCTTTTATTGTATTTTTTTTATCTTGATTTTCTTTCTTTAAATCTTTTTCGTGATTATCTAGGGTTTTGTCTATTTTTCCTGTTTGAACGTCACTATAGTTAGAAAGTCCTGGTTTAACAATCTCATTAAAACTTTTACCACTTTCTATTTCAATCTTTTGGATTTTTTCCAATATTGCTTTTTTAGTGCTTTCCTTTAATCCATCAACTTCTTCACCATTAATTATCTTTTGAATTACTTCGTATGTATCTTTTGGAATTTCATAATATGAGCCATCTCTTCCAAAGTTTTTATATTTATCCATATGTTCTAAAATACTTTTTAAATTATTATTAGTTCCATTAATAAACTTAGACTGAACTTTGATACCATCTTTCAAATAATCTTCAGGTGCAGTTCTTCCTACTCCTTCAAAAGTAGAACTTGGGTCTTTTCCATTTAATATATCTTTTGCTCTTGTTATTCCTACCTCTACTTGTTCTGCAATTTCTCCATGCTTTGTTTTTGCACTTCCTAAAATATTATTAGGCTTATTTATAAAATCTCTGACTTTTTCAGTTTCTTTCAGTGCTTGATTTAATGCTTGATCTTGAGCTTTTAGCTTCTTAAGTTCATTCAATATTCTAGTTTTATTAAATTCATTAACTATTCCACCAGTTACCTGATCTTTTATTACCTCTTTAACCATCTTAAACTGTTACCTTCTGATTTATTAAGTTAGAAAACCCTTGAATATGATTTATTAAACTTGCTAACAACTCCTTTTCTCTTTGATTATATTCCATATAATTTTTTGGAGCATATTTTGTTAATATATCCAATAAATCTTTTATTCCTTTACTATGCTTATTTGTAGATTTTATAGTTTCATCTATTTCGATAATAGCTCTTTTAAACTTTTGTATACCTTTCTCTATATCATATCTCTGATTGTTTGCTTCTTCTGCAATTTTCTTATTTTTAGATGATGCTAATAAGCCACCACCTATTAGTCCTGAAATTCCTATTCCCCAACCAATTGGACCTGCTAAAGCTAGTAATGCTGAACCACCTGCCATACCTGCTCCTCCTGCTGCTAATGCTCCGCCACCTAACCAAGCAAGTGCTGCATTTGTTGCTGCTGCTCCAGAAAGTGCTGAAATTGCTGTTCCTGTTGATGCTACACCAAATGTTGTCGCTATTGCCATCGCTCCAGTTGGAAGAAATGCTGCTGCTCCTACTCCTGTTACTACTCCAGCTACAGCGGTTCCACCAGCTTTAAAATCTATCTCTTGTGCTTCTCTTTCTAAATATCTAATCTCATTTTCAAATTTATTATATTCTATTTCAAGAGTCCCTATTGATTTTTTAAATTCTTTAGGAGAGTTAGCTAAGTTACTAATAAAATTCTCTACTGGTATTATAATTTCTTCTTTACTCAACGTTCTTAAATCAAATAGTTCTGTTGATTTATCTTTTACCTTTTCAAATTCTGCTTCGTATTCTTTTGCTGCTTTTTTTACTAATCTAATGGCTCTTTCTTTTAAATCACTATTAAACATTTTTCCTCCTCAGTAAAGTATAATTTTCTTTAATTTAGTTTTTAATAGTTAAAATTCTGCTACAGTTTGGACACTTATGTTTTTCATTTTTTATATTTAGTCTAAGTTTTTTTGAACATTCTGGACAGTTTATTAGTACTTTTTCAGGATCAAATTGCGTATATATATTCTTATGATAGTTATTAATTATTTGATAAGCTCTTTCTAAATCTTTTATTTTATAATTATATAATTCTTCAGATATTTCTTGCTTTTCTTTTAACTCTTTATAATTCTCCAATAAAGTTTCATATTTCACAATAACCTCAAAATTTAGAGAAAGATAATCTAATCCCAAAATGTCAAATTGCTTTGCTATAATTTTATTATTTAAAATCTTTTCTCCACTTGAAAGAATAACTGGAGTAGGTTCACATTCAAGAATTTCCATTCTAAACCTTATTTGTTTTCTTAATAAAGCTATATAAAATACAGCTGGAATTGTAACTCTCTTAGCTGGAGAAGCTATATCTATTAGCGTCCAAACTCCTGTAAATGCCCAACCTATAGGTCCAATAAATAGAGAAAGTCCTTTCGTTACAGTTGCATTGGCAGCAAAAGTTAATCCTCTTCCTAAAATAGCCCTAGATACAGCATTTACAACTATTACTGTAAGTTTATAGGTATTAAAACCACCCATTTTTAAACAAAATTGGACTGCTGCTGTTACTCCTTGAGCTGTTAAATCCTTATCTGAAAATCCCATTTCAGATATAAACTTTTTTTTATCTTCTAATGAAAAATTTTTCCAAGTATCTTCAAAAACTTTTAAAATTAATTTATTTTCAATTTCCTCTGCGGTATCACTAGAATTAAATTTTATCTTTAATTCTTTAGCAACATCTTGTACAATTTCTTTATATGAAACACCTTTTCCTAATCTAAATACATTAGCTAAAGTATTTCCTCCAAATAATTCTAGTTCTTCTACTATTCTTAACCAATAACGACTGTATTCATGACCGTATTTTTTATACTCTTCAGAAGAGCTCAAAGTTTCTGTATATCTTTTTTCATTATCTTTATCAAAAATTAAACAATTAACCAAATCTTTTAATTCTTCATCTCTTGCTTTACTTAAAAAACTTAAATCATCATTCGAAATATAAATATTACATCCATTCATAAGTTATTCCTCCTAAGTTATAATAATTTTAAACCATTATTTAAAGCTTCTATATCTTTCTTTACTTGCTCTATATTTTCAATATTATAATCTTCCTTTTTTATATATAAATTCTCTAATTCAACTTCATATTTTTCTTTTAAATTCTTAAGAAGAGGTTTGCATAAAGAATATGTTTCTTTATATTTTTTTTGAATAATTTTAATAAATTTTTCTGTTAATTCTATTTCACATATTTTTTTGTACATTTCTTTTGAAACTCTTCTTTGCCATGTACTTCCAAATATCAGATTAATTATTTCCATTATAACAAGTTCCATAAATACTCCAATTATAAGAGGTATTCCAATTCCTGCTGTAAAACTTCTAATACCTAGAGCTTGAGCAAAAGAAAAATTAAAAGTTGAAAATATATTTAAGCCTTTAACTCTAAAGATATATTTTCCTAAATTTCCTAAAGCATCATTCCAAAATCCAAGATCTGTTATACTTCTTAAACCACCTACTGCTGATGCAAAAAATGTGACAAAATCAAATGGAATATTTACATTAAAATCATGTTCTTTAAATTTAGACATTGTTATTTCTTGGAAATCACTATACAAATTCTTTATTTTTTCATCAAATATTTCACTTGTTGATTTAATAATAAGATTTATTTCAGCTTCATAAATTTGTTCAATATCTCTACCTAAAAAGTTTTTTACATCTTTTTTAGAATAGTTTTTATTTATTATAAGACTATGTATTTTTTCAACACTTATTATATTTTCTATTCTTCTTCTAAATTCATTTATATCCATATCTTCTCTATTTTTTAAAAATAATTCTAAATCTTTAAATCTACTTTCATAGTATTTAAAAACTTCATTTTTAGAAGATTCCATAACTTTAATTTGCTCTTCTACATTCTTTTGATCTCCTAAATTTTTTTCTTCTATCTTTAAAAAATCTTCAATATTTTTTAAGATTATACCTTTATTTTTTAATAATATTTTATGCTTTTCTTCAGGTATATCTTGTGTTAAAATTTCACTTAACTTGCTTACAAATTCTTTGTTTAGTGATGAATCAATTGTTGAAAAAGAGTAAAAATTTTCAGTTATTGATTCTAAATTTTTAAACTCTTTATATTCTTCAACTAATTTTTGTTTTGCAAAATCAGTAATTTTATCTCTATCAAATGCATTCTTAACAATATCTGATTGAGAAGCTAATAAAAAATTATAAATTTTTCTTGGATTTGATTCGCTATTTTTTAAAGAATCTAAAATTAATTTATTTACATTTGAATCATTAAATTTATTTATTTGATTCATAAATATAAATACATCTCCAATTTTTAAAGCATTTTCTATCATTACGTTATCTTTTTCTGCATCTTTTAAAATTTTTTCTTTAAGTAGATCATTATCTTTATCATAAGAAAATTCTGATGTTAATCCTGGAGTGTCTACAATATCACACACTTCTAATAATTCAGACTCTAAATAAACAACTGCCATAGCTATATTTTCAAATATATTACCACTTATTCTATTACATTTTTTAAGTAATGAAAAATCACCAGCTTGTATGTTAAAATTTTCATCACCTTTTAAATATTTTTTAGTTACCGTAGATTTTTCTTCATCTTTAACTAATTTCTCTTTAGTTAAAACATTTTTTTCTATCCATTTCGTATTTACATTAGATTTTTGAGTAAAAATTAACACATTATCGTTTATATCTAATGATAAAGGTTTATCTGAAACATGCTTTATCATAATAAGAGAACTTGTCATTGGAGTCCAATCAACTTTTAAGATATTACGACCAAGAAAATAATTTATTGCAGAGGATTTTCCTGAATCACTTAATCCTAAAAAAACTACCTTAGGCTTATTTATCAGACTCTCATTAATATTTTCAATAATATTATATGTATTTAATAGTTTTTGCTTTAAATAGTCTGTTTTTATTGAATTCAATAATTGATTAAAATTTGATTCAATCACATTTTTCTCTTCTTCTATATTATATTTAGATTGAGATAAACTAATTCTAATGTTATTATAATTTTCCTCTTTATTATCTAACTCTATAAATTCAAGAAGATCAGATAATCTTGCTCCTAATAATTTTGAATATAATTTTAATATCTCTATACTTGGAGTAACTTGATTATTTTCAATTTTAGAAATCATATCTTGAGTTGTTCCTAGTTCAATAGCTAACTCTTTTTGAGTTTTTTTTAATTTATTTTCTCTTAACCAAATTAAATTTTCATACTTCATTATTTACTCTCCCTTCAAATTTATTTTTATTATACTCTTTTTTTTTAATAAATCAAGTTTAAATATTTTTTTCACTACTGTTTAAAGTACTTAATTATTGTTTTTTTTACTTTTTATAAACTTAATTATTTTATTTATTAACAAAATTATTTAGAAATAGCTTTAAATTATTGTAGAATTAATATAGCTTTATCTTGTTCTGTCTGAATTGTTTCCAAGATACTTGTATCAAAAAAATATGTAATAAAATGTTAATGATTCTCCAAACACCTTATAAACCATTATTTCTATTACGTTTATAGGAATTTTTATCCTTAAAAAATTAGAAATTTTAAAGCTTGTCTGAAAAATAAAAATTTTCTTAAAATCTTTATCGTTTTATCTTTTAAAAAGGAGTGTCCCAACAAGATAGTAGTAAAGAGAGAGTGGAAATTACTAAGTATGAGTGTAGTTGCTACTTCTTATTCATAAAGGCTTTGTTGAGATATGCTTTCTCTTTTACAATCTCAGCGAAAAAAAGCCAGCGACTGACATCCCTATCCCTTATTAGAGATATATGTCTCATCGCTGGCTCCACCCGCCGAATATAGGTTCTCGCGGCAGGCGGGGTTTCTTGAATAAAAAATTACTATTTATTTTCCTAATTTTTTTACAAATTCATCTAACCAAATTGGTAGATTTGAATCTTTATATAATATATTATTATTTCTTATATAAACTTTTGTGATTAAAACATCTGTATTATCATAAATAGTTATTTTATCACAATATTCACTTATTTTTGCAAGATTTTCTCTAGATTCATAAAATCTTCTCTCTATAGATTCCTCAGGAATCCCATGCCCACCTTTCAAAACTCTTTGATGAACTCTTTCTTTAGCAATATCTGATGAATTAACACTTACAAAATGCAAATCAATATTATATCCTAACTCTTTAGCTTTTTTTATTGTTCTTAAAATTGAATTTCCACAAAGAGTTGTTTCTTGGTTAAAAGTAATTTTATTCTCAAAAAACTCTTTAATTTTAGCTAAGGCAATTCTTCCCGCTTTCATTTGATCTGTCTCTCTCTTCCAATCTCCAATCTCTTTAACAATTTCGTCAGTATTGATTCTTTTACCTAAGAAATCTTTTTCTGTCGTTAAAATAAGGTTATTATATAAACTGGATTTACCAGCTCCATTAACTCCAGCAAAGATAGTATATGTCGGTTTTAGCATATGTATCTCCTTAAAACTTGTTTTGGTTAATTACTTTTTCCATTCCTTTTTGTAAAAAGAAATTTTTCATATTAACATAAAACTCTTTCTCCTCTTCCGATTTAGAGTTTTCTAAAAGATAAAAGAATTCATCATTGGTCATAGAGGCTTCTTGACATATTTTATATATATTATCTAAGATTTTTTTATCCATCTCAATCTCTCCTTAAAAAATTTAATAATTTTATTATATACTATTTTACACAGAAAATCAAACTCTTACATTCCTCTCTTAGTTCCGAAGCTAACACTTCTCTTTATATACTATACTCATATTTTTTAAAAACTTCTATATACTTAGGAATTTCTGATAATAAGTAATTTATTGAATCTCCCCATGATTCCTCATTATATATATCAAACTCCACACTTTTCATAATCATGCTTGATTTATTGTCCTCTAAATTTCTCCATTCTAATTTAGAACCAATTTGATCTTCTATTTCTAATTTTTTACTTTCAAAAAGTTTATAGTACTCTTTATTACTATCAATATAAATCTTTATAGTTAAAGTTTTCTTTCTACTATCTACAGAAATATATAGGTGATAATCTTTGCAAATAGCAACATCTATACCTGCCGTTTTAACTAGTCTATATTCATCTGAAGATAATTTTCTTTTTATTAAAGCTACTTTTATAAAAGTACTCCAATATTTTTGTTGTAAATCTTTTAAGTTCATATTTTACATATTTGATAAATACTTAAATGTATCTACCTATTCCTCCTTCTTCTATTTTAATTTTTCTGCTAAATACTTTTTATATATTTGTTCTTGCTTTATATCTCCACATATAAAATAAATTTTTTCGATACTTCCTGGTATAATAGAATTTAAAACAGTTTCTATAGCTATTTTGGCTCCTTCTTCAAGAGGCCATTTGTATATTCCCATACCTATACAAGGAATTGCTATTAATTTAAATTTATTTTCTTCAACTATTTTCATTATATTTTTATAGCATCTTTTTAAGTTTTCATATTTATCAGTTTCTTCTAAATAATATTTAGGAGCTACAGTATGTATTATCTTTTTAGCTGGAAGATTATATCCATCTGTTAAAATTACCTCTCCAACTTCTAATTTAGAATATTTTGAACACTCTACTTCTAATTCTTTCCCAGCTCCTCGAAAGATGGCGCCACAAAGTCCAGAACCTCTCATCATATTACCATTAGCCGAATTTATTATAGCATCTACATTTAATTTTGTAATATCTCCAACTATTACTTCAATTTTTTCTAATATCATTAATATCTTTCCTCAATTTTAAATCTTTCAAATAATTTTCATACATTTTTTCTGTAGATAATTTAAATAACTCAATTTTTTTCCCTTGGAAAATTTCAAAAGAAACTTCTCCTATATAACTATGTTGTGTTTCTTCTGTTGGAAACAGAAAAGCATTATAGTATCTACTTTTTTTAATACCTGCTTCTTTATAGTATGCTCTATATGATTCTTCATATAAAAATTGTTTACTTATATCTCCTATTCCAGGAGCACTATTTTTTAGTTTTCCTTTTTCATCAAATTCTGTTTCATAATATTTAGCATCATATATATGTAAATCATTATTTTCTTCAAATACAATATCTGGAATAAAAGAACTACTGTAATTATCCTTTTCATTATTAACAGATTTCCAAATAGGTTTAGGAATTTTTTCTCTAAGAGTAGAATTGTGCCCTAAAACATTTTGACAAACACTTTCCCAAATTGAATGATAAGATTTAGTTCCATAGATATTAATATCTTCGTAAATACTATGTACTTTTTCTTTTAAAATGCTTCTCATTAATTTTAAAAGATTAATCTTTCTTTCTGAAAAATTTTCTCTTAATTCTAAATCTATTTTAAAGATTTGGTATTCTTCATCTCCTATTAAATCTTCATCAAAATGAAAATCAAATTGAAAACCATCTAATCCAAATTTTCTAAACTCTTCAAAATATGCTGCTGCATCTGTTAATAATTTTTTTTGGATACTTCTAATGTAATTTTCTTGTTCCTCTTCTATATCATGAGTGTAATAGTTCAGATATATTGGATTTTTTAAAATATTAAAGTGGTTATCTAGCTCACCTATTGTTTTATTCCAATCAATCTCTCCATCACCACAAAGTGTATGAATGTGTCTTTCAGTTTCATATAATCCATATTCAATAAAATTATCAATTAAACTTTTATATAATGAAAACAAATTTAAATATTCTTCCTCTTCGTCACAATCTTTTTTCAATAGTGAGCTGTCAGTTTTTTTACCTTCGTTTTTTTTATTTTTTTTACTTATATATTTTTCAAATACTTTAAAAATATTTTTTATATATTTTGCATATTCATCTTGTTTTTCTTTAACCCTTTCATAAGGATCTTCTTTATACTTTGGAAAAACTATAACTATACAATCTGTTAAAGCAATCATTCCTACAAATCTAAAACTTATACTTTGATTATCTCTAACAACTATATTACTTTCCATTAGCTTATTTAATATCTCACTATTTTCAAACCGGAAACATTCATCTAAAGCATATTTTTTTAACTCTTTAAAATACAATATTTTCATAGTAACCTATTCCCATTCTTGTGTATTTAATTTAGTTAAAAACTCATCTGAATAAATGCAATTTCCTATTTTATATTCTTTTACCAATTGAGAAAAACTTAATATATCTTCTGTAAACAATTTTCTTCTAACACTTATTTTATGCTTTAAAACATCATCAAATATGTACATTAAAAGTTTATTAAGATATGGTGATTCCTCTATCCAGTAAAAATCTTCATCTCCTCCTGCATCTTGACCGAATTGTGATGAATTTATAAAAAATGGAGCAATTAATCTATCTTCATTTATTCCATTTTTAAGTAAAAAATTATTTAAATTTTCTCTAAAGTCATTCCAATAAACACCTTTAGAAACTATTTTTATGTTTTCATTGTTTGTAGAAAAATTTATATCAACAAGATATTTTTTTCCTTCATCTCCAAAATTTTCGGCATTATCATCTAATCCTATATACTCAAAGTTCCATCTTCTTTTAAAAGCTGTATCAAGAGGGTAAACTCCTTGATCCGCATTATTCATTGTTGCCCAAATATATAGATTACTAGGAAGTGACAAGCCTTTTCCAAAATACTCTTGATATTGACTATCATCTTCAAATTGTTCTCTTAAATATTTTTCTACTTCTGTTGATATAGCTATTGGATACTCACTTTTGCCACTTTTATTTCTATCTAAAAGCTGAAATATATTTCCAAAAACTCTATCAGCTTTAGCTCTATTTATTTCTTCAATTATTAAAAGAAATTTATGTTCTGGATTTTGAAGAGCTTTGACTAAACTTGTCATTAATGGTCCTGGAACATATTTATATATAATATTTTCTGAATTATTCTCACTAGGAACTGGTTTATATGTCCCTATAAATTGCCCATATGTATAGCCATCATAAAATGTAACTCTTTCAATTGGGTTAATAATTTCCTCTGTAATTTTAGTCTGTTTTCCATTATTTTTTTCTAAATCTACTAAAGGTTCAAACATATCGACTCTATTTCCAGTTATTTTATGAATAGTTGTGTTATATCTTCTATTTGCATAAACTTTATCTTCTTTTATAAGCCAGTTTACATCAACTTTACTACCATCATTATAGTTTTTTGTAACTATTCCAAGAGCTCTAACTACTGTTTCATTTGTATGCCTATTTAATGTCTTAATTCCAATATAATCTCCAGGTTTAATTTCTTTTACTTTATTTAAAAATTTATCTTCCCAACCATTTTGCCAATAACCATTTTTTATAAATTCATCTAACTTATTTTCAGATCCCCAAAAAGCTCCAACTAACCAATATTGTCTATCAGCTGTATTATCATTTCCATCTGAATCTATAATAGTTTGCTCTATGATAATATCCTTAAATGCTTCTTCACTCTCTTTTTTTAACATATAACTCTTTCCAGTTCCAGGTGCTCCGTATACAATTCTTTGATATTCCATTTTAACCTCCCTATTTTCAATTAATTTAATATTGTCCTTAATATCTAAATTTTTTAGAAAATTTTCTCCTGTTTCTATAAATTTTTTAAAAGCTATGAAACTATTAAAAGCAAATGCATAATCTTTTAACTTTCCAATTTTTTGCTCTAACTTTTCTTTTAAAACTATTAACTCTTCAGAATTTAGTAAAAAGAAAAATATTGTATCTTCTATTAAACTATTTTCAACAATCTTTTCAATATTTTTATTTAATCTATAGATACTTGCGTCCACAGTTATTTTATCTAATTTTGTATTTTTTCTAGTAACATAAATATCTTCTAACCAAACTCTATATTTTCTTAACACATTATCTTTTAAATATAATGTCGGTGTTTGTTGTTTTGCTGTTATAAACGAAATATCTGAAGATAAATATTTTTTTAAAATACCTTCTTCAATTAAAGTACCATTAAAATATTTTCTTCCAATATTCTCACCATTATATTCTAAATTTGTTTCATCTTTTATTTCATACCAGTCATGACATTCAAACATCCCAACAATTTTTGAATTTGAAACAGCAAAAACATATTTTAAACTAGAAAGTTTATCTAATGAAACTCTCCAAGATTTTCTTGCTATTTTGTATATTTCCTCTTGTGTCATTCCTTCTTTATAGCTTTGATTAACAATAACTAGTAAACATTCTTCTTTCATCTTTACCTACCTAAATATTTTTTACTTAAACTCTAATTTGATTATACTCTTTAATATGCGCTTTTACAATAATAGTTACTTTATTAACTAGCATAATAATTTTAAAATCAAACAAGTCATAAAAATAACGCAAATATATTTAAGACTTACGTTCGGCTCGCCTTAGCCAGTCCGTTGTTTACGGCGGCCCACTTGGTGGCCGGGGCCCATCCTCCGCCATTAAAAGTCCACCAGGTGAACTTTTGGATTCTACAAAAGCTAAAATAATTTCCAACAAGAGAGAGTCATTTAACTCATCGCTTTCTTCCTCTGGTCATAACTAAGTTTTACGGACACCTCCATTTGAATTAAATATATTATAGTTAATTTGATTGACAATATTCTATATTCGAATAAAACTTTTATTAATAGATTAAATGACGAAACTCTTTTAAATTCTATAAAAAAAGAGTCTTAAAGATTGTATTTCTCTAAGACTCCTTTTTTATTTCCACAACTCTTCAATTTTTTTTAAATATTTTTCTAACAAAATTTTCTTATCATCATCTAAAGTATTTACCTTTTCTGAAAAATTTGTAAAAAAATTGCTATAATTCTCAAAGTTTATATTTACTATTGAATTTTGTTTATTAAGCTTATTCTCTAATAAATTTCCATTCAGTAAATTTCTAAACTCTTTTAAATTTATATTTCCTGCATTTAATATATTTATATAGTTTTCTCTGTCTTCAGATTGAAAAATTTTATCGATATCTCTATAACCACATAGAGCTATTATCTCTTTTCCATCTTTATGACTCACCTCTTCATAAAGAGAGTGTCTTCTTCTATGTCTAAATGCCGTAGTTCTATTAAAACCATTTATTTCAAGCCATTTACAATAGCTTTCATCCTTTACTTTTTCACTTACTTCGTTAAATATTTTTCCAAGTTCTAACGAAGCCTTAGATTGGATATTTAAAACTTCTATAGTTTTTTCTATTAAGTATTTATTTTCATTTTCATCTTCTGAAATACAAATGTTATCTATCTTTGTAATAACCTTAGTTTCTTCAACTTTCTCAGTAGATACAGCTTGTTTCAATCTTTCTTCTAAAGATATAGATCTCTTTCTCATTCTTGACCCCCTTGTTCTCACTTTTGATGTTTCGCATGCGAAACATTAAATTGTTCCAATTATATTTATAAAAATATCTTGCACATCTCTTATATCTTTTTGCTCAGATTCCCAAATAGTTTTTCCTTTTGCTAATAGTGATTCCACTGCTGAAGATTCTTTTATTGGTTCTGGAAATAATATTCTAGTATCTTTCAAAATTGTTTTTAAATTATTATAAAACTTTTTTTGAGTTTCTGTATTTCTATATAAATTAGGTACAATAGCGTGAATTTTATTTGCTCCCACTTCATCTATTACATTTAGGACACCCTCTAAAGTAACTGGATCGCAAAAATATGGAATTATAACTTTATCTGAACATTTCACAAAAATGCTGTCAAGTTTCATAGTTGGAATACTATCAATTAAAATAAAATCATAATCACTACTAATTTTTTTTATAAACTCTGGAAGCTCTTTTATAAAACTTGAAGAAAACTTATTATCTTCAAGAGGTATATAATATAGATTTTCTCTTAATCTAATTAAATCTCCATCTCCTGTTTTTACAAAATGTTTTAAACCTTTTTTAAATACAGGTTTCTCTTCGAATGGAAATGTATAATTTAAAACATTATTTTGCGAATCAGATGTTATTATTAATGTTTTTTTTCCAGCTGTAGCTAATCCAGATCCAGTTTGAACAGTTAAAAAAGTTTTTCCTATTCCACCTTTATTAACTTTAAATGTTAAAATTTTTGCTAGCATTTTATCCTCCCAACTTTTCTGCTATTGTTTTATTTATTTCTTCTAATGTTAATTCTTTTAAAATAAATTTACCTGTTAATTGTAAAAATATTTGTCTTTTTACCCTTAGTGTTTCTTCTTCAGATAAATCAAAACCTATTTTATACATATCGATACTCTCATTTATATAATCGTTAAATGCAACTCTATCTGTAAGTACTTTATTTTTTTCAATTGTATCTTCTGCTTCAACTGTTATTATTTCTACTTCCTTATTAACTAAATTATTAGCATCAATATATTTTAAAATTAAATTATTCTTTGCACCTCTAAATGCAATTTTTTGAGCTTTTGTATCTTGACCACACTCTTTAATATATTCTAAATAAACCTTTTTTTCAAGTTCTTCTTGTTCATTTAAAGTTAAAGTATTATAATATTTTTCAGCTTCTTTTAAATCAACTAAATCTTCTTTTTTATTTTCAACAATCTCAGCTTCTATAATTTTTTCAGCTTCAACTATTATATCCTTTGCCCAATCATTTTCTAAACATTTTAAAAAATATGCTCTTGGACTCGTTAGTTTTTTTTGATGTTTTAAATAAATTGCTGCGGCTTTAACTTTTTTATAACCATAATTTTGAATACTATCAAATATTGTTTTAGAAATTGATTTTAAATCTTGAGCTTTTTTAGGTAAAATATCTAGTATATCTTGTATCATCTCTTCTGTTATAATTGGTATCTCTGAACCATTATCAATTTTTTCCTCTATATTTTTTTCAGTATGGCTTATCGCTAAAGTATTGTAAATATTTTTTAATTCTTTATTATCTTCATCAAATCTTTCCTGCTTTAAAGAGTTATGAACTTCAGCATAAAAAATTTCAACATCTGCCTGTAACCATGTACTTTCTTTGATAAATTTAAAATCTTTTAATAATTTCTTTTGTTTAAGTTCATTAAATGCTTTTTCTAAAGTTTTAATTGTTGTTGGAAGACTCCTCTTTTCATATTTAAGAGGAATTTTTTTTATTAAAGCAAAAATTGATTCTTTTACATATAAATTATCAAATCTTATTTTCTCTAATAACATATATAAAGTTCTTGCTATTCCACCATTTATATCAAGTAAAATATTAGAATCATATACTAAATAACCTCTTTTAACAACATTTTTATAAAAATGTTCTGATATTCTAATAAAATAAACTTCTTTTACTCTATTATCTTTTATAGTTTTTTTTATCTCTTTATTCTCTTTCGAGCTTAATAATAAAGATTTAAAAGTTAAAATTGGAGTACTAACTTCCTCTTTTAAAATTGTATTTGTTTCATTTGAATACATAGTATTTTTAAAATTATAACTTGTTTCTGAAAGTCTTAAAAGTGATTTTTTAATATCTTTTATATAATGACTTGCATGTATTTTTGCAGCATCTCTTATTTCTTTTGCTGTAACGATAAACTCTTGCTCCATACCTTTTTCTTTCATTATTTTCATAAGAGCTATGAAAATTCGTTCTTCAGCTTCTCCTGGAATTAAATCTCCTGCTGTGGGCTTTATTGTAATGTAAGTATCCTTATTTTTGTTAAAATAATATGTTGTTATCTCATTCTTTTTTCTTTTAGCATTTTTACTAAAAATTGGAAATTGAACTATGTTCATGTCTACTCTTATTAATGCTCTATTTTTCACTAAGTTTTCATCTACAAATAACTCTTCTTCAAGATAATGAGTTTCTTCTACCAATTCTGTTTCAAAAAAATCTTCATCTTTTAACATTCTTATCACCCTTTTATAAATAAGTATAAATTAAAAGTATATAAGAGTTTAATTTTAAAGTTAAATATATACCAATCATTTATATTTTTATATATAATACCATAATTCCACTTAGAAATAAACTTTTTTAACATAAACTATATACTAATCATTTATAAAATTATAATTTCACAAAGTATATACTGTTGATTGATAAAGTATATACTGTTGATTTATACACAATATACTGTTGATATATACAACAATATACTATTGATATATACAACAATATACTGTTGATTGATATTTTTTAAAATCAATTAACTCTAATAAAATCAAAGCCTCATGATATGTTTTTTTAACTTTTTTTTGGTACATAACAATATAAACAATATATAACAAAAAAACAACAATAAACAAGGATAAAAAACTTAAACTTAAAATTTTATAAATTTATTATATTTCAAACATCAAAAAAATATAAAAAAAGAATATAGAATAGCATTTAATAATATATAAAAATATCATATAAAAATATTTAAAACTATATTTAAAATAAATTCAACCATATTAGTTATATATTTTATACTAAAATTAAAAAAAGTTAAAAAAACAATTAATTAATCATTTGTAAAAATAATTATTATTAAGAAATAATATCGTTTGTTATGAATAAATTTTAATTTAAAGTAAATAATTATTCTTGATTTAAAATATGAAAACTAAACACAAAAAACATAACTTACTATAATATCTTAAAAATCCATTTCAAAACTTTTTCTTTTCTTTTTCCCTATTTCAAAATCAACT
>ERZ772855.1670-NODE-1670-length-21089-cov-2.936769_pt1 | contig 21089 bp, 21 predicted proteins | sample MGYA00511900_ERZ772855 | MGnify/ENA primary metagenome ERZ772855 (study PRJEB29015, sample SAMEA2737701) | human gut metagenome | biome: human gut; feature: human-associated habitat; material: faeces | place: China | collected 2012 ...
GGCGAAGACGGCGCGCGCGGACGGGGCGGTCGGCTCGGCGCTGATCGCCGTCGATGCGGACGCGAAGACCGACGCGCTTCTCTCGCGGGTGACGCGCCTGTGCGCCCGGCAGATTTTCGGCGTTCAGGTGGAAAACGACCCGTGGAACGCGCCGTGGCTGAGCGAAACGCCGGCCTCCTGCGTCGAGCTGCTGGCCTATCGCCAGCGGGAGGGCGAGGCGGCCTATGAAAAGCGGTTCTACGGCGAAATCGAAATCGCGACCCGGCTGACGCGGCCGCGGGGCGTGACCGTCGGCGCATCGACGGAGCGCTTCGGCGGCGACGGCGAGATGACGCAGGTGCTGCGCGACGCGGGCGCGGCGGGGCTGATGGGGATCGAGCAGGCCGTCGGTCAGGCGGCGTTCCTCAGCGCGCTGCAACGCTATGCCGAGCAAAACGCGGGCGGGGTCGGCACGCTCGAAGCGTTCGAGGCGGCGCTCGAGGAGGCGACCGGGAGCGATTGGAGCGGCTATCTGGCGGACATGCTCGCGTCCTGACGCGCGGGCAGGGCGAGCAGGAGCAGCAGCGCCGCGCAGAGCGCGCCCAGAATGGGGTAGCCGCTTTGCACGATGCGCCCGAAGCCGACGCGCGCCAGCGCCGCGCAGAGCAGGGCGCTGAGGATCAGCCGCGCGATTGTTTTCAGCCCGCGCGGCAGGAGGTTGGCCATCGCGCAGAGCATGGCGCAGAGCGTGGAGAGCGCCGCAGCATACAGGCAGAGGGCGACGAGCAGATAGCCGCCCGACCCGAGGCGGCGGCTGAGCCAGACGAAGGGGAGCGGCTGCATCGCGACGCTCTGAATGTGCCTTTGGCAGACGAGCATCCCCAGCGTCAGCAGCAGGCCGAAGAGCAGGACGAGAAGCGCGACCCAGGCGCGGCGTTTTCGCGCGGAAAGCGCCAGCAGCGTCGCCAGCGCGCCCGCCATCATCGAAATGTTGCTGGGAATCGGCGCGACGATGACCGTCATCATTTGCAGCGCGAAATACACCGCGCCCGCCCAGACGCCCGCGCCCGCGATCACCTCGCGCAGCGCCTCCACCGAGTTGATTTTTTCAAAAAATCCGTTTTTCCAAAGCGCGTAGCCGCCCGCAGCCAAAAGCGCGGCGACGGCCAGCACAACCGCAATGATGCGGATTATCTTTTTTCGGTTCATAAACTCCTTCCGTCTGCCTTCCGGCAGACACCTCCCTCGAAGAGGGAGGTCTTTTGTAATAGATGCGCGGCAAAGCGCTCCTCTTCCTTCAAATGCGCAACAAGGAGCTCCCTCTCTGAGGGAGCTGTCAGCGAAGCTGACTGAGGGAGTTAACCGGCGCTCGCGCTGAAAAAAGAGATGAACACAAAGCGTTCCCCAAAAAAGGAGGTGGCCGCATGCGGATATTGATGATGATTCACCGTCTGGCGGATAATTCGCCGTATTGCTTTTATGTGCATGAGCAGGCGAAGGCGCTGCGGGCACAGGGGCATGACGTGACGGTGATCTCCTGCGTCGGCACGATGCCGATGATGAAGGCGCTCCGCCCCGCGCTGTATGAGACGGACAGGCGAACGCCGAAGGAAGCGGTCATCGACGGCGTTCCCGTGTATTTTCCGCGCTGCCTGACGCTGGGCAACGCGGGCGAACGATGGCTTGGCGGATGGCCGATGTACCGCGCGGCGCTGCCGGTTGCCAAAGCGCTGCACGCGCAGAAGCCGTTTGATCTCCTTCACGCGCACATGCTCCCCCGCGAGGGACACGCGGGGCGGCTGCTGGGGCGGGCGCTCGGCCTGCCCGTGGCGCTGACCGTGCACGGGACGGACGTGTTTCACTACTTCATCCCCGGCCAAACGCCGTGGAAGCGCAATGTCGAAACCGCGCGTCGCGTCGATGCGCTGATGGCGGTGTCGAGCCTGCTGCTTTCGCGCGTCGCGCCGTATCGCGGGGAGGGACGGATCAGCCGCGTCGTGCAAAACGGCGTGGATCTCTCGCTGGTGCCGGAAAACGAGGCGCCAAGACCGCGCGCGGTGATCTCCGTCGGCACGCTCAAGGCGCGAAAATGTATGGATAAAACGCTGGAGGCGTTCGCGCGTCTGGCGGATGAATACGGCGACGCGACGCTGACCATCGTGGGCATCGGCGAAATGGAGCAGGCGCTCCGGGCGCGAATCGCCGAGCTGCATCTGGAAGGCCGCGTGACGCTGACCGGCGGCCTGCCGCACGAGGAGGTTCTGCGGCGGATGGCGCAGAGCGACCTGTTTGTTCTGCCGAGCTGGGGCGAGGGCTACGGCATCGTCTACATCGAGGCGATGGCGGCGGGCTGCATCGCCGTCGGCGCGGAAAACGAGGGCATCGCCGACACCATCACGGATGGCGAAAACGGCTTTCTCGTGCCCGCCGGGGATACGGACGCGGTGGAGCGCGTCATGCGCGCCGTGTTCGCCCAGCCCGAGGCATACGAGGCGCTGCGCGCGCGGGGCATGCGCGACGCGCGCAAGCTGACGTGGGCGCACAACGCCGAAATCACCGCGGGGGTTTACCGCGAGGCCATGGAGCATTGGAGGAAAGAACATGCGCAAGCAGGGCATTGACGGAACGGGGATGCTCAACCTGTACGACAGGGTGACGGGCATTTTCAACGAGATTTTTGATTCGCGGCTGCTGACGGCGGCGATTTTCGCGCTGATCGGCTATTGCTCGCTGTTCACGCAGCGGAAATTCCCGATGCGCTGGATGATCTTCGTGCTCTTCGGCATGATCCTGCTGGCGTTTGTGACGCTGACGGCGCGCACCCCCGGACAAAAGGCGCGCGTGCACTTTCACAAGGGCATGGCGGGGCTTTGGTTCGCGCTGCACGGGATGATGGTGGTTTCCGGCCTGTTTTACGAGGATTGGCTGCCGGAAAGCGTGCCGCTTTTGATCTGTTACCCGATCGTGTTTTCCGTCTTCGTTTCGCGCGACGACGATTCGACGTTCCGCTCCATCCTGCGCGGCGCGGTGTTCGCGGTGCTGCCGTTTCTGGCGTGGTCGTATGCGGCCGTGCCGCTGAGCTTCGCCTATCCGGGCTACAAGGGCGTCTTTTATGACGCGAACTGCCTGTCGATGTGCTGCATCGTGATGGCGACGGCGGCACTGCTGCTGGCCTACGCGAGCTTTATGGAAAAGCGGATGAAGGCGGCGGCCGCGTATCTGCTGCTGGGCGTCTGGGCGGCGGTGACGCTGCTGGCGACGCTCTCGCGCTCGGGGCTGCTGGCGTTCGCGGGCGTGATGGTGATTCTGGTTTCGGCGATCATCGCGGGCACGGCGAAACACCCGGCGCGGCTGCTGGCGCTGGTGGCTGCGTTCATCGTGCTCTGCGGCGCGGCGGGCGTGAAGATCACGAAGGACAAAATGTATGAAGCGGCGGTGGAGGATTACAACCTCGCCGTGTACAACCACGAGACATACGGCAACCCGATCACCGTGCCCAAGCCGGAGGACAGGACGATCAGCATGGACGACCTGACCAGCGACCGCTGGGGAATCTGGACGACCATTCTGGAAAACCTGACGTGGAACGGCCATCAGGACAGCGTGATCTGGGAATGGGTCGCCAAGGACGGCGCGGGCGACCGCCACTACAACGCGCACAATGCGTTTTTCGGCGTGACCTACAACAACGGCTTCATCGCCGGCCTGCTGCTGGTCGCCTACACGGCGCTCGCATTCATCCGCGCCCTGCGGTATTACTGGGCGCACCGGAAGGAGAGCCCCTACGCCGCGACGCCGCTGGCGTTCTGCACGGTGTTCATTCTGGTGGGTATGTTCGAATCGGTCTACGCGCCGTTCTCGGTGATCGGCTGCGCGTATTTTCTGGTTCAGGCGCCGCTCTGGCGCGCGGAATAAGCCCGCCCCGATTTGCGCTGCATAAAGGAGAATGTCCATGAATCCGAAGGTTTCGGTTATCGTCCCGGTCTATGGGGCGGAAGCGTTTCTGCCGACGTGCATCTCGTCTCTGCGCGCGCAGACGCTGCGGGATATCGAGCTGATCTTCGTCTGCGACGGCAGCCCGGATCATTCTCTGGCGATTCTGCGCAGGGCGGAGACGCTGGACAGCCGAATCCGCGTGATCGCGTTTGAGGAAAATCAGGGCGTATCGGCGGCGCGCAACGCGGGGCTGGACGCGGCGCGGGGCGATTACATCGGCTTTTGCGACGGCGACGACTGGGCGGAGCCGCAGATGTACGAAACGCTCCTGCGCGCGGCGGAGGAAGCCGGGGCGGACGTCGCCTTCTGCCGGGTGTTTAAGGACAGGGGCGAGGCGCGGGAGGATGTGCCGCTGGGCTTTGACGACGGCACGGTGTTCAGCCGCGAGGAAATCGGCCGGACGCTGATCCCGGCCATGCTCTCCCGGCCGACGGACAGCGACGAGCTGCCGCTTTCCGGCTACACGCCGCGCAACCTGTTTCGGCGCGAGGCAATCGGCAGCCATCGCTTCCGCCCGGATATCCGATACGCGGAGGATCTGCTGTTCATCGTCGCCTGCATGAAGGACGCGAGATGCGCCGTCGCGGTGGACAGGGCGTATTACCACTATCGCTTTCACAGCGGCAGCGTGACCAAGCATTTCAGCTTTCACGTGCCGGAGAGCTATGAAAAATCCAACGACGCGCTGGAGGCGCTTTTGGCGGACAGCCCGGAGTGCATGCGCCGGATGAAGATCCGCCGCCGCAAGATGGCCGTCGGCACCGTGCGCAATTTCTGCTACCCCGGAACGCCCTACGCATTTTGGGAGCGCGTGCGCCGCGCAAAGGCATATATGAACAGGCCGGATATCGCCGCGCTGTTTGACGACGTGAAACCGAGCGATTTTCCGGCGCAGCTCGGCGTGAAGCTGTTTTTGATGCAGCGCCGGATGGCGTTTGCGATGTGCTTCCTGTTCACCTACGTGTTTGACCGGGTATGACGAAAGACGAGGAGCGACCATGCAAAAGAAAGAAGAACGGATGGATATCGCCGAGGTGCTGACGCGGCGAAGGCCGCAGCGCATCGCCAAGCGCGCCATGGATATTATCCTCTCGGCGGCGGCGCTGGCGGTTCTCTGGCCGCTGCTGCTGCTCATCGCGCTGGCGGTGGTCATCGACGACCCCGGCCCGGTGTTTTACCGGCAGGTGCGCATCGGCAGGGGCGGCAAGCCGTTTCGCATTTTCAAATTCCGCACGATGGTGACGGATGCGGACAAGAAGGGGCTGGCGATCACCGTCGGGCGCGACAGACGCATCACCCGCGTCGGCGCGATTCTGCGCAAGACCAAGCTGGACGAGCTGGCGCAGCTCCTCAACGTACTCGCGGGGCAGATGAGCTTCGTCGGCCCGCGCCCGGAGGTGGAGCGATACGTCAGGCTCTATACGCCGTATCAGCGGCAGGTGCTCCTGGTGCGCCCGGGCATCACGGATTACGCCTCGATTGCCTACCGAAACGAAAACGATCTGCTCGCCGGAGCGAAAGATCCCGAAAAGATGTACATCGAGCAGATCATGCCCGATAAAATCGAGCTGAACATGAAATATCTGCGGGAAATTTCCCCGCTTGCGGATATCAAATTGATTCTTAAAACCATTGCAGCGGTTGTCAAGGGATAAAAGGAGGAGCTTACATGCGCAGCGATTACAAGGTTTATCGTTATGACCGTCTGAATGCGCCGGTCGTCACCGCGGGCAGTGCCGCCGTGCTCATCGGCGCGCAGAACGGCCTTTTTCCGGATATGGGTTACGCCGTTCCGGGCGAGATGGGCGGCCTTTGGGCCGGAGAAAAGAAGGTCTGCGACGGCTTTTTTCTGGCCGTTGACGACGTGCCGCTGACGCAGGCCGACGCCTGTGAAATCCACCCGGTCGTCACCGCGTTCCATTACCGCATGCAGAAGGAGCGGCTGCACGTCGTCCGCCGCCAGTTCATTCCCGACGGCGTGAGCGGCTGCGTGATCGAGCTGACGATTGAAAACCTCAAAAACGCGCCGCGCATGGCCGAGGTGTCCTTCACCGTGCGCACCGATATCCTGACCGCCGCCGCCGCGCGCGGCGAGGACGGCGCGGAGCTTGGCCGCGACGTCGGCGAATACGACGAGCAGGAGCAGGCGTTCTTTGCCCGCGACAGCCGCAACCCGTGGCACGCCGTTTGGGGCGCGCAGACGGGCTGCCGCGTGCTTCAGGCCGATCTGCCGCAGAGCGTCTACGGCTTTGGCAACACGCAGGGCAAGGGCGTGAACGGCCGCCTGTTCTACCGCCTGCGCCTCGCCGCGAACGAGCAGGCGACCATGCGGCTGTATATCGCGGGCGGCTATTCCTCCCGCTCCAAGGCCGAGGAGGCGCTGGCGCTTCTGCGCGGGCAGGCCGAGACGATGCTCGAAGAAAAGCGCGCGCGCATTGAAGCGATGAAGGCGCTCAGCGACGCGACGCTGCCCGACGCCGCGCTGGAGCAGTGCGTCAACTGGGCGAAGCTCTACGCCGACTGGATGCTCCGCACCCTGCCGCGCGGCGGATGCGCGCTGTGCTGCGAGCTGCCGGAAAACCCCGCGCTGTACGGCGAGGGCTGGGCGAAGGCGATGGAGGCGCTGTTGCCGCTGGGCGGCGCGGCGCGCGTGCAGGAGATGCTGCGCACGCTCGTCGATGTGAGCGCGCAGGCGCAGCTGGCGCCCGGCCGCGTGGCGCGCAGCGTGTCGCTCTCCGGCCGGGTCTTGCAGGCGGGCGGCGAGCGCGAGAGCGCGCAGTTCGTCGCGCTGGTGCATCACACGCTGCTCTGGTCGGGCGACCGGGCGTTTGCGGCGGACATGCTGCCGATGACCGGGCTGTGCGTCAACTATCTGCGCCGCAGCACGCGGGGCTTTGAGGATGTGCAGGAGGACATGCTGGCGCAGGTGCGCGCGGCGCTCGTCGGCCATGCGTATGTTTTGAAGCTGACGGGCGCGGACGACGCGGCGGCGCGGGCGCTGCTTGACAAGCTCCCGGCCGAGCCGGAGCAGGGCGAAATCGCGCCGAACGCGACGCTGGCCGAGCGCGCGCGCTGGCACGGCGAGCATGAGCATGTCGAGCAGGTGATCGTCTGCATGGAGCAGATGGCCGCTTCCGCCGCGCCGGGTCTGCCCGGTTCGGTGCGCACCGAGGACGCCGCGCCGGGCGTGCTGCTTCAGGCGCGCGCGGCGGAGGGGATGATCCGCCCGGCGTTTGACTGTCTGTTCGGCGTGAAGCCCGACGCGGGGCGCAAGACGATGGCGTGGCGTCCGCATACGCCGATCGGCTGGGAAGGATGGAAGCTGGAAAACCTGCGCATGGGCGACGCTTCGTTCGACCTGACCAGCGAGCGCGTTTCCCCGAGCCGCGCCCGCTATACGATCCGAACGGCGCAGCAGGGCTGGACGGTCTGCGTCACGGAGAACGGCGAGGAAAAGGCGCTCCCGCTCGACGGCGAGATTTCGGTGATTTTGGAAGATTAAAAGGCTTTTGCAATGAAAAAATGGATTTTGCTGTTTTGGGTTTTGATGATGACGGCGGCCGGGGCGCTGGCGGATACCGCGCCGGTGAAGATGGCCGTTCCGCCGGAGGCGATCACGACGCAGGCGGAAGGCGAATTGGAGGATTACGGCCTGACCTTCCCGGAGGATATGCCGCTGGCGGCGCGCAACTTTGTGCGCTTTGCGCGCGCCGAATTTGAGAAAAACGGCGGGGCGCGCCTGCCCAAGTGCAACGAATACACCCGGTGGTATTACCACGATAAGCGCGAAATCGGCTGGTGCTCGGTGTTCCAGCTTTACTGCGCGTATCACAGCGGCTTGCAGCTCGTCCGCTATCGGCAGGATGCCGAGGTGCAGCCGGGCGACTGCATCTCCGCGATGGAGGGGCGCGTGGGCAACGTGCGCCTCGCCTTTGAGGAACACGGCCGCTGGCTGGATGGCACGCAGGGCGCGGCGCCCAAGCCGGGGTATCTGGTGATTTACGGCGTGCTCCAATCCACGCCGTACACGCATGTCGCGATTGTGGAGAGCGTCAAGGAACTGGGCGGCGGGCTGTACGAGCTGACGACGATCGAGGGCAATCTGAACTCGACCGTGCGCCGCCTGAACTACCGCTACAACGCGAACCCGAAGCAGCCGTATCGAAACATGTCCGTCGTGCCGACGGATGAAATCACGCAGGAAAACTGTCAGTACACCCTTCAAAAGGACGACTGGTATGTGACGGGCTTCTGCGCGACGTGGTAAAGAGAGGTCGCTATGGAATACGTTCGCAAGGGGTTTCGGCGCGTGAAGAACCGCATCGTCAACCGCCCGTCCGCGGTGCAGAAGCGCGATTACCTCAAGCTGCGCGCGCAGCTCGACCCGCTCCGAAAGCCGAGCGATTCCGGGCCGAACCGCCCGGTGCTGATGATCTCCGGCATCACGATGCGCGGGACGGGCATTTTCTGCAACCTGCTGGCGTTTCTACGCTGGGTGGATTTTGCCCAGCGCATGGGCTATATCCCGGTGATCGACATGCAGAACGTCGAAAACCTCTATCTGGAGGACGAGCTGCTGGGCAAGGTCAACGCCTACGAATACTTTTACAGGCAGCCCGCGGGCGTCGGCGTGGAGGAAGGCTACCGCGCCAGGGAGCTGTATATCGTCAACCGGCTCGATTGCCCGTATGATTTCACGCGGGCGCAGAAAAAGGCGTATCGGGAGGCGACGAGAATCGTCGATTGGGTCTACGGCGGGAACCGCGAGAAGTATTTCGACCGGATCAAGGCGATTTACGACCGCTGTTTCGTGCCCAGCGACGAGGCCGCGGCGTTTGTGGACGCGCGCTTTCGCGAGCTGATCGCGCCGGGGGAGCGGACGCTCGGCCTGCTCTGCCGCGGGACGGATTATTTCACCAAACGCCCGTATAAGCACCAGATTCAGCCGACCGCCGCGCAGATCATCGAGAAGACGGACGAGACGCTGGCGGCGCACCCGGTCGATAAGATCTTCGTCGCGACGGAGGACGAGGCGATTCTCGCCGCGCTGAAGGCGAAATACGGCGGGAAGCTCGTCTATGTCGAGTGCCCGCGGCTGACGGCGGTGCAGGGGCAGTCCGTCGCGGAGGGGTTCGCCGAGCGCGGCGTGGACAGAAAGCTGAACGGGCTGTATTACTTCGCCTCCATTGCCATCCTCGCCCGGTGCGACCACCTGATCGCGGGCAAGACGATGGCGACCCAGTTCATCCGCACCATGCGCGATACGCCGTTTGAGACGGAGTTCTATTGGGATCTTGGCCGCTACGGCGTGGACGACGTGGGAAAGCGCGGCATGTAACGGCGCGTCAAACCGTTTTACGCAAAGCCGACGGCAAAAAAGGCATAAAGCAAGGGGGACGCTCGGCAAATGGAGCGTCCCCCCCCTTATGATATTACAGCGTTTTTTCCATGGTCACGGCGGCGGCGCTCCGACCGGCTTCGGCAAAGCCCAGCCTTCGGTGCAGCGCGAGCGAGGCCGCGTTATCCGGCGCAATCTGCACGGTGCAGACGGCAAAGCCGCGCGCTTTCATGGCGGCAAAGAGCAGCGGGAGCGCCGACGAGGCGACGCCGCGCCTGCGCATCGCCTTTGAAACGGCGATACCGTAGGAAAAGCGCGCGCCGGAAACGGAGTGCACCGTGATCCCGCCCGCGTGAAGCCCGTCCGCGCGGATGAAAAAGCGCAGGGACGGCGGCGGATCGAGCGGGAGAAGCGAAACGCGCATCAGGCCTTGGGCAGGGCTTCCTCGGGCGCAAAGCCGCTGGCGATGCAGAGCTGCGCGCGCTGGGCGCTCTTGCCGCCCTTGGCGATTTCATCGGCGAGGAAATTCGGGTGCGCCAGCAGGAAGCTGCGCATGAACGCATCCGGATCTTCGATGAAATGCAGGACGAGGGCGAGCTGCTTGTCGCTGATGCGGCCGAGCGTGCGCGCGGTTTCAAACAGCTCGGGCTTGATGACCACCAGCGTCGTCAGCGGGCAGCCCGCGTCGGCAAGGATTTTGCTGCCGCCCTGATCGCGATCCACGCCTGCCAGCGAATAGGCGATCTTCGCGCCCAGCGCCTCCACGGCGGGAATCCACGCGCGGATGTAGGAGGAAGCGACCGTCACCAGATCGGCGATATGCACGCTGCGCTTGCCGGAAAGGCCGGCCTGATCGGCGGGCATGCTCGCGCCGTCCGCATCGGTGTAGACACAGGAGAGATCTTTGAAGATGGAAAGATGGCCCAGCCCCAGACGGCGCGCGACCGGCATGGAGAAGAAGAAATCGCGGCGCTCGCCGCCGGAGACAAAATCCACATCCATGCTGCGCGCGGCCTCGCACATCAGGTCGATGAGCTGATGATAGATCGGGCAGGCGGCAAGCTGCTTTTCAATTTCGCCGTAAACCTTGCCGTAAAACGCCAGCTTGTCGCCCGCGCAGGCCTCCTCGATGACGGAAAGCAGCGCGTTGGCCGCGGCCTCGCTGCCGTAGAGGAACTGCGTGTTGATGTAGAACGGGCCGAGCTTGCCGGACGTATACCAGAACGGCTGACCTTCGGGGCAGACGCGCACGGCGTCGGTTTCAAACAGCCAAGATACGATCGGGTTATCCATGGATTTGCCTCCTTAGCGGTGTTCGTTTTCTGTTATTATAAGGGATGGCGCGCCAAAAGGGAAGAGCGGCGGGAAATTTGTGCGGACAAAAAATGGACGCAGGGCTGCACGGCCGGGGATGCAAAAACGAGGGGGACGGCGCGCGGCGCGGCTTTTTTTGCCGCGCAATTTGCAGGAGGCGCGACAGGTTGAGCGATCAATCGCTTCATTTTGGAGAAAAGAGGCGCGCGCCTCGCGGGAATTGACCCGGATAGATGGTCGTGTTATAATAACGAACGAAAATGCGCTCATCTGAAAAAACACAGAAAGAAGAGAAAATCCACCATGAAGACAATTTGGAAAGGCATCGACTGGCTCGCGCGCGCCGTCATCCGCCTGATCGGCAAGCTCTCCCCGAAGCTGGGCGAGGCCTGCCTGAAGCTCTGGGAAAACACCGAACTGGTCAGCTATCTGCTTGTGGGCGTGGCGACGACGCTGGTGAACTATGTCGCCTATTTCCTGGCGACGCGCACGGCGGGGCTGAGCGTCATGGCCGGAACGTGGGTCGCGTGGGTGATCGCGGTGGCGTTCAGCTATGTCGCCAACAAGATCTTTGTGTTCAAGACGCACTGCCCCGACACGGGCGCGCTGCTGCGCGAGGCGGGCAGCTTCCTTGCGATGCGGCTTGTGTCGCTGGGCATGGAGACGGTGCTGATGTTCCTGCTGGTGGAGGTGCTGCACCTCAACGATCTGGCGATGAAGCTGCTGGTGAACATCGTGGTCATCATTTTGAACTATGTGTTCTCGAAGCTGTTCATTTTTAAGAAGAAGTAAACGAAAAACGCAGACACACACCGAGGGAGGGGCGAAACATGAAACCCATTCGTCTTTTTGCAGCGCTCTTTTTTGTATGGATGACGCTGACAGCCGCCGTGGCCGCGGCGGATATTACCGTTACCAAGCGCGACGTGAACATGGCCGCCGGGCTGGATAAGAACGTCGCCAACATTCTCGTGCTCCTGCAGGACGGCGAGACGACCGATACGATGATGGTCGCTTCCATCAACAACCGCACGGGGCGCTCGGTGATGATGCGCGTGGATTGCAGGCTGATGGTGGATGTTCCGGAAGCCGGCGAAACGCGGCTGGCCGATGTTTACGCGCTGGGCGCGCAGAAATGCCGGGGCATGCTGGCCGAACGCACGATCAACACGCTGCTGGGGCTGAATATCGGCACCTACGTCGCGCTGGACGTGACCAACCTGCCCCAGCTGGTGGACGCGATTGACACGGTGAGCATGGAGCTGGACGAGCGGGAGGCGGCCGCGATGGGGCTGGATCTCGGCTGGAACGACCTGACCGGCGAGGAAGCGCTGGCCTATGTCCGCCTGCGCCTTGAGGGCGACGACCCCGCCCGGAGCCGGGGCTATGAGCTGCTGATGCAGATGCTCTACGAAGGGGTCAACAGCGGCGATTTGGGCAGCATGCTCGGGCTGGGCACCAAGCTGCTCGGCGCGCTGGATACGAACCTGAACGCGATGACCGCCGTTACGCTGGCCTCCGCCGTCAAGGGCGGGGACGACCGCAGCGAGCTTGCCCTGCCGACGCAGGCACAGCAGACGAGCGAAGAACCGCTGCGCGCCGATACGGCGGCGATGCAGCAGACCGTGAAAGAGGCGCTCTATGAAGAATAAAACGGAAATCCCCGCCGCCGAAGCGGCGCATGCCGCCAAGCAGGCGAGCTTCGCGCTGGCCGCGGCGCCGGGCAAGGCGCGCAGCAGCGCGCTGCTGGCGGTGGCCGCCGCGCTGCGCGCCAAGGCGAACATGGTCTTCAAGGCGAACGAAATCGACATGCGGCAGGCCGAGAAGGAAGGGCTGGCCGCGCCCGCGCTCAAGCGGCTCAAATTCGATGCGCACAAGCTGGAGGACGTCTGCGCGGGGCTTGAGCAGCTTGCCGCGATGGAGGATCCCATCGGGCGGGAGCAGCTGCGCACCGAGCTGGCCGACGGGCTGGTGCTCTCGCGCGTCAGCTGTCCCATCGGCGTGATCGGCGTGATCTTTGAATCGCGGCCGGACGCGCTGATTCAGATTGGCGGTCTGTGCCTCAAGAGCGGCAACGCGGTGCTGCTCAAGGGCGGGCGCGAGGCGATGTGCACCAACGAGGCGCTGTTCGATATCCTGCGCGACGCGAGCGTTGCGACGGGGATGCCGGACGGCTGGTGCGGCCTGCTGACCACGCGCGAGGACGTCTCCGTCATGCTCAAAATGGACGAGGACATCGACCTCATCATTCCGCGCGGCTCCAACGCCTTTGTGCGCTACATCATGGAAAACAGCAACATTCCGGTGCTGGGGCACAGCGACGGCGTGTGCCACATCTATGTGGATGCGGACTGCGACGCGCAGATGGCCGCGCGCATCGTCGCCGACGCCAAGACGCAGTATCCCGCCGCCTGCAACGCGGCGGAAATGCTGCTGGTGCACAGCGCCCAGCTCGCCAACGCCCTGCCCGCGATTGCGCGGGCGCTGACGGAGGCGGGCGTGACCCTGCGCGCGGACAGCCGCGCCCGCGCCGCGCTCTATGCCGCGGGCGTCGCCAGCGAGGCGGGGGACGAGAGCGACTGGGGGCGCGAGTATCTGGCGCTGACGATGGCCGTCCACACGGTGGATTCCATCGACGAGGCGATCGCCTTCATCAACAAGCACGGCTCCCACCACACGGATTGCATCATCACCCGCGACGAGGCGGCGGCCGGGAAGTTCTTCGCGCTGGTGGATTCCGCCGGGGTGTATCAGAACTGCTCGACGCGCTTTGCCGACGGTTATCGCTACGGCTTCGGCGCGGAGGTCGGCATTTCCACCGGCAAGATTCACGCGCGCGGCCCGATGGGGCTGGAGGGGCTCTGCTCCTACAAGTACATTCTGCGCGGACACGGGGATATCGTCGGCGATTTTGCGGCGGAACGGCGCAGGTTTACGCACAAAAAGCTCCTGTGAGAGGGGAATGAGAGATGCTGAAACGAGGGGTTGCGCTGCTGCTCCTGCTGTGCATGGCGCTGCCGTGCGCGGCCACGGCGGAACAGGCGGACGCGCGGCGCGTGGTCTACCTCACCTTTGACGACGGCCCCAAAAAGGACACGCCCGAGCTGCTGGACGCGCTGGAGGCGCTGGATGTGCCGGCGACGTTCTTTCTGGTGGGGCTGGGCGTGCGCGCCTTTCCGGAATACGCCAGGCAGATCGTGCAGGCGGGTCACGCGGTCGGCTGCCACACGATGGGGCACGCGGCCGGGGCGATCAAGAAGGACGAGGACTTTGTCCTTCGCGACATCGGGCGCTTCAACAAGATGATGAGCGAGGAGATCGAGCCGGGGTTTTCGACCGATCTGTTCCGCTTTCCCGGCGGCAGTTCGAGCTACAAGGCGCGCATCAAGGCGAAGGTGCGGGACGCGGGCTACGCCTGGTTTGACTGGAACACGATGACCGGCGACGCGCAGTATTCGTTTTCCAGCGACAGGGAGATGCTGGAATACACGCTGGGGCAGGCGCACGGCAAGGACGTGGTGATTCTGCTGATGCACGAGGGCAAGACCAGAACGCGGCGGATTCTGCCGGAGCTGGTCGCGTATTTCCGCGAAAACGGCTATGAATTCAGGCGGCTTTCCACGGGGGAGGAGGATCGCGAGATCCTCTCCCGCTGCGGCGCGCACTTCATGCTGCCCGATGCGGAACAAGGAGGCCATTGACCATGAGATGCGGATGTCCGCAATGCGGAACGTATATGATTCAATCGGAGGGCATCGACTTCGGCTGCGTCTGCCCGGAATGTCTGTACCGCTGCCGGGCGTGCATGGGCACGAACACCGTCGTCAGCCGGGAGGATCTGCGCAGCCTGACGTTTGTGGATCACACGGCGGAGCACGAGGCGCAGGAGGAAGCGGGCGAGGGCAGGCGCGAACCGCTCCGACCCGAGGATTTCATCGACTGAGAGAGAAAAAAATTTGAGCATTTGTTGCAGGAGGTATTTTACATGATTGCACTGGGAAGCGACCACGCCGGTCTGCCGCTGAAGAAGGAGATCATCGCGCTGCTGGAGGAGATGCATCTGCCTTACCACGACTATGGCACCTATACCGAGGATAGCTGCGACTACGCGGTGTTCGCCCAGCGGGCGGCCAAGGCCGTCGTGAGCGGCGAGTGCGAGCGCGGGATTCTGTGCTGCGGCACGGGCATCGGCATTTCCATCGCCGCCAACAAGGTGAAGGGAATCCGCTGCTGCGCCTGTTCGGATTGCTACTCCGCGGAGATGAGCCGCGTCCACAACGACGCGAACATGCTCGCCCTCGGCGCGCGCGTGGTCGGCACGGAGCTGGGGCGCATGATCGCAAGGCGCTTCCTTGCGGGCGAGTTTGAGGGCGGCCGCCATCAGCGCCGCATCGACCAGATCACCGCCATCGAGAACGGGGAGGATCTGGGCTGATGAACATTCTCGATTTCGGCGCGAAGCGCGGGGCGTTTTGCGGCGACGCGATTCAGCGCGCGATTGACGCGGCGGCCGCGCGGGGCGGCGGGCGCGTGAGCGTGCCCGCGGGCGAGTATGAGACGGCGGGCCTCGTTCTGCGCAGCAACGTCGAACTGCATCTGGAAGCGGGCGCCGTGCTGCGCTTCGTCGATGATTTTGACGCATACCCCGTCGTGAACATCCGCTGGGAGGGCTATGAGCAGCCCTGCCACCGCCCGCTGGTTTACGCGAAAAACGAGGTCAACGTGGCGCTGACGGGTCTGGGCACGCTGGAAGGACAGGGCAAGAAGTGGTGGACGGCCTTCCGCGCGAAGACGCTTTCCGCCGCGCGCCCCTGTGCGGTCTGCTTTGAGGATTGCACCCGCGTGCGCATGAGCGATTTCGTCGTCCGCAACAGCCCGAGCTGGACGATCCATCCCGTGCGCTGCGAGGATGTGACGATCGACAAGCTGACGATCGTCAACCCGTTTGATTCGCCCAACACGGACGGCATCGACCCGGAGAGCTGCCGCAACGTGCGCATCACGGGCTGCCACATCGACGTGGGCGACGACTGCATCGCGGTCAAGGCGGGCACGGAGGACGCGCTGGAGAACGTGCCCTGCGAAAACATCGCCATCACCGGCTGCACGATGGTGCACGGCCACGGCGGCGTTGTGCTGGGGAGCGAAATGAGCGGCGGCATCCGCCGCGTGTCCATCGCCGGATGCGTGTTTGACGGCACGGATCGCGGCATCCGCATCAAGAGCCGGCGCGGGCGCGGCGGCGCGGTGGAGGATGTGAGCGTCACGGGCGTCGTGATGAACGACGTGCTCTGCCCGCTGGTCGTCAACCTGATGTATTTCTGCGGCAAGGACGGCAAGCTGCCCATCGTATCCGACCCGAACGCCCAGCCTGTGACCGAAAAAACGCCGCACGTGCGCCGCATCCGCATGGCCGACATCGTGGTGACGAACGCGAAGAGCGCGGCCGCCTGCCTCTACGGCCTGCCGGAAGCGCCGCTGGAGGATATCAGCATCGTGAACACGCAGATTCACCTGACCGAGGATACGCCGAGCTTCCCGGTGATGAACGCGGTGCAGCAGCCCGTGACGCTGGCGGGGCTGACGGCCGAGCACGTGCGCGGCCTGCATCTGACCGATCTGCGCATCGTCGGCGCGCGCGGGGAAACCGTGACGCTGCACGACGCGGAATAAGGGGGAATACGATGAGCTACGAGAAGACCGTTTGGGCGGGCGAAGGGACGCTCGCGCGCGAGCAGGAGTATAACGACCACTGGTGCTACGAGCGGGGAATCATCACCAAGGCGTGGCTGGACGTTTACGCGGCGACGGGCGACCGCCGCTTTTACGACGCGGCCAAGGCGAACGTGGATCAATATGTGACCGCGGACGGCGAGATTCTGACCTATGAGCCGGACAAATACAATCTGGACATGATCTGCATGGGGCGCACGGCGCTGCGGCTGTTCAAGGCGACGGGCGAGGCGAAGTATGAAAAGGCCTGCCGCCGCCTCATCGAGCAGATCAAGGGTCAGCCGACGACGGCGGAGGGCGGCTTCTGGCACAAAAAGCTCTACCCCCAGCAGATGTGGCTGGACGGCATTTACATGGCCTGCCCGTTCCTGACGGAATTTGCCGTGACCTTCGGCGAGATGCAGTGGGCGGAGCTGGCGGCGAAGCAGATGACGCTGATCTTTGACAAGACGCGCCTTGAAAGCGGCCTGCACGCCCATGCGTGGGACAGCGCGAGGGCGCAGAAGTGGGCCGACCCGCAGACGGGGCTTTCCCCGCACGTCTGGGGGCGCGCGATGGGCTGGTTTGTGATGGCGCACGCGGACGTTCTGGCCGTGCTGCCGGAAAGCCACCCGGCCTATGCGCGCCTGAGCCTGCAGATGAAGTCGCTGCTGCATGCGGTGATGGCCGCGCGCGGCACGGACAAGCTCTGGCATCAGGTGATGGACAGGCCGGAGAGCGCGGAGAACTACGCGGAATCCTCCTGCTCGGCGATGTTCATCTATGGGCTGGCGAAGGGCAAGGCGCTCGGCCTGTGCGGCGAGAGGGAAGAGGCCGCCGCGCGGGAAAGCATGGACGCGCTCTGGGCGCAAAACGTCGTCACGGCGGCGGACGGCTACCCAGAACTGACGCGCATCTGCAAGGTGGCGGGGCTGGGCGGCGAGCCGTATCGCGACGGCAGCTACGGCTACTATGTCCATGAAACCGTGTGCAGCGGGGACACGAAGGGCACCGCGCCCTTCCTGATGGCCTGCTGCGCGCTGGAGGTTTAACGCATAGCCTAACAAAGGCGAAGGGCGGGTTAATCGCTTAACCTCACAAAGTTTCGCACAAGAGATTGATTTCCATTTTATGCACTTGACACAACTTGACCAAAAAATTATAATGAACATGCACAGAGGGAACAGCTTTTAACAGAAAACCCGTTGTGTTTCGTGGCTGGCTGAAAGGGGCGGGCAAGCCCCTTGGCGCCGGAAAAACCGGCAAGATAGATTAGATTAAAAGGAGAGCGAATTTGTGATGAAAAAGATGATCGCATGCCTGCTGACGCTGGCGTTGGCGCTGACCGCCGTTTGCGCGTTGGCCGAAGGCTCCCTGACCTTCTCTTGGTGGGGCGGCGACGCCCGCCACGAAGCGACCCAGCAGGCCGTCGAGGCCTTCAAGGCCGCGACCGGCATTGACGTGCAGTGCACCTACAGCGCGTGGAGCGGCTGGGAAGACAAGATGAGCCAGTATTTCGCCTCTGATTCCGCCTTCGACGTGAACCAGATCAACTGGAACTGGCTGTATTCCTTCACCAACGCGGACGGCAGCAGCAAGTTCTACGATCTCAATCAGGTCGCGGACATCATCGACCTGTCCCAGTTCGACGAGAAGGCGCTCGCCCAGTGCACCATCGACGGTAAGCTTCTGGCCATCCCGGTGGCGATGACCGGCCGCATCTTCTACTGGAACAAGACCACCTTTGAGAAGGCCGGCCTTGCGACCCCGACCACGCTGGAAGATCTGATGGCCGCCGGCCCGGTCTTCGCCGAGAAGCTGGGCGAGGACTACTATCCGCTGGCGCTGGGCGCTTACGACAAGATGATCCTGATGGTCTACTATCTGGAGAGCGTTTACGGCAAGGATTGGGTTGCCGACGGCCAGCTCAACTACACCACCGAGGAAATCGCCAAGGGTCTTGAGTTCATCCAGACGCTGGAAGACAACCACGTGATCCCCAGCTCCGAAACCCTGACCGGCGACGGCGCGGACAGCCTTGACAAGAACCCCAAGTGGATGGAAGGCAAGTACGCCGGCATCTTCGAGTGGGATTCCTCCGCGAGCAAGTTTGAAAAGGCGCTGAGCGAGGGTCAGGCGTTCATCGTCGGCAACTACTTCGCCGACATGGGCGAATACCACGGCGGCTTCACCAAGGTTTCTCTGGCGTTTGCCATCGCCAACACCGCGGCGGACAAGCAGGCGGCGGCGCAGCTCATCGAATTCCTGCTCAACAGCGAGGAGGGCGCGAAGCTGATGAACAGCCAGCGCGGCATCCCGCTGAGCAAGAAGGCCAACGTGCTCTGCGCGCAGGAGGGCCTGCTCAACGCGAAGGTCGCCGAGGCGAACGCGAAGGTGCTCGACTGGTGCTCCAACAAGCTGGACCCGAAGTTCGAGAACAGCGCGCTCAAGAACAGCGACGGCGTGTACTATGACGCGATGGACGGCCTCTCCTACAAGGATTACTCCATCGAGGAAGCCGCCGAGGTGCTCTACGAGGGTATCACCGAAGTGCTGGCCAAGTAATTTCCAAAATGAAATCATCGGGGCGGCTTGGCGGAGGTTAAGCCGCTCCGATTCGTTCAATTTAGAAGGAAAGGGGGAGACCCGATGACGAAGGGATCTTCCGCCGCGCGCCAAGACCTCAGAAAGCGGCGCGGGCTGAGCAAGCTGGAGCAGGGCTACATGGGCTTCGTCCTGATCCTGCCGTGGCTGATTGGCTTCTGCATCTTTAAGCTCTATCCGTTCGTATCCTCGCTGGTGTACAGCTTCACGGATTACGATCTGTTCAAGGGCGTGCAGAATGTCGTCGGTTTCCAGAATTACATCGACGCATTTACCAAGGCGAAGAACGTCAAGGCGCTGAAGGTGACCTTCACCTATGCGTTTATGACCGTTCCGCTGAAGCTGGTTTTCGCGCTGTTCATCGCCTACATCCTCAATTTCAAGATCAAGGGCGTGGGGCTTTTCCGCACGGCGTACTATGTGCCCTCCATTCTGGGCGGCTCGGTCGCCATCGCGGTGCTCTGGAAAGCGCTGTTCAAGAACGACGGCGTGGTGAACACGATTCTGACCATGCTGGGCTTTGAATCCATCAACTTTCTGGCGGATAAAAACTGGGCGCTGTTCATCATCTGCCTGCTGCGCGTGTGGCAGTTCGGCTCGGCGATGGTGCTGTTCCTCGCGGCGCTCAAGGGCGTGCCGGAGGATCTCTACGAGGCGGCCAGCATCGACGGCGCGACCAAGGGCCGCCAGTTCCTCTCCATCACCATTCCGCTGATCTCCCCGGTGATTTTCTACAATCTGGTGACGCAGCTCGTGCAGGCGTTCCAGGAATTCAACGGCCCGTACATCATCACCAACGGCGGCCCGCGCAACGCGACGACGCTGATCTCCGTGATCGTGTACAACACGGCGTTCAAGGATTACAAGGTGGGCATGTCCTCCGCAATGGCGTGGGTCATGTTCGTGATCGTGATGATCCTGACCATCATCGCGTTCGTCAGCCAGAAGAAGTGGGTCTACTATTCCGATGACGATGGGAGGGGCTAAGCGATGAGCGCAACTGGCATTGTTTTTCTCGCCCTGAGCGTCGTGATGCTCGGCCTCGGCTTTTACGGCGCGTCCGTTGACGTGGTCAGCGCGACGGGGCTGGCCGAATCCATCGGGCAGATGAAGAATTTCTATTTCCTGCTCGGCGGTCTGATTCTCTTCATCGTGCTCTACCGGCTGGCGCTTGGCAAGGCGAGCCTGCGCGTGCAGCACGTGATGAGCACCACCATCCGCTACGTCATCCTCATCGGCGTGGGCGTGTTCATGGTCTATCCGCTGCTGTGGATGATCAGCGCCACGTTTAAGGACAACAACGAGATCTTCTCGACCCTGAGCCTCATCCCGACCAGACCGACGATGGAAGGCTACAAGGCCGCGATGAACAACTACGGCGGCGATATCAACATCTGGCAGGCCATGCTGAACACCTATAAATACGTGATCCCGAAGGTGGTCTTCACCGTCGTTTCCTCGACGATCACGGCGTACGGCTTCGGCCGCTTCCGCTTCCGCGGGCGCAACTTCCTGTTCGCGGTGCTGATGGCGACGCTGTTCCTGCCGCAGGTGGTGCTCAACATCCCGCAATTCCTGATGTACCGCCAATTCGGCTGGGTCGATTCGCCGTATTACCTCGCGCTGATCGTGCCGACGCTGTTCGCGCAGGAGACGTATTTCGTCTACATGCTGATTCAGTTCATGCGCAATATCCCGCGCGAGCTGGATGAAGCGGCGAAGATCGACGGATGCAACATCATGCAGACGCTGGTGCTCGTGCTCGTGCCGATGCTCTGGCCGGCGATGGTCTCCGCGGGTCTGTTCCAGTTCATGTGGTCGAGCAACGACTTCATGGGGCCGCTGCTCTACGTCAACAGCCCGGCGCGTTACCCGGCGACGCTGTTTGTGCGCATGAGCATGGACGCGGACACCGGCTTTGCGTGGAATCGCGTCATGGCCGTTTCTCTGATTTCCATTATCCCGTCGCTGGTCGTGTTCTTCCTCGCGCAGAGGCAGTTCATGGACGGCGTGACGGCCGGCGCCGTCAAGGGCTGATTTCGCTTCTCCTCTTCTTTGGAGGCTGTCAAGCTAACAAAACCGATATTTTAAGAGCAAAACTAAGTATTTGGGTCCGAAGGTTTCCAAAGGGCGACCGGAAAGCCCT
>ERZ772855.1671-NODE-1671-length-21077-cov-27.687613_pt1 | contig 21077 bp, 19 predicted proteins | sample MGYA00511900_ERZ772855 | MGnify/ENA primary metagenome ERZ772855 (study PRJEB29015, sample SAMEA2737701) | human gut metagenome | biome: human gut; feature: human-associated habitat; material: faeces | place: China | collected 2012 ...
CGTTTTATATCGACGGCGCGCCCGTGCACGTCGCGCACAGCCGCGTGCACAAGGGCATGCTCGTCGTGAAGTTTCAGGGCGTGGACGATGTCAACGCCGCCATGACGCTGAAAAACCGCGTCGTGTCCATCGCGCGCGCGGACGTCACGCTGCCCGACGGGCAGTATTTCCAGCAGGACCTGCTCGGCATCGCTGTCGAGACCGACACGGGCGAGACCCTCGGCACACTGCGCGAGATCCTGGACCTGCCGCGCGGCAGCGTCTACGTCGTGCAGGGCGACCGCGAGGTGCTCATCCCCGACCGGCCGGAGTTCGTGCGCAGCATCGACCCCGCCGCCGGGCGCATGGTCGTGCACCTGATCGAAGGGATGTGAGCGCGTGCGCATCGACATTCTCACCCTCTTTCCCGACACGATGCGCGCCATGCTCGGCGAGAGCATCCTCGGCCGGGCGCAGGCGCGCGGCCTGCTCGATATCCGCTGCCACCAGATCCGCGACTATACCGAAAACCGGCAAAAGCAGGTCGACGACTATCCCTACGGCGGCGGCTGGGGGCAGGTCATGATGGCGCAGCCGCTCAAAAGCTGCCTCGACGCCGCGCTCGCGGACAGCACTGTGCCCAAAGCGCGCCGCCGCGTCATTTACCTCTCCCCGCAGGGGGCGACGTTCACGCAGGCGAAGGCCCGCCAGCTCAAGGCCGACTATGACCAGCTCGTGCTCGTCTGCGGCCACTATGAGGGCGTGGATGAGCGCTTCATCGAGGCGTGCGTGGACGAGGAGCTGTCCATCGGCGACTTTGTGCTTACGGGCGGCGAGCTCGGCGCGATGGTCGTCACGGACTGCGTCTGCCGCATGGTGCCGGGCGTCCTGTCGGACACCGAGTGCTACACCGGCGAGAGCCATTGGGCCGGCCGGCTCGAGTACCCGCAGTACACCCGCCCCGAGACGTGGGAGGGCCGCACCGTGCCGGAGGTGCTGCGCGGCGGCAACCACGCGGAAATTGAAGCCTGGCGCACGCGCCAGAGTCTGGAGCGCACGCTCACAAAGCGGCCCGACCTCTTCCAACAGACGCCCCCGACGCCGGACGAGCAGCGCCTGCTCGATAAGATCCGGCGCGACCGCAGCCGCCCGCAGCTGACAGAGCCGCCCGTCTGCCGGATAGCAACGGAGGACGACCTCCCGGCCATCCTTGCCATCGCGCAGCAGGCGCGCAACTATCTGCGCCGCCACCGCGTTGACCAGTGGCAGGGCGCGTATCCGAACGAGGACACCTTCCGCGCCGACATCGCGGCCGGCACGTGCCATGTGCTCACGTATCAGGGTGCGGTCGCCGCCGTGTTTACGCTCACCTTCGCGCCCGAGCCTGCTTATGACGCGCTCACGGACGGGCGCTGGCGCTCGGATCGGGAGCACGCCGCCGTGCTGCACCGCAACGCCGTCAGCGCCGATTGGCGCGGTACGGGCCTGTCCGACCTGCTCATGCAGGAGGTCGAGCGGCTCGCGCGTGAAAGCGGCGCGCACGCCGTGCGCGTGGACACGCACCGGCACAACGGCGCGCAGAAAAAGCTCCTCGAGCGCCACGGCTACCGCTTCTGCGGCAACATCCTCTGCGATGAGCCGGGGCGCGATCCGCGCCGTCAGGCGTTTGAAAAGCTGCTGAAGTGAGGGCCTGCGTATGAATCTGACAAATCTCACGGACATCCGCGCGCTGCTCGCGCGGCACGATTTCCGCTTTTCCAAGTCCCTGGGGCAGAACTTTCTCACCGCCGCGTGGGTGCCGGCCGACATTGCCGACGCCTCCGGCGCGGACGCGCGCACCGGCGTGCTCGAGGTCGGCCCGGGTATCGGCTGCCTGACCGAGCAGCTCGCGCAGCGCGCCGGGAAGGTCGTCTCCGTCGAGCTCGACGAGCGCCTGCGCCCCGTGCTGGCCGAGACGCTTGCGGGGTATGAAAACGTGGAGCTCGTCTTTGGCGACGTGCTCGCGCTCGACCTGCCGCAGCTGGTGGCCGAGCGCTTCGCCGGCCTGCGCCCCGTCGTGTGCGCGAACCTGCCGTATAACGTCACGTCGCCGCTGCTCACGGCGTTTCTCACCGCCGGCTGCTTCGACACCGTCACCGTCATGATCCAGCGTGAGGTCGCGCGCCGCCTGTGCGCCCGGCCCGGCACGGCGGATTACGGCGCGCTGACCGTGTTCGTCCAGTGGCACGCCGAGCCGGAGCTGCTCTTCGACGTGCCGCCGCACTGCTTTGTCCCCGCGCCGAAGGTCACGAGCACCGTCGTGCGCCTGCGCGTGCGCAAGTCCCCGCCCGTTGCGGTGCAGGATGAAAAGCTGCTGTTCACCGTCGTGCGCGCGGCGTTCAATCAGCGCCGCAAGACGCTCGTCAACGCGCTCTCGGCCGGCGTGCCCGGCTGTGACAAGGCGCGCGCCGCCGCGGCTGTCGCCGCCTGCGGGCTCGATGCGCGCGTGCGCGGCGAGACGCTCAGCCTGGCCCGGTTCGCCGCCCTGAGCGACGCGCTCGGCAGCGAGCTCGGCAATGGCGCAGGTTGACATAACGAAATGAAACAGGCCGTTCCATATCAGGAACGGCCTGTTTTCTATGCATTTATGTTGATTTATAGTTTACATAATGCAGCGCACCGAACGCACAGCAAACAACCGGCAGCGATGTTGGAAAGCGGGAAAGCCCGAGGGGGCAACGCCCGCCTTGGGTGAGATCGTGCATCGCCTTTGGCGCTGCCTTCTCCTTGCCGAGAGGGTGCTGAGCGCAGCGAAGCGGATGCGGTGGAAAGGTTCTTTCACTGCCAGTGCCGCCGGTGTTGCCCATCCATCCCCGCATACCGCCCGCCATCCCCGCATACGCTGGTAGCAAACCAGAACCGGGAGGGGAGCCTATGCCATACGAGGACAAGAAGGCCGCGCCGCAGCGCCGGCCGCACGCGGTCACGCTCGACGAGCGCAGCCATCTGACCGTCACGGGCGTGGACGAGGTCGTGCGCTTCGACGACACGGAGGTCTCCATGCGCACGTCGCGCGGGATGCTCACCGTGCACGGGGAGGGGCTGCGCGTCGGCCGCCTTGCGATCGACACGGGGGAGCTGGCCATCGACGGCGCGTTTGACGCGCTCGACTACACGGAGGAGACGGCGTCCGGCGGCGGCTTCTGGTCGCGCCTGTTCGGCGGATGAGCCTGCACCCGCTCGCCCAGCTCGGGCAGGTGGCGCTGGCGCTGGGGCTCGGCGCGGCGCTCGGGCTGCTGTTCGATGTGCTGCGCGTGCCGCGCCGCCATGCGCGCCGGGCCTTTCTCCGCGCGGTGCTCGACGCCGTGTTCTGCCTGGCGGTGGGGCTGACGGTGTTCGCCTTCGGCATGGCGGCCGGCTCGGGGCAGGTGCGCCTGTTCATGTTTCTCGCCATCGCGGCCGGCTGGACGGGCTACTTTGCCTGGGTCAGCGGACAGGTTTTGCCGCCGCTGGAGCAATTTTCCCGCCGCTGCGCGCAAAAAACGCGCCAATTTGCCGCCCCCGGACAGAAATTTGCAAAAAAAGTTTGGATTTTTGCAAAAAAACGCTTCCAAAATCGCCGCAGATGTTTTAGAATAGACTGTATTACTGGAAGCAGATACGATCCGGGGGGAGGTTCTGCAGACTGTGAAATTCAAAAAGGCAAGCATCTTTACAACGCTGGTCATCGCGGTGCTGATGGTGTACGCGCTCATCAGCCTGTTTGTGGTGCACCGGCAGACCCGGCAGCTTCAGGATCGCGCGGCGACGCTGCAGCAGCAGGTGTCCGAAATGACCCAGGCCAACGCCGAGCTGCAATATCAGATCGACCACAGCGAGGACGACGACATGATCGAGTCGGTCGCGCGCGAAAAGCTCGGTCTGGTCAAGCCCGGTGAAAAGATTTTTTACGACACGAGTGATTGAGCAAGGAGAAACGAACCGTATGCAGGTGGAAGTCGGAGCAGTTGTGGAGGGTACCGTCACCGGTATCACGAAGTTTGGCGCGTTTGTGAGCCTGCCGGACGGCAGGAGCGGTCTGGTGCACATATCCGAGATCGCCAACACCTACGTCAACGACGTCAACGAGTTTTTGAAGCTGGGTGATCAGGTGAAGGTGCGCGTGCTGGCCGTGACGCCGGATGGGAAGATCAATCTGTCCATCAAGAAGGCAGAGCCCGCGCCCGAGCGTCCGAACAACCGCCCGATGCACGGCGGCCGCCCGGGCGGCAGCCGCCCGAATCATAACGGCGGCGCACCGCGCGCCGCGCGCCCGAACAACCGTTCGGCCCAGCCGGCGGGACAGGTCAGCGGCCCGAGCGGGGACGCTGCGTTTGAAGACCGGCTCAAGCAGTTCATGCAGGAGTCGGACAGCCGCATGGCCGGCAACCGCCTCTACAGCGACCGCACGCGCGGCCGCCGCCGCGGCAGCGGCCGCGGATAAAACCAAAGACGGCATCAGGCCCCACTGCGTTTGCAGTGGGGCCTTTTTCCGAAGGAAGGAGCCCATCATGCAGGTCTACTTGAGTGAACACATCGCGCCGTCGGCCTATGCCCGGCTCGCGCGCCATTTTGAGATCGTGGACAATTTCGACCACCCCGAGCAGCTCGCCGCCATGATTATCCGCCGCGCGGTCGTGCCGCGCGCGGTCATCGCGCGCGCGCCGAACCTGAAGGTCATCGCCATGCACGGCGTCAGCCGCGACACGATCGACACCGCTGCTGCCGCCGAGTACGGCGTGCCCGTGCCGAATGTGCCGGGCCTCGGCGCGCCGGCCGTCGCGGAGCTGGCCGTGGCGGATCTGCTGGCGCTTAACCGGCAACTGAAATTTGTCAACAACGGCCTGTGTGCCGGCCGCTTCGACCACTTCGGCGCGGAGGAGTTTGTGTGCCACGAGATGACCGGCCGCACGCTCGGCCTCGTCGGCACGGGCAACATCGCCCACCGCGTGGCGGACATCCTGCGCGCGGCGTTCGACGTGCGCGTCCTGTGCTGGAATCCGCGGCGCACGGCCGCCGAGTGCGCCGCCTGGGGCTATGAGCAGGTGGCGACGCTGCCGGAGCTTTTCCGCCGTTCGGACTTCGTGAACGTGAGCATCACGCTCTGCGATGCCACGCGCGATCTCATCAACGCGCCGGTGTTTGCCGCCGCGAATCCGGACCTGCTGCTCGTCAATACTTCGCGCGGCGGCATCGTCAACGAGCACGATCTCTATATCGCCCTCACCACGGGGCAGATCCGCGCCGCGGCGAGCGACGTGTTCGTGCACGAGCCCCCGGCGTGTGATGACCCGCTCATCCATCTGGATAACTTTATCGCGACCTTCCACATCGGCGGCAGCACGTATGAGTCGCTCGAGCGCGTGAGCAACCGCGCCGTGGACTACGTGTTCGAATATACCGGCGTGCCCGAGCAGAAGGAAGTCATAGGATCCTGACGGGGTCTCCCCGGTGTAAGGGCCGCGGCAGAAAGCCCCGGAGCATTTCTGCTCCGGGGCTGCTGCAAACCAGATCAGTCGATCGGCATGGTCAGAGAGTTTGCGATCTCCTGCACGATTTCCTGTGCTTCGTACTCCTTGCAGATGCCGAGAATTTTCGCAGTCAGTTCCAGAGCGCCATACAACATAGTCTGTTTACCCCTTTCGTCAGATTTCCAATGCCGCCGCACACATTCGGCGACACCGGATGGTTGATATTACCGGTTACAAGGCCACAATACCCGAAAAACAGGAAAAACGCAACGGACAAATAACGAAGAATGTAACGTTTAGATGAAATTCGCAACTGTTTGTCATTTTTCCAGTACCACCGGCGGCTGCAGCCGTTTTCTGTGCGCTTCGATGCTGCGGGCTGTGTAGGGCACGCGGGAAGCATCCGTTTTTCCGACAAAAAAATCCCGGAGCCGAAGCTCCGGGATTTTCCTATGCTGTTTTTACATGGCGAGCCAGTTCGGCAGCGCATCGGAGATCGCATCAACGATCGCCTTCGCCTTGTCCTCACCGCACTTGCCGAGGATATCGGAAGCGATGCCAAGACCAGTCTGAATAAGACCCATGTTACTTTACCCCTTTCGTAAGATTTCCAACGCCGTCCCACACAATAGACGACATCGGATGGTTGGTATTGCCGGTTACAAGTGCATTATATGCAAGAAACGGCCAAAACTCAATGGACACATGCCCACGATGTGTAACAAATTGATTGAATTTGTCATGAACTTTGATGTCAAATTGTTGTCAAATGCAATTGCCGTTCTGCTGCTCGCTTTTTCGACTCCGATATGGATACCTGCGCGCCGGTTGCCGGGTTTCGCGGCCAAAATCGGCGTTATGGAAACCATTTTTCCACATTGCCAACAGACTTTTCAACATAAATGCGGTGCAATTAACGATGTTATGTAAACAAGCCGCTGTTTCCCATGGCCTTTCCCGGCCCTCCGCGGCGGCTCTGCCGGCCGGGCACACCTGTCCGCCGCAGCCGCACATTTTTGCCTGCCCGCGCTGTCCCGCACCGCGCGCTCCGCTCGCTCCGTCTGCCCGCGCTGCCTGCATCGCACCATCCTGCACCGCGCCGCCCTGCACCGCGCTGCGCGCCCCACACACCATCCCACACCGCGCGCAAAAGCCCCGGGAGCGTTCGCTCCCGGGGCGGGGTGCTATGGGGCGGCAGTGCCGGCTCACGCGCCGATGAGCTGGCAGTAGCGCATGATGATGGTGGCCGTCTGCGCGCGCGTGGCGCTGCCATTCGGGTCGAGGTAGTCCAGGCCGTTGTCGTGCGCATTGCCCTGGATGAGGCCATTGCCGACGGCCCAGGACATCGCGGCGTAGGCCCAGTTGGCCACACTGTCGGCATCGGGGAAGGCGCTGATCGGCGCGGCGTTCCCGGTGAATTCCGGCGCGTACTTGACCGTGTACCGGTACAGGAACGTGACCAGCTGCTGGCGCGTGATGGCGGCGTTGGGCGTGAACATAGTCGCGCTCGTGCCGGAAGTGACGTCGTTGTAGTACGCCCAGGCGACGGCGTTGTAGTACCACGCGCCGGGGGCGACGTCGGTGAACGGCAGGTAGTAGTAGCTGTAGTCGGTCTGATTGCCGGAGAGGTTATAGAGGATCTTCACGATCTGTGCGCGCGTGCAGGCCGTGTCTGGCGAGAACGTGCCCGCGCCGACGCCGTTCATCAGCCTGTTGCGCACGCAGTAGTCGATGCCCTTGTGCGCCCAGTAGTCCGGCCCGGCCACATCGTGCAGGCCGTAGCTCGGGCAGCTCGGGCCGCCGGTGCAGGTGCTTGCGCCTGTGGCGGGGATGGTCTCCTCGCGGATATCGCCGCAGACGGTGCAGGTGAAGGTGCGCACGCCGGGGGTGGTCTCGGTCGGGGCGGTGGTCACGGTGCCGCCGTCCCACTTGTGGCCGGCCGCGTCGGTCAGGTTGCGCCGTTCGGTCGCGCCGCAGCCGCTGCAGGTGTAGAGGTCATAGCCGCCGTCCGTGCACGTGGGGGCGACGTTTTTGGTGAACTGGTAGTCGTGCGCGCCCGTGGCGGGGATGGCCTCCGTCCGGGTCTGGCTGCAGACGGTGCAGGTGTAGGTGCGCACGCCGGGGGTGGTCTCGGTCGGGGCGGTGGTCACGGTGCCGCCGTCCCACTTGTGGCCGGCCGCGTCGGTCAGGTTGCGCCGTTCGGTCGCGCCGCAGCCGCTGCAGGTGTAGAGGTCATAGCCGCCGTCCGTGCACGTGGGGGCGACGTTTTTGGTGAACTGGTAGTCGTGCGCGCCCGTGGCGGGGATGGTCTCCTCGCGGATATCGCCGCAGACGGTGCAGGTGTAGGTGCGCACGCCGGGCGTGGTCTCGGTCGGCGCGGTGGTCACAACGCCGTTGCCCCAGACGTGCGCGCCGGTGGGCGGGAGCTCTCTGGTCGAGACGACCTCACCGCAGTTGGAGCAGATGGTGTCGACGCGGCCGGCCTTGCCGCAGGTGGCGGGCACGGTGCGCTCCGTCGTGCCGTAGTCGGTGTGCAGGCACGCACCCTTGTCGCTGACGGCGTAGCCCTGCCACTTGCCGTCCGCGTCGAGCGTCCAGTTCATGGCGGGGTTGTAGTGGATGGTGACGGTGGCGGGCTCAAAGCTGTGCGCTTCCGAGTTGCCCGGCTCGACCGCCGGGGCCGCGCCATAGCAGCGCACGTCCTTAAGCGCGGTGCAGCCGGTGAAGGCGTTGTGGCCGACGTGCGTCACCGTGCCGGGCAGGTCGATGTCGGCCAGCGCGGTGCAGCCGCGGAAGCAGTCCTCGGGGATGGTGCTCACGCCCGCGGGGATGGTGACATCCGTCAGCGCGGTGCAGCCGGTGAAGGCGGCCTTGTCGATGGCGGTCACGGTCTCGGGGATGGGTGCTGCGGTGAGCGCCTTGCAGCTTTCAAACGCGAGATCGCCGATGGCGGTCACCGTGCCGGCGTATTTGACGTTCAGCAGCTTCGTGCAGTCGGCAAAGCACTTGCCGGGCACGGCCGTGATGGCGGCGGGCAGAGTGGTGTTCGTGAGGCTGGCGCAGGAGTCGAACGCGCCGCGGCCGAGGCTTTGCAGCCCGTCGGGCAGCGTGATGGCGGTCAGCCCGTTGCCCGCGAGACCGAAGTCGCCGATCCCGGCCACGCCCTTGGGGATGGACATGCCCGTGAGCTTGGAGCACATGGCGATGCCGTAGCGGCCGATGCGCGTCACGCTCTCCGGCAGCGTGACCTGCGTGGCGGCCGGCAGGAAGAACAGCGCGTAGTCGCTCACGTTCGTGACGCCGTCTTTGATGACGACCTTCTTCAGCTCGCCCTCCAGCTTAAAGTTGCCGAAGCTCGTGAGCATACCCAGCGCCTCATAGTTCCACCACGGCGCAAGATTGCCGTTGGGAAAATCAAAGTCGGGCATGGCGCCGGTGCCGGAGATGGTCAGCGTCTTGCCGCTGAGCACGCCCGTGGAGACCTCCCAGTGCAGGCAGTTGTTCACACCGAAGTCGCCCTCTGTGGCCGCGGTCGCAAAGCTGCTGAGAATGGCATCCGTGTCGAGATCCGGAATCTCAAACTCCTCCTTGAACTGCTCGATCTTCTCCTTGATGAGCTTCTCGGCGATCTCCTTTTTCAGATCGTCGAGTCTGCTTGCCGATGCGTTCACGGTCAGGCCGGAGAACAGCCCCACGACCAGAACGAGACACAGCGCCAGCGAGAGCACGCGCTTTTTCATCCTTTGTCCTCCTTTGTTGTGATGTATGTGTACAACCGTAATACCTATCTGTCGAAAATATACCATATGCCTGGGAAAGCGTGCAATGGGGATCGCCGAAAAAACGTTTTGAGCGTTACATTTTGTTGCATTTGTGTAAACAAAATGTGCATTTTTTCGCGCCCATGCGCGCACGACCCGTTGCAAAAGCGGGGTACGTCCTGTATACTGGCCGTGTAGACATTGTTACCGGAATGTCCATTTCGGAGGGAGGAACCATATGAAAAAACGAGTGTTGTCGCTGCTGCTGTGCTTTGTGCTCGCGGCCGGATTGCTGAGCGTGTGCGCCCCGCCGGCGCAGGCGGGCACGATCGCGGGTGCGTTCGAGGACTTCATCAAGCAGCCGGATCAGATCAAAAAGCTCTTCGGCAACGAAGTCGCCCACGGCGACTGCGGCCCCGCCGGGAACGAGGCCAGCGTACATTATAAAATTTACGAGGTCACGAACCCCACGGTCGTGCAGGACAACCCCTTCCTGCAGCAGGTCTGGCAGATCCACGACTATCGCGAGGACGCGCAGTATTACGGCGTGTACATCTTCGGCGACGGCCCGATGGCGGACTACGCGGTCAAGGGTCAGAAAGCCCCGTGGATGGGCAACGTGGAGGTCACGGAGTATAACGACAAGGGGCAGAAGCTCGGCACGACCGTCGTGGAAAACCTCGGCGAGGAGTATCTGGCTCTGGCCTACATCGCCGGTGCGACCACCGAGGAGTGGGATGGGAAAAAACAGTCGTTCACCGGCGTCACGAACGTCGGCGACCGCGCCTTCAAGGACTGCCAGTACCTGACGTGCATGTTCCTCGACGACGGCATCACCACCATCGGCGACCATGCGTTTTATACCGACGAGTACCTCTCGGCCATCAACATGCCGCGCAAGCTCGAGCTCATCGATCAGTACGCCTTCTACGGCTGCGACACGCTCACCTTCGTGCGCGCGGGCGCCTGCAGCCGCCTCAAGCGCATCGAGGATCATGCGTTTTACAGCTGCACCATGCTTGCCGAGCTGCGCCTGCCGAACTGCCTGACGTATATCGGCCCGTGGGCCTTCGCGTGGGACCGCATCCTCGGTCAGGAGGACACGACGCTCGGCCTGCCGTCGAACCTGCAGACGATCGGCAAGGGCGCGTTCGCGTTCGTCAACCACCACAAGAAGCTCAACATCCCCTCGCAGGTCACGAGCATCGGCGACTACGCCTTCCTGTGCGATTATTATATGGAGGAGCTCACCTTCAGCCCCGGCGATCAGAAGCTCACCATCGGTGTGGCCGCGTTTGCCGGCGATAACCACATGAAGTCCGTCGACCTCTCCAACCGCGTCGCGCAGATCGACCGCTGCGCCTTTGCCGGCTGCGAGCTGCTCGAGGAAGCCTACTTCGGCGACAAGATCGACACGATTCAGGCCCGCGCCTTCACCAGTGTGGACGCCGCGCTGCAGCTCGCCATCAAGGCTGTCCTCAACGGGATTCTCGCCCCGGACGATCCGGATGGGAACGAAGAGCACGCGGATGATATTGCTGCGGGCCTGACCCAGATCGCAAAGGTCACGCAGCTCAAGCGCGCCATCTTCAAAAACGCCCCCGCCAAGACCATCACCGGCGCGGCGGACACCAACAGCTCCTTCCCGCGCGACTGCGTGGTCTATTACCCGCAGGGCAGCTACACCTGGGCCGCCGAGCTCAAGGACGACGGCACGTGGCAGGGCTACAAGACCGGTCTCTGGCACGGCGATCACATCGCCCAGTTCGCCGACACGGTCGTCGCCCCCACCTGCACCAAGCAGGGCTACACGCACCACGCCTGCACGGTGAAGGGCTGCACCTATGCCCCCGTGGACGACACCTATGTCGCCGCCACCGACCACACCTGGGTCAAGACGCAGACCTTCCCGGCCTCCTGCACCGAGCAGGGCACGGTGTTTTACAAGTGCTCGGCCTGCGGCGCGACCCGCACCGAGAAGATCGCCGCGCTCGGCCATGACCTGAGCCGTTGCGACCTGCGCCCGGCCACCTGCACGAAGCCCGGCCGCGTCGTCGGCACGTGCGCGCGCTGCGGCGTGCAGATCGACGAGGTCATCCCCGCCAAGGGCCATGACTACAGCTATGCCGACGTGCGCACGGAGCCGACCTGCACCGAGCCCGGCCACTACAAGGGCACGTGCCCGACCTGCGGCAAGGACTATGACGATGTCATCCCCGCCCTCGGCCACGACTGGGGCGAGTGGGTCGTCGCGCAGGAGCCGACGTACACGACCACCGGCTACCGCTATCACATCTGCGCGCGCTGCAACACGCGCGTGGGCGAGGACATCCCGAAGCTGCGGGACCATACCTGGGATTCCGGCATCGTGACCACGAAACCGGACTGCATTCATGCTGGTGTCCGCACCTATACTTGCACGGACTGCGGCGCGACGAAGACGGAGACAATCCCTGCAACGGGTGAGCATACGTTTGTTGCCAAGGAGATTCCGGCCACTTGCACGACGGGCGGTTATATCCTGTGCACATGTAGTGCCTGCGGCACGACACAGCGATATGACGCTTCAGAACCGCTGGGACACAAATGGAACAGCGGGAAAGTGACAACGAAGCCGACAGAAGATATGGCAGGTGTCCGCACCTATACCTGTACTGTGTGCGGGGATACCAAAACGGAGACGATTCCGGCGACCGGTGTGCATGTGCATACTTGGCAGCTGACAAAGCGTGCTCCTGCAACTTGCACGGAAGATGGTTATGACCTGTATACATGTGCAAAATGCGGAGCTGTAGAACACCGCAATGAAGTGGCGGCGTTTGGCCATAAGATGAATGCAGGAGAGGTCGTTATTAAGCCGACTGCAACAACATCCGGGGTTCGAGTTTATACTTGTTCCGTCTGTGGAGAGACAAAGGCAGAAACCATTCCTGCTACCGGTTTGCCGTCTGTCTGCCCCGGCGGGCCGACCTGCCCGGGCTACGCCTTCCGCGATATGCCCGCGCCGGACAACTGGGCGCACGCGGGGCTGGATTACTGCATCTACAGCGGCTATATCAACGGCCTTTCGGCCACGACTGTCGACCCGAGCGGCACGTGCACGCGCGCACAGCTCGTGTGCATCCTCTACCGCATCCAGGGCGAGCCGAAGGTCGTCGAGGGCTATGAGCTGGCCAAGCTCCGCGCTCCGTTTGACGATGTGCCGCGCGGCCAGTGGTATACCAACGCCATCTTGTGGGCGAAGCTCACGGGCATCGTCAACGGCACGAGCGCCACGACGTTTGACCCCAGCGGCCAGATCACGCGCGAGCAGCTCGCCGCCATCCTGTACCGGTACACGGCCAAGTACGCGCCGGACGCCACCGGTAACGCCGCCTCGCTCGCCGACTACCCCGACGCCGGCAGCGTGTCGGCCTATGCCCGCGACGCGATGGCCTGGGCCGTCGGCAACGGCCTTATCAAGGGCCTTCCGCACGACAAGACGGACTATCTCGAACCCGGCGGCAGCACCACGCGCGCGCAGGTCGCAACCATCCTCATGCGCTATAAGCAGGCCACGGCCTGAGCGCAGACACAGCACGCAAAAGTCCCGGAAGCGTTTTCGCTTCCGGGACTTCTTTCCTTCGCACAGTTTACATAACTATTTTTCGGTGAAAGGCACGACAGCGACTGATTGCAGCGAAACCGGCGCTAAGTTTACATAACGCTTAACCCTTCCGCCCGCGCAGCATGGCCGCGATCGTCACGGCGCTGTAGCCGCTCTGCTCCCAGAGGTCGTTGGGTACGGTGCCGCCGTTGCGCAGGATGAGCGTGATCTGCCGCCGCGCCTCACTGCGCGCGGCCTTGTCCGCCGCTTCCTGCGCGGCCTTTTCCTCCTTGGCCTTCTTGTCGGCGGCGGCCTTGCGGTCGGCCGCGTCTTTGGCCTGCTGCTGCAGCTTGCTGTCCGCGCGGTCGTAGTCCGCGTCGTCCATGTCGAGCAGCGCGGCGATCTGCGCCTTCGTCACGCCATCGCGGCTGTCGGCCGCGTCGAGCATCGCGTCGATCGCGCTCAGGCGCGTCTTGCGCTCGCCGTTGTAGCGCTCGTAGGCGAGCTGCGCCAGCTCCGGCAGCTTGCCCGCGAGCATCGCGCGGTAGTATCCGCCCGCCTGCTGCGCCGCCGCCACGGCCGCCGTCGAGGCCCGTCCGCCCGTCAGCGCGGCCGCCGCGCCGAGGGCGTTGGCCGATGCGAGATCCGCCTGCCGCTCATACTGCTGGCGGTAGGCGGCGTAGAGCTTGTCCGATGCCGGGTCGTAGTCGAATTCCTCGCCGAGCAGCGCGTCGAGCATCTGGTCGATGCGCGCGCGCTGTCCGGTCGTGTCGCGCTCGGTCAGCAGGGACTCTGCCTGGCGGCGGTGCGTGTCGTCGTAGTCCGGCACGTCCTCGAGCGGCAGATACTGCGCGTAGTCGTTCGACTGCGTCACATCGGTCATGCCCTCGCCGCGGATCTTCGCGTTGCGCTGCTGCTCATAGATCGCGGCGGCCGCGTTGTCGCCGCGCTGCGCCGCCCGCTCCATGAGCGCGGCGTAGTCGGTGTCCTTGTCGTATTTGTATTTTGTGGCCATAAGGTCTCCTTTCTTCAGTGCTGCGGTCCGGCGGCGGTCTCCGTGCGCGCGAGCGACAGCAGCCGCCACGCCCCCGTGCCCGTCAGCCGCAGGCGAAAGTGGTCGCACCGGCGCGGCAGCACCGGCAGCGTGACGGAGCGCTTCGCGCCTGCCGCCACGGTCGCCAGCGTGTGCCACACGCCGTCGGAGTCATACTGCACCGCCGCCGTGACACTTGCGCCTGCGTCCGCCTCCAGCCGCAGCTGCACGCGCAGCAGGCGCTTGCAGTCCGGGCTGCCGCTGACGAAATCGCCCGTCTCCAGCATGCTCTCCAGCTGCGCCGTGCTGCCCGTGCCGAAGCGCCAGACGCCGCTCGGATCCTGCGCGTAGAGCGCGCCGTCGTGCCGGGCGAACCCGGATGCGTGAAATGCGTCCTCGCGGCTCCACAGGCCGCTGCGCGTGTCGTATACGAACAGGTGCCATGCGTTTTGCGGATCGTGCGCCGAGAGATACCAGCGCGTACCGTCCGTGCCCGCCGCGCCGGCCGTGAGCGTGCGCCCGAGCGCGTCGCCGATGCGCACCGGCCGTCCGCCGGAGGTGCGCGCCGGCCCGGCGGGGGAGAGATAGTAGAGCGTCTCCGCCGCCGTCACGAGCGAGCGGCCGGAGTTTTTCTCCGTGCCGAGCGCCGCCGAGGCGATGAGCTGGAAGTTGCCCGGCTTCGTGCCGTAGAGCCGCCAGAGCCCGTCCGGCTTGAGAAACACCACGCCGCTGCCCGTCGCCGCGCAGCCGGAAAAGTTGCCCGGCGTGCCGACGTCCACGCTCCATGCCGCCGTGGCGACCGTGCCGTTTTCGTCCGCCTCGTACCAGTACCAGCTCAGCGGGTCGCCGAGCTTCGTGCACCAGACGGTGTCCTGCGCGCAGGCCCAGATGCGGTTGGCGTATGTGCATGCGTGCAGCGCCATGGGCATGCGCCGCGTGACCGTGATGTGCTCGACCGCTCCGACGGCAGAGAACGTGTCGGGGTCGAACACGAGCACCGCGCCCGCGATGGCGCGGATGATGTAGGTGCCGTTGTCCTCCGGCGTGGAAAAGCCGCTGAACGTCACGGCGTCGCCCACGCGAAAGGGCGTGTCGATGCCGTTCGCGGCGACGGAATCGGCGCGCGCGCCGCTGCTGTCGTCCGAGCGCTGGAGCGCCACCGTGCCGCTCCAGCTCGGCTCGGCGCTGCCGAACGTGCCCATATCCGGCCGGTACCAGACCTTGTCCGGCCAGATGAGCACCGTGCCGCCGAGCTCGGCGAACACCTTCGGCCCGTTGACGAGCGTGCAGCCGTCGACGGGCGTGCCGTTAAAATACAGCGTCTGGCCCGTGCACCAGAGCAGTCCGCCGTCGACGGCGAACAGTCCGTTCGCGCTGCCGCCGCCGGTCGGATAGGTCAGCGTGCGGCCCGGCCGCGTGGAAAACAGCGGCGCGTCGGCTGCCGAGCCGTTCGTCATCTCGTAGATGCCGCCCTCCGGGCAGCCCGGCCGGTGGTCGTAGCCGCGAAAGTCGGTCTGTACGCGCCGCGTCACGGGCATGGCGCGGGGAAATGTGGGTAGATGCATTGCCTGCCTCCTTACTGGTTCGTGGTCTGCCCGCTGCGCAGCTCGGCGCGCAGCCGTTCGAGCGCGGCGGGGTTGAAGTTCTCGCGCCCGAGGTTCGTCAGTGTGTACTGCAGCGCCTCCAGCAGCCGGACGATCGTCTCCTCCAGCGCCGTCACGCGCGCGTCGAGCCCCTCGGCGCCGGTGCGCTCCGGCAGCGGGAAATTCAGCGGGGAAAAGTCCGTCATGCCGCGCCGCCTCCGTTCCCGTCTCCGCCGCCGCGGTCGGAAATGCCGGCGCGCAGGGCGGCGATCGCCCGCATGAGAAACTGCGGCATCGGCGCGCCGAGCGCGCCCGCGTTTTCGGCGATGCTGCCCAGCTCCGTCAGCAGATACCACGCCGTCACGAGCGGGCACAGCAGCACGTCGTAGTCGATGCCCAGCCCCGGCACGCTGCCGAGCAGCACGCGCAGGGCAAAGTCCAGCAGCGCCGCCACGAGCACGCCCGCCACGCTGCCCGCCTTGTGCCACAGGCCCTCGCGGGCGGCGCGGCTGCTCCACGTTCCGGCGCGCAGGGCGGCGGCGCTGCCGGTGGCATAGTCGAGCAGCATGGCCAGAAACCATGCCGCCGCCAGCCAGCCCGTCCAGCCCCAGAAGGCCGTCAGCGCTGCGGCCGCCGTGCAGGCGGCCGCTTTGATCGTTGTGAGTCGGTCCATTTATGTCTCCTTTGCCTGATCGACCATCCGCTGGCACACGATCAGCGTGCGCAGCATGTCCGGCGAGAGATCCAGCTCGCCGCGTTCATTGCCCCGCAGTGCGCCGCGGTCGATGAGCCGCTGCGCATCGCTGCGCGCCCACGCGGGCATGTCGTCGATTTTGTTGTATCGTGTCATGGGTCCTTCCTCCTCTTCGTTCGGGTGTTCCGGCATCAGCGTGGCCAGAAATGCCGTCCACTGCGCCGGGTCGTCCACCCACGGCATGGGGCAGCGCTTGCCCGTCACGTCGTAGTGCCGCACAACGTGCTCCGTGTCGATGCCATAGCGCTGCATGATGCCTTTTGCCAAGGTCGCGGCGTTTGCCACGGTCTCCGGCAGGATGTAGTAGCTGCCGTCGGCGCGCTTGCGGCTGCACATCTCGATGCCGATGCTGTTGGCATTGCGGCACTCGGGGTGCCAGTACGCCCGCGCGCCGCAGTGCCACGCCGTGTCGCACTCGAGCACGGACTGCATCGCGCCATACTCGTCGCAAAAATAGTGCGCGCTGGCCTGCAGGCCGCCCACGCGGTGGTAGTAATCGCAGTTGTTGCGCGCAGTGTCGCCGTTGTTTGCCGTGTAGTGCATCACAATGTACCGCACCGGCTGCGTGCGCCCGGCGCGGTAATTTGACGGATCGCAAGAAACAAATTCCATCAGCTGTTACCTCCTTCATCTCTGCATCTCATCAATCCGATGCTGTAGGGCATCCTGTAAAATCAACAAGAGGCTCTTTTGAGGCTTATATGATTTCTTCGTTTGTAGTAACAATTACATTTTCCAGCGTGTCGTAGAGCACGATTGAAAAATAGGCTGCGCCATTTGAGCTGGTAAACTCAAAATCGGCAACTCCATTGGCAGCATTAAAGTTTATAACAGGCCCTGCTTGGCCTTTTTCGATATTGGCCAAAGATGTATATCCGACTTTGACTTGGGTTCGGTCAGACTTGAAAAACTTGATAGATTGATATGACACATCAGTGTTCCCTTTCCATCGAATACGCACGACATCACCCTTTTTGACCGGGAGCAAGCCCGTGATATTCGTCCCTGAGTGTGCAACAGGTGCACCGCTGCTGCTATTGTATCGCATATTTTTATACATAGGCGTATGCCCGATGACGTTTCCATCCATGTCAATCGCGGCATCAAGCAGGTTTGTATATGCTGGGGCTTGGGCTACAGCGGTTGCCGTGATAACAATATCGCCGATCACCTCTGGAATAGCTATGACCCCATCTTTGTAAAATGTGGACACGTCCTCACCTCCCATCATGATTTTTACATTACTGACTTCGCACCCCGTGTCGGCAGTTATCGCAGTACAATAAGACTGCCCGTCGATGACATACGCGCGTGGGTTGCTACTTGTGCATTTTGTCAAAGCGACCCGTACAGCTCGCCTCAGCACGTCCGTGCTGCCACGCAATACAGCAGCAGTCACGTCCTTCCCGCCCATCGTCACTTTGATGGATTCAATCAATTTGCCGTTCGTGGGAGTGATGCTTGCTACGAACGGCTGGTACTGCTGCACAGATGCCGCTCCGTTGCTGACTGTGACATCAGTGAGTGTTTTTGTGATGCTGTACGTTGCGATATCTGCCGTCACTGTCTCCGGCGTCCCGTCGATCATAGCTGCTCGGAAAGCGTTGATTTTTTCGATTGTAATGCCGCACGACACCATAAAATTAACCACCTTATCGCGGAATGTCGCACCAGGATAGGCATTCAAGTAGTTAATCTCGCGCGTCCACGGCGTTTCGTTCCTGCGACGGGCTTCCGCATCTGTGCTGACGCCAGAATTAAAACTCGAGAGTTCGTAATCCTTATCACAGTCGGATTGTGATACCCCAAGTATCGCTTCGCACAGCAGAGCGACCACGCCCGTTCGATCTGCGCCCGCAGAGCAGTGGAAGTATGTCGGCTTGTTTGCGATGACATAATCGAAGAGCGGGTCGAAGATCGCCTTGATATTCCCGCTTGACTTCTGATACGCAAGGTCGTTCCATGTCATATCAACCCACAGCATATCTACGGTCGGTCCAAAGCCACTTTCTGTCCTGCCGTTCAGTTCAGACGCAAAACGCAGGTCAATTTCCTTGAGGATTCCGAGCATATCAATCGCCTGTTGTCTGCCGTCATCGGTCAGATATCCATACATCTCGCCGCCCCTGAAGAGCAGCCCGTACTTTACCCTGCCACCATCGCAATCCCAGCCTCCAAGATCGCGCACGTTGCCCACGTTCAGCAAATGAATCATGCGGCACGCTCCGGTCGGTTTAATGACGCCCTGCTGGATAACTTTTCCGCCAACAAGCAGCACAAAAGTTGATATCGAGCCCGGTGTGCAGTTATAGATTGTGATTGCTCCTGCGCTGACCGGCTGCGAAACACTGTTACCTGTGTACCCGTCCACGATTGTCAGCGTTCCGGCGGACTTCATCACAATGTCTACGCCAACAGGTCGGTTTGCGCTCACTGTCGTCACATATTCGGGTATCTGCGAGACAGCGTAGTCCGAGGGGTCGTAAGTGACGTTTTTCAGATACCTGTCTACCTCTGCGCGGCACTGGTCAAATGTGTACACTTCGGTTTCCACTCCGGTGTTCAAGCAGCGCCTCACAGCATCGCCCATCTCCGCGACTTTGTATTTCGTTGCAGTGCCATTTTTCTCGCGGATAGCTGCTGCAATGTCCTGTACGGCGGTTTCTTCGTAGAGCTTTTTCATCTCAGTAGCTCACCTCCGTGCCATCAGGCAGGGCGGCTATGACGCTGTTGACAATCTCCTGCTTATCAGCTACCGTCCAATAGTCCGTGCCTCTGACAGGTGTCTTACCGGGTGCGCCGGGTTCGCCTTTTTCGCCGGGATCGCCCTTGTCCCCGCGGAACGCGCCGGAGTCCTTTGCCGCCTGCAGCGCCGTGTTCACGGCCGGGCCGAGCGCGGCGGGGGAGACCTTCGCGTCCCACGCGGCGGCCCGCGCGGCCGTGATGCCGTCGAGCACGCCCTTGTTTTCGTGCATGTGCCGGGCGGCGCTGTTGGCGGCGATCTGCGCCGCCGCGCCGGGGGTCGCGGCCGCGGTACCGTTCGTGCGCTGATACCACTTGGCGTACTCGTCGAGCGCCGCGTTAAAGAGCATCATGCTGTCGGCGTAGTGCGCCGTCTCGTGCGCGGCGTAGTCGCACATGGCGATGACGTAGTACACGTACAGCCGGTCGAACGGCGCGGGCACGAGCAGCACGGTGCTGCGCGCGGTGTCCGCGTCATAGGTGATGCACGCCTCGGGCGCAGTGCCGAGGATGCGCGTCTGGATCATGCTCTCGCATTCGTTGAGCCACAGCAGCTTTGCCGCGTCGTCCCATGCGTTGGGGCAGATCGTGTCGATGCGCGTGAGCGCCTGCTGAAGCGTCGCCATGGTCAGAGCCCCAGCGCACCGCTCTCGGCGGCAAAGCGGGCGGTCTCGCGCTCGATGAGCGCGCCGGTGCGCGCGTCCTGCGCCTCACCCTGGGCGAGCACGAGCGCGAAGCGGCGCGGGATGATCACGTCCTCGCCGCGCGGGATGCGCACGGTCTCGCCGTTGACGGTCACGACCTTGTCCTCCTTGTAGCTGCCGTTGTCGCGGAACAGACGCACGGTCACGGGTTCGCTCAGCCAGGCCTCAGCGGCGGCGCGGTCGGTCTTTTTTCTGGTTGCCATAGTTGTTTCCTCCTTGTTGTAGGTGCGCCTCCCGCCGCGCGGGCGGGAGGCATGGGTGGATTTCTTTACTCGGTGTAGGTGCTGCAGGTCTCGATGCGGCGGATGGCGCTGTCGTCGAGACGCACGGCGACCTTCGTGGCCTTCCAGCCGACGCTTGCGCGCTGGTTGAGCGGGTCGCCCGTGCCGGCAGAGCCGAGCTGCTTGACGATGTGCTCCAGACCGCCGCCGGTGATCTCGGTCGTGCCGTAGCCGTCGGCGCCGAGCACGAGCGTGACGTACACGTCGCGGCCCTGCGCGCCGGCCTCGCCGGGGTAGATGATGGCGTTGTCCTCGGCCGTGACGGCGGCGTCGACGGTCATGGAGCTTGCGGTGTTGGCCGTGACGGTCACGCACGCATTGCCGATGAGTACCTGGCGGCCGACGAGTGCGCCGGCCTGGACCGTGCCGCCGTCGAACGGGAAGGTGGTCTTGCCGCTCACCGCGCCGGCCGTGAGCAGGGTGCGGCTGTCGCCGGCAAGATCGGCCGCGTGGAAGATCTTTGCCTCCGTGCTCTCGACGAAGCGGCAGCCCTCAATCTTGCCGATCTCGCCCTCGTACATGTGCTCGGTGTCAACGTACTGGTGGGGGGCGAGCCACTTCGGGTCGTTCATGAGGTCATAGGCCACGTCGGGGTGGATGATGACCGGGAACGCGCCGTCGATGCGGCGGCAGTTGGCGTTTTTGAGCGCGCGCACGGCGCGGCGGATGCAGTCGACGGTCAGGTAGTTGTTGTCGGCGGCGCTGGCGTTGCCGCCCTGCAGCAGGTAGCGCGCGGACACGGACTCGTCGGCATACTGCACGTTGTCGCCGCCGACGAGCACCTCGCGGGTGATCGTGTCGAGCGTGCGGCCGGCCTGCGCGCCGAGCAGCTTCGTGGCCATGGTGAGGTTGTTGTCGATGGCGGTCAGCAGCAGCAGGTCGCTCATCTGGATGTAGCCGCCGTACTGGCGCACGGCCGCCTCGACGGTGGTCATGCTCAGGCTCTGGCCGTCGGGGGTCACGCCCTCGGTCAGGGCGGTCAGCGCCTTGCCGAGCGGGGCGAAGCGGCGGAACTGGATCGTCTTGCCGCCGTTTGCGGGGATGGGGTGCTTCTGCGCGAACTGGTCGTGCACGAGCTCGGGCTCGGCCGCGTCGATGAGGTAGTCCGAGTAGAACGTCTTCATCTCCTCGGTCAGGCTCTGCTGGGTGGTCACCTGCGTGTTTG
>ERZ772855.1679-NODE-1679-length-20934-cov-10.377940_pt1 | contig 20934 bp, 16 predicted proteins | sample MGYA00511900_ERZ772855 | MGnify/ENA primary metagenome ERZ772855 (study PRJEB29015, sample SAMEA2737701) | human gut metagenome | biome: human gut; feature: human-associated habitat; material: faeces | place: China | collected 2012 ...
TGCCTGATCTTTCAGGTCGTCCCAGTTGATTTCCGTAGCGAAAGCGGAAACGGCGCACAGCATCAGCATAGCAGCGGCAAGAATGAATGATACGATTTTTTTCATGGGAAAATCCTCCTTTTTATTTTGCGGCAAGCGTCTGCATTGCGCTCCCTTGCCTTGCAACGGTCTAATTTTACCAAAAAAGAGGTCGCTCCGCAACTGTACCATGGTACAGTTTTATCAAAGGATGTGGAGGCTTTGGGCAATCTGCACCGCGTCCACCAGATTTCGGGCATCCAGCTTCCGATAATTTTCGGAGGCGTGATACTTCACCGTCCGCTGCGTAATGTGCAGCTGCTGGGCAATTTCACGGGTGGTGTAGCCCGCAGCCTGCAACCGCAGAACCTCCAGTGCCGTGTCCGAAAAAGCGGAAACGTCAATGCCCGTGCCCTTGAGGTAGTTGGGATAGAGCCGCGCCATGTGCATGGTTCTGTCCAGCACCTGGTTGAACCAGGCCGCCGCAGCAGGGCAGCGCTGGCAGAAGGCAGCCTTGGCCTCCGTCAGCAGGGGCAGAATCGCCGCGCCCTTCTCGCTGATGATGGGCACAAAGCGATACTGGCTGATGGCACTCAGGACTTGCAGAAAGTCTTCCTTCCAGTCGCTGCCCGTGCGCCGCATGACGATGGCTCTCAGCAGCCCGCATTCCAGCCGGATATATGTTCGTTGGGCGTAGTCCGCGTAGGCCATCATGCGGGAAATCAGCATCAAGGCATCGGTATGCTTGCCCAGGGCAGCATAGCAGTAAATTTTTACCATGTAAAAATAGCGGTTCAGGGTGCAAAATTCCACCGTTTCATCGGGGGCCGTTTCCAGCCACCGGCGAATACGCCCTATCTCGTTGCTGTAAAGGCTCAGCCAGCAGGAAAAGGCAGTCACGCCCTCATACAGTTGGGGCCGGTGTTCCGGGTCAAGGCTTTGGAGCATTCCGCTTGTCAGCCTTTGGGCATACTCCATGTCTCCGGCGCACAGGGCAAGCTTACTTCGGAGGGCAGTGGCCACCCAGGTCATTTCCGCGATGCCGTTGTTTTCGCTCTGGTTCAGCCCCCGGGTCAGATACGCCAGCACCCGGAAGCGATCTTCCCCCTTTTCATAGGCGCTTTCCCCCAAGGCAGTTTGCACCAGCCCCACACCGGACTTGCCCAGGATTTTTTCCGCAATGGGTCCCAGCGTGTTTGCAAGAAAAATGTCCGTCTTGCTCCATTCGCAAAAATCCTTGCCGCCGTTCATCAGGCTGGGCTGATTGTTGGTCAGGGAGACCGGCCTGAGTACGTCCCCGCTGCTGTGCATCAATCCGGGAATCGATTTTAGGATGCTCACCATGTTTCCCGCCCCTCTGTGGGGCAGCACCACGTCCAGATAGGCAATCTCCCCAACGGCCTCATTGCGGGCAGTGCCCCTGGCCGCCCCGGCGTATTGCTTCAGGCGGGAATACCAGTATTCGCTTTTTTCCGTGTTCATCAGCACGGAATAGAGCACACTCTCCGCCGCCATGAGGGTTGGCTCTTTTTCAATATCCGCCGGGGAAAGCGCCTGATAGTAGTGCCGCAGTGCCCAATAGTTGCCCACGCCGGGATGCTTCTGTGCCTCCTGCACCAGTATTGCATGGATGCGGTCTTCCAGTCCGCACTGCCGGGAAATGGCCAGCGCCTGCGCAATATGGCCGTCCTGTTCCAGAAATTCCCCCGCCCGGCACAGCAGCCGGTTATAGCCCCTGCGGCCAAAAGCACGCATGGTGCGCTCCTGCATGGTTTCCAGCAGCACCGGGCGCATTCGCCATACACCGCCGGAGCAGGAGAGGATGTTGCCCACTGCATCCGCCCGGCTGAGAAGCAGCGCACAGCCGTCATCCCCGGTGATGTATTCCGCCATGGGCAGGGTGAAGCTGTCCACCACGCAGACCTGCATCAAAAAGTCCTGAATGTCCCGGCTCCAATGGCTGACAACCTCCTCGTCCAGGTAAGCCTTGAAGTCCTTGCGCATGGCTTCTTCCAGGGCTTTTCCATCCGCCGCGCCCTGCTGAATCCGGCGGAGAAAGAGTCCCAGCGCCATGATATTTCCCTCGTTGATGTCCAGAAGCTCCTGAATCCGCTGGGGCTTCAGCCGCAGCCCCAGGGAGGCGCACACCTCTGCCAGCTCCCCGTCGGTCACCCGCAGGTCATCCTCCGGGATGATGGTGAGCTTTGATTGCAGCGCCAGCACCGAAAGCCAGGCGGGCAGGGGTGCCCGGCCAATCAGCACCATGGGGCAACCGTCTTTTCCGGCCAGTTGGACGATTTCCTTTTGGAGCGCCGCATCCTCCAGCCGATGCAGGTTATCAAAAACGGTATACCGGGTCGGGCAGCATCCCTGCAACTGCTCCGGGATGTTGTCCGTCCCGTCGTCGCAGTCAATCCAGAGCGCACAGGCAGGGTCAAAAACAGACGCAACAATGCTGGTCTTACCATAGCCGGTTGCGCCGTAAAGGTACACACTGTTATTGTGCGCCGCCGCATTCCGTAGCTTTCGCACTGCTTCTTTTGCAAAGCGTATTTGGCCATTCATGTTTTGTCTCCTCTGGCGCGGTCTTTGTAGGCCGCCGCCTCATTTCAATGTTGCTTTTGTGCTCATTATACCACTTTTCCCCGCCCGCAACAACAGCAAATTTGGCAACAGTGCCGCCGGACAGTGACGCTGCGCCCCCCTGTACCAACACGCCGTTTCCCGAACCTCCCCGCTTCGTCACCTCTCAAAAACTGATTTGTACACACGCCCCGTCAGCCCCCGGTTTCCTCCATGTATCAAGTAAGCGCTCAATAATCCCCCGCTCCCCTCCCAAAAGAACAGCAGGCCCCACACTCAGGGCCTGCTGTTACTCAAGATATGTATTTACGTAGGCATCGGAGTTTGGAATCTTACAATCCTCTTGGATGTCGGGAGCCCAAGGCATAAAGGCTTCCAATTCTTCGTGAGGGCGACCTTTTGGAAAATAAGCAGGAAAGCTTCTTACGTTATTCTCCATATTTTCGCCTCCTGTCTCTAAAATGATGCTACCATGTTATCACCGATTGCGGGTTTGTGCAAGGAAAACATACTCGAAAGCATAATCGGTTCGGTTTAATAACAGACCTCAATATGATTCAAAACTGCTTCAAAGTCGTTTTCAGGAAGATCTTCAAAAACGGGTTTTCTCAGGCCTACAGCCAGAACATGGGTAAAGCAATCAAAGCTGTAAATCACAGGCACCCCAGAGGTTCCCAGGATATTCTTCTTAATGCTTTCCGTTTTGCAGATCAGGCACAAATACTGGAAGTCCCGATCCACCACCTGGGTATTTCCTTCGGGATGAGCCTTTTGCAGGTGTTGGCCGGAAGTCAATGCAATCAGATTCTCCAGATAGTCTGCAATCTCCTCAAAATCGCTTTTAGGAAAAATATGATGGATATGGGTTGCCGAAGTTCCAATCGCCATCGTATCCGTAACCTCAGAACGAGATCGGTTATACTTATCGTTGAACTGCCGCAGTTTCTTGATGGCTCGGTTAACACGATACTTATAGTAGCCGTTGTCACCAGAGGGCGCAGGAGCATAATCGCGACGGGCTACATTCTTTTCCTTGCCGCTCAGCTCATCTCTCCAGTTAACCTGATTGTACATAATCTTGTCAAAGGTGATAAAAGACCTGGAAATGTGACCGCGCTCGGTACCACGCTTACGATATTTGCACGCAAGGATATTTAACACCTTTGTAAAAATACGGTATGCTTCCACATTGGTATTGATTTTGGTGTAGCGAATGGAGAACTCCGCAAAACGATCCTTCACACGCTGGTACTCCACTTCGTCCTGTGCCTGGAAGAAACGCTCAAAAGATCCCCAAAGGCCGCTGTCACGCAAGGTTTTCTCGATGTAAGCGCACAAGAAATTATACGCATTCTTCTCACGGAGTGCGATATACTCCAGTACCTCTATGTTCTCCACCGAAAACTGGATTGTGTTATTCTTGCGTCCATTTTCACGCAACACTCCAGCGGCAGCCAGCATTTTCATGGGCTGACGGAAGAATTTGTTGAACTCGTCATGCGCAGAGTAATTCATAGGATCTGGTTTTCCAAAGAAGTCCTGCACACTCTGGACGGCATAGGGAGAACGCCAGATATCAGGGGACTGGAACGGCTGAGAACCACCATTCTGGATATAGTCCACGATGCAGTCTGCAACAAAACACACCACATCCATGGTGCATTTCTGATCAATCCAGCGGCCATTTCCGGTCATTCGGATATCATAGGTATGCTCGTTGATAAAATCCTGAATAACATCATTGGTCATTTTTCAACACCCCATAAAAGAACACACTGGTTTTATCCACATTTATCGACTGCGTGGACAAATTCCGTGCAACGCCATAAAAACGTCTATACTCCTGGGTTGAGAAATACTGCATCTGTTGCTCGGTTAATTTCATCGGAACACGAGGGATCAACACTGCAACGGAACCATCGGGGATGGTGTTGGGGATATTATTGATGACTCTGGGGTTATAAGTCATGTTGGGAGTTAGATAAACACCCATGTCATTCACATATCGGTACGCAGAGAGCTCTCTTGCTTTTTCCACCGGTATGTGAACATCATAGCCATCGATGTGTGTGACACCTTGACCATCATCATCAATATTTCTAGCCTTGATCACCCAAAGTGTGTCAGAAGCCCATTGTTCTGTGGTTACAGCCTTGGTAATCTGTCTGTCCCTGAAAACCGAAAATACATCAAAGTCCAGCTTTTCTGCAACAGCGTCGAAATCCGCATCTCTGTATATCACGAAATACGGGTAGGCAGGATCAGTAATATATGCCTGCTGCTGCTCCAGCTTCATGTTGTATTTCATATTCAATACGGTGGTTGCTTTAGGTGACTGCCCCGGATAAATCATCAAGCACATCGTTTCAATGGAAACACCCGTGAATCCATATCTGCCGAAATCTATGATTGAGTCTATACGCATCCGGGACAGAAGATCCCGTGTATCTTTGAATTCATCCGTGCTAAGGATAGTTTTATTCAAAACCAATGCCACACAATCACTACAGCGAATGCACTTCTCCAGGAACATTTCCGAGAGATTGCTGGTACGCTTATTGTGGTTGTTATGCAAATATCCAATCACCTTCTTATCTCCAAGTTTCAGTTTGGAGAAAGGAGGATTGCCCGCTGCTAGGTCAAAGCGGTAAGGGAAATCAAGTGTAAGGAAATCATGGCAGTGAATATGGATTTCGAAGTTTGCAGGAATAGTCAGCTTTGCCATTATCAATTTGAGCATAGCAACGCTGTCCTCGTCGATGTCAACCACATCTAGAATCACTTTAGAAATACCTTCGTATTTTTTGAATAGGAAAGGAAGAAAACTGCCTGTTCCAACTGAGGGTTCCAGAATACGGATTGTATCCTTGGAGAAATTGGGAAGCCTTCCCATAATTTCATTGACGATAAACTTATTCGTGTAGAAAGCGGCATTCTCCTCGCGTTTGGCATTGCAAAGTTCAGTAATGCGCATCAATGTAGCAACATCTAAATTCTCTGGATTCTGTGCTACAAAGCTGAACAGGTTCTCTTTCTGATCCAACGAATACTGTGCAATGATTTTGTTAATATCGATGGACTCCAAGTGCTTTCGTGCCAGGCTGGTACGAATGTTATATGCAACTTGCCGCATAATTTCTGTAGGTACTGCTTCGCCCAGGCACTGCCTGATATTCATTTCATGAGCCTTATAAATCGAGCGCTTTTCTTTTTCAGGCAGCGCATTCAACTCATCGATACCCTTATCTATCCATCTAAAGCTCTTGGGGATCGTCATCATTTCCATAAGCTCACGGATGCTGAATACGCGATCTTCTACAGGATGAATTGTGTTCTGTGCGGCAAGCTGATCGTTTCGAGTATGTACACACTGAACAAAGCGATTCCAAGGCTGACGTGTATACTTGTCTCTGTTTTTTCGTGTATTTTCAACAATCTCTCCGTTGACAACCTTATGGGGGCGCTTTCTAGGGTCAGGATTGTCGAACGCAGACTCATATTCTTTTAGATTGTGAATCCACTCCCGCATTTCAGGCCTATAGGTTCTGAATGCATGGTAAAAATCAGAATCGCAAATTTCACCCCACTCCAAACTAGGCAACCCAGCAATCACATCATGAAGAGTTTTCTCAGGCCGGTAAGCGGGATAAATATCGTAAGGAGTAATGGTATTCCTATACTTCTTGTGTACGCCAACCATCAAGGTTCTAGTTCTGGAAGAATTCGATCCATAATTCATAAAATTGAGTATTCTACCAGTAATGACATAGTCGCTACCCAAAGATGTTCTGATGAAATCTCCAATGGGCAATGCACGACCATTGCGGTCAATACAAAGCGTCTTTTGGAAAGCCATAACATTTTCCATAATAAAGAACTTAGGCTTAATCTGCTGGATGATTTCAACAGACTCAACCACCAAGCTGTTACGATGGATATCATTATCATTCTTCTTGTGATTGATAACGCTAATACCCTGACAAGGCGGCGTAGCAACAACTACATCAACACCATCATTGCCCAACAACTCCCATCTATCAATTTCTTCGTAAATATGCTGCTTTACTTCCTGAGTTGAGATATCTCCGGTACCCAGTATCATATTCACACTTTTTATTGATTCTTTGCACCTCAATGCGTCTATCCAGCAACTCATTCGTTGCAATACAATGGTATCCTTCAAGATGAAAACCATAACATCCCACACCAGCGGAACTAAAGAGCGATATATAGGTTAAGCTTTTATCTTTAAGCATAACTTGTCCTCATTTCTGTAGAGTTATCCTTCGTTGGCACCTATAGTTTAGCAAAGTAACTGTCCAATTAAACGGACTTGCCCTGCGAGCGTCATTTTCATTTTCTCTATATGGGCATACCTATCTATGATAATCATATCACAAGGCAGCAAATATCTCAATAAGAATTTCGACGCAGGCACGACGATTGCATGAACGCAAGCACTCAAGAATCCCCCGTCCCAAAAAACAGCAGACCCGTAAGCGCTCAATAATCCCCCGCTCCCCTCCCTAAAAACAGCAGGCCCCACACCCAGGGCCTGCTGTTATTCAAGATATGTATTTACATAGGCATCAGAGTTTGGAATCTTATGCTCCCAAATCTCAAATAGCTGAGGGTCAGCTATTCGAGATTTGGGAGTATTATCTCATATTTAGGAGAGGTTGGCTAGGCGGGTGGTTGTTGAGCGGTTACGTCACAGCCTCCTCGCTCCCGGTTTCCTCCGCACCGGTAGGGGCGGCTCGAAGCCGCCCGGGTCGCCAGGTTGGTGACTCCTACAATGGCGATGCAAGCTTTGGGCTGGCAAAAATACGCCCCTATCTGTCTGGATTATACTATCCCCGCCGTGAAAAGTAAAGCAGAGGATGCAAAAATCCCCTGCCATTTTACAGGCAGGGGACATTGTTCTTATCAGCCGTTTCTGACCGCCATGAACAGGCTTTCCATCTTCCGGGAAACTTCCTCGGGCAGATAGTCAAAGCTGGTGGCGTTGCGCAGCTCCTCGGCATCGGGGTAGGAAACCGGGTCGTTGACCACTTCCTCGTCCATATACTGCTTGGACTCAGAGGCGGGCACGGAGTAGCCGATGAAGTCCAGATTGGCTGCAGAGATTTCGGGAGAGCACATGAAGTTGATGAACAGCTCTGCTGCTTCCTTCTCCTGGGCGCAGGTGGGGATGCACATGGCATCGATGAACACATTGTAGCCCTGGTGTGCGGGACGATAGAATGCCAAATCTTCGTTCTCCTCCACCATGGTCAGGTAGTCACCGGCATAGTAAGGAGCAATCCAGGCTTCCTCATTTTCCATGGCATCGAAAATCTGATCCATGACATACTGCTGCACCACAGGCTTCTGCTCGGCCAGCTTGTCGGCGCAGGCCTTCAGCTCGGCCTCGTCGGTGGTGTTCACATCGTAGCCCAGCAGATACTCGGCAATGCCAAAGGCATCCCGGGAATTATCAAACATCAGAATCTTGTCGGCATACTTTTCGTTCCACAGCAGCTCCCAGCCGGTGACATCAGCCTCATCCACATACTTGGTGTTGTAGATGATGCCCACGGTGCCCCAGGTGTAGGGGACGGAATACTTGTTCTCCGGGTCGTAGGAGGTGTTCTTGAAGGAATCGTCGATATACTGGTAGTTGGGGATGTTGCTGAAGTTCAGTTCCTCCAGCATACCCTCCTGCACCATCCGGCCAATCATGTAGTCGGAGGGGATGATCACGTCCACGGTGATGCCGCCGTTGGACAGCTTGGAATACATGATCTCGTTGGAGTCATAGGTGGAATACTGCACGCGGATGTTGGGGTAGGCTTCCTCAAAGGCGGCGATCACATCCAGAGAGCCGTCGTCGCCCTCGGAGATGTACTGACCCCAGTTGTAGACGTACAGGGTGGTCTTTTTACTGCTGCCGCAGCCGGAAAGACCGGTCAGGCAGCTCACGGCAAGCAAGACGGCAAGAATAACGGAAATCCCTTTTTTCATGACAATTCTCCTTTATACCCCGCTGTGGGCAGCGGCTCGTTTTTTGTCCCCGCGGAGCTGAATGAGGTTCATGGTGACCATCAGCACCAGAATCAGCAGGAATAGCAGGGTGAACAGGGCGTAGATTTTCGGATGGAGGGGCTTTTTCGTGTAGGAATAGATTTCCACGGGAAGGGTCACAAAATCCAGCCCGCTGACAAAATAGCTGATGACGAAATCGTCCAGGCTCATGGTAAAGGCCATGATGGCACCGGACACGATGCCGGGGGCGATCTCATGGAGCGTCACCTTGAAAAACGCCTGCAAGGGCGTGCAGCCCAAGTCCATGGCCGCGTCCCGGAGGGAACTGTCCGTCTGCTTGAGCTTGGGCATGACGTTCAGGATCACGTAGGGGAGGTTGAAGGTGATGTGGGCAATGAGCAGCGTCCAGAAGGTCAGACTGTTCCGCTGCCCCAGCATCCGAGTCCCCACGAAGACGAACAGCAGGGAAAGGGACACGCCGGTGACGATATCCGGATTCGTCATGGGGATGTTGGTCAGCGTCATGGCAGCCTTGCGCAGTCTGGGGTTCAGGTTGTAGATGCCCAGTGACGCCACCGTGCCGAAGACCGTGGCGATGAAGCTGGCGAGAACCGAGACGAGCAGGGAGTTGCCCAGCAGCTTTAACAGCGTCCTGTCCTGAAACAGACGGGCGTACTGCCGCAGGGTAAACCCTTCAAACTGGGTGATGTCCTTGCCCGTATTGAAGGACGCTACGATCAGCACCGCCATGGGGACGTACAGGAAAATGAAAATCAGAACGGTGAGAATGCGGTTGGCTCTTTTCATACGATGACACCGCCTTCCTCATTGCCGCCGCCGAAGCGGTTCATGATGCCGGTGCAGATGAATACCAGAATCATCAGCACCAGACTCAGCGCCGCGCCCAGATTGGGGTTGTTGCCCTGCTTGAACTGGCGCTCGATCACGTCGCCGATGAGCACCGTGTCCGTACCGCCCAGCTTCTGGGAGATATAGAAGGTGGACACCGCCGGGACGAACACCATGGTCATGCCGGAGAGGATGCCGGGGACGCTGAGAGGCAGAACCACCCGGGAAAACACCTGCGTGCTGTTGCAGCCCAAGTCCTCTGCCGCTTCAATGAGCCGGGGGTCGATCTTGACGATGACGCCGTACAGGGGCAGGATCATATAGGGCAGATAGTTATACACCATGCCCAGAATGACCGCCCCGGGGGTGCGGATGAGGTGCAGGCGGCCGATGCCGATGACGTCGAGAATGTTGTTGATGATGCCGGTGTCCTGCAGCAATCCGACCCATGCGAGGGTACGGAGCAGAAAGCTCATGCACATGGGCAGCATCACCAGCATATACAGGAACTTCTGAGCGGTCTGGCTTCGGTGGGCGATGTAGTAGGCCATGGGGTAGCCCAGCAGCAGGCAGATGAAAGCCGACGCCACCGCGTAGAAGATGGACTGCCACAGAACGCCCCAGTACAGGTTCAGCCCTCGCAGGTTCACAAGGCTGAATTCCCCCGTAGACGGGTCAGTGAGGGCATAGTAGCATACCACACCCAGAGGGATCAGCGTGAATACCACCATCCATATCAAATACGGGGTGCTGAGCAAGATAGACTTATTCTTCTTCATCTTCGGCATCCTCCGTCAGCTCGTCATACTCGGCGGAGTAGGAGCTGTAGTCGCCAAAGAGACCTGAATATTCGCTCTTGTGCATGATGTGAATGTCTTCCGGGTTCAGGCGGATGCCGATGGTCTCGCCCACGCCGTGGTAGTCCGTGGTCTGGATAAGCCATTTGAAGCCCTTGAACTCCACGATGATGTCGTAGTTAAGACCCTTGAAGGTAATGCCCGTGACGGTGCCGACGAGATGACTCTCCGCGGGCTTCACGATGTCAATGTCCTCCGGGCGGATGACAACGTCCACCGGCTCGTTGGGGGCGAAGCCCTTGTCCACGCACTCAAAGACCCGGCCGAAGAACCGAACCTTGAAGTCTTCCAGCATGACGCCGTCCAAAATGTTGCTTTCGCCGATAAAGTCCGCCACAAAGGCGTTCTTCGGCTCATTATAGATATCCTCAGGTCTGCCGATCTGCTGTATCCGTCCCTTGTCCATGACCACCACGGTGTCGGACATGGAAAGGGCTTCCTCCTGATCGTGGGTGACATAGATGAACGTGATGCCGGTGGTCTGCTGGATGCGTTTCAGCTCGATCTGCATGTCCTTGCGCAAGCGCAGATCCAGCGCTGCCAGCGGTTCGTCCAGCAGCAGCACCTTCGGCTGGTTGACCAATGCCCGGGCGATGGCAACACGCTGCTGCTGGCCGCCGGACAGACTGTCCACGCTGCGGTTTTCGTAGCCCTTCAGGCTGACGATTTCCAGCATTTCATTGACCCTGCGGTCAACTTCGTCCTTGGGCAGCTTTGCTACCTTCAGGCCGAAAGCGACGTTGTCGTACACATCCAGATGCGGAAAAAGGGCATAACGCTGGAACACGGTGTTGATCTGCCGCTTGTAGGGCGGAACGTCGTTGATGACCTTCCCGTCAAACGTCACCGTGCCGGAAGTAGGCGTCAGAAAGCCGCCGATGATCCGAAGCGTTGTGGTCTTGCCGCAGCCGGAGGGGCCGAGCAGTGTGAGGAATTCGTGATCGTTGAAATAAAGATTGATGCCGTCGAGAATACGCTCCCCGTCGAACTCCATGGTCAGGTCCTGGAGTCTGATGAGTTCCTTGGACATTATCCTCCCCCGTTTCTTTCAAGGTTTTATTTTACGCCGAAATACGACAGATACTACTATACCGTAAATTTTTGCAATGTCAATGGATTATATCCGTTTTTTCCCGGGAAAGTTTCGTTTTCCGTTCCGGCAGACGAAAACCGTGCCGCGGCAGAACTGACGTTTGCCGCGGCACGGTATTTGGGTAGGGTTTGTTATGCCGCAGGGGCGGTGACGGCGGTGGTTTCCGGGATGGTTTCCCCGGCGGTTTCCTCCGGGACGGTGCTTGGAACGTAGGTTTCCGGATGGCTGGCCAGGTCCTGATAGTAGGCTTCCCGGTCGGCCTTCTGCTGTTCCAGATACGTCCGGCATTTTTCCATGCCCGCGCCGACGATGGAGTCCGTGCGCTCCATGGACTTTTTCGCGGAGGACAGCATGGCGTCGTTCAGGTTGAACAGCTCCGCCCACTGATCCTGATTGTCTTCGTCCAGCGGCAGGATGTTATATTGCTTCGCCCCGTCAGTGCGCATGTTCACCCATGTGGGCAGCGCGTCCACGCTTTGCAGATACACGGCTCCGTCGGAATACTTTTCAAAGGTGACGGTGAACAGAATGCCATCCTCCGTATAGTAGGGAGGCGCGGCTTGAATATAGCCGCTTCTCTGGTTGGATACGGCGTTGCCCAGAGAGTAGATGACCACGGTCTTGTGGTCAGGGTCAACGGTGCTGGTAAGCAGGTCCACCGGTTGAACAACATGCGGATGCCCGCCCACGATCACGTCAAAGCCAAGATCGCACAGCTTCTGCGCCATGGTGTCCTGAAGGGAATTTTCCTTGATGTTATATTCCACGCCCCAGTGAATGAACATCATGGTGGCTTCCGCACCGTCCGCTTTCATCTGTTCCAGAATCTGTTCCGACGCGGTGTACAGCTTGCCGGGGTCGTTGTTGAGGAAGTAGTTCATCTGCCCCTCGTCCTTGATGGGGGTAAGACCATTGAGGGAGAAGGAGCTGCCGTTGCTGCTGTATGCCCATGTGTAGCACACCATGCCGATTTTAATGCCGTTTACGTCCACCACGGCGTATTTCGGCTCGTCGGCGTTCAGCTGGGAGCCGAGGGCGGTCAGTCCCTTGCCGCGGATGATCTCCACGGTGCGGGTGATGCCCGACGCCATGGTGTCGCCCGCGTGGTTGTTGGCGGTGAGCAGCATGTCATAGCCCGTGTCCACTACGCTGTCGATCAGCGCGTCGGGACAGTTGAAAGCGGGATTGCCCTGATAGGGGTAATCGTCGCCGCCGAAGGTGGTCTCCAGATTGGCGATGGCGTAGTCCAGACCGGACACGATATCCTTGACATAGCGGAAAATGGAACTGAAATCGTAGGTGCCGTTGCTTTGCAGGCAGGTGTCAAACACCGGCTTGTGCATCAGCAGATCGCCCATGGTGCCGATGGAAGCGGTAGCCACCATATGCTCCGGTTCCGGCAGGGTGGTCTCCGGGGGCTGGGTCTCGGTCTGCGTCGGCTCTGTCCGGATGACGGTGGGAAGGGTATAAACCTGTGTCTCCGTCCGGACGGTAGTCTGGGGCGTTTTGTTCACCAGATTAACACACATCCAGATCACAAGACCTGTCAGCGCGATCATGACGAAAATCAATACGGTCAGCAGCACAACGACTGCTGTGTTGTTTCCCTTCGGCTTTTTGGACATGGGTACTCCTCCTTGTCAGGCTGCCTCTTCGGTCGGAACAACGGGAGTTTCCCGCGCCTGCTTTTCCTGCGCGTAATAGCTCCGGCATTGCTCAAGCCCCGGGCCGACGATGTTCATGGTGCGGTCGTAGGATGCCACGGCGTTCGCCAGAGCGGCGGCGTCCAGACCATACAGATTCTGCCACTCTGTCCGCCGGGCGTCTTCCAGCGGGACGATGTTGTATTCCTGCTTTTCGTCAACGCTGTGCAGGTTGACCCATGTGGGCATCACGTTCACATCGGCAACGTACACCCTGCCGTCGGCGTATTTTTCAAAAGTGACGGTGAACACCGCGCCGTCCTCGGTGTGGCCGGTGTTCAGGGTCATCAGGTCACGGCGCTGGTTGGATACGGCGTTGCCCAGAGAGTAGATGACCGCCGTTTTGTGCCGGGAATCGGAGCTGCTGGTCAGCAGCTCCATCGGCTCCACCACGTGGGGGTGTCCGCCGACAATGACATCCACACCCATATCGCACATTTTCTGGGCGATCATCCGCTGGGAGGAATCCGCCTGAAGGGAATACTCCGTGCCCCAGTGAATGTACAGCATGGTGGCCTCCGCACCGTCCGAGCGCATCTGGGAAAGCAGGGACTGCATTTCAGAATAGAAGGCGTCCAGATTGTCGTAGGTAAAGTAATTCACCAGACCAACCTGCGCGACCTCCGCCTCATAGTTGAGGGAGGGACGGCCATTGACCGCGCTGGTGGCGTAGGTGTAGGCCGCCATGCCCACCTTGATGCCGCCCACGTCCACCACGGCGTACTTGGGTTCCTCGTCGCTGAGCTGGGTCCCCAGAGGGGTCAGACCCATTTCCCGCACCCGCTTCACCGTGCGCAGGACGCCTTCAGTGGTGGTGTCGGAGCAGTGATTGTTGGCAGTGAGCAGCATGTCGATCCCCGCGTCCTTCGCCGCCTCCACGATCCCGTCAGGACAGTTGAACTTGGGGTAGCCCTGGTAGGGGTAATTATCGCCGCCCAGGGTGGTTTCCAGATTGGCCACGGAATAGTCATAGCCTGCAGTATATTCTGCCACGTAGCGGAAAATCGATTCAAAATCGTAGCCGCCATCCTCTGTGGTGCAGGCGGTGATCACGGGCTTGTGCATCAACAGATCGCCCTGAACGCCTACGGTGGCGGAGGCGACCGGCTCCACGGGCTGGGTCTCCACCGTCGTTGGAGGACTTTCCTCGGGCTTTTTCCCGCCTGCGGTTTTGATAATGAGAACCACCGCGACAACCGCCACCAGCACCAGCGGCAGCAGCTTCAGTGCGGTATTCCGGCGGGGTTCCTGTTTTGCGTATTTCGGTTTATGTGCCATGGGGTTCCTCCTGGAAGATATCGGTAAGGTAATGTACGGTATGGACGGCCTGTCCTCCGCGCAGGTACACACGGGGCACCCGGCGGCTGATACCGCAGGCAAATTCGTAGTTGAAGCTTCCGGCCGCGGCGGCGATCTCCTCCATGGAAATGGTCTCATCGCCGTCCGTCCCGATCAGGGTGACGGTGTCACCAGCCTGAACGCCGGTGATATCGGTAACGTCCACCATCATCTGATCCATGCAGACCCGCCCCAGAATGGGGGCGCGCTTCCCGTGAATCAGGACGTAAAACCGTCCGGACAGACTGCGGCGGTAGCCGTCGGCGTAGCCGATGGGGACGGTGGCCACGACAGTGGGGCGGGTGGTGACAAACGTGCCGCCGTAGCTGATCTCCCGCCCGGGGGGCAGGGCCTTCACGTAGGAGACCCGGCTGAGCAGACGCATGGCGGGGGCCAGGGGAAGAAGGCCGGTGTCCACCTCGTCGCTGGGGTACAGGCCGTAGGTGACGATGCCGGAACGAACCATTTCGTAGTGGTGGTCGAAGTTCATCAGTCCGGCGGAATTGTTCAGGTGGCGGATGGGAATGCGGACACCCCGGCGTTTCAGCATGGCATCGAAAGCGTCGAAACATTCCGCCTGTGCGCGGGCGCGGCTGAGGTCATAGCTGTCGGCGGTGGCAAAATGGCTGAACAGCCCCTCTGCGGTCAGCCCCGGCAGGGCGGCGATTTCAGCGCAGATGTCGGCGTCGGCTTCCGTTACCTGAAAACCGATGCGGCTCATGCCCGTGTCCACGGCAAAGTGAAAGGCTGCGGATACCCCCGCTTCCACGGCAGCCCGGGACAGGGCTTCCCCGTCCTCCCGGCGGAAAATGGCGGGGCGGATACCCAGACGAACGGCGTCGGGGAAAGCCTGCGGCGGCGTGTAGCCCAGAATCAATATCGGCCGGGCAATTCCGGCGTCCCGCAGCTCCAGCGCTTCGGACATGGAGCTGACGCCGAAAAAAGCGCACCGATTTTCCAGCAGCCGGGCGATCGGCACGGCGCCGTGGCCGTAGGCGTCGGCCTTGATGACCGCCATCACCGGCACTTTGGCCTTGCGGCAGACCGCGTCAAAATTGGAAGAAACAGCGTCCAGGTCAATGATCGCCCGGGTGCAGTCGTGGGACATAATCCATCAGGTTCCTTTCGCGCATAAGCGGCGGAATTTTGTGATTTCCTGCCAGCATATGGATAAGTACCTTTTATCTTACCATAGAAAGTCAGGAAAGTAAACACGCAAAGTCATTAAGGTTTCCTTGCTTTATGAAACGAAAGATGGTATAATTTCCGTAATCCGAGAGGGAGGTACGCCCATGGCACGAACGGACAATTATCTCATTCAGGCGCAGCAGGCAAAGAGCTGCTTTCTGACCTACGACGCGGAAGCGCTGGCGAAAAAGCTGAACGCAAAGCTGGACGCGGATTTTCTATACACCACATTTTTCGGCCAGAGCTACCGGGTCTCCCGGAAAACCGGGGATATCCAGCGGCTGGAAAACGGCGCGTGGCAGGACGGAAACAGCTATGAGGAGGTCATGACCCTGCTTGACCTGATCTGCGACAGCCGGGAAGACCGGCATGTCAGCGGACGGTGGAAGGCCATGCAGGACTTCGGCCTGCAATTTCACCAGAAGCTGCTGGAAGACGATCACGACCCTTGGGCGGAGCGGTTCCAGAACGATCTTCCCGCCTTCCGCCGGGCGTGTCTGGCGCTGGGCGGCAAGCCCCTTCCCGTGGGGGACGCGGCCTATGCCTTTGAGATTTTTGACGGTCTGGGCGTCGCCGTCCAGCTGTGGCTGGGGGACGACGAGTTCCCGCCGAATCTGCGCTTTTTGTGGGATGAGAACGCCGACCAGTACATCCGCTATGAGACGATGTACTTTGCAAAAGCGCTGCTGCTGAGCAGAATTGCGGGGCAGATGAAAGAACCGTAAAATAGTTAATGGAGCGTATCGGTACAGATACGCTCCATTTCTCGTGCGGGGTACAGCCCCTTGGCTCTCCCTTTGGGAGAGCTGTCACCGAAGGTGACTGAGAGGGTTTTGCAGCCTTGTCCCCTCTCCGTCTTCGCTGCGCTCAGCCACCTCTCCCACAGGGAGAAGCAAGGGGTGCTGGCATTAACAGGCACAGCAGGTTATCCTGCTGTGCCTGTTTTGGTATGTCAGCGAATCAGTACTTGGGATTGGGGCCCCACTGGTTGTCGCCGGTGCTGTCCTGGCAGTACCAGACGAGCAGAATGATCGAACCAACCACGGGAATCAGGTTCAGCAGATACCAAGTGCCAGCCTTGCCGATGTCGTGCAGACGGCGGACACCGAGAGCAATCGACGGAACCAGGATTGCGAGAGACCAGATATACCCGATCCAAGCACAGTTTCTCAAAGCCAGACTGGCGAACAAATTGACAATGCAGCAGAACAGAATCACCTGCCAATATTCGCTTCTTCTGGAACGGGTGTTGAAGTCCGCGTACTTGGTGAAGAACATCTTGATGGCATCAATGAAGCCGACGGAAGGCTTCGGCTCCCGGCCATTGGTGCAGGTGACATAGCCGCCATCGACCTGCCGCGCGCCGCAGCCGTCGCAGAACTGTGCGCCGTCGGGCAGCTGCTTGCCGCAATTCTTACAATACATAAATATCTCTCCTCTTTACATTTATTTTAGCGGGCTTTCCCGCAGTGGTACGTAGTTTATCCCTTCACGCTGCCGTCCGGGTTGAACAGGGGCAGCTTTTCCAGATAGACGAGGTCGGAACGCTCCTGCGCGTCGCCCTCAGCCAGAACGGCCATGCGTCCGCAGATGATGCCGCCCGCTTCCTCTACCAGAGTTTCCAGCGCCTTCAGGCTCTCGCCGGTGGAGATCACGTCGTCCACGATGAGGATGCGCTTGCCCTTCATCAGTGCGGCGTCCGCGCCGTCCAGATACAGCTTCTGCTCCTTGGCGGTGGTGATGGAATGCACGGAAACGCTGAAAATGTTCCGCATGTACAGCTTGGGGGCTTTCCGCGCCAGGATGTACTTCTTGTCCCCGGCCTGACGGGCCATCTCGTGGGCCAGAGGAATGCCCTTGGCCTCCGCGGTGATGATGTAGTCATATTCCGGCGCGCGCTTCAGCAGCTCCCGGGCGCAGGCCACGGTCAGCTCCTGATCGCCGAAGATCACAAATCCGGCAATGGACAGAGAATCGTTTACCGGGCAGATGGGCAGATCCCGCTCAAGGCCCGCAATGTTCATATGATAATACATAGAATTTCCGCTCCTTCTTTTCTGGAAATAATCCTGAATTTATTATAACGCCCCAGTGAAAAAAGTCAAGGGAAACGCGGCGCAATTCGACAAACGCTTTTCACAGGCTTTTCTTAGGGTCTATCTGAAAACCGTCAACATGCCCAAACAGCGGGTCTTTTCCGCCTGCTGTGCACCATTTTTCCTTGCAATACACAAAGTATTCCTGCGAAAAAATGGCTTCATCAGGCGGAAAATCCCTCGCCGTTGGTCATATTTCCGGTTTCCAGATAGACCCTAAGGAAAAGATTTGGGAAAACTCCGCGATTCCGGATTGCTTTTTTCGCCGCGGCGTGCTACCATACTCATACGGAAAATATTCAGCCCGAAAAGGAGAAAGACCATGTTTTACAAAAACGCGCGAATTTTTACTCCTGATTTCCGGTTCCATACCGGTGCCTTTGAGGTGCGGGACGGCCTGTTCGGCGAAATTCTCCCTGAAAACGTCCCCGCTGACGCCGTTGACTTAAACGGTGCCACCGTCATCCCCGGCCTGATCGACGTCCACAGCCACGGCAACTCCGGCGCGGATTTCTCCGACGGCGATTACGAGGGACTCAAGCGGATGGCCGCTTTCTATGCCAAGTGCGGCGTGACCTCCTTTGCCCCCGCCTCCATGACCCTGCCCTACGACGTGCTGGAAAAAGCCTTCGCCACCGCGAAGCAGCTCCACGCCGAAGCCCCCGAGGGACTGTCCCGTCTCATGGGCATTCAGATGGAGGGGCCCTACTTCTCCTACAAGAAGCGCGGCGCACAGAACCCCGACTACCTGAAGGACCCGGATTTTGAGGGCTTCAAGAAGCTGTACGAGGGCTGCGGCGGTCTTGTCCGCATCGTGGATGTCGCGCCCGAACTGCCCGGCGCGGCGGAATTTGTCGCCAAGGCCAAGGAGCTGTGTACCGTCTCCATCGCCCACACCGATTCCGACTATGACCACGCCAGAGCCGCCATCGACGCCGGTGTCACCCACCTGACCCACCTGTACAACGCCATGCCCCCCATCCACCACCGCAACCCCGGCGTCATTCCCGCCGCGGTGGAGACCCCGGGCATCCAGGCTGAGATCATTTGCGACGGTTACCATATCCACCCCGCTTCCGTCCGTCTCGCCTTCACCATGTTCCGTGACCGGATGGTGCTGATCTCCGACTCCGGCCGCTGCGCCGGTGAGCCGGAGGGGACCAGGTTCCAGCTGGGCGGTCAGGACGCGTGGCTCCGGGGCGGCGTGGCCAAGCTGGCCGACGGCACCATCGCCTGCTCTGCTACCAACCTGTGGACCTGCCTGCAAAACGTCCTGAAGTGGAACGTCCCCGAGGAAGAGGCTATCCGCGCGGCGACCTTCAACCCCGCCAAGGCCATCGGCGCGGCGGACAAGGTCGGCACCATCGAGACCGGCAAGCTGGCGGACTTCGTTGTCACCAACGCGGATTACACCCAGAAGCGGGTGTTCATCGGCGGAAAAGAAATCTGATTCTGTGCGCACACTTTTGGAAGGCTCCCCTAAATGGGGGAGCCTTCCCAGCCCTGCCTGATACTGAACTCCAATTAGGGTCTATCTGAAAACCGGGAATATGACCAACAGCGAGGGATTTTTCGCCTGCTGAAGCCATTTTTCCGCAGGAATACTTTGTGTATTACAAGGGAAAATGGTGCACAGCAGGCGGAAAAGACCCGCTGTTTGGGCATGTTGACGGTTTTCAGATAGACCCCAGGAAATAGTATGAAAAATTCTGATTTGAGGTTTTTATGCATCATCGTTACATCGGAGACAAGGCGTTTTACCGCCGGGTCTTTGGGGTAGCCGTCCCCATTATCATCCAGAACGGCATCACCAACTTTGTGTCCCTGCTGGACAACATCATGGTCGGGCAGGTCGGCACCGTTCCCATGAGCGGCGTTTCCATCGTCAACGGTCTGCTGTTCGTATTCAACCTGTGCGTCTTCGGCGCAAGCTCCGGCGCGGGTATCTTCACCGCCCAGTTTTATGGCTCCAAGGATGACGAGGGCATCCGCCACACCTTCCGCTTCAAGTTTTTGATCTGCATCGTCATATCTCTGGTGGGCGCGGCCATTTTCCTGCTGGGCGGTTCCAGTCTGATTGGACTTTACCTCACCGGCGAGGGCGACGCCGCCACTGCCGCCGGGGCGCTGGATCACGGCCTGAAATATCTGGCCATCATGCTCTGGGGCTTTTTGCCCTTCGCCCTGACCAACACCTATTCCAGCACCCTCCGGGAGACCGGGGAGACTTTCATTCCCATGCTGGGCGGCATTGCGGCGGTGTTCGTGAATCTGGTGCTGAACTACATCCTGATCTTCGGCAAATTCGGCGCGCCGGAAATGGGCGTGGAGGGCGCGGCCATCGCCACAGTCATTTCCCGGTACGTGGAGCTTGCCATCGTGGCGGGGTGGACGCATTCCCACAAAGCCCGCAACGCCTTTATCGTAGGCGCTTACCGTTCCATGTACATCCCCGGCAAGCTGCTGAAGATCATCACCATCAAGGGTATGCCCCTGCTGGTCAACGAATTCCTCTGGTCCAGCGGCATGGCCGTCCTGAACCAGTGCTACTCCACCTGCGGGCTGGACGTGGTGCCTGCCATGAACATTTGCAGCACCCTGTTCAATCTGGGGAGCGTCGTCTATCTTTCCATGGGCAATTCCGTTGGCATTATCATGGGGCAGATGCTGGGCGCGGGGCACTCGGAGGAGGACGTGCGGGACACCAACCGGAAGCTCATCGCCGTGTCCATTGCGTCGGGCGTCGTGTTCGGCGGCCTGATGGCGGCGGTTTCCGAGGCGTTTCCCGGCATCTACAACACCACCGACGCCGTGCGGCATCTGGCGGCGCAGCTGATCTGGATCTCCGCCGTGATGATGCCCTTCGGCTCCTATCTCAACGCCACCTATTTCACTCTCCGCTCCGGAGGACAGACCTTTGTGACGTTCCTGTTTGACAGCTGCTTCATGTGGGTGTTCTGCGTGCCGCTGGCCTTCTGCCTGAGCCGGTTTACGAACCTGCCCATCCTGCCGCTGTACGCTATCTGTCAGGCTACCGACTTCATCAAGTGCGTCATTGGTACGGTCATGCTGAAACAGGGCAAGTGGATTCAGAACCTGACGGTCTGATACTATTTCCTGGTTAAAATCTTTTTTAAAGATTTTAGGGTCTATCTGAAAACCGTCAACATGCCCAAACAGCGGGT
>ERZ772855.1686-NODE-1686-length-20874-cov-58.183726_pt1 | contig 20874 bp, 19 predicted proteins | sample MGYA00511900_ERZ772855 | MGnify/ENA primary metagenome ERZ772855 (study PRJEB29015, sample SAMEA2737701) | human gut metagenome | biome: human gut; feature: human-associated habitat; material: faeces | place: China | collected 2012 ...
ATGGAATCCTCATTCGTGAGGTGGAAACAAAGAACATCATGACCAAGTCCAGTCTGCCGGTAGGCGGTTACTCGGTCAATCCCTATGTGGGCTGTACACATGCCTGCAAGTATTGCTATGCTTCTTTTATGAAGCGCTTTACCGGACACACGGAGGAATGGGGCACTTTCCTTGATGTGAAGCATTGGCCGGAAATTAAAAATCCGAAGAAATATGCCGGACAGCGGGTGGTCATCGGTTCTGTGACGGATGGCTACAATCCACAGGAGGAGCAATTCGGGAATACCAGAAAACTTCTGGAGCAGCTGATCGGCAGTGACGCAGATATTCTGATCTGCACAAAGTCTGATCTTGTGGTACGGGATATTGATCTGCTGAAAAAGCTTGGACGAGTAACCGTTTCATGGTCGATCAACACACTGGATGAAAATTTCAAGAACGATATGGACTCTGCTTCGAGCATTGAGCGGCGTATCGCTGCTATGAAGCAGGTATATGAAGCAGGTATCCGTACAGTCTGTTTCGTATCCCCGGTATTTCCCGGTATCACGGATTTTGAAGCGATCTTTGAGCGGGTAAAGGATCAGTGCGATCTGTTCTGGCTCGAAAACCTCAATCTTCGGGGCGGTTTCAAAAAGACGATCATGGATTATATCGCCGGAAAATATCCTGACCTTGTACCGCTTTACGATGAGATCTATAACAAGCATAACCGCAGCTACTTTGAAGCACTTGAAGTAAAAGCTGAGGAAATGGCTAAGAAGTATGATTGTCCCTTTGTGGATAATGAAATGCCTTATGGCAGAGTCCCGCAGGGACATCCGGTGATTGTGGATTATTTCTATCATGAGGAAATCCGAGGGACAGAGAATACCGGAAAAAGAAATCGTTATACTATTTCCAAATGAGAATGCGCCAAGATGCGAAGCGAATTTTTCGCGCTGGCTAACGCGAATGAAACGCAGCGTAGCAGCGCTACGCTAAGTGGAATGAGCGGACGCAAGTGCGGAAAAGGTGCGAGCAGATGGCGCAGGTGAATTTGGAAATAGTATTAAACAGTAATTTTGCGGAGAGGAACAGAATGGACACAACGCTACAAGATACTCTTTTTTTCTTTGACCGGCATCAAGCTGTCTATCCGCTGTATGAGTGCTTTCAGGAAAAGCTGCTTGCCAGATTCCCTGAAAGCCGAATCAAAGTGCAAAAATCCCAAATTTCATACTGCAATCGCCACCATTATGCCTGTGTGTCCTTCTTGAAGGTAAAAAAGAAATCAGAACTGCCCGAAGACTATTTTGTGCTGACGCTGGGGCTGTCCGCACCGCTGGAATCTGACCGGGTGGCGGCAAAAACCGAGCCGTATCCGGGACGGTGGACAACACATTTTGTCATCAGCAGTCCATCCGATTTGGACGAGAAATTATTTGATTGGATCGAACTGGCATACAGTTTTGCTCAGGAAAAATGATGCAGTACAATTCTAAGGTAACACCGCACAAATGAGGTGGTCGGCTAACGTATGGATTTTTCGTCAGATGCAAATGCAAATTTCGAAGGTTTATTGGCGGTACATCGAGGAATTTGCATACCGCAGATGGCGGAAAAGACATCGCCAGACGCGCCGCCGAATTGCACGGCGGCGCCTTTATCAAACTGCCGTTTGTGTCAGGTTTTTTTACACCGGCTGCGGTTTGTTTATTGTATTCCGGGGAAAATCGGGGTATCATACAGGCACGAAGCGAGATGAAGAGCGCTTCGGATGAACAACAATTTTTCTCCACTGCGTCTGATTGAAGGAGGACGAACTTATGTATTATTCCAGCGGTAACTATGAAGCCTTTGCCCATCCCAAGAAGCCGGAAGGCGTTGACCACAAGAGCGCCTATATTGTCGGCGCAGGTCTGGCATCCCTGACGGCGGCATGCTATCTGGTGCGCGACGGTCAGATGAAGGGCGAGCACATCCACATTTTCGAGAAAGACCCGGTGTCCGGCGGCGCGTGCGACGGCCGGAAGTATGATGTCGGCTACATGATGCGCGGCGGCCGCGAAATGGACAACCACTTCGAGGTCATGTGGGATTTGCTCCGCTCCATCCCGTCTATTGAGACCGAAGGCGCAAGCGTGCTGGACGAGTATTACTGGCTGAACAAGGAAGACCCGAACTTCTCCCTGTGCCGCGCGACCGAAAAGCAGGGGCAGGATGCCCACACGGACGGCAAGTTCGCCATCTCCGACAAGGGCGCGATGGAAATCATGCACCTGTTCTTCACGCCGGATGAGCAGCTGTATGACAAGCGTATCACCGATGTTTTCGACGACGAGGTGTTCTCCTCCAACTTCTGGATGTACTGGCGCACGATGTTCGCCTTCGAGAACTGGCACAGCGCGCTGGAAATGAAGCTCTACATCAAACGCTTCATCCACCACATCGGCGGTCTGCCGGACTTCAAGGCATTGCGCTTCACCCGCTATAACCAGTATGAATCCATCATCCTGCCGATGGAGAAGTACTTGAAGGAACATGGCGTGCAGTTCCACTACGCCACCAAGGTGACCGACGTCCGCTTTGACGTTACCGCGACGCGCAAGCAGGCGTCCTCCATCACCGTGGAGCATGATGGGCAGACCGACGTGATCGACCTGACCGAAAACGACCTGCTGTTCATCACCAACGGCGGCTGCGTCGAAAGCAGCACCTACGGCAGCCAGAACACTCCCGCGCCCTTTGACCCGGAGCTGAAGCCCGGCAACGGCTGGGATTTGTGGAAGAAGATTGCCGCGCAGGACGCTTCGTTCGGCCGTCCGGAAAAGTTCTGCTACGATCCGGAGCAGAGCAACTGGATGAGCGCAACCGTCACCACGCTGGACGACAAGATTCCGCAGTATATCCAGAAAATCTGCAAGCGAGATCCCTTCTCCGGCCATACCGTCACCGGCGGCATCGTGACCGTGAAGGACTCCAGCTGGCTGATGTCCTGGACGCTGAACCGTCAGCAGCAGTTCCGCGATCAGCCGAAGGATCAGCTGTGCGTGTGGGTGTACGGTCTGTTCTCTGACAAGCCCGGCGACTATGTGAAGAAGCCCATGCGTGACTGCACCGGCAAGGAAATCTGCATGGAGTGGCTGTACCACATGGGCGTGCCCGAAAGCGAAATCGAGGAGCTGGCGGAGCACAGCGCGAATACGGTGCCGGTCATGATGCCCTACATCACGGCGTTCTTCATGCCGCGCGCCGCGGGCGACCGTCCGGACGTTGTGCCGAAAGGGGCTGTGAACTTCGCGTTCCTCGGTCAGTTCGCGGAGGTGCCGCGTGACACCATCTTCACCACGGAGTACTCCATGCGTACCGCGATGGTTGCCGTGTACACGCTGCTGAACGTTGACCGCGGCGTTCCGGAGGTCTGGGGCAGCACCTACGACATCCGCGACCTGCTGAACGCGACGGTGCAGCTGCGCGACGGCAAGAAGATTACCGACTTGGATCTGCCGCTGATGGAGCGCTTGGCGCTGAAGGAAGTGCTGAAGAAGATTTCCGGCACGGACATCGAGAAGCTGCTCAAAGAATATCACTGCATCTAAGAGATTTGCCCCCGCTGTCTGGATTGGCAGCGGGGGATTTTTTTCGTGTTTCGCGTGATTTCCACATAAACATTGCTTTGTCATGCAGAGGGTTTCGCGTCTGCGGACGCGACAAGGGGGCAATGAAAACAGACGAATGTCTGCGGTCGCCCCCTTGACCCCTTCGCCCGCCACCCATGTTACTTGTTTTTTATCGAAACTATTATTTATGTAGTTAGCTTTCCTTTCGTCTTTTCAAGCTACGGCATAATTCAACCGCAAATAACCCCAAAAGTGGCGGCGCCGAAGGTTTCCAAAGGGCGATCGCAGACTTCGCCTGTTTTCATCGCCCTTTGGTCGCCTCCGCAGAGGCGAAACCCCTGCATGATAAGCACAAATCTATGCGAAAATCAGGTTCCCGAAAAAATCCGCAAAAAAATAATTTTTTTTTGAAAAGCAAGCAGGAAAATTGCAAAATACGTCGAATATAAATACTGTCAGAGTTTTTGACGCTGACCAAATGCGGGAATGGCGGAATTGGCAGACGCGCTAGATTCAGGTTCTAGTGAGGGCTAACTTCATGCAGGTTCAAGTCCTGTTTCCCGCACCATACAGCAAAAACATCCGAACCGCTGGCTCTTGGAGCATGGTTCGGATGTTTTTTTGCATTTCCGTGTAACGTTTCGTCTCCCCGCGCGACTAACTTCATGAAGGGAGGTGCTGGAGATGCTTGACGCAGAAGAAGCATATCAGCAGTACCGAGACATGGTGTACGGCTACCTGATCCGCCTGTGCCGCGATCGTGACCTTGCGGAGGAACTCACGCAGGAAACGTTCTATCAGGCGATGAAAAATTGGAAGCGGTACGAAGGAAAAAGTTCGGTCGGCACATGGCTCTGCGCGATTGCACGGAATCAGTTTCTGCGCATCATGCGCAGGCAGTCGCCGCTGCCGCTCGACGATGTGCCGGAGGCGTCCGTCCCGGATTTCACGGAGATGGTCGCGGAACACAGTCTCGCCCTGAGTGCGCATCAAGCTCTCCACCGTCTGCCGGAACCGTATCGCGAGGTGTTCACCCTGAAAACCTTCTGCGAATTGTCCAGCAAGGAGATTGCGGCGCTGTTCGGGAAATCCGAAAGCTGGGCGCGCGTAACGGTGTACCGGGCGAAGCAAATGCTGCTGGACGCGATGAAAGGAGAATGCAAGGAATGAAGCAGGAATGTGAAATCGTCCGCGACCTGATGCCGCTGGTGCTGGATGATGTCGCCAGCGACGGGAGCAAGCACATGGTGTCGGCGCATGTGCAGACGTGCGCGGAATGTGCCGCATACATGAATCAGCTCAAAGCTGACCTGCCCGCCGGACAAAAAGGCGCGTTGGATTCGCGCGCCGCGTTCGACGCCGCCGCCCAGACGCTGCGGAAGCAGAAGCGCCGCCGCACCCTCCGCAATATCCTGCTGGGTGCGCTGATTGTGTGCATCCTCGGGCTGGCAAATCTATACTGCTTCGATTGGCTGATGAACGAAACGCGCCCGATTTCGACGAGCGAATACGGGATTCAGCTGTCCAAGCTGGCAGACGGCAGACTTGTCACATCGTTCGACTATCACGAAAGCATGACCCCACTCTACGTCAAGTGGCAGCAGGTGACGGAGACGGCAGCTGACGGAAGCCGCGCCGAAATCCTCTATCTCTATGCCGAAAAGCATATCGTGCCGCAGACGGCAAGCACGCCTATGCAAAACACCGGCTTCACGCTCGATTCTGGCTGGCAGACGACGAATGCGGAAATCCGGCAGGGCACGCCGGAGGATTATCAGGTGCTGTGGCGGCAGGAGGATGAGGATGCGGCGATTCCGGCAGCGTCGCCAGAGATGGAAGCATATTACGCATGGGAAGCGGTGCTGACACAGCTTTGGTCGCAGCACTCGGAAAGCGCGGATGGAAAAGCGGGCTTCCCCGGCGTGAATGGAGAACGCTACACTTTGGCAATCCACCACGCGGACGCGCTGGCGGCGTGCGTCCCGGAGTGGCAGCCGCGGGTCACGCCGCAGTATCTGCTGCTGGATGATGAGACGATTCAGTGGATTTTGGCGGGTGTGACGGAGGAGGTCGAATCAAATGACCCGTGAGCAGTTTCTCTCCCAATAGACCGGGGAATGGTCGCCATCCGACGGGCATTGGTTCGGCTTGGATTTTGGCTGGCGAGGGCAGGAATATCGTTTTCAGACGGATTCGATGTATCATCCGGTGAGCACAGTATTGCCTGATGGGCGTGAAGCGCGATTCGGCATGTACAAAAAAGAAGGTTCTGCGTATGCGCTGATTAGCGAATATGCCACGCCGCAGGAAGCGCTGGCGCAATGCCGCATTCAGGGAATGACTTTTGGCGACATTCTCGAAGATGAATCGACAGAATTCCTTGGACAGGACTAAAGTGGAAAATGATAGCAGCTTTCCTGAAAGGGGAAGCTGTTTTTGCAGCAGATAAATGCCTACTAATGGAAAAGATGAATCTCTTTCGCGCATTGCAAAACCCGCGCATCTGTGCTATCATGTCGATACAGGCTGAAAATCAGCCAGCAAGGAGGAGAATTTCCATGTGTACGCATCAGGGTGACAAGGTCGCGGGTTTGACCGTAGCTTATATCGGCGGCGGCTCGCGCGGATGGGCGTGGGGGTTCATGCGCGACATTATTTCCGACGGGCAAATCAGCGGCACGGTACGACTGTACGACATTGACCGCGAGGCGGCGGAGCGCAATCAGAAAATCGGCACGATGCTGGCGGCGCATCCCGACGCGGCATCCAAGTGGGCGTTTGAAGTCAGCAGTTCCTTGCAGGAGGCGCTCACGGGCGCGGATTTCGTCGTCATCAGCATTCTGCCGGGAACGTTTGCGCATATGCGCGGCGATGTACACCTGCCGGAGCGGGTCGGCGTATATCAGTCCGTGGGTGACACGGTGGGCGCGGGCGGCTTCATGCGGGCAATGCGCACGATTCCGATGTTCGTTGAGATTGCCGAAGCGATTCGCGACTTCGCGCCGAACGCGTTCGTCATCAACTATACGAACCCTATGACGCTTTGCGTGCGGACGCTGTACGAGGTATTCCCGCAGGTGAAGGCGTTCGGCTGCTGCCACGAGGTATTCGGCACGCAGAAGGTGCTGTGCGCGATGCTGGATGAGCAGGAGCACATTCCCGGCGTGAAGCGGCAGGACTTGTACACCACTGTCACCGGCATCAACCACTTCACTTGGATTACCTCTGCCAGCTATCAGGGCATGGATTTGATGCCGCTGTATGCCCGTTTTGTGGAGGAGCATCCCGAAGGCATTCAGCTGGGGTCGGACAATTGGATGAACAGCCATTTCGCGTGCGCGCACAAGGTTAAGTTCGACCTGTTCCAGCGCTATGGGGCGATTGCGGCGGCGGGCGACCGCCATCTGGTGGAATTCCTGCCGCAGTGGTATCTGCACAGTCCGGAGACAGCGCACCAGTGGAAATTCGACCTGACGCCCGTGTCTTGGCGCGAGGATGACCTGAAGAAGCGGATGCAGCGCTCGGACGACCTGCTCAGCGGAAAAGAGCCGCTTGACCTCACGCCGTCGGGTGAGGAAGGGCATTTGCTGCTCAAGGCGCTGCTGGGGCTGGGGAACATGGTCAGCAACGTGAATGTGCCGAATCAGGGGCAGATTCCGAACCTGCCCATTGGCGCGGTGGTGGAGACAAACGCGCTGTTCTCGCGCGGGCGCATCGACCCGATCTGCGCGGGCGACATGCCGGCGAACATCCTGCCGCTGGTGGCGCGCCACGTCTACAATCAGGAAAACACCTTGCAGGCGGCGCTGCATTGCGACCGCAAGCTGGGTTTCTCCACGTTCATGAACGACCCGCAATTGGGCGGCGTGACGCTGGAGGACGGGCAGAAGCTCTTCGACGACATGCTGCTGCATCAGCGGGATGTGCTGCCGAAGGGATGGTTTGAATAAATGAAAATCAAGCGCTGGCATGTTGCTGTAGTGGCACTTTTCGTGCTGCTCTGCGGCGCGCTCTTCTACCATTTCTACACGGAACGCATCTCGAACGAGGCACTTCAAGCGGTTGATTTCCAAGCGCTGCGGGCGCACACCGCCGAACTGTTGGAAAACGGCTTTCGGGCGAATGACCAGCTGTTTTCGTCGGATTATTACGATGTGCGCCCGGACAGCACCTGCTACATTTGGCTGAATGGATCAGAGAATGATGCGGATACCCCCGTGTCTGTGGCGACGGGCTATCTCAATATCCGCAAATCGAGTCCGGATGCGGAAAATAAATGGATGCTGCGGGTTAATCTCTGGCAGGAGGGCGGCGCGCGGGTGCGCATGGATGTGGATGCCAAAACGAGATGGGAGTGCGTCAAGCTGATGAATCAGCGTATTGTGACGCTGTTTACAGAATTCCGCATTCCGTAAACGGAGGATTTGCATGAAGCTCAGGCGAATGTTGGCACTCACACTGGTGCTGATGACGCTGATGACCGCGGCGCTGGCGGCGGATGACCCCGGTCTGTACTATATCGGGGACGATGCCACCCCGGAGAACCTGACGGGTCACACACGCATTTACAACGCGGTGGATGCCGCACCGGGCTGGCGCTACGGTTTCGTGGCATACTTGACGGACGGCACACGCGTATACAGCGATTCCTCTGCGGCGCAGGAGGGCGCGGTGTCCTTCGATATTCCGGAGGAAACGCAGTATCTGTACTTCGTCGTGCTGGGCGCGCCGGAAAGCTATCAGGTGCACGTTTGGGACAATGACGAAGCGACGGATGCGCAGATGCCGTTTGAGATTCGGGTGGAATGGGGAAAGTGAAAATAGTATAGCATACGAGAACCCGCTGCCCATCCCTGCATTGGGGGGTGAACAGCGGGTCTTTTTACGTTATATCCCTTACAGAACCGTCAAATCTTCCTTCTCGCAAGCGGCAATCGCGCCGTCATGTCCGACGACGCACACGCCGCCGTCCTTTGCCATCTGGTCAAGCACGCCGCACCACTTGAGCAGCGCGTCCTTGGTGGTGGAGAGCATTTCCGCGCGCTCACGGCAGAGATCCTCCGGCGTGATGCCGCACAGCAGGTTTTCGTCGCTGACAAGAATCTGATTCTCCGACCCCAGCGGCGGTTCGCTTTCACCGACGGTGGAAATGATGTACTTGTCAATCCGTTCGTCGCCCGCCACGAAGTCACGCAGACCCTTCGACATGCTGCGGTTGATGCCCAGCGTACGCGCCGGGGAGGGGTCGCGGTAGGAGTAAGTGACCATGCGCCCCGTCTCGCTGGTGTTCAGCCCTGCGCCGTATGCGCCGCCCTGCACGCGGACTTCGTTCCACAGGTAGCTTAGGGACAGGATGTTGCTCATCACGCGCGCAATACCGCTGTACACCTTGCCCGCACGGCGGTAATCATAGCCCAGCGACGCAAAGCTGATCTGCGCCGGGATGCGGTAGGCGCACTTGGCAGGCAGGTTGCTGACATACGGCGCGGCATCCGGGATGGGCGTGCCGACCGGGTAGGCGGAGAGAATCGCGGCGGGGGCAAGCGCCTTATTCGTGGACAGGCTGAACGTGACGCGGGACTGCACCGCGCTGTCCTTGCTGAACCGCTCGCAGAGGGCAAGGAAATCCGGGTACTGTGCGTCGAAATTCTCCGCCAGCGCCTTCTGCACCATGCAGGCACTCAGACCGTTCAAGGCTTCCCGCGCTGCCGAGGCCGCGCTCATCGTCGCCGATGCGGCGTACATTGCCATCCTGTGGCCGTCGCTGATGACCTTTTGCTTCGCCATCTCGCTCAACTGGAGAATCAGCGTCTGCACACGCGCCCTGTCGTCAAAGCACGTTTCGGTCAGAATTTCCCGCACGAGCGCGGCTGCCTTGTCCACGTTCGCATCCAGCACGGAGCAGCTCACGTCCAGCACGGGCGTCGCCATTTCCGCACAGCGGGACATGACGCGCAGCTGGAACGTCAGCTTGCCGATATCTCGCTTGATGGCTTGGAAGAGGGATAGCGAATCGTGACGCTTCGTCGGCAGCTTGCCAAGCAGTTCGGGCAGTATCGACAGGCGCTTGAGTTCATCCAGGGTGAAATCGGTCAAGGAGATATACCAGTGCATGATGGTGATGCCGTTCATGGACAGATCATGCGTGATGACCTTCGCCGCGCCGCACTGCGCTTCCGCCGCGGGAATCAGCAGCGGGTCTGCGCTGATTTCGCTCAAGGACAGTACGGGCAGCGTTGCCAGCTGCTCGGCGGTGTCGGGGGTCTGCTGCCATGCGGACAGCTTCTCGTTCTGCACACGCAGCGCTTCCTTGTCCGCGTCCGTCCACGATGCCTGAATCGCCTGCAGGCGCGCCGTTTCATCCGCGCGGAGTTCGTCGCCCTGCGTATGGGACGGCACGGTGCGGATGATGCTCATCGTGCTTTCATCCAGCAGAAGTTCTGCCATCAGGCGGTCAAAGCCGTCGCCCGCCGCCATTTCCCGCAGCTTTTGATAACGCTCTTCGGACAGGAGCGGCTGCATCGGGTCGCCGCCGTAAAGCCACGCGTCAAGCGCATGGATGCAGCGGAGCAGCCCCGACGGTTCGCCCGGCTGGCGGGCAGAAAACTCGCTGCTGTTGATGGAGGCAGTCAGCGCGTCCTTGTCCAGCCCGGTTTTAACCAGTTGCTGCACGGTGTCGCGGATTATCTGGCGCAGTTCCTGCTCACTGCCATCGGCAATGTTGCGCAGAGTCAGCATCATGTACGGCTGCGCCATCGCGTTGTCCAGAGACATGCCTACATCCTGACACTTGCCCGTCGCCAGCAGCGCCTTCTTCAGCGGCGCGTCGTTGCTGCCCGTCAGCACATCAAAGAGGATTTCCGTCGCCGTGACGCGCACCGTATCCGACCACGGCGCGACAATCTTCGCCAGCGTCAGCATGGTCTTGTCGGCAGTATCCTCCTCGGCGCCGATTTCATACGCCTGTTCCGCTTCAGCGGCGAAGGGCTTCTGCATGGGAATTTCGTGCTTCTCGTCCAGGCGGTCAAAGCAGCTCAGGTACTCCTCCGCCAGCGTCAGCACCTTGTCCAGCGGAATCGCGCCATCAAGGAAAATGCGCGCGTTCGACGGATGATAATAGCGGTGGTACATGCGCAGGAACTGCTCGTAGGTCAGGTCGGGGATGTGCTTCGGGTCGCCGCCGGAATTCCAGCCGTAGCAGTTGTCCGGGAAGAGGACATCCAGCGTCTTCTGGTAAATCTGCTCGTCCACATCGCTCATGGCGCCCTTCATCTCGTTGAACACAACGCCCTTGTACAGCGGCGCGCCGTTTTCGTCCAGCTCAATATGCCAGCCTTCCTGGTAGAAGATGTTCGGGTCTTGCAGGATGCGCGGCGCGAACACAGCATCCAGATACACTTCCGCCAAGTTCAGGAAGTCCTGCTCGTTGCGGCTGGAGACGGGGTAAATCGTCTTGTCGGGGAAGGTCATCGCGTTCAGGAACGTCGCCATGCTGCTCTTCATCAGCTCGACGAACGGTTCACGGACGGGATACTTGGCGCTGCCGCAGAGCACAGAATGCTCCAGAATGTGGAATACACCGGTCGAATCCTCCGGCAGGGTCTTAAACGCGACGCAGAACGTCTTGTTCACCTCGCCGTTATCCACCCAAACCAGCTGCGCACCGGTTTTTTCGTGGTGCATTTCCACCATCTTTCCGTGCAGCTCTTCGCTTTCACGCACACGATCAACGCAAAAGCCGTGACGCGCCGCAGTTTCGTTCAAATTCATCATGGGGACTCCTTTCCCTGTGACCCAATCAGCTAGGCGGGTCATTCATCTCCTTTATCATAGCACAACGGGCAGTTGAGTACAAGCGCGAATTGGCTGATTTTTGTCAAACGGTTATCGAATGCGCAGAAGTTCCGAAACATCCTTGCGCTTGGGGGCGGCAGGAGATTCCGCAGGCACGCCAATCGGAATCAGCGCCGACACGCTCTCCGTTTCCGGCAGATTCAGCACGGCCTTGACCTTCCCTTCATCATAAATGCCGAGGATGACCGTGCCAAGCCCCGCATCATGCGCGGCGACGCAGAAAGCTTCCGCCGCCAGACCCGCATCGAAGGACTGCCAGTGCGTCCCTTTGCTGGTGCTAAACGAGCCGTCGCGTTCGTAGCCGCTGCGGTCGTTCACGGTCGTGAGGACAATCAGCGCGGGCGCGCCGTGCAGGGTATCAATGTTCTTTTGAAAGCCCATCGTGCATTCGTCCGCTACGCGGTCAATTTCCTCGCGCTTGGTCAGCAGGGTATAGCGGGTGGTCTGGGAGTTCTTCCAGCTGGGCGCATACGCGGCGACGGCGACGATAGCGCGGATGGTGTCGGGCGATACGGGCGTTGGCTGGAACTTGCGAATGGAACGGCGGGCGGTAAGAGCGTTGCTCATGAGGGGTGTCCTCCTTATCAGCATATAAATGGGTTTTGTGGATTTCGAGACGTGATTCATCGGGTTTTGTAATGCTTCCATGCCGATTATACTATTTCCAGATAAGAATGCGCCGCGAATCTTTCATTCTGGCGAACGTGAATGAAACACAGCGTAGCAGCGCTACGCTAAGTGGAATGAGCGGATGCCAGAAGGGAAAAGGCGCAAGCAGATAGCGCAGGTGAATCTGGAAATAGTATTATACCACATCCGCCGCGCGCTGCATAGGATGGCGACAGGAAAAGAACAGCGGAACACATCCACCTATCAAAAACGCGCCTCCCGAAGTTTCCGGGAAGCGCATTTTGTCTGACAAGTTTTGAGAAAAATCAGTGGCAGCCCTTGCATTTGCCGCAGTCGCCGCCGCAGCTGCAAGCAGAATTGCCGCTCTTCTTGTCCTTGACCATCTTCCAAATGACTGCGCCAACAATCACCAGAAGTACACCGCCAACAATCCACGTTGCCATGGTTCGTTCCTTTCTGCGCCGATGCGGATGGAGGAAAACCGCTTTTGCGCGATAGAACATATGCCGGAGGGAAAGCGCAGATGATGCAGAACCCGCGCCAGCCCTCCGGCGTTCACAAGAGGGGTTTCAGAAAGCACCGGATGCAGCGGCGCTTTCTTCGGTTAAGCCCGATGGAAAATCAGGCGGAAACCTTCTGCGTGAGGTGGTTGTCGTTGTAAGGATTCTTACGAACGACCAGATACACCAGACCAGCCAGCAGCAGGATGGCAATCGCCGTCGCAACGGTGAAGCCAGCGCCGCTGAAGAGCAGGCCAAGCTGATAGACGATCAGGGCGACGACGTAAGCGAACGCGCACTGATAGCCAACCGCAGCCAGCGTCCACTTGGCATTGTTGAACTCACGCTTCATTGCGCCGATGGCCGCGAAGCAGGGAGCGCACAGGAGGTTGAAAATCATGAAGGCATACGCCGCCAGACGGCCGTGACCGTTGGAGGACTCGTTGAACGCCGTCGCAATCGGGCTGAGGGCTTCCGCCTTCTCTTCCTCGGTCATGTCCTCGTCGTCAACAACGTCCGCCGCGTCATCCGCGTCATACAGGACGCCCAGAACGCCAACGACTTCTTCCTTCGCAACCAGACCCATGACCGTAGCGACCGTGGACGGCATATTGCCGAAGCCCAGCGGCTTAAACACCACGCTGACCGGGTTGCCGATCTTGCCAAGGATGGAGTTGTCCATATCCGCCACAGCGCCCCAGGAGCCAGCCGCGCGATCCATTTCGGGCGCGAGTTCCGGCGCTTCCTCGTCTTCTTCCAGCGTTCCAGCTTCCGCCTTCGCGTTGTAATCAGCCAGTTCCGTCTGGTAGGTCTGCTGCGCTTCAAGCTGCACGTCCGCCGCGGGCGCCCAGCCGTAGGTCTTCGTAAACCAAATCACGATAGAGGACAGGAGGATGACCGTGCCAGCGCGCTTGATGAAGCTCCAGCCGCGCTCCCACACGCTGTGGAACACGTTGCGGCCAGACGGGAAGTGATACGCCGGCAGCTCCATGACGAAGGGAGCCGGGTCGCCCGCGAACATCTTCGTCTTCTTCAGCATGATGCCGGAGATAACAATCGCCGCCACGCCGATGAAGTATGCGGACGTCGCAATCCACGCGCTGCCGCCGAAGACCGCCGCGGCAATCAGACCGATAATCGGCATCTTCGCGCCGCAGGGGATGAAGGTCGTGGTCATGATGGTCATCTTGCGGTCACGGTCGCTCTCGATGGTACGAGAAGCCATGATACCGGGAACGCCGCAGCCAGAACCAATCAGCATCGGGATGAAGCTCTTGCCAGACAGGCCGAACTTGCGGAAGATACGGTCCATGATGAAGGCGATACGAGCCATGTAGCCGACGTCTTCAAGGATAGCCAGCAGGAGGAACAGCACCAGCATCTGCGGCACGAAGCCCAGCACCGCGCCGCAGCCGCCGACGATACCATCAACAATCAGACCGCTCAGCCAGCCCGCGCAGCCAACGCCGTCCAGCCACGTCTGAAGGTTGCCCTGCACGATTTCCGCAACGAACACATCATTCGTCCAGTCCGTCAGCAGGCCACCAATTGTCGTCACGGAAATGTAATACACAAGGAACATGATAAGCGCGAAAATCGGCAGCGCCAGCACGCGGTTGGTCACCACGCGGTCAATCTTGTCCGAAACGCTCAGGCTGCCCTTTGCCTTGCCCTTCTTCACCGCGTTCTGCATCAAGGTGTTGATGTAGGCGTAACGCTGATTGGTGATGATGGACTCGGCGTCGTCATCCATTTCCTTTTCGCAGGAGGAGACAGCTTCCTCAATGCCCTTCTTGACATCTTCGGACAGCTTCAGTTCCGCAACAACCTTCTCGTCGCGCTCGAACAGCTTCACGGCGTACCAGCGCAGGAAGCGCGGTTCAACCTTGCCGCCGATGAGGTCTTCAATATGCGCCAGCGCGTGTTCCACCGAGCCGGTGAATACGTGCGGATGTTCGCCCGTCGTGCGGTTCTTGGCAGCAGCGGCAGCCTTTTCAGCCGCCTTCACGCTGCCTTCGCCCTTCAGCGCGGAAGTCTCGACGATTTCCACACCCAGCGCTGCGCTCAGCTTCTTCATGTCGATCTTGTCGCCGTTTTTGCGGGACACATCGATCATGTTCATCGCGATGACCATCGGCGTGCCGAGTTCGAGCAGCTGCGTGGTCAGGTAAAGGTTGCGTTCGATGGAGGTGGAGTCCACAATATTCAGGATGGCATCAGGCTTGTCGTTCACCAGGTAGTTACGGGCGACGACTTCCTCCAGCGTGTAGGGAGACAGGGAGTAAATGCCGGGCAAGTCCTGAATGACCACATCGTCATTGCCCTTGAGCTTGCCTTCCTTCTTTTCAACCGTAACACCCGGCCAGTTGCCGACGAACTGACGAGAACCCGTCAGCGCGTTGAACATGGTCGTTTTGCCGCAGTTCGGGTTGCCTGCGAGCGCAATCGTAATCGCCATTTTCGGCGCCTCCTTATGCGAATTTGTCTTAACTAACCCCACCAGAGGCTCCGCCTCTGGACTCCGCAAGGGACTCTGTCCCTTGACTCTGCAAGGGGCATTGCCCCTTGACCCTTTTTCGCGATTGCGTTGAGCGCGCTTCCATACTGTATGCGCGTGCAAGGCTTGGAACGACGCGAAATCAGGTTTTATCGTAAGGGAAACAGAATTACTGAACCTCGATCATTTCCGCATCCGCCTTGCGCACGCTCAGCTCATAGCCGCGCACGGTCAGCTCCATCGGATCGCCCAGCGGCGCAACCTTGCGCACATGGACTTCCGTCCCGCGGGTCAGTCCCATGTCCATGATGCGGCGCTTGACGGCACCTTCACCATGCAGGCGGACAACCACCGCGGTTTCCCCGACCTTGACATCCTTCAGGGTTTTCATGCCTTCTGCCTCCTTTTCCTCAGTTCACCAGCACACGCATAGCCATGGATTGGCTCAACGCAACACGGCTATCCTTGACAGCGCAAATCAGATTGCCGCCCATTTTGCTGACGACCGTCACTCTTTCGCCCATCACGAAGCCCAGCTCCGCCAGATGCTGACGCACCTCATCCTGTCCGGTGATTTTGCCAATCACGCCAGACTCGCCAATTTCCACCATGCCCAACGGCATCATGTTCCATGACCTCCTTGTGTCAGTCCTTTTGCGGATAGTTTATTCCAACTAATCCGGCGATTCGCAAGCGTTAGTTTAGCATAACTAATAGGCTATGTCAAGCGTTTTTCGCGTGTTTTTTTGTTTTTTGTCCACCTTTTTTCTGGTCTTTGCATCGTTTGCCCCATTCGGGGGAATGCTGACCAGCAAAAACAAAGGGCAGCTCTGCTTTGCAGGGAAATCAGATACTTTTCCGAACAAAATTAAGGTAACACCGCACAAATGAGGTGGTCGGCTGGCGAATGGATTTTTCGTCAGATGCAAATGCAAATTTCGAAGGTTTACTGGAGGTAAATCGAGGAATTTGCATGCCGCAGATGGCGGAAAAGACATCGTCAGACGCGCCGCCGAATTGTGTGGTGTTGCCTTAAGCCACCCCCTATCAAAAACTTCTGATTATCACCACTATGGCTTAAAGTGCCGAAGGGAGCAAGCAGAAAGCCCCTTTGTCACCTCCGCAGAGGCGAAATCCCCTGCATGATCATGCGATTCTATCAGAAAATGAAAACCGCAAAAAAGAGGTGCGAGAATGAAGGAATGGGCGGTCTGGATGGCGAACAAGATGGAGGAGCAATTGCTGCGGATGGAGCAGCTGCGGCTCAGTGAATTTGTTGCATATGAGAAGAACTGGAAGAAGCGTCTTCTGATGCAGTTTGTAGGCGGAATTGCAAGAGGATTAGGGACAGCGGTTGGGTTTACGCTTCTGGGTGCGCTGGTGGTGTGGCTGCTGCAAGGACTGGTGCAAAGGAATCTGCCGATTATCGGGGATTTCCTGACCCAGCTGCTGAACCTCGTGGAAGGCAAGGGCAGCGGCAGCTAAAGCGTCCCCGCCCGTAACTTCGCGCTTCCGCAGAAGCGCCCCAAGCTGCTCTATCCGCCATTTCCACATTGTCGCGTCAATGGGCGCGACCTGATTCCGCCGCTTCCCAAATCATCATCACCAGAAAGGGCTATCATCACCATGCGCAAACCCGTTTCCCAAAGGCTGCTGCCTCTCCTGCTCATCCTCCTGACCCTCGCGCTTGACCGCTTCACCAAAGCCCTCGCCGTCGCGCTGCCGGATGAGCGCACCCTCATCCCCGGCATTCTTCGTTGGATTTATGTTGAAAATACGGGCATGGCGTTCAGCCTGTTCAGCGGACAGTCGTGGATGCTGGGCGTGGTGTCCGTCACCGCGGTTATCGCCGGATGGCTCGTCCTCCGCCGCTATCAGCTCAGCGGATGGAGCAGAACCGCGGCGGCGCTGATGATCGGCGGCGCGCTTGGCAACGCCTACGACCGCTTGGCGCTGGGCTATGTCGTCGATATGCTGGATATCACCCTGTTCCCCTTCGCAGTGTTCAATATTGCGGACGCTGCGCTCGTCGTCGGCACGGTGCTGATGGCGTACTGCATCGTGTTCCGCACGGAAGATTGGAGGAAAATCAATCATGACGCAAATGATGCCTGACGCACTCGAATCGCGCACTATCTCCATCCCCGGCGACGGCCGTCGGCTGGATGTTGCCCTGTCCGAAGCCGCCGGGCTGACTCGCTCGCGGGTGGCGGCGCTGATGGCGGACGGAAACGTCACGGTGGACGGGAAAGTCGAGACGAAATCCGGCGCAAAGGCAAAACAGGGTCAGATTGTTATCCTGACAATTCCCGCGCCGAAGCCCGCCGTGCCCGCCGCGCAGGAAATCCCGCTCACAATTCTCTATCAGGATGACGACCTCGCCGTCGTCCTGAAGCCCTGCGGCATGGTCGTTCACCCCGCCGCCGGCAACGAGGACGGCACGCTCGTCAACGCGCTCCTGCACCACCTTGACCACTTGAGCGGCATCGGCGGCGAACTGCGCCCCGGCATCGTCCACCGGCTGGACAAGGACACCAGTGGTCTGCTGCTCGTGGCGAAGAACGACCAGAGCCAACTCGCCCTCAGCCGCCAGTTGCAGGAGCGGCAGATGGAGAAGCACTACCGCGCGCTGGTTGAAGGGAATCTGCGGGAGGACAGCGGGCGCATCGACCAGCCCATCGCGCGGAGCAAGAAAGACCGCAAGAAAATGGCGATTGACCCCGAAGGCCGCCCGTCGATTACGGACTGGACGGTGCTTGCGCGCGGGCGGAACGTGACGCTGCTGGACGTCCACATTCTGACCGGGCGGACGCACCAAATCCGCGTGCACATGAAGTCCATCGGGCATCCGGTCTGCGGCGACCCGATTTACGGCTCAGGGAAGGGCGTAAAAGTTCCCCGGCTGATGCTCCACGCGTACACGCTGTCCTTCACGCACCCAAGGACGGGGGAAAGGATGACGTTCACCGCGCCGCTGCCGGAGGAATTTGTGCAGGGGCTGCGGGGGAACGGGGTGGAATGGGAGAAATAACGTTTCCTCACGGAAAGCCGGGAACGTTACATCGTGCGGTGATACTATTTCCATCATGAGAACGCGCCAGAATGGAAAAGCACGGACAGATGGCACGGATGAATTTAGAAAGAGCACAACTGGATAATTGCATAGAAAAGCGCCCTGCTCCGGAGATGTTCCAGAGTAGGGCGCGGTTTTTTGATTCATCACGAAAATCCGGGAGCGTAATACTATTTCCAAATAAGAATGCGCCAAGATGTGAAGCGAATTTTTTATTCTGGCGAACGGGCGTGAAACGCGGCGCAGCAGCACTACGCTCAGTAGAACGACCGAAAGTCAGAAGGGAAAAGGCGCAAGCAGCTGGCGCAGGTGCATTTGGAAAGCGTATTATTCCACAACCTTCGCGCCGGCAGCGATCGCGTCTTCCTTGGTTCTGAAGAACTGCCAAGTGCTTTCCACGGTGGGGGTGATTTCCTTCTGGTCGCGGATGTACTGCGCCAGAATGTTACGCACCTGACCGTTATCGTTGCCCAGCGTATCGCCAGTGTACATATCCGTGAGGCTGTAATCCTCAGGAGTCAGACCAGCCGCCTGCATGAAGCCGGCGCCGCCGGTGAAGCGGTAGTTGTTCATCACCACGGAGAACACCTGATCAGGCGCCACGGGCTGACCCTGATACTGCATGTTCTGGATGCGCTTTCCTTCAGGCGCATAGTAGTGGATTTCGTAGTACAAACCGTAGATTTCATCGGTGTAGTAGCCACCGCCAAGGTAATCGGGGTTCGACGCACTGGTGTAGTTGGTGGTAGCATGCTCCAGCCACAGCCGCAGCTGTTCGCCGGTCATGTTCACGCGGTAGAGCCAGTTTTCAAACACGTACAGCTGATACAGCAAACGCATCGGAACGTCGCCCGCAGGAATCAGGTCGCGAACCTCGGCGCCGCTGGTCAGAGGCGCGCAGATGGACAGCTGCGCAGGAACCGCAGACAGCTGTGCCTTGTTCAGCAGATCCATCAGCGCGGTGGGCTGCAGGGAGATGTTCTCATTGGAGAAAGCGCCGGTAGCAGTGCCCAGAGGCTGATCCAGATAAGCCTGCAGTTCCTCGTTGTAGGGAGCCAGCGCCGTGGCAACCTTCTGATTTTCCACCAGGCCTTCCTGATCCGCCAGGAAGCGGTAGCCGTTTTCAGCCGTCACAGGGGTCACGGTCTTGGTCGCCGGGTCGTAGGCGAGCTTCATGAAGCCCAGACCTTCACCGCCGCCACCTGCCAGCACGGGCACAACCTTGCCCTCGGCATTGAGGATGTCTTCACGGTAGTCGGTGTTATGGAAGTGACCATACACAACCGCGTCAATCCCGGTGGTCAGGTTAATCATTGCGCGAACCTGGTTTTCGTAGTCCGCGGGGTTGTTGCCATCGGTAGAGACAGCGTCTTCCACGCCGGAGTGCGCCACGACAACCACCACGTCGCAACCCTCCTGCTCGCGCAGGATCGGCACGAAGTGCTCAACCGTGGGGACCAGATTGCGGAAGTCGATGCCCTCGTAGTGGGACTCAACCTCCCAAGCGGGGATGTTGGGCGTATCCATGCCGATGACGCCAACCTTCACGCCCTCAAATTCCTTGACGATGTAAGGGACGCCCATCCAGGAATCCCACTCGGTGCCCTTCGCCACAAAGTTGGCGGCGGACATGGGCACGGAATGCTCCTCGCCGTTGTCGGGGCTCATCACATACTCAATCTGACGCTTGAGAATCGGCAGATCGTTGTTGAACTCGTGATTGCCCAAGCACCACATGTCGTAGTCCATCAGGCGCAGCGCCTTCATCATGGGATCGTCCTTTTCAGGAGCGAAGTAGGAGTAGTAATAGGTCATGGCAGAGCCCTGCACGGTATCGCCGCCATCCACCAGAATGACGTTCTCTTCCGTAGCACGAACCTGCTCGATCATGGAAGCGATCATGGACAGACCCACGTTCGGGGAAGGCTCGCCAGTGGCGTAGTTGATGGGCAGCACTTTGCCGTGCACGTCGCTGGTCGCGATGACGGTAATCATGATGGGGTCCGCATTCTCTGCGAACGCCACGCAGCCCACCAGGGGGAGAATCATGGTCAGCGCCAACAGAAGGGACAGGAGCTTCTTCATGATGGGCACCTCTTTTCCTTATTTCCCGCTCGAAGCAGGATTAAAATAATTATATTCCATATTCTTTCGTTTGTAAACAGTACCGCCAGATGCAGACTTCGCCGCGCCAAGGGGTTGGTTTGTCGGAAAATGAATTTTGCGTCGAATTCAGTTGCAAATACGGCAGATGAGTCAATTGAAAGTCAAGTTTTTTGCAAGCCGCAGACAGTGCAAACGCCATTGCCGACAGCGAGATAAATTGCGCCGGTGTGGTGACAATAATATATTTTGTATTCTGTAATTTATAGGTGGCAAGCAGAAATCAAGGGTTGTCTCGGTATCTTCTTCTGCAAAATAAGGGGGCATGGGAATCTGCACCGTGCGGTATCATACTATTTCCGGATAAAGATAGGAAAAGGCGCGAACAGATGGCTCAGGTGAATCTGGAAATAGTATGAAAGTCAACGAGGCCTTGCAGCTCCCGTCGCGTCTGCGGAGACGATTGGGCGGTACAAAAAAACCTGCCCCCCGCCGTTGCCAGCAGAGAGCAGGAAACTTTCGTTTTTGGGAACGCTTACGCCTTCAATTACTTCAGTTCCGCGAAGTACTTGATGGTGCGGACCATCTGAGAGGTGTAGGAGTTCTCGTTGTCGT
>ERZ772855.1709-NODE-1709-length-20570-cov-8.041189_pt1 | contig 20570 bp, 19 predicted proteins | sample MGYA00511900_ERZ772855 | MGnify/ENA primary metagenome ERZ772855 (study PRJEB29015, sample SAMEA2737701) | human gut metagenome | biome: human gut; feature: human-associated habitat; material: faeces | place: China | collected 2012 ...
CTTTCTGATGACAATAAGAACTATTTGTCTATATAATAATATAAGAATTAAAAAAAAGTCAATATTTAATTAAAGTAGTATTACTCAAAGGTAAAAAATATAATATAAAAGGATATTTAGATAATTTTTAGAAAATTAAATTAATTTAAATTAATTTAATTGGAGGTTATAATGGAACTAAAAATTTTATCTAATATCAATAGTCCAGTAGATTTAAAAAATCTTACTATTGGAGAATTAAATATCTTAGCGCAAGAGATAAGAGAAACTTTATTGGAAAAAATTAGCCAAACGGGAGGACATTTTGCACCAAATTTAGGTATAATTGAAGCAACTATTGCACTCCATTATGTTTTTAATTCTCCAATAGATAAATTTGTATTTGACGTTTCTCATCAAACTTATCCTCATAAGATATTAACTGGAAGAAAAGATGCATTTCTTAATAAAGATAAATATGGGACAGTAACGGGATTTACAAATCCCCATGAAAGTGATCATGATTTTTTCACAATTGGGCATACCTCTACTTCAATTAGTTTAGCTTGTGGTTTAGCAAAAGGTAGAGATTTATTAAATGGAAAAGAAAATATTGTGGCAATAATAGGTGATGGATCATTAAGTGGAGGAGAAGCTTATGAAGGATTAAATAATGCAGCAGTATCAGGCAAAAATATAATAATTTTAGTTAATGATAATAATATGTCCATTGCAAAAAATCATGGTGGTTTATATAAAGATTTAGAATTGTTACGTGAAACTAAAGGAAAATCTGAGAATAACTTTTTTAAATCTTTAGGATTTGAATATCATTTTGTAGATGATGGAAATAATATTGAAAAATTAATAGAAGCTCTAAAAAAAGTTAAAGATATTGATCATCCTGTTGTAGTTCATATGCATACTATAAAAGGAAAAGGATACAAAGACGCAGTTAAACATTTAGAATTTTATCATTATGTTTCTCCATTTGATTTAAAAAATCCAAAATTAATGTTAGAAAAGAAAGGAGAAAGTTACTCGGATATATCTGAAAATTTTTTAATAAAAAAAGCTAAAGGTGATAAAAGTGTAGTTGTAATAACGGCAGCAACACCAGGAAGTGTAGGATTACAAAAATTTAGAGAAGAGTGTAAAGAGCAGTATATAGATGTAGGAATAGCAGAGGAACATGCAATAGCATTAGTATCTGGAATATCTAAAAGAGGAGCAAAGCCAGTAGTAGAAGCCGTTGGAACTTTTCTTCAAAGAACCTATGATCAACTGTCTCAAGACTTAGCAATAAATAATAATCCGGCTACAATAGTTGTACATCATGGTGGAATTAGTAATTCGAGTATTACTCATTACGGAATATTTGATATTCCATTAATATCTAATATTCCAAATATTGTTTATTTAGCTCCTACTACAAAGGAAGAGTATTTAGCTATGCTAGAATGGTCAATAGAACAAAAACAGTATCCAGTAGCAATAAGAGTTCCAAATACAGCTGTAATATCCACAGGAGAAGAAGTAGAACCTAAGTTTGATAATCTTAATAAATTTTTAAAAGTTGAAAGTGGAAATCAAATAGCTATAATTGGTTTAGGCGATTTTTTTCATTTAGGAAAAAAAGTATATGATGAATTAAAAAAAATAGGAATAAATAGTACACTTATAAATCCTAGATTTATAACAGGAATAGATGAAGAGATGTTATATAAGCTTCTAGAAGGGCACGAGCTTGTAATAACTTTAGAAGATGGTGTTTTAGACGGTGGATTTGGCGAAAAAATTTCAAGATTTTATTCAGATAAAGATATAAAAGTTTTAAATTTTGGAGCAAAAAAAGAGTTTGTAGAAAGTGTTCCTTTAAAAGAACTTTATGAACGTTATCATTTGACAGAGAAATTAATTATTGAAGACATAATGAAAATATTTAAATAAAATAATAAAGATGGACTCTTTAATTTAAGAGTCCATTTTTATAAAATAACTTGACATATGAAAAAAAATTTACTATTATAAAACTTAATAAAAATAAAAAAGGGAGGAAGTTATGAACACTAATCAAAAATCATTAATTTTAGTTGTTATAATACTGCTATTACTAAGCTCAGTGGTTTGAAGTTAGTGGATTTATTCCTCTTATATTTCAAGCCTTGTTTGATTTACTTATTCAAGGCTTGAGCAATGGTGTTTTATTTAAAGCTTAAGCCTTATGGTTTAAGCTTTTTTTATTTTTTAATAATTTTATAAGGGAGATGATAGAATGGAGCGCATCAATAAAGTAAGTGATTTTTTAAGTAAATATTTTATATTATTAGTTGTAATTATTTCTTTAATATCAATGTTAAAACCAGAGCCTTTTATTGAGTTAAATAAAATAAGGGTGTTTAATCAATCATTTATTAATTTGGGATTGGGTTTTATAATGTTTATAATGGGAATTACTTTAAATTTAAAAGATGTGAAATTGGTTTTTACTAATTTTAGAGATGTTTTTATAGGATGTGCAGCTCAATATATAATTATGCCTTTTGTAGCATTTATACTAGCAAAAATATTTAATTTACCATCTGCTTTAGCGGTAGGATTAATTTTATTAGGAACTTGTCCAGGAGGAACGATAAGTAATGTTATGACATATATAGCTAGAGGTGATGTAACATTGTCTGTTGCGATGACAACAGTTTCAACATTTTTATCTCCAATACTGACTCCATTCTTAACAATGATACTAGCTGGCGCTTGGATAAATATTGATGCTAAAACAATGTTTTTTAGTATTATTCAGATTGTTTTATTTCCTTCGATACTGGGTATTATAGTAAGATTTTTAGTAAAAGATAAATTAGAAGAATTTACAAAAGCTTTTGTAATTTTTCCAATTATAATAATTATTTTAATAAATGGAATGTGTATAGCTCCAAATAGAGAAAATTTATTAAATTCAAGTTTAATTTTAATAATTACTGTTTGTCTTCATAACTGGATTGGATATTTTGTTGGGTATATGATTGGAGTTTTAACAAAAATGACATCTGATAAAAAGAAAACAATATCTATCGAAGTTGGTTTACAAAATGCCTCTTTAGCAATCGGGCTATCTTCGCAATTTTCAAATCCTTTATGTGCATTACCATCAGCAGTAGCAGTTGTAGTTCATTTAGTTTCAAGTTCATTATTAGCAAATATATTTTCTAAAGATTTTAGTTTTAAAAAGTTTATTTTTGTAAAGAAAACTCAGTATGAGTAAAAATGGGAGGAGTTAATATGTTTAGTCAGAGAAAAGTAGGGATTATAGGAGCGGGACATGTTGGGAGTCATTGTGCTTTATCACTTATACTTCAAGGGGTGTGCGATGAGATAGTATTTGTGGATGTTGATAAAAATAAGGCTCAATCACAGGCTTTTGATTGTATGGATACAGTAGCGTTTCTCCCTCATAGAGTAAAAGTAAAGAAAGGAGAAATAAAAGATTTAAAAGAAATGGATATTATAGTTATTAGTGTTGGAACAATCGATAATATTTCAAAAAATCGTTTATCAGAATTAAAAGGCTCTCTTAGTATGATTAAGTCGTTTGTACCAGATGTAATGAAAGTTGGATTTAAAGGATATTTTATAGTAATAACAAATCCTGTAGATATAGTAACATACTTTGTTCAACAATTATCAGGGTTGCCACACAATCATGTTATAGGAACAGGAACAGGACTTGATTCAGCAAGACTTCGGAGAGCTTTAAGTACAAAATTAAATATAGATGCAAAATCTATTCAAGCTTATATGTTAGGTGAGCATGGAGATTCACAAATGGGAGTATTCTCGCAAGCAACTATAAATGGAATGAAATTAAATGATTTTTTAGAAAAGACAGAAAAAAAAATAGATTTAGATGAGGTAGAAAATATCGTAGCTAAAGCTGGATGGGAAATATATTCAGGGAAAAAAAGTACAGAATTTGGAATTGCATGTGTTTGTACAGATATAATAAGAGCAATTTACTCTGATGAGAAAAAAATTATGGCATGTAGTGGATATTTGCAAGGTCATTATGGTCAGGATGGAATTTATACAGGAGTTCCTGTTATTATAGGTAAGCATGGAGTTGAAAAAGTTTTAGAGTTAGAACTAAATGAAAAGGAAAGTAGTAAATTTAACAAAACTATAGAAATAATAAAAAAACATATAGATATAGGAGATAAAATTTTAGAAGAAACAGTATGTATAAATTTTTAAAAATAAAATATAGAGGAGATTAATCTTAGTCTCCTCTATAATTAAGTCTATTATACGTTTAACGCAAGTGCTATACAACCTAGTAACCCAGCATTGTCTCCAAGACCTGGATATACAATATATTCATCAATATTTTCTAAAATCTCTCTAGTTTGAACATAGTTGTTTAACATCTCTTTTACATTTTTTCTAATTAGAGGAAACAATTGAGATTGTTTCATAACTCCACCACCAAGAATTATTTTTTCTGGTGAAATAGTTAAAATATAATTTACAAGAGCTTGAGCGATATAATAGGCTTCAAGTTTCCAAGCTTCATGATTAACAGGAAGTTCGTAAGCTTTTACTCCCCATCTTTCTTCAATAGCTGGCCCAGACGCTAACCCTTCAAAACAATCTTTATGAAATGGACATTTTCCAATATATGAATCACTTTCATGTCTTCTAACAAAAATATGTCCCATCTCAGGGTGAAGCATTCCGTGAACTAATTTCCCTGAAACTAGTGCTCCACCACCAATTCCAGTTCCAATTGTAAGATAAAGACAATTTTTTAATCCTTTTGCAGCTCCCCAAGTGGCTTCACCTAACGCAGCACCATTAACATCTGTATCAAAAGCCATAGGAATATTTAAATTTCTTTGTAACTCACCAATTAAATTAAAGTCACTCCAATATTTTTTTGGAGTTTTAGTTATATATCCATAAGTTTCAGAATTTGGATTTGGATCAATTGGACCAAACGAGCCAACTCCAATAGCTTCAACTCCCTTATTTTTAAAAAAATCATAAACTTTTTGTAAAGTGATTTCAGGTGTTTCAGTAGGAAAACTAACTCTTTCTAAAATATTACCGTTTTCATCAGCAATTCCACATACAAATTTTGTTCCTCCAGCTTCAATAGCTCCTAGTTTCATAAAATCCTCCAATTAAAATTTATAAAATTCTATCTTAGGTATAGTAAACAACATTTTACTTCGAATTTCAATACCTAAACTATTTTTATTTGGATAGATATTTCCAGTAAAGACTTCTTCTCCATCATTTAAAAATATTTCAACAGAACATTTATCTACAAAAATATGTATTTTTTTTAAATCTTTAAGATAACATTTTCTAATCCCTTTATAACCGTAACCAGAAAAATTTCTATTTAAAGATGCCCTTTTTTTAATAGAATCAAAAGAAAAAGTAGTTCTTTCGTTTCCATTTTTTCTTAAGTCAATTTCTATATCTTCAGAAAAATCGTCTAAAGATATTATAAGCTCATAAGTATCTCCTAGAATATTATATTTTGAAAGGTCAATAGTATTTTCTAAATATATGTTTTCCATTACAATTTTTTCTTTTCTTAATTTTTTCAAATTATTATGTGGTTTTTGAAAAATCTTATTTTTCTTAATTTCTAATACTCTTGGAATAGTTAAAGAATGTACCCAATTTTCTTTTTCGATAGACGGATGCTCTAATTCTTCAGGCATGCCTATCCAGCCAATTAAGACATTTTTATTATTTTCATCTTTAAATGTTTGAGGCGCATAAAATTCAAATCCCCTATCAAGTTCAATGAAATCATTTTTTTCGATATCATACAAATCTCTAATTATATAACCAGATTGATATCTATTATTAAATAAATCTCCATCAGCTTTAATTCCTTGAGGTGATAAAATTAGAGCCTTATTCTTCTTATCTTCAATAAAATCTGGGCACTCACACATGAATCCGAAATTTCCATTGATAATTTCTTGGTCAAAACTCCAATCAATTAAATTATGAGACGAAAAAACAACTATAGTCCCAGTTAAATCAACTCTTTGAGCCCCAAGCACCATTTTATAAACTCCATCTTTTATAAAAACTTTAGGATCTCTAAAGTGCTTAGTATATTCTTTAGGAATATCTTTATCATGAATAACAGGACCTTTCTTTTCAAAGTCAATACCATTTGTTGAGATTGCTAAACACTGGTAACTCTCTCTAACGTTATTATTTTTAACATTTCCAGTATAAAATAGATAAAGTTTATTATCTTTTTCAATGGCACTTCCAGAATAACAACCATTTTTGTCAAACCAATCATTTGGGGATAAAGCTATAGGTAAGGATTCCCAATCAACTAGATTTTTACTTTTTAAATGAGCCCAATGTTTAGAAGCGTGTTCACAAGCATTGGGATTCCATTGATAAAAAATATGGTATTCGTTATTCCAAAAGATAAGACCATTGGGGTCATTTAATAACCCAAATGGTGGAGAAATATGAAATTTATTTTTCCACATATTTTACACCTCATCTTTAAATCCAAGAATAATTGTAGCAATTCCTGCTCCAATAAAGCTTATTAAAAGTGCAATGATGTAGTTTAACATAGATTCAGGTTGAACAATTGATATACCTGGAATTCCTGTAACACCAACAGCGTTCATAGTAACCTTAGTTAATGTAATATATGCTCCGCCAAGGGCGCCACCAATAACAGCTCCAATAAATGGTTTACCAAGTCTTAAATTAACTCCAAATAAAGCGGCTTCTGTAATTCCAAGTAAGCAAGAAAGTCCTGCAGGTAATGCTATTGATTTAAGTGTTGTATTTTTACTTTTTAAAAATACAGCCATAGCTGCTCACCTTGGGCAACATTAGCCATAGACCAAATAGGAAGTAAAAAGTTTTTACCAATATTCGGATTAGCTAAAAGATTAGCTTCAATAGCATGAAAACTATGATGCATTCCAGTTATAACAATAGATGAGTAACTTCCACCTAAAAGAATACCAGCAAAGACTCCTAAAGTTGTATAAATATATTCTAAACCAAAAGATATTCCATCACCAACAATCCTACCTAAAGGTCCAATTAAAGTGATACTTACAAATCCTGTTATTAAAATCGTTAAGAATGGTGTTAGAATAATATCGAATATATTGGGAATTACTTTTCTTAAATTTTTTTCAATTATACTCATAACCCAAACAGCAATTAAAATAGGTAAAACAGTTCCTTGATAGCCAATTTTAGCAAAATTCATGCCAAATAGAGTAAAATAGCCTGAAATTCCATTTCCAACTGTCCATGCATTTTGTAGAGCTGGATGAATTAGAATTCCACCAAGAGCAGCTGCAAGATATGGATTAGCTCCAAATTCTTTGGCAGCAGAAAAAGCAAGGATAATAGGCAGAAAAACAAAGGCAGTATTAGAAAACATATCTAAAAGTTCAAATAAAGATGAATCACTAGTAAACCACCCAAATGTTTTACCCATGCCTAAAACACCCATTAATAATCCACTTGCAACGATAGCTGGAATAATAGGTACAAAAATATTAGATAAAGTTCTAGCAAATCTTTGGAAAATATTTAAATTTTTTACTTGATCTTTTTTTATATCTTCTAAAGACGATTCTTCAATATGAGCTTCTCCTAAAATAATACTACAAACTTTATTTACTGCGCCTTGTCCTAAGATAATTTGAAGTTGTCCGTTTGAAAAAAAAGCTCCCTTTATATCAGGATTCTTTTTTAAATTTTCTAAATTAACAATATTTTGATCTTTAACAACAACTCTTAATCTTGTTGCACAATGCCCTATAGTAGAGATGTTTTTTTCACTTCCAATATTCTCAATAATAAAATCAGCAATTTTTTGATAGTCCATTTCTCCTCCAAAAATAAAAATAGTTTTGAATATATGGGACCGTTCCCACATATTATTAAATTTAATATATTTTTAAAAAAAAGTCAATATATTATTTTTAAAATAATATTTTACTTTTGAAAACCAAACTGTTTTTTCTATTTTAAAGCATTAAAAAATTAATTTTGTTTTTTTAAAAAATAAATATTATAATTACTTAATGAAAAAAATAGGCGGTATAAAATGAAAAAAAAATTAACAATAAAAGAGATAGCTGAACTTTCAGGAGTTGGAAAAAGCACTGTATCTAGATTTTTTAATGATGGCTATGTAAGTGAAAGTGTTAGGGAAAAAATAGAAAAAGTTATTAATGAAAATAATTATGAACCAAATGTTTTTGCAAGGGGAATAAAAGCAAAAAATAACAGATTTATAGGAGTAATTGTACCATGTTTAGATTCTACAATTACATCTACTATTTTGATGAATTTAGATAATAGACTAAGAGAACTGGGGTATATTCCTCTAATAATTAATACAAATCATAATGTTTCTTTAGAGATATCTAATTTAGAGAATCTATCTAGATTAAATGTAGAAGGAATAATATTGATAGCTACAGAAGTTACAAAAAAACATAAAGATTTTGTAAAGAAAAGTAAAATTCCAGTGCTTTTTATAGGTCAAATTTGTGAAGAAACTTATTGTATAGTTAACGATGAAGAAAAAGCCGGACAAGTTATGGGAGAGTATATACTAAATTCTAATCATAAAGATATTCTTTATGTAAGTGTTGATGAAAATGATACATTAGTTGGAATAGTGAGAAAAAAGGCTGTACTAGATAAAATGTTAATAAATAATATAAAGGTTGATGTAGAGATTAGTGATTTTTCAATGGACTCTACAGAAAAACTTATTTATAACTATATGAAAAAAAGAAAACCTACTTGTATAATTTGTGCAACTGATAACATGGCCTTTGGTGCAATAAAAGCTTTAAATAAGTTAGAAATAAAGATACCTGAAGAGGTATCAATTGTGGGATTTGGTGGATATAAAATTTCAGATTTAATTTCTCCGTCTCTTACAACAATAAAGTTTTATAACTCTTTAACTGGGGAATTAGCAGCAGAAAGTATTGTAAAGCTTTTAAATAAAGAAAATATTCCAAAAATTCAAAAAATAGAATTTGAATTTTTAGAAAGAAAAAGCGTAAAGAAGTTGAATAATTGATAAATGAATTTATTAATATGGGAGGAGAAATTATGAAAATAATAAAATGTCTTTTTTTATTTCTATTGATGTATTTATCTAATTTTGCACAAGATAATAATTTTTTAGGAAGTCAGACTCTTTATGTAAAAGTAGATGAAAATTATACGAAAGCACCGGAGGGATTTACACCATTCTATATAAATCATTTAGGAAGACATGGAGCAAGATATTTGAGTAGTTCTAAATCTATAGATAAAATTCTTAATGAATTAATAGAAGCTAGTGAGAGAAAAGAGCTGACACCTTTAGGTGAGGAGTTATTAAAAGATGTTTTACAATTGAAAAATTCTGAAGAGGGAAAATATGGCCTTTTATCTCAAATAGGGAAGGATATGGAGTTTGGAATAGGAAAGAGGATGTATAAAAATTATCCTCAAGTATTTAAAGAAAATAGAGAAATTTTAGCTGAAGCAACTTATGTAAAAAGAACTCAAGAAAGTATGAATGAATTTTTGAAAACATTTAAAGAGAACATTTCAGAAGATAATGTAAAAACAAAAATAAATGAAAAAATAGATCCAATTTTAAGATTTTTTGATTTAAACCTTGAATATATAGAATTTAAAGAAAATGGAGATTGGAAAACTATGTTAAATAGTTTTCAAAATAGAAGTAAAATATATCTTGAAATAACTAATAGAATTTTTAAGAGTAAAGATATGTTAAGTGCTAAAAATAGTTTGAAATTTACGACAGACTTATATGGGTTATATACAAATCAATATGATATAGGAGAAAATGTAGGGTTAAGTAAATACTTTACACAGGAAGAATTAAAATATTTTTGGGCTAATAAAAATTTATCAATGTATTTAGAAAAAGGACCAAGTAGTGTGGGACAAAATTTACCAATGGATATTTCTTTTGCTCTTTTAGAAGATTTTTTGTCAACATCAGAAAATGCTATTAAGAATGAAAATATAGCAGCAAATTTAAGATTTGCTCACGCAGAAACAGTGGTTCCTTTTGCAAGTTTATTAAAAATTGATTTTGCATCAAAGCAAACTAATGATTTAAATAACGTTGAAAATATTTGGAAAGATTATGAAGTTTCTCCAATGGGAGTTAATATTCAGTGGATTTTTTATAAAAATGAAAAAAATGATATTTTAGTAAAAATGCTTTACAATGAAAAGGAGATTAATTTTCCTATAGAAAGCAATATGAAACCATATTATAAATGGGATGATGTAAGAAAATATTATGAGAAAGTAATAAATGATTTAAAAATAAAAAAATATGATACAATAATCGATGAAGTTAAGTATTTTAAAGCATCATAGAATATAGCAAAAGGGGAGAGGTATGAGAACTGAAAGAGAAAAGATGATAGCTGGGGAAATGTATAACCCTAATGATGAACAGTTGGTGAAAGATAAAGAGGCTGCTAAGAGATTTTGTAGAGAATATAATTTAACAGATGATACAAATTATGATTTAAGAAAAAAAATGATTCAAAGCTTTTTAGGAAAAACAGGAAAGGATTTACATATTGAATCAAATTTTAGAGTTGAATATGGATATAATATTGAAATTGGAGAAAATTTTTATTCAAACTATGATTGCTTACTCTTAGATATTTGTCCAATTATAATTGGCGCTAACGCTATGTTAGCTCCGGGAGTTCATATTTATTCTGCAACACATCCAATAGATCCAATGGAAAGAAATTCAGGAAAAGAGTTTGGGAAGCCAGTAAAAATTGGTGATAATGTTTGGATAGGAGGAAGATCTGTTATAGCTCCAGGAGTAACCTTAGGAAATAATGTCGTAGTAGCTGCAGGATCTGTTGTTACGAAAAGTTTTCCTGATAATGTTGTAATAGGTGGAAATCCAGCAAAAAAAATAAAAAATATAGAGGTTAAATAAAAAAATAAAAAATTAATTTGACATAAAAATTTTCATATGTTAGTATACTTAAAAATAAATTTATAGGAGTGGTTGAGATGACAACATACAATTTAATATCAAAAACTACAATGATGAATATGATGATGCCTATGGGAGTTGGAACCAAAAATTAATTTTTAATTTTGGGACGAACTCATTTTTGCTTTACTAAATGAGAAGCTCCCAAGGAATAAAGTTGTTAACATAAAGCTTGGGATTTTAAATCTCAAGCTTTTTTTTATTAAATTTTCAAAATTCATAATATATTACAAGGAGGAACAGATGATACAACTAAAGAAGATTATTAAAACTTATGAAAATAAAGGTCAAAGTATTGAAGCTTTAAAAGAGTTATCTTTTGATTTTAAGAAAGGAGAGATAACTGGAATAATAGGGTATTCGGGAGCTGGAAAAAGTACTCTACTTAGATGCATAAATCTTTTAGAAACACCAAGTTCGGGAGAAATTATAATAGATGGAGTTATTTTAAACAAATTAGAATCTAAAGATTTGAGAGAAACTAGAAAAAAAATAGGAATGATATTTCAGCATTTTAATCTTATGAGAAGTAGAAATGTTTTTAAAAATATAGCATACCCTCTTAAAGGTAGTGGTCTTTCTAAAAAAGAGATAGAAGAAAGAGTTGATGAACTTTTAGATTTAGTTGGATTAAAAGATAAAAAATACAGTTATCCATCTCAGCTTAGTGGAGGACAAAAACAAAGAGTAGGAATAGCGAGAGCTTTAGCAAATAGACCAAATTTGATTTTATGTGATGAAGCTACATCAGCGTTAGACCCTGAAACAACAGTTTCTATTCTAAAATTACTAAAAAAAATAAATAGAGAATTAGGGGTAACAATAGTTCTTATCACTCATCAAATGGAAGTTATAAAAGAAATTTGTGATAGTGTTATTGTCATGGAAGAGGGTATTATCAAAGAAGCAGGAGATGTAATCAATATTTTTTCAAGACCCAAAGAGCCAATAACAAAGAGATTTTTATCATCTATTTTTAATACAGAGAAAATAAATAGCTACTTAGAAAATATGTTAGTTAAACAAAATGAAAAAATAATAAAACTATCTTATGTTGGAAATAATACAGAGGAAGCTTATATTTCAAGAGTTTCTAGGGAGTACAACATTGATGCTAGTATTTTATTTGGAAATATAGAGATTATAAAAGAGACTCCAATTGGAAACTTAGTTATAAAACTAGGAGGAGATGAAAAAAATATTATAGATTCAATAGAGTATTTAAATAAAAATCAAATATATGTGGAGGTTTTAAAAAATGGAAGAAAAATTATATAGTTATTTAGGAAATGTAATAAAGTATCAAGACGAAATGGTTCGTGCCATGGGAGAAACAATAACAATGGTTGCTATAGCAGGAACTGTTTCAACATTAATTGGAACAATTATGGGAATAGTTTTAGTTATAACTAGAAAAGGTGGAATTTTGGAAAATAGTTTAATTAATAATATTTTAGGAAAATTTATAAATATTTTTAGATCAATTCCATTTGTAATTCTACTAGCGGCTTTAATTCCTGTAACAAGGTTTTTTATGGGAACAACTATTGGTTTAAAAGGAGCAATTGTTCCCCTTATATTTGGGTCAGCTCCATTTGTTGCAAGACAAATAGAATCGGCATTATTAAGTGTTGATTCAGGGGTAATAGAAGCAGCCTATGCAATGGGATCTTCTCCATTTGAAATAATTTATAGAGTATTATTGAGAGAAGCATTACCAGAGATTATTTACGCTCTTATTATAACTACAGTTAGTTTAATTGGATTTTCAGCTGTAGCAGGAACAGTTGGTGGTGGTGGACTTGGTGACTTTGCTATTAGATATGGATATCAACATTTTAAAACAGATATCATGGTAGTAACGATTATAATTTTGGTAAGCTTGATAACTTTTATACAATGGTCGGGAGAAAAAATATTAAAAAAAATAAAACGTTAGAATAAAAAATTAAAACTATAGGGAGGAAAGAGTTATGAAAATATTAAAGATTTTAAAGGTAGTTATATTTTTGGTGTTATCAACAGTAGGATTTTTAGGATGTGGGAACTCATCAGATGATTCATCAACAACAGAGAAAAAAGTAGTAAAACTAGGAATTAATGGAGATGAAAATGTAATCTGGGAAAATGTAAGAGACCAACTTGCAAAAGAGAATATAGAACTAAAGTTTATAAATTTTGCAGACTATATAAGACCAAATTTGGCTCTTCAAGATAAGGAAATAGATATAAATGCATTTCAAACAGAGATATATTTTGACAATTTTAAAAAGGAACATAAGTTATCAATAGTTAATTTAGGATATACAGTATTAGCTCCAATGGGGATTTATTCTAAAAAATTAACGGATTTATCTCAGTTAAAAGATGGAGCAGTAGTAGCTATTCCAAATGACAGCTCAAATGGTGGAAGAGCACTACTTTTACTTCAGGATGCAGGGCTTATAAGTGTAAATAAAGATGCAGGAGCTTTTCCAAGAGTTAAAGACATTATAGAAAATCCAAAAAATATAAAAATAGTTGAGTTAGTAGCAACTCAAATTCCAAGATCAATAGAAGATGTAGATGTTGCGGCTATAAATAATGGTGTTGCTGTTCAAGCTGGATATTCACCATTGGTAGATTCAATCTTTATTGAAGATTTTAAAAATGAGAGATTAAAGCCATATTTTAATATAATAGCTTCAAGAGATGATAATCAAAATAAACCAGAGATAAAAAGAGTTTTAGAAGTTTATCAAACTGCTGAAAATAAAAAAATAATAGATGATTATTATAAAGGGTCTTCAATAGCTGTATTTTAGAGTTAAAATTAAAAGAGATTAGATAACTTTTGGAGGGAATAAGATGGAAAAGAAAATAATAGATTTTTTAGATAGTAATAGAGATATTTTTATAGACCTTAGTCAAAAAATACACCAAAATCCTGAGATTGGAAACGAAGAGTATTTTGCAGCGGATTTATTAACAAAGTTTTTAGAAGAAAAAGGATTTGATGTTGAAAGAAATATAGCAGGACATGAGACAGGGTTTATAGCTAGAAAGCAATCTAAAAATGGAGAGTATCCTAAAATAGCTTTTTTAGCTGAATATGATGCACTTCCAAATCTAGGTCATGCTTGTGGTCATAATATAATAGGAGCAATAAGTGTTGCTGGAGCAGTTGGCTTAGGTGAGTTATTAGATAATGTTTCGGGTGAAGTTATCGTTTACGGTTGTCCTTCAGAAGAGGGAGGAGAGAATGGAAGTTCTAAGGGCTCTTTTGTTCGCGAAAATCTTTTTGAAGGGGTGGATGTTGCAATGATAATACATCCAGGAAGCGAGCATTCAATAACAAAGAAGAGTTTAGCAGTAAATCCTTTGGATTTTGAATTCTTTGGGCAGTCATCTCATGCTGCAGGTTCTCCTGAAAATGGTAAAAATGCTTTAGATGCATTACTACATTTTTTCAACGGAATTGCAACACTTAGACAACATGTTAAATCAGATGTAAAAATTCATGGAATAATAACTCATGGAGGAGATGCACCAAATATAATTCCAGATTACACTAAGGCTAGATTTTACATTAGATCTTCGACAAAAGAGGGGTGTGATGATGTTACAGAAAAAGTAGTAGCTATAGCTAACGGTGCAGCACTTATGACAGGATGTAGAGCAAAGGTCTCAAGTTTCCAAAATAGAGTCGATAATCTTATACCAACGAGATATTTTGATGAACTTTATGTAGAAACTATGAAAAAATTAGGAGTAGAAGTTTCTATAGATTCAAAAAAAGGAATGGGATCAACTGATGTGGGGAATGTTAGCCATATAATACCAACAATTCATCCAAATATAAAAATTTGTGATTCTAGTATTTCTGGTCATACTCATGAATTTGCAAAGGCTGCTGCTTCTAAGGAAGGGGATGAGGCTATTATTTTAGGTGGAAAAGTATTAGCGCTATTGGGATTAGATTTAATTATAAATAAAGAAAAATTAGAAAATATAAAGGGAAATTTTTTATTAAAATAAATAATTAAAAAAGGCTAAGTTTTTACTTAGCCTTTAAGTTCATTTTTTTGATTTTTTAATTGTTCTTTTTTTCGAAGAGCATTAATTAAACCATTACTACTTAAAGAAATAATATCCTTTATGATTAAAGGAAAGATAGAACGTCCATAATAAGTGATATAAACAGGATTCCACAGGGGATTAAATTTATCTTTAAACAGTTTAAGACCTCTAAAGTTATAAAAGTGTTTCTCATAATGAAAAAGAAAATTTTCAATACTTTTGTAGGGAGATAACCATTCTTTTTCGATTCCAGATAGAGGAACAATGCCTAAACTAAAAAAGGTAAAATTTGCTTCTTTAGCGTATTGAATTAGGCAAATAAAAAAATATTCCATGACACTATTTTCAAGACCCTTTTTGTGTCTCATAAGATCAAGTGTTAAACATTCCTTTTCAGAAGTTCCATATATATTAGCAAAAGAAATAATTTTTCCATCTTTTTCTAAAATTGCTAAATCAAAGTTTTTGATATATTCTTTAGAAAAATGGCCAATTGAAAATCTTTTTTCAGAAGTATTTTTACTATCTAACCATTCTTGGGAGATAGATTCTAGCTCTACTAAAACAGTATCAAGCTTTTCTTTTGGTATAATTTTAAAATTATAGTTATCTTTTTTAAGATGACTATAAAGATGTCTAAGCTTTCTCATATCAGAACCATCTAAAGTAAAATTTTTTAAAACAACTTTTCCTCTTTCACCTATTTTTGAAATAATCATATTATTTTTAATATAAGCACCAATATTTTCATGGTCGACTTCATAAAAAATACATTTTTTTCTATCTTTTTTACAAAATTTAATAAACTCTTCAATTGCTTTTTCAAATAAATCTTCTCTACCTATGGGATCTCCCATTGCTATGTATGAATTACCTTTTATACCATACATAATAAAACAACACTCTTCTGAATCAGGAGGATAAAAGAAGAAATTTTTATCATTTAAAAGAGCTAGAAAACTATTTTCATTTTTAGAAATAGATATACATTTTTTAATTTTTTCAATATTTAAAGTACCTATATTTATAGTGTTTTTCTTTTTTTTATTAAAATAAAATAGATATTTTTTAAAAATATTAATACCTCCTTAAATTTTATTTAATATTTACGGTAAAAAACTTCTTAGATAATCAATATAAGCTTTTTTAGCTAAATTTCTAATATAATATGTATATGTTGGATATGCTTGTACAGAATTCATAACTTTATAAAATTTTACTTTATTTCCAATCATTAGTTGTAAGAAACCAATAATTTCACCAGCTCGTTCACCAATACAAGTAGCACCGACAATATTAAATCTATTATCACAAATAATTTTTAGAAAAAATGCTTTTTCAAATGTAATTAAACTTCTTTCATTATTCAGATCTAGAGAATAAATATAGGTTTTTTTATATTTTTTGTGAGCATCCTCCTCATTTAAACCAACTTTAGAAACTTCAATATCTCCAAAAAGTGTCCAAGGAATAAATGAATAATCTATCTTTTTCATAATATATGGGAAAAGAATATTTCTCACAACAATTTCTCCTTGGTAACCAGCCACATGTGAAAATTTGAAAGAAGAGGCTATATCACCAATTGCAAATATATTTTTTTCAGATGTTCTCATAAATTCATCTACAGAAACTCCTTTTGCATCATACTTAATTTTAGTTTTATTTAAATTAAGATTCTGTATATTTGGAGTTCTACCAGCAGAGATAAATATTTTTTCACTTAAAAAATCACCATTATTAGTTTTTATTAGAATATTATTATCTATATTTTCAATCTCCATAGATGTGCAATTTAACATTAAATTGATTTCTGCTTCTTTTAATTTATTAAGATAAAAATCTCTCACTTCAGCTTCCATCATAGGCAGAAAAATATCAGATTTTTCAAGAATAGTTACATCTATATTTAATTTTTTAAGAGGAAAAGCTAGCTCTAAAGAGATTACTCCAGCACCAATTAATGTAATGCTTTTATAATCACCTTTTTCATAAAAGAAGTTATGATTTGCTAAGTACTTAACTTTATCTAATCCTTTTATATTAGGAATAAAAGGTGAACTTCCTGTAGAAATAACAATATATTTTCCAATATATTGTTGTCCATTAACTAAAATAGTGTTTTTATCAATAAAAGTTCCCTCACCTTTTACAAAATCTATATTTTTGAAGTTAGAAATATGAGGAAGTTCACTATCTCCAATAGCATGAACATTTTTAAGAGCCATTTCTAGAGCTTCTGTCAAAGTTGAAGCAGTTTTAGATGCAGAGATAAAACTTTTAGATGGAACACATCCACCCCAAGTACATTCTCCACCTAAATGATCTTTTTCAATTAAAAGAACCTTTTTTCCAGCAGAAGCAAGACCAATTGAAGTTGTAAGTCCACCTGCTCCACCTCCAATTACAATTGTATCATACATACTAACCTCCTCTATTGTTTTAATATAGTATATACTACGAATGTCATATAATTGCAATATTATCTATAAGTTATTTATATATTTTATAAAGTGTGTTATACTATAAGTCTAAGAAAATATTATGGAGGAGAATTTTATGAACGATATATTAATTAAAATTTCAGAAAAATATATAAAAAATTTAAAAAACCAAAGTCTAGAGGATAAAGAGAGCAATATAATATATGGGAAAATACTAAATATTTTAGAAAAAGATCCAACGCTTAATTTATTTGGACTTTTAACAGAATTAAATAAAGGAAAAACGTTTTATGAAAAAAATAAAGTTAGAAATAGAAGAGATAGACTTACAAATTTAGATATTTTAATTAAAAATGCTAATACAATTGTGGATAATCTTTTGGAAGATGATGAAGAGAGTTTAAGAAAAATTGAAAGAAGCTTAAATAGATCTGATATTTATAGAGATAGAATGGTTATGAATATACTTTTAGCAGAGTTTCCATCACCGCAATTTCATGATGTTTACTATACAATTAAAAATGATCAGTGTAAGAAGTTTTTATTAGAAGTTATAGAAGAAATAAGAAAAAATAAATAAAGTAAAAAATCCTTATACAATGACTGTGTAAGGATTTTTTTATTTACTCGTATGTTGCTCTCATTCTGATTTGTCCAGTATATTGCCCTGGTGTTTGGTCTACTCTAGGTTTAGTTGATGCGGCTATATTTAAAATTAACTCTCCTTTTTCATCTAAAAATCTAGTATTGTCAGAACTAGTTACATATCTTCCACTATCATTTGTTGGAGTACAATTAAAATTAACTAAAAAGCTATCTTTTGATTCTAGAGAAATAGGTGTAGAATATGTAGCTCCACTAGAAGTTAAGTTTTCAAAAGTTATTTTTACTCTTGAATTTTCCTCTCCTTTTAGTGTAAAAGTAGAACGAGCATCCCCAAAAACTCCAGGTAAAAGAGTACCAAATTCTAAAGGCCCATTTGATTGAACTGTTAAAGGTTTAATTATTGTTGCTGTAATATTCATTGTACTTTCTACAGCAGAGTTTTCTAATGATGAATAACTAACAGATGCTGCTGCTAATAAAAAACTAAAAACCAAAATTTTTTTCATAATCCCTCCCTAATAAAACAAAAAACCAGTTACACTAAAAAAGTGTAACTGGCTGTCATTTTAAAGACCCTATAGCTTTGCGTCATAAAGTTTCCTTTATTTTGCCACAGTTATTATATTTTATATAAAAATAATATAATAAAATCAATAAAAAGTCAATATTTCTCTTGAAATATTAAAAAATAAAAAAAAAGCAAGGAAAAATATTTTTTAATGGTAAATATTGATAAATAATAGCGAAAATATATAAAGCTATAAAAGGAGGAGAGCATTATGATTATTGCATTTATAGGTGGAATTATTTTAGGTTTTTTATTTTTTTATAGTTTAAATTTTGGTACTAATGAAATTAAAAAATTTAAAAATCCTTCATTATTTATTTTTGTAACTTCACTACTAAGAATTTTTCTTCTTTTAGTTGGATTTTATTATTTAGCTCAAAATAGTGGTCATAGATTTTTTGCAGCTTTAGTAGGAGCAATTTTATCAAGAGTTTATATAGTTTATTTTTATAAAAATAAAAAAAAATAATATCAATATAATATATAAATAAATAAAGAAGTATTCTTTTTTTATAAAATGATTGAAAAAAAAACATGTTAGTGATAATATACCTCTGTAATGGTTCTAAAGATTAAAAGGGAATTAAGTGAAAAACTTAGACGGTCCCGCCACTGTAAAGAGGACGAAAGTATAGAAACCACTGAATATTTTTATTTGGGAAGGGATACGAGTAGGATGAATCTAAGTCAGGAGACCTGCCATTATAAAATCTGCGAGGACGGAGAAGAGGAAACTCTTCTTCCAAATTAAAACTATATTTGGGAGGATATTTTTATGAAAAAATTATTATTATCATTATTTTGTTTATCTACTGCTTTATTATTAGCTCATGGAGAAGAAGCTTTTGAAGATGCAGAGTTTTATACTGGTGGAAAAAGTGCAGTTGTCATGGCACACTTTGGAACTACTCATTCAGATACTAGAGCTAAAACTATCGATGCAATTAATCAAAAAGCTATAAAAGCTTTTGATGGAAAAGCAGATGTATTTGAAGCATATACATCTAGAATTGTAACTAAGAGAGTGGCAGCAAATGAGGGAATAAAAAAATATAGTCCAAGTGAAGTTTTAGCATCTCTAAAAAAACAAGGATATAAGAATGTAATTATTCAACCAACAAATGTAATTGATGGTGTAGAAATGGAATCAATAAAAAAAGAAGCTCAAGTTCATGCAAAAGATTTTAATAATTTAAGAGTTGGAGATGCTTTATTAAGTGATCCTCATCATTATGAAGATACAATTAATGCTGTTATGAAGACAGCAGGACCTTTAAATAAAAAAGAAGCTGTAGTTTTAGTAGGACATGGAACATATAATTCAGCAACATCAGCTTATGCAATGTTTGATTATATGGCTAAAGATATGGAGAAACCAATTTATGTTGGAACTGTTGAAGGATATCCAACTTTTGAAACTGTAGTAAAACAACTTAAAAAAGATAAGAAAAAAGAGATTGTTTTGATGCCAATGATGTTTGTTGCGGGAGATCATGCTAAAAATGATATCGCAGGAGAATGGAAAGAGAATTTAGAAAAAGCAGGATTTAAAGTTAAGGTTAAGCTTATTCCTCTTGGTGAAATTTCTGAAATTCAAGATATGTTTGTTGGAAATGCAAAGTTTCTTGAAAAACATAAAAGTATAGATATCATAGATAAAAAAGCAGGATACGCAAAAAGTAAAGATTTATAAAAAATGAGCTCCATCTCTATGGTTTTGAGATGGAGCTTTTTTATTTATTAAAAACTCTTCTAAAAAATTTTATAAATTCTGAAAAGACTATTATTGATAAACTAAAAGATATAATCTTTAAATATTCTATAT
>ERZ772855.1717-NODE-1717-length-20498-cov-3.265763_pt1 | contig 20498 bp, 18 predicted proteins | sample MGYA00511900_ERZ772855 | MGnify/ENA primary metagenome ERZ772855 (study PRJEB29015, sample SAMEA2737701) | human gut metagenome | biome: human gut; feature: human-associated habitat; material: faeces | place: China | collected 2012 ...
CTGCCAGGCGAACCATGACGGAAGAGTCTTTTCCGATAGAATAAAGCATCACAGGATTCTCAAACTCGGCAGCTACCTCCCGGATGATATGGATAGACTCTGCTTCCAACTCCTGTAAATGGCTTAATTTATAATCTGACATTGTATGTTATTTAATGTTGTTATTATTCTTACCTTTCTATTCTAATATAGTTCCATGCCATGAAACTATGTTTTCATGCTGCAGAAACAAAAATTTCATGCCGGGGAAACTATTGTTTCCCGCCAAGGGAAACCTTCGGCAATATCAGTTCGAGCAAACGGGTTACGGATTCCTCCAGGCTCAACACGGAAGTGTCTAACGTCAGGTCAGGATGTTCGGGTGCTTCGAAAGGAGCGGAAACGCCCGTGAAATCCTTGATCTCGCCCCGGCGTGCCTTCGCATACAACCCTTTGACATCGCGCCGCTCGCACTCTTCGATCGGAGTGCTGACATATATTTCCAGGAAGTTCTCCTTCCCGACAATAGATGCCGCCATTTCCCTCAAATCGTTATTCGGGCTGATAAAAGCCGCTATCGTGATAACTCCCGTATCGATAAAAAGTTTGCTTACTTCGGCGATACGGCGGATATTCTCTACCCGGTCTTCAGCCGAAAAGCCGAGATTGTTGTTGATCCCGCTGCGGATATTGTCGCCGTCCAGGATGCGGCACAGCAAACCGCACTTGTGCAACTCGCGCTCAAGCGCTATCGCCACCGTGCTCTTCCCGGAACCGCTCAACCCGGTAAACCACACCATCACACTGCGCTGCTTCAACAAACGCTCCTTATCCTCCCTTGTCATCATCCTATCGAAAATAGGATAGATGTTAGTTGAAAGTTGAGAGTTGAGAGTTGAAAGTTTCTCTTCGATATTATTATTATTTACTTGTTCCATTCATATTTTGTTTACTTGTTTTCACAATACTGACCGTCAGTTTAATCAATTCACGGCAGTCTTCTATAATCGATTCGTATTCTTTTTCAGATAAATAATCCGTTTCTTTCAATAACATAATCCAATATTCCGTTTCATTTGCTTCCTTCAAAGCAATATTCACTTTGCTTATAAAATCGGCTTTGGACTGCGCATGCTCAGCTTCTTTCAAAAGGGCACCAATGGCAGTTCCACTACGCAACATCTGTTTTGACAGAACAAATTCTTTTCTTTCATATAATATCTTATATAGTCTAACGATACGGATCGCAAAACCAAAGGACTTTTCTGCCGTCAAACTCTTCCCCATCACTTTCAACTTTCACCTTTCAACTTTCACCTGTTTAGAATTTCCAGATCATCGGTATCACGAACACCGAGATCAAAAAAGTGATCAGGTTAAGGGGTAAACCGATTTTCACGAAGTCAGTGAACTTATAACTACCGATACCTTGCACGATCAGATTGGTCTGATAACCGATCGGCGTACTGAAACTGGCAGATGCCGCCATACAGATCACCACGAAGAACGGCGTCGGGTCCACACCGAGCTGCGTAGCGACCGACAAGGCAATCGGGAAACTGAGCGCCGCAGCCGCATTGTTCGTAATCAGTTCCGTAAAGATATTGGTGATGATAAAGACTATCGCCAGTAAAGCATACGGTCCCATGCTGCTGGACATACCGATAATATGACGGGCTATCAAAGCTGCGAAACCGGAATTCTCCATCGCCTTGCTGATGGCAAAGGCACAGGCAATCGTAATCAGAATATCCCAGGATATATATTTGGTATACTTTTTCGGAGGGAAAATCTTGGTCCACGCCATGATGATGGTCGTAATGCAGACAAAGAAAAACATATCCAGCCGTATTTCAGGGAACGCCTCTTTCACCACAGGCAACTCCCCTATCGTGGCGCCTACGATCATAAAGATCAGCAAGCCCAATGCCAGCCAGCGTTTCTTGCGGGAAACAGGTTCCGTACCGTCCTTGCCGTTGGCAAGCAAAAGGAAGACGCTGGATTCACCCCATGTCGGCACGAACGTATCGTCCGCCCAAAGAACCAGCGTATCGCCCTCGTGCAACGTCACCTTATCGAGATCGCGGGTAAACCGCTGTCCCCCGCTCTTCACCTCTTTCACGATCGCACCGTAATGACGGGTAAAATTGAACTCGCCCAATGTCTTGTTGATACCCGGAAAACGGGAGCCTAACACCGCTTCCACCCGGTGCAGGTTACCGGGGTTGCCGTCTTCCTCCTCTTCCTCGTAGCGATCGGTGCGGGAATCGGGCAGCAGCTTGTTGGAGAACACGAAGAGGTAAATGATGCCGGCCAGCGCGATAAAGATCCCCACCCTTCCCAGCTCGAACATCGTAAACCCTTCATATCCGGCATCGAGGATCATGCCATGTACGACCAGGTTGGTCGATGTCCCGATCAGAGTACAGATGCCGCCTAAAATGGTCACATACGAAAGAGGAATCAGGAATTTCGTCGCCGGCAGCTTGACCGACTCCGCCCAACGCTTGATGATAGGAGCGAAAATAACGACAACAGGCGTGTTGTTGAGAAAAGCGGATACAAAAGCGACAGGCGGAAGCATACGCAACTGCGCCTTGAAAACGGTTGTCTTCCCCTCCGGCAACAACTTCTTTATAAGTTGTCCCAATGCTCCGCTCTGGCGAATACCCTCGCTTACCAGAAAAAGCATTCCGACGGTTATCATCCCTTTATTGCTAAAACCTTCGAGCATTTCTTTCGGCGTCAATATTCCAACACAGAGGAACAGCACCACAACCGTGAGTAACACCATTCCGGGCCTCAGCCCATCCCATATCAACGCCCCGATCATGCCGACCAATGCCAGCAATACAAATATTATTTCAAAGTTCATCCTTTCAATTGACAATTGACAATTGACAATCGACAATTAAGAACAGAGACCATTAATTATCAATTGTCAATTATCTGTTAGGGTTGCAAATGTAATAAGAATATTAAATCTAATCTTACTACGATAACCAATTTTAGGGATAATCTTGCTTACAGACCAAAAGTTTCAGCAAACGGAACAAACCGCCCGTCAGAGCGGTTTGACGATGAACCACGGATTATGAAGGTCTTCCTTATTGTACTTTAAAGGTGTTTTGCCATCGATATGATAAACTTCGCATCCGGCCGCCCGTGCAATCGCATGTCCGGCGGCGGTATCCCACTCCATCGTCGGTGCGAAACGGGGATAAACATCGGCCGTTCCTTCCGCCACCAGGCAGATCTTCAAGCTGCTGCCGCTACTGATCAGGGTGACCGGCTGTCCCTGCTTGCGCAGGTTCTCGATAAAGGCCGTCGTTTCTTCCGTCTGGTGCGAACGCGAGGCGACCACCACGACTCCCTGGTGTCCCATCGGCATAGGCAGGCGTATGGCTTTCGTTTTTATCTCGTCCATCGAAGGCTGATATCCGTAGTCTATCTCCGCCAGCTTGAACGCTCCCAACGAGTCAGCCGCGAAATACAGCTCTTTCCGCACGGGCACGTAGATCACGCCCAATACCGGAACCCCTTCCTTCACAAGGGCGATATTAACCGTAAATTCGCCGTTTTTCTTGATAAACTCCTTCGTCCCGTCCAACGGGTCGACGATCCAGAGCATGTCCCAGCCTGAACGTTCGGCAAAAGGCGTCTCCTTTCCTTCTTCGCTCAACACGGGGAAAGGCGTCACGGACAGGGCCATCGAGATAATCGCATGGGCCTTCTTGTCGGCTTTTGTCAACGGGGAGTTATCGGCTTTACGTTCGATGCCGAAATCGGATTCCGGATCGGTATAAATATCCATGATCGCTTTGCCTGCATCGAGGGCGGCGCGAATAGCTATATACAGGTAATTTGCATAATTATTCATCATCACTTATTCTTTTAGTTGTGTTAATATACAAATATACAAAATTTCCTCGAATAATCCGAATTTTAAGCCCTCATTTTCACTCGATGTCCAAAACATATATGTTTTGAATTCAAATCACCGGTGTTTTGAAATCGAACCGGTTGTTTTCGACGATGGATCGGCCGACGGCATAGCCTTCGTCATACAAGGCGGACAGCTTCTTGCGGTCGTTGGTGGTGCGGCCGACTTCCATTTTCTTTTGCGGACGGATGACGATCGCGTCTCCTTTCGCTTCCAGCTCGTCGATATAATCCAGCACTTCGTTATAGTTGCGGTAGCGCAGCTTCAACTGCTTGCGGATAGCGGGATACCGGCGGTAGATGAAGCCGGGCAGCCAGAAGTCCTTCTCTTCCTTACGGTAGCCTTTGTTGCGGGTCAGGACAATCACGTTCTTGCGGAAACCGTCGTCGATGGCGTGCCGGATCGGGATGGCATCGCAGACACCGCCGTCGACCATCGGGACACCGTCGACATACGCCACCGGACAAAGCACCGGAAGCGTACAGGAGGCACAACAGATATCGACCAGGCGGTCTGCATCCTGCTTCTCCTCGAAATATTCGGCTTTACCCGTCAGGCAATTGCTGGTGACCATGACGAAGCGGTTCGGCGACTTGAAATACGTCTCGTAGTCGAGCGGATAATATTTTTCCGGATAAATATAAAAAAGGTATTTCATGTCGATATATCCCCGCCCCCGGAGGAAATGCCTGAAACCGATATAATCATATTTTTCCAGCAGGTCGATATTGCTGAAACGGGAACGCCCGCGCTGCCGGGAGGCATACGAAATACCGTTGCTCGCCCCGGCGGACACACCGATCGTATAAGGGAACCAAATGTCATGGTCCATAAAGCAGTCCAGCACTCCGACGGTGAAGATGGCACGCATCCCTCCTCCTTCAAGCACCAGACCTGTGCGACTGTCTATATCCATATCTGTTTACCATAAAAATAATAGCCATTGCCTGGCTCACACCGGACAATGGCTACAAAAATATAATAAATCAGCGATATAAACATCGTCTTTTTACAGAATAACTTCGTTCACCAAAGGACGGTGGCAGCGGAAGTCTTCGATATTCTGAAGGGTGGTCTCTGCAATGTTATGCAGGGCCTCTTTCGTGAAAAAAGCCTGATGCGAAGTAACGATCACATTATTAAAAGAAAGCAGACGGGCCAATACATCATCGTCGATAATTTTATCAGACTTGTCTTCATAGAAGTATTCGCCCTCCTCCTCGTACACGTCCAGACCGGCCGCCGCGATCTTCTTTTCCTTCAGGCCTTCGATCAGGTCGTTGGTGTTGATCAGTTGGCCCCGGCCTGTATTGATGATCATTACGCCTTCCTTCATCTTGTCGATGGAGTCTTTGTCGATCATATATTTTGTCTGGTCGGTCAGCGGACAATGTAAGGAGATGATGTCCGACTCGCGATACAGTTCGTCTAACGAAACATAAGAAATACCTTCTTCTCCGGCAAACTTCATGTCCGGGTAAAGGTCATAAGCCAGAATGCGCATTCCGAACCCTTTCAACAGGCGGATCAGGATCTTGGCGATCTTTCCCGTGCCGATAATACCGATCGTCTTGCCGTGCATATCGAACCCCATCAGGCCGTTCAGCGAGAAATTACCGTCTCGCGTACGCCAGTAGGCACGGTGTATCTTACGGTTCAGCGACAGCATCAGGGCAAGCGAATATTCGGCTACGGCGTAAGGCGAATAGGCCGGTACGCGAACGACCGGCAGCTTTCCTTTGGCCGCTTTCAGATCCACATTATTAAAACCGGCACAACGAAGGGCCAGCAGTTTGACACCATTGTCCACCATCGCATCGATCACAGCGGCATCGGCGGTGTCGTTGACAAAGATACAGACCACGTCCGTATCTTGCGTCAGGACTACATTGTTCGGATTCAAATGTCCTTTATAGTAGCGAATGTCGTAATTGTACTTTTCATTTACTTTGTCGAATGAAGCTATATCGTACGGTTTAGCTCCAAAGAATGCAATTTTGTATGCCATATTATTTATTTTTATATCTAACAATCAAAACGGCCTAAATGTTGAAAGGAAAAGGAGGGTAGTAGAAAAGGAAAGATCCGGCTAAAGAGTGCTTAACCTGACCTCTACCCATATATAGTTTTTATAATGAAGTATATCGTTCAGCCTTCCTTTGAAGACTGTCCTTTTTTATTCGCAGCTGCATTACGCTTATTATCCCGATGAATAAAAAAGCCACCTATAATAACTGTCGATAATAAGCACATCCCCATAAACCACATCATATTCATAATATTCATACAGTCTCTCCTTTCTGTTTTGTGTTTGTGTTATCTAATAAAACAAAGATAGCCATTCTTTCCATCCGTCCAAGCGTAACAATCTAAAATTTACGGGAATTCGATTTCCACCGTCGTTCCCTTCCCGACCTCGGACGTAATCGTGATTTCCGCCCCGTAGCTTCTTAGGATACGCATGGAAAGACTAAGTCCGATACCATGCCCGGCGAACTCCCGTGTGTTGGAGGCACGATAGAAAGGCTGGTACACACGGGCGATCTCCTCCTCCGGAATACCGATCCCCATGTCCGTAATGGTCAGGACAGAACCTTTCAGCTGCATCTCGACAGGCGCTTCTCCCGAATATTTACAGGCATTATTCAAGATGTTGCCGATAGCGATCTTCAGCAGATGCGGATTCGCCTCGATAGCGAAAGCGAAATGGTCGGTTGTAAAACGAACGCGGTTACCCACGAACTGCATCAGGAAGTCGGCCAGCAAAACCGTCTCACGTGCATTCTTCAGGATCTCCTTATCCCCATGAGAAAGGAAAAGCAGGTTCTTCATCAATAGGATGATGCGTTTCGTTTCGGAAGCGATACGCCCCAATGCTGCCTGGTATTCGGCCGACGTACGTTCCTTCAGCAAGCTGATTTCGCATTCTCCCTGGATGGCCGTAAGCGGATTATTCAGTTCATGAGATGCATTGCTGATAAAAGACTTCTCACTCTGGTAAGCCGCATCGATACGGTCGACCATGCGGGTCGCATACAAACGGCCGACGAAATAGACCAGGACGGCACTGATCACCAGCATCCCCAACAACAGCCAGCCGATCCGGTGCTGGATATCCCCGCCGTACTGGTTGCTCGACACAACCAGTACGATAAAATTGCCCTCATTATCCGGATAGTAGACAGCCGCTCCTAATTCTTTCCCTTCATGGAAACGAACCACATTGCCTGCATACAGGGAAGCGATCTTCTCATCGGTCAGGTAACGGGACAAGACGCTATGCGCCTCTGCGATGCTGTCGGCGTTCAGCAATATTTCCGCCGCAACAGGCAACGTTTCCTCATAATGCTGCTGGATACGGGCATAATCTTCCTCGTCCAACTCATCCTTCTCCCAATGCTTCTGTGCCGTCGCGTATGCCTTCTCCGTCAGATAGGAATAGTAGAGGCGGCTGATATAGTCGGTCGCCACAAAATAGAAAACGACCGTCACCATCGAAATAATGCCGATCGTGATAGCCGTATAAAAAAGAGCAATCTTATTCCCGGTCTTCATGCTTCCATCATATAGCCCACTCCCACTACGGTGCGGATCAGTTTGCGGTCGAAATCCTTGTCGATCTTGCTACGCAGGTAATTGACATAGACATCCACCACATTCGTATTCGTATCGAAGTTCTTGTCCCAGACATTTTTCAGCAAGGTCAGCCGGCTCTGTGCCGTCCCCTGGTTCCGAATCAGATATTCGAGCAGGCGGTACTCCTTTACAGTCAGGTCGATCACTACCTTACCACGGATCGCCCGGTGGCTGGACGGATCGAGTGTCAGGTCTCCACAACTCAGAAGCGGTACGGCAGGTTCCGCCCCCGTACGCCGTAAAAGGGCTTTGATACGGGCTTCCAGTTCCTGGAAACTGAAAGGTTTCACCAGATAGTCGTCGGCACCGGCATCCAGTCCGTTCACGATATCGTCCGTCGTCCCTAAGGCGGTCAGCATGATAACGGGTGACTGGTAGCCATACGTCTGGCGATACTGTTTACAGAGTTGCAGACCGTTCATCTTCGGCATGATGATGTCGAGTATCAACAATTGGAAATCCTCCTGCTGAACCAACTCCCAGCCGGCCTGCCCGTCATTGGCCACGCAGACTTCATGACCAAACTCCTGCAAGCCCCGCTCGATGAAAGAGGCGATGTTTATTTCATCTTCTACTAATAATATCTTTGCCATTACATGTTTTTGTGTATCGGACTACAAATATAGGATAAAAATCATCAGATCATTTGTTCTTTCCGATCCTGTAAGGCGGCCTCACCCGAAGATGATCCACTTCCAAAAAAGGAATCTTGGGATAGAGAAGGTCGAGGAGGCTAAGATCTATCTTGCCCGGAACGACCTCGATACGGACACGGGCAAGACCTTTCTTCTTAAAATCCAGAAGTTCGGCCGCACCGGCAGAGACATCGATGATACGTCCTTTGCGGAAAGGACCGCGATCGGTGACACAGACGATCACCCGCTTCATATTGGACAGGTTGGTGACACGCAGGAAAGTGCCGAAAGGATATGTGCGGTGGGCAGCAACCAGCTCATCCGCATCATGGACCCGCCCGCTGGCGGCCTTACGGCCGTGGAAACGGTTGTGGTAATAAGAAGCAAGCCCTTCCTCCTGGCCCCACACATCCCCCGTGCCCGCGAAAGCGACCAACAGAAGGATGATATGTACCAGGCGGAAGGGCATACACGTTATCGTTTTACTTTACAATAACGCAAGGCTCTTGATTTTATTGTAGCAGCTCGATTTTATTGTAACAACTCGCCCTTATATTCTCCGGTGAGCGTGTTCAGGAACGCCACGAGGCTCTTGGTATCCGCGTCCGAGATGTTCTTACCGATCTGGAACTGGTGCATGATGCGGATGGCATCTTCGACCGTCGCGATCGAACCGTCGTGCATATACGGCGGGGTAAGCATCACGTTACGCAGAGTCGGCGTCTTGAAACGATGGCGGTCCTGTTCGTTCTTCGTGACGGAATAACGTCCGTTGTCACCATCCGTCAGCCCCGTGCCGCGATAATCGAAATAATTATCCTTGATACCCATGTATTCGAAGGACTGTCCACCCAGGTTCACCCCCGTATGGCAAGTAGCGCATTTATTCTCCTTAAACAATTCGTAGCCTGCGACCTCCTCGGCAGTCAGAGCCGTCTTGTCACCCATCAGATACTTGTCGAAGCGGCTCGGCGTGAGCAACGTCTTTTCAAACTCGGCGATAGCATCGGTGATCGTAGACTGGTTGAAACCTTCCGGATACACTTCGAGGAAACGTTTGCTCAACTCCTTGTCTTCCGCCAGCTTGGCCGAAATCTCGTCAAACGAGTGGCTGCCCATTTCAACCGGGTTCAAAGGAGGCCCGGCAGCCTGTTCCTTCAGGTCGGCAGCACGTCCGTCCCAAAACTGCAGGATATTCAAAGCCGAGTTATACACAGTCGGAGCATTCACGCCGCCGAACTGTCCGTCTATCCCCTCGGAATATTGTTTGCGGTCCACACCGGCAGTAGCCAACCCGTGGCAGGTAGCACACGAGATCGTGTTATCGCCGGAAAGACGGGTGTCATGATAAAGATCGAACCCCAACGCTACCTTGGCCGAATCGGTCGGGATGGAAGCCATCAACGGTTGCACAGGCTCATTGGCAAATTCTTCGGCGACGGTAGGTGTCGAATAGTTCTTCTTACGGACATCCTTCGCCCAGGAAAGCAAGACCGCCTTTTCGTCGCTATCGAGGTTTGTCCCCCAATGCATCGGCATGTGCGAATACTTGGCGGGAGGCATGGAACCTGAGAGAGCGGCATCTTCCACCTTGGCCAGGTCGGCTTCGGAAACGAGTTTGCCATTGTCGAGCGCCTCCAGCATCGCCGTCAGATCCAGATAACGCGTACCTTCCCGCATATCCGCCTTGACAGTCGGACCGATCAGAGGAAGATTACCGTAGAAAGGAGTCGCCGCCGTAGCCGAGTGACACTGCATGCATCCGTTCTCACGAAGGATGGAAGCAACCTGTTTTGCCTGATTGTCCGCATACTTCTTGTATTCGGAGGAACCACACGAAGGCAGAACCAGAGCCAATGAAAGCAGCCCTAAAGGTAATGCCGTCCTCTTACAAAGAATAGTGTTAAGCATAATTATTGGTTTATTTAGATTTGTTAAATGCAAAGGTATGCAGAATTATCAAGAGGCATATAGAAAGCTCATCAGTTTTATCTATGGCATGATAAATAAAAACTATAGTCCCTTGTTATTCTCCAGCACCTCTCTGAGACCGTCGAGCATTTTGCCCGAAAGTTTCAGGCGGGCAAGGTTTCTCTTGTAATCGTCGGGATGATGCAGGTCGGAGCCAGCATAATCGTAGAAGCCTTCCTTCATCAGGTATGCGGCATATTTGGCAGGACGGGCGCCATACACGCCGGCAAGTGAGAACAGGTTCAGCTGGAACTTGTAACCCTTGTCCTTCAGCCGGAAATAATCCTCCTTCGTCATATACATATACCGTTCCGGATGAGCCAAGACAGGAGTGTAGCCCTCCAAGCTCAGTTCGTAAAGCAAGTTCAGATAGTCGGGAGGAGGCGAGAGATAGGAAGTCTCGACCAGGACTTGCCTGTCCTCATACGTCAAGAGGCCGTCCGCCATCTGCAAACGGAAACCGGCGTCCAGCATATACTCCGCCGCCAGCCTCAACTCGATCCCTTCCGGGGCAAACTGTTTCATACAAGCAAAACGATCCTGCAAGTAACTGCGCCGGTTGTCAGGCAGGTCCGCCATTACATGAGGAGTCAGGAAAACACGTTCCACACCAGCCTCCTGCATCGCATTCAGAGCCGCCTGCATATCATCGGCGCTCTGCACACCATCGTCCACACCGGGCAGCAGATGTGAATGCACATCTGCCGTCCCCCTCAACAAATCGGTGTGAACCGCGTTCTTCTTTGGAAAAAGTAGGGAAAACATCTTTTCTATTTATTTTTTATGTTGTCCGTAACCATACCCATAGCCGTAGGAATAACCGTAGCCATACCCGTAACGGTAGCCGTACGCGCCATGCTTGTAAACCGTCCCGTTCAGGATCAGGCTCATGTTACGCAGCTTGCCTTCCTGGTAGAGTTTCTCCACTTCGGGAAGGGCACGGCGGTCCATTCTGCCCGCACGGACGACATAGATCGTCAGGTCGGCCACCCGGTTGACGATCACTGCATCGGCAACCACACCGGCCGGTACGTTGTCCAGGATGATATAATCATACCGCTTACGCAGCTCGGCGATCAAAGTCTCCAACCTGTCCCCCAGCAAGAGTTCAGCCGGGTTAGGCGGAACAGGACCGGCATGGATGATATCCAGCTTGTCGCACAACTCGTTCTGCCGGATGATCTCATCGACATTGTCGATACGGCCGGACAGATAATTGGTGACACCCTTGTCCGATACATGGACATGCGAACTGAGCGTCCCCTTGCGGATATCGAGGTCGACCAAAACGACCTTCTTGTGCGTAAGGGCGAAACTCATCGCCAGGTTCATGGAGACGAACGTCTTGCCGGCTCCCGGATTGAACGAGGTGAACATCACCACCTGCATCTTCTTATCCTTCACCCGCATGAAGTCCATATTGGTACGCACGATACGGAACGCCTCCGAAACCGAGTCGCGGCCGTTCTCATGCACCACCACCTCGCTCTTGTCCTTCTTGTCGCGCATCGGGATCTCGCCCAGGAACGGCACGGAGAGTACCCCTTCCACATCCTTCCGCGAGCGCACCTTCGTGTCGCTGACTGCCAACAGCCACAAGACACCTGCCGGTATCGCACATCCCAGCACGATGGAAGCCAACAGGATCATCATCGACTTCGGAGCCACCGGGGCATTGCTTCCCGCCGCCGGGTCGATGATACGGGCGTTGCTTTCCGTCATCCGCTGCGTCAGCTCGTTCTCCTCGCGCTTGTTCAACAGGTAGAGATACAGTTCCTCTTTGATCTTCTGGCGACGTTCCACCGAAAGGACCTCTTTCTGCTGGGTCGGCACAGCCGAGATACGGCGGCTCGTCTGTTCCTCCTGCGCCCGGATATTCTTGATCTTGATGTTCAGGCCGACGATCAGGTTATCCACCGAATGGATGATGGTCTGTTTCATCGCGATCAGCGAATTGTTCAGGTCCTGCACTACCGGGTTCTTACTACTGCTGTTACTGATCAGCTTGTCGCGTTTCAGCAACATCTCGTTGAACTCCCCGATCTGCGACTCGATGTTCACATCCGATATGCCCGTGTTCGCCGGGATCAGGTCCGAACTCTTGCCGGGGTCCGTCAGGTAGTTCTTGATGTATTTCGCCAGACTCAACTGGTTCTCCAGACTCAATCCCTCCTGGCGGTATTGGCTGGAAGTCTGCAGGTACATGCCCGTCTCGGACGAGATATCCGTCAGCTGGTGTTCCCGCTTGTACGACTCGATATCCGAATCCACATCCCCCAGTTCTTTCTCGATCACGATCAGACGGTCGTTGATGAAGTTGGAAGTGTTCATCACGATCTGGTTCTTGTCGTTGATCGCATCCGTGTTGTAGACGGAGATCAGCGTGTTGATCACATCCTCCGCACGCGGGATGGAGACATCCTGGAGCGTCAGGTTGATGATCGTCGATGCCTTGTTCGCCAAAGTAGCCTGCAAGCCTCCCTGGAAGCGGAGCGCCACATCCTGCAACGGCGATTTCGTCACCTGCACGACCGTATTGAAATACTTGTCGCCGTAATAAAGCGACGGGACCACCACCACCCGGCCGACAGGCGTCGTGACCGTGTCGTTCAGCGCCACCTTCACCGGCTTGCCGTCCGCCACCTCCTGCCCGCCGAGGGTGAATCCGGACAATACCACCTCCTTTCCGGAGACAGGAACCGCCTTCAACGAAAAAGCCTGTGCCTCTTCCGCATCCGGGAAAGAGAGCTGTACGGGTGACTGAGTGTACAGTTCCACCGTCCGCAGCCCGTCTTTTACCGTGTAGCTCACATCCAGATGCAGGTTGCGCGCCACTTCGGTCATCAACCGTCTGGACTTGAATACCAGCACCTCGTTATCCACATTCCGCTTCGTACCGAAAAGCCCCAAATCCTCGAAAGCGGCCGACTCGCTCATCGCACCACCCTTCGCATCGTCCTTGATCAGTACCGAAGCCGTCCGGGTATATACCTTGGGCGCCCACTTCAGATAGAGGAACGCCGCTCCGGCACATACCACGACAGACAGAACAAACCAATACCAGTTAGCCAACACCGTTTGCAGGATGTCCCCCAGGTTCAATTCGCTCTCTTCCACGCGGGTGTTCGTTTCTTGTTCTGTGTTCATAGGTTCTCTTTTTTTACTTTGTTAATGTCACAATCAGAGACGCGATGGAAACCAGGATCGAAGCGGCGGACAACCACACTCCCACCGACTTGTTCTGGTTGATCTCGCTCTGCCCCGCTTTCGCCTTGTTCGGTTCGACATACACGATATCGTTCTGCTGCAAATAATAGCAAGGAGAATTGAAGATATCGGACGAACGGAGATCATGCATCAGGATCATCCGCTTCCCGTCCTTCTCGCGGATCACGGCCACCCGGTCGCGTCGTCCATAGATCGTCAGGTCGCCCGCCATACTCAGCGCTTCCAGTAGCGTAATACGGTCGCCGGAGATATTGAACGATCCCGGACGGTTCACTTCACCCATCACCGACACCTTGTAGTTCAGGAACTGCACCGTCACGATCGGGTCCTTGATCAGGTCCTCGTCTATCAGGCGTTGCTTGATCATATCGGTCAACTGCAAACGAGTCAGCCCCGCCACATGCAACTTGCCGAGAATCGGGAAATCGATGTCCCCGTTGGTATCCACCAGATAGCCCAGCACACGCTGCTGTCCTCCGCTTTCGCTTCCCAACTGATAAGTCACCATCGGCATATTGAACGGCAACGCCAGTTCCGGGTTCTTGCTGTTCACCATGATCGCCAGCAAATCGTCGTTATGGATATACACCTCGTACTTCTGTTCGATATCCTGCTGCTTCAGCGGGACGACATCCTGCAGGTAAACCACTTTCTTCGAAGATGCGCAGGAGGTACAGAGTACCACCACGCACATCAACATATAATTCCAGATTTTCACTCTTCTTTCCTGATTAAAATAAGTAATTACGGTTTATTGGATAACACCGCCGGAATGTCCCGGATGGCTTGCGCCTCCTTCCTTGGTGATCGTCGTGCTTACACCGGCATAAGTTGCCACCTTCACGCTAAACGGAACGACGCGGCCCTGGTAGTTGAAGTTGACAGAGAAGGAAGAGAGGTTCTTCTTGGCCTTCATGTCGATCGTCACTTTCTGGTCGCCATCAGCCTTGGCCGTACCTAAAGAGAAAGGAATTTCTTCCACACCGGCAGTCGAACCTTTGGTAGACGTGATAGCCGCGTTCAGCTGGCTTGCCAGTTTGTCAACATCAGAACTGCTCAAAGCGGAGAACGCGCTACTCAACTGCTGTTTCAGGTCACCTTCGATCTCCCAACCGATCTTCTGCTTACCGTTCACTTCCTGCTCGGCAGCTTCCATCTTGCCCAGGTTGTCGATTGTGACGGTAGACAAGTTTTCCGTCGAGCTTCCGGCAGCGGATTCCGAATAAACCGTTCCGAAAGAGTGGTTAGAGAAACCGTCCAACGAGCAGACATAAGCGTTGCGGTCCGCATCAAAATCAGCCGTTCCTATTTCTTTCCAGTCATTGCCTTCTTCCACGAAATGCTTCACGTCGGCGAAGCTGATCGCATTGCTGGTCGTGTTCTTGATCACCACTTCCACATCCTTTCCAAACTCCAGACCGTCAGGCGTGCAGTTGATTGTCGACAGACTGGCATGATCGCCTTCCACTTTTGCCCCTTTCACATACTCGGTCATCGTGATCTCGGTATCTTCCGGAACTGCCCCGGCCGGAATATGCAGTTCGGCCACATGCGTACGTTCATCATATACGACCGCGTCCTTATCAGCCGATACGGTCACCGAAGCAGCCAAAGATGTCAATGTCTGCGACAAAGCCACACTACCATGTTTCGGCGTGCCCAAAGGGATCATCGCGTCAGCCGTTACTGTCACATATCCGTCCTTTGCAAACGTCACAACATAGGTTCCGACCTTGTCCATCGCCAACTGGTACGTCCCGTCGGCAGCCGTCTTGACCGATTTGCCCGACGTGCTGACCTCGACACCTTCCAGCGACTTGCCTCCTTCCGTCACCTTACCTGCGATATAGTAGACCTCCTTATCCAATGGATTATCGGTCACGATTTCAGGTGTCGGTTCGTCATCATCGCTACATCCTACAAATCCCACACTCAATGTCGCAGCCAAGCCCATAGCCAGCACTGCGCTCCAGAAATTTTTCTTTTTCATACTCATTAAAAATAAAACATTATATTATTTATTATACAATATTCATCCCCCATCTCTCTTTTCAGCAATAATTCATAAATTATAAATCATCCCTCCTCCTATCATAAGGAACACTATTGCTCTCATCCGGCCGAGTCTCGTAGTCCTGTCCGAGTTTCCGGCGGAAATATTCAAGACCGCTCTGTCCCGAATATTCCATCTGGTAATATTCCGGCAGGCGCACCCTCACCTTGCGCGACTTGCCCCATTGCGGCAACGGGACGGCAAAATGGAAACCGCCGTTCGCCTCGCCCCCCGTGTACATGGCATACAAGCCGGCCGTCGTCCGTCCAAAATGGCGGATGCAGTCCACCCGCACCCCATAGTCGCCATAGATATACCGATGCACGCCCAAGTTGAAATCCATATTGAAATGCCTTTCGCGGAAACGAACCTCCGCCGCCCCACTTACCCGCTTCCAGGCAGACACCTGCCATTTGCCCTCGTAGAAGGTGGACGATCCGGTCACACCGCCTTCCACGCCGAACATCCAACGATCATCCGGCGTGACATAGCGCAGTTTCAGGTCCGCCCCCATCCGGTTGTTCGTGAAGTTGCCGACCGTCACCCGTCCGAACGCCCCTCCGGGCAATCCGAACTCCTGGCTCAAGGTCAGCACCCCGGCCCGGATATAGTCCATCTGCCCGACCATATTGTTCCAAACCGGCAGGATCACCTGCCCCGTGAAAGCCGCCCCTTTCCAAAGCCGCGCCTCCACCGCCGGAGCGATATTGATCACCGCCCCGTATATCTTGTCCAGCCACGAATTGCTCAGCGAGATCTGCGGATACAGCACCAGCTCCACCCGTCCGTCCCAGGGCATACGGACCTCGTTGGGGTTGAACACACGCTGACGGGGCGTCAGCTCATACCGGATTCCACCCGCCACCGTCTTGAAATCGTAGCAATAGGCATACAATGAAAAATGATCGAACAACCGTGCCGACACTCCCATGTTCACCGCCTTCGAGTCATATTCCGCCATCACCTCAAGCGGCTTCAGGAACGCCGGACGGTAGCTCACCCCGCCGAACACCCCCTTGTTCTCGCTCCTGCTGCGAAACGGCACATGCCCTCCCACCGTCACGCCGATATCATGGCCGTAGAAACCGAAATGTTTCGTCCCGACCGCATAGACGGAAGAGAAATAACGATTTCCGCCCGAATCCAGGAAAGGATTCAATTCTCCGGTCGTCAGCAAGTCATTCGAACCGATCACGACCGACGGCCACCATTTCCCCTCCTTCAACGGACGCAGACGCAGGGAGACCGAACGGTCCTGATTCCATTTGCCGGTACTCTCGACCTTCAGCAACGTGCACCGGTAGGCCACCTCCATAAACGGCAGGAACGTCAGGTTCACGAAATAGTTTCCCGAATTATATCCCCACTCCTGAGGCAGCATCTCCTGAGGCAGGTAATTGCCTCCTGCCATGAACGTACCGTCCTCCTGCATATCGGCCGAAGGGATGTTCAGCAGACCGGAAACACCCAACGAGCGTTGGGCGATTGACAAATGAGAATTGACAATCGACAATGAAATGCCGATTGTCAATAGGGTTTTCTTTATTATTTTATGTTTCATATTCTGTTTTCAAGGTTCCCCAAGGACCCGCACAATCTGTTCCACCTGCCTTGGTGTCAGCCCCCGCCGCGAAGCCGTCCAGCCGTTCTCGTGCAAGAGTCCGAGCAGGACGGGATTGCCGACGATCCACTGTTTCAAGCGCCTGGAAGCCACTTCGGGCGTGACATCCGGGCTATATTGCCGTCCCAGCCTCCGGAGCGTGGTGGAACGGTTTTTCCATTTTCCTTCTTCATCATCCGACGTCCCGGTCATACCCACCTCCAGTCCATTGTCGCCGGACGGCAAGCACCGACGGACAAGCCCTTCAACTGCGTCAGGCAATCCTCCAGCACCCGTAACAAGCGTTCCCGTTTCTCCGCTTCCGCCACACCGGACAAAAGCCCGATGCCTTTCCGGATGCGTCCGAGCAACACCTGTTCTTCCGAAGGCCGGGTCTGCCGCACCGCCTCACGGACGTAAGCGGCAAACGCCTCTCTCCCCAGCCGGCGAAAGAGCGAGTCCGGATCGTCCCCTTCCGGCAGCCCGATCCTCACCGCATCCATCCCTTCGCCAGCAAGTACCGGGACAATCGCATCCGCCGCCTTGCGCCCCGCCTTGTCGGCATCCAGCATCACGCGGACAGATGTCGTATATCGTTTCAACAAAGCAATGTGCCCCGTACAAAGCGCCGTCCCGCACAACGCCACCGTATGCCTGAACCCCGCCGCATGCATCGCCAGCACATCCTTATATCCTTCCACCAGAAAGACGCTCCCCTCCCGGCGGATCGCCTCCCGTGCCTCATACAACCCGTACAACAGTTCGCTCTTCCGATACAGCCCGCTCGTTTCCGAATTGACATATTTCGGTTTATCCCGATCTTCGTCCGACAACCTCCGCGCGGCAAACCCGGCCAACCGGCCCTCCTCGTCGCGCACAGGGAACACCAGCCGGTTCCGCATCGCCTTCCAGCGCTCGGGAACCAGGCAGGGCGACTGCCCCACCCCGAAATCCAACCAGGTAGGCGTCAGTTCCGAACATCCGCTACCCGCGGGCAGCAACAAAGCCAGGAAAGCTTCGTTTTCAATTGACAATTGGGAATTGACAACGGGCAATTGCTCCGCGTCGCTATTTTCTTTTTTCTCCTTGATTGCCAACCGTTCCGGCAACAACCTCGCCTCCTTATTGTCTTTCCCTTCAATAGCCAACTGTCCACTGTCAATCGACAATTTGTTCGCCGCCTCGACAAAGCCGACGTTCTCGATCTTGCTGACAAAGGCGAACACATCTCCCCTCTCTCCGCAAGCATAGCAAACAAAGCTCCCCTTCTCCTCATTGACGGAAAGGGAAGGATGCCGATCCCCGTGGAACGGGCAAAGCCCCATCCATCGGCGACCGACACGGTTCAGTTTCGTATAACGCCCGATCACCTCCCTGATCGACAGGGAGGCTTTCAGTTCTTGTATCTCTTGCTTCGTCATAACCCTAAAGAGGTTTGCGTACCGGGCTGTATATAGTCCGTGATACGGGTGAACGAAGGGTTGTACCGGAAACGGGCGATCCCCGTCGAACCGTTACGGTTCTTCGCGATATAGATCTTGCCGACCCCCACCAGGCTATGCCCCGTCTTTTCGTCGCGGGTGAAGCCATAGCGTTCGGGACGGTAGATGAACGCCACACAATCCGCCACCTGCTCGATCGTCCCCGAATCGCGCAGGTCACTCATCACCGGCAGGTACGCCTTGTCGGCACGCGCCTCGCAGGCACGATTCATCTGCGAAACCGTCAGCACCGGACAATTGCTGTCCAACGCCAGTTGCTTCAACGCCCTTACATTCCGTCCCACCATCTGTTCCTGTGTCTCCCCCTTCCGGCGGTTGCCGCCCAAAAGGTGCAGGTAGTCCACGACCACCAGGTCGCATTTCCCCAGGCGGCATTGCAGCAGCACTTTCGCCCGTATTTGCTCGACGGTAGCCCCTACCGTATAGTCGAGATAGAAAGGCAAGTCCTTCAACCGGAGGGCAGCCTCTTCCAACTGTCCCAACTCGCGTCCGGTCGGCTTGTTGATGCGCAGGTGATCCGGGTTCACGTCCGTCATCCCTGCCAGCACACGGTTCAACATTTGCAGGCTCGACATCTCCAGGCTGAAGAAGCAGACCGATTTCCCGGCACGCGCCGCGTTCAGGGCCATCTGCAACGTCACCGCCGTCTTCCCGTCGCTCGGCCGTCCGGCGACGATCGTCAGCTCCGTATTGTGGAACCCTCCGGTCACATAGTCGAACTCGGCAAGCCCGCTCTTCACCTGTTCGGCCTCCAGCTCACCGCCAAAGCGACGATAATGCCAGGACACCGCCTCGGCAGCCAGTTCGCCGATCGTACGCACCGGAGCGCCCTCGGCCGTCTTCTGGCGGAACTGCATCAGAAGGCGCTCCGCCTCGTCGACCAGTTCCTCCGGGACGGACGATACCTTGCCAGCCTTGAACGCCATCGTCCCGAACAACGTGACGAGGCATCTCAGCTTATATTGTTTCTTGATTCCTTCCACATAGGCCGCCACGTTCCCGTCGTGGCGCACATTCAGCATGTAGGGCAACAGGAACGACAAACCGCCCAGCTTGGCAGCCAGTTCCTCGTCCGCTTCGCGCATTCCGCGTTCCACCAGCACCATGTCCGGCCGTACCCCCGTTGCATAAATTTTCATGATCACTTCATAGACGAATCCCAACGAAGCATCCGCAAACATTTCCTGAGTCAGCCCTGCAGACTCCGCCTGCACCGGCGCTTCCATCGAGGTCATCAACAGGCAGACCAACGCCTTTTCCATATCGCCCAAAGAGATTCCTCCGTCCGTTTCTTCACCGTTCATCATTGCAAGCCTCCTTCCCCATCTGCGGTACAACAATCGAACTGCATGCTTCGTCCGCCCATACGGCGTTCGGCCTCTTCCAGGGCGAGGAAAGCGGATTGCTCCGGCGCATCCTTCCCTGCTTCCTTACGACGGATCCCCATGATCGAATCGTATCCGCAGACACAAACACGAATCCCGCCGTTAAGTCGCTTCAGTCCGATCAAATCCTTTTCTTGCAACCAAACAAGACTTCGGTTCAGAGTTTTCGTACACATCCCGCATCTTTTCGCCAGTTCTTCACATTGTCCGACAAACTCGCCGCGCTTACAGACATAATAACGCTTGTTCAAAAAAACCTTCCCGTCCTTGAAAAACACTTCCGAGAACAAAGCCAAGTACACCATGCCGACCGATCTTTCCCGGCCTTCGCCACGAAATAACATCTCCAACACTTTTCGCGGAATGAGGACATATGACTGTCCCAGGAATCCCACAATCCTTTCGTTGTTTAAATTCTGATCCATAATAGATGGATTTAATAATGAATAAATTTGTTATGGCTTGTCGTTTTGCAAATCGGTCCGAACGGATTAATAAACAAATATTTACGACAGCAAATAGACAGCAGGTGTCCATTTGCCCTGTCCGTTCCCTAATATATAATA
>ERZ772855.1725-NODE-1725-length-20413-cov-17.386678_pt1 | contig 20413 bp, 21 predicted proteins | sample MGYA00511900_ERZ772855 | MGnify/ENA primary metagenome ERZ772855 (study PRJEB29015, sample SAMEA2737701) | human gut metagenome | biome: human gut; feature: human-associated habitat; material: faeces | place: China | collected 2012 ...
CAGAGCCGTAAAAATGCACACTGAGATAAATCAGCGCTTGGAGAACTGGGGAGCATCGCTGGCAGGGCTGCGCCCTGCACGCGATGCTTGAGCAAAGATCAATAAGCGCCTCCGGCTCGCCCCTTGCGGGGCAACCGCCGGAGATGCGCAGTCGTGCTCCCCTGTTCTCCGGGAAAGTGGGCAGCAAAAAACGGCTCTGCCGAAGCAGAGCCGTAAAAATGCACACTGAGATAAATCAGCGCTTGGAGAACTGGGGAGCACGACGTGCAGCCTTCAGACCGTACTGCGCGCCTTTTTGAGCTGATTTTCCTTGATATTCCGGGGTTTTCCAGCTTTCTGTTGCTCAGTTATCCTATGTGGTAACCACGAAAATCAATGGCATCTCAATCAATGACTGTCTGATGAAAAGCGCTGTTCACAACTCCGAACAGCTCTTCAGGTTTATTATATTTCACTTTCGCATAAATGTCCATAGTTGTTTTGCTATTTTCATGTCCGGCAAGATATTGAACGGTCTTTGGATCAACCCCCGCATAGAGCAGGTTGGTGATGTAAGTATGCCGCAGCTGGTGCGGGGTCACATCAAAGTCCAACGTATATTTGATTTTCGGTTGATTTTTTTGTGTCATTCCCAGCGTTGGGGTAACCGTATATTTGATGCTCTGGCCATTCACATACTTATAGTAGTTGCGGGGCTTGGTGGACCGGACAACTACATACTGCCATACCCTTTGAAACTGCGAAGCGGCCAACGGCTCTCCTTTGCTGTCCGCAATCACATAATCCGATATGGAATTATCTTTCGCTTCCCGCAGACAGTCCACCAGGCACTTGGGAATCGGAATATCCCTTTTGGCAGCCTTGGTCTTGAGCACCGTAGAAATCACGGGCCTGTTATGTTCTGTACGCCATGCTCGTCTTACCGATATATAAGGCGTAGACTCGTCCAGAAACACACAGTCCCATTGCAGCGCGAGAATTTCTTCCCGGCGCAGGCCGGAATACAAGCCAATCATAATAAACAAATACGGGGGAAGCCCCTTGACGGTATCCAGAAGCACTGCTACCTGCTGGTCCGTTAATGCTTCTCTCTTTTTCCCTGGCTTTCCGCCCTTGCCCGATATTCCCACACAGGGGTTGTGTTCGAGGATTTGGTTTCGCTCTGCTGCGTAAAAAACGCATTTGATGAGCATATTCACCGTACTGTATAACCCCTCCGATTTTTTCGTCAAAGGGACAAGCGCCAATCGAATATCGTCTGCGGTCACTTCCTCCATATACATCTCACCCAAAGGTTTGATGATATAGTTCTTCATGTCGGCGGTATAACCTCTCAATGTAGATGCAGAGACCTTTGCTGACTGCATCAGCAGCCACTTCTCGCAATACTCAGCTACCGTCGGATGCTGTCGATGAAAGATGATCTCATCCACCTGGCGCTGTGCTTCCAACTGCTTCTTATACAATTCCTCGCAAGTGGTGGCATACAAACTCACCTGCTTGCCATCTGCATCCATGATCCGGGTCCTGTAATACTGGATTCCCTTTAATGTAATGGTGCCATATTTCGGGACCTCCGTTTTCTTTTTAGCCATCTTCGATCTTCCTTTCCTGATAATGTGCAGTTTCCGTATCTACACTTCCTTTTTATCAGAAAGCCTCTATTTAATCAAAGATACGGCCGGTGTAAAACGAAGAGCGAGACATCCTTGTCTCGCTCTTTGCTTATTTGTTGTTTTCTTCTTGAACTTTATGCTTCTGCATTATCCCAACCTGCAAATGCGCTGCTCATCGTTTTCACCAGCTCATCCGGCCTGTTGTATTTGACCTTTGCATAAATGTCCATCGTAATCTTACAGCTTTCATGGCCTGCCAGATATTGAACCGTTTTGGGATCTACCGACGCATGGATAAGATTAGTGATGTAGGTATGCCGCAGCTGATGTGGCGTAACCTCGAAATCCAGGCTATAAGTAACTTTACCGTTATGAGCCGCCTTTTCTCCAAGAACAGGCGTAACCGTGTGTTTTACACGCTTTCCATCTTCGTATCGGTAATAAACCCGTTCCTTTGTCGTTCTGGTAACAATATACTGCCAGAGCCGCTTAAACTGTGTGTACGACAGTGGTTCGCCATCCCGGTTTGAAACCACATACTCCGAAGTCGAAGTGGCCTTTGCCTCCTTCAAGCACTCCGACAGGCAAACCGGGAGCGGGATATTTCTCTCCGCAGCCTTGGTTTTCAATTCATCCAGGATGACCGGCCTGTTATGCTCTGTGTGCCATGCCCGCCTTACCGTCAGATAAGGCGTCTCCGTATCCAGGTATACCGAATCCCATTGCAGTGCGAGGATTTCTTCTCGCCGCAACCCGGCATATAAGCCGAGCATCACAAATACATACGGGGGCAAACCTCGGATAGCGTCCAGTAGGCGTTCCACCTGTTCATCTGTCAGAGCCTGTCGTTCCTCTTGGGGAACGCCGCCGCCTTTTGCTGTCAAATACATCGTCGGATTATGGTCAATAATCCTGCTTTCCATTGCTGCACGAAAGATAGACTTATAAAGGATCACCACGGACTTATAAACCGATGCGGATTTCTTTGAGACCGGGACAAGGGCAAGTTGAATATCATCCAGGCTGACCTCTCCTATTCGTTTATCTCCCAATTCTGCGATAATATGCCGCCGGACCTTCGAGGTATAATCCGTCAAAGTAGTCGCTCGTACATGGACCGACTGCATCAGCAGCCACTTCTCACAATACTCCGCAACGGTAGGCGTTTTCCGATGAAAGGCAGCATTTTCAATCTGCTCCAACGCAAGCGTTTCTCTCTGATAAAGTTCTTCTGGCGTTTTCGCATAAAGGGCGATGAGCTTCCCATTCGCATCTTTAATTCTGGTTCTATAATACAGGACCCCATTTTTCATCACGGTGCCATACTGGGGAATTATTGCTTTCCTTTTTGCCAATTCCGTCACCTCCCAAAAATAATTTCCAGCGCTGTACCTTTGTTTTATCAGACGCAGCACGTTCCATCAAGGATACGGAGTGGTTCATCCCCTGGCACTTCGAGGCTTGCGGTATGTAGCGCTTTTTTCTATCGGTTTTGCACGGTGAGTACATTTTGCGACATACTCTCGGAGGCCCTCGTCTGTAAAGTAGACACAGCCATTCTGTACATACTGCACATAGGAAATCAGACCGCTATTACGGGCTGCATCTAAAGTTGCAATGCTGATACCCAGAATTTTGGCCGCTTCTTTGCGAGAAATCAGTTTTTCCATAGGTGATCCCCCTTTCTATCAAGGATGTAGTTGTGGCTTTCAAAATCACATGAATACGCTGGCAGCCGAAACTGCCAGCGCATGGTATCTGATTTTGAACAGTGATACCTGCCAGCGTTTGTACGCTGAAGCCAGAATCACTGTGAAATCAATTCTAAAAGCACGCCACATTTGCCACGCATCCCTGACGCCGGGGACAGAATAGGCCGCCGCTGGCGCGGCTGTCATAACTCCGCAGCGTCGTCCGTAGCGTGCGCCGCAGGGTTCCCCCCAAGTCTTTGGCGGGCCGTGAGGAAGTATCTTTAAGCCCCCGCGCAGTCATCGCGCCGAATGTGCCACCATCCGGGTCACAGGGACGTTGATCGCTCCGAAACAGCTTGTCCATCACCTCCTGGCTGCTCCATCTTCGCGGCGTCCTGCACTCGCTCCTGCGCGGGTTATGTACCTGTTCTGCCGTGTATTCAGTTGTCAAAGAACGAAGAAAAGGTTTGAAAGCCCTTCTTATTAGCAGTGACAAAATTGCGGCAAAACGAGCGCCAGTTTGCAATTTTTTTAAGAAAAAATTAGATGACAAGAAAAGTAAGACACGTCAGCAAAGACTTCTATCGGCACAAACGCCAACTCTAAAGGCAAAAAAGGCATTATCGTACTCTTTTTCACCTCCTATAAGGTTCTTCCTTGTGGAAAATGGGCACGATAGAATAGTAATAAGGAGACGATAATGCCTATGACTTCATTGGAGAGATTGGGAGGAAAGCTCAGAGCCGCCCGCAAGAAGAAAGGTCTTACCCAGCAAAAGCTCGCGGATCTGAGCCATGTTTCCCTAAAACATATTCAAAATTGCGAACGGGGCAAAAAGAACCCATCTTTCGAGATTTTGCAAGCACTCGCTAAGGTGCTGGACATCTCTCTGGATTCTTTGCTTGCCCCCGATATGCTGGAAGATGAACAGGCTGCAAACGAGATGCGGCAAATCTATCTTTCGTGTCCCCCGGTTGCCAGAAAGGCGCTGTTGAACTCGACCCGTGTGTTGGCCAGCGAACTAAAAGATATGGTCCAAACGACCGAGCTGGTTTCAAACGCCGACACCAAAAATAAATAAGCCGATGAAGGAGTGCAAATTCCTCCATCGGCTTATTTTTTGCTGCTACGCAGCCACCACTATGTTACTTGTCTGCACGCAGCACATCTGCCAGCTTCTTCAGCCCGCGCCGGATGCTCTCACGGACCCGACTGGGGTGGACGCCTTCCGCGTGCGCAATTTCCACAGCGGTCATGCCCAGGTAGAACCGGGCGTAGATGCGCTTAGCCTGCTTCTCCGGCAGGGACATCACCGCAGCGTACAGCAGCTCCCGTTGTTGCTTTTCCTCCAGCAGTTCCTCCGGGGTGGGGACAGCTTGATGCGCCGCTTTTTCGATACCATTGCCGTAGTCCAGGGAGTAATGGGCCTTGTGCCGGAACTTCCGGCGCTCGTAGGCAGCTTCCGCCCGCTGGCTGGAGCTGATCGCTGCCCATACTTCGTCGGCCACTTCTACAAAGGTATCGGTATTATATGTATCGGGATACAGTTCCCGCAGATTGATTTCTTTCATTGGTGCCTCCATTTCGATTCACAGGTTGACGGGTGAACCGAAACGAAGGCGGCGAGCGACACCGTTCGGGAAAATTTCCGAAAAAACGACAAGGAAAAGCGCCAGCTTCCGAAGTACGGCGGCTGGCGCTTTTGTAATGGGTCCGATGATACCTTTGAACCAGCCACGATAGTGCTTGTTCAAGGGCAGATGGGGGTTTCCGGACGATCAGAATTTTTTTGGCAGGTAAATCCTTGCCGAATTATGTCGAAGCTGTATTCGCTTCACGGCGGCTCCCTCCTAAAGCCGCCGTGTCAGCGTATAGGCGTCACTCCTTTATAGAGGGCATAAGGAACGGCGGCCTTGATTTTGTCAAAGCCGCCGTAAGTGTGTTTAAGGCATGATAATTGCCTGCTGAACGACGGCTTTTTTTCTTTTGCCGTCGTCCGGCAGATGGATTTCATATAGATTTCAGTTATGACTGTTCTTGTAGGATAGTTTGTGCCTCACCCTCGCTTATGTAGCCGTATTGCACCATTCTCTGCACAACATACTCTTGACGCTGTTCTGCCAGCTCCGGGTTGGCAGTCAGTGAATAAACTGAGGGAGCATTGGGAATCCCCGCCAAAAGAGTACATTCATAATCCGTCATATCACAGGGGGCTTTCCCAAAATATCCTTGACTTGCATCGTAAATACAGTAGTAGCCGTCTCCGAAATAGATGGAATTGACATACAACTCTAAAATCTTGTCTTTCGTATAGGCGTTTTCCAGTCGGAAAGCCATAAACATCTCAGCAATCTTACGGATAAAACTTTTTTCCTGCGTGAAATACAGATTTTTGGCAAGCTGCTGTGTTATGGTGCTGCCACCTTCACGCAGACTCCAAGAGGTCAGATTGTTCCAAGCGGCTCGGCCTATGGCAATCAAGTCGATCCCAAAATGCTGTTCAAAACGGTGATCTTCTACCGCCACAACGGCGTCCAAATAAATCTCCGGGATTTCAGCAAGGGTAGTATAATTGGGATTGGCTTGAATCTCTGCGACTTTCTCATCAAGAGGTTGCTCGGCAAGTGCATCACGGTACATTTTATAACCAAATCCGCCCAAAACACTGCCAGCAACGAGCATGGCCAGCATCGCTAGAGCGAAGAAGCGAAATAGGAACTTTCTTATTCTTTTCATACTGCACCTGCCTTTCCGTTTGAAATAGCGCCTATGTCATAGGCTCCGGCTTACGAATTGCCACCGTATTGTTCCTGCACGGCGGCAGGCATTTCATCAAATTGCACTTCCGCCCAGGTGACAACGCCTCGGAATGGAGCCACCTTCAGACATAGATATGCATCGTCAGTAAGAATTCGGCTCGTTTCAAAGCTCAGTTCTCTTTCTGCCCCGGTCTCGTCGTAGGTACTTAATGTGTAGCGATAATTCATCGCTCCATGCGGTGCAATCTCGGTTACACAGTCGTTATCAATTTGCGTGTAGTAGTCCGAGCTTCTTTGTGTAGCCAGAAAAGCAACTACGATAAACGCTACCAACAAAATAGCTATGGAAGCAATGATGATTGTTTTTTTCTTTGCGTTCATAATGAGTACTCCTTATTCAATCTCAATGGATACGGTTCCGTCCGCCTGGTCGCCCCACACTCCGATATAAGTGCTTGTGCCATCTACTTCAACTGTGCCATCGTACTCACCGCTCTCCGAGAGAAGAATGGTCGGATCATCTGCACCTGAGCGAAGAAAAACCGCTGCCTTGCCACTTTCGAGAGAAAGAGAACAGGTGATGTGGAGTGTACTTCCCGCTTCGCGCTCCAGGGTAGTACCACCAAACAAAATCTCTGTACCTGCAAAATCGGAATACGTTGCTTCATAGGACCCCGTGTAATCATCTGCACCGTTCTTTTTGTGGCCTTGCAGTTTACTTTGGGGCGTCAGCGCAGCAGTCCCCGCATCATCAACAAATTTGCCAAAGGCTTCCAAGATGCTGTCTTTTGCCTGACCGTCATCAGCTTCGGATAAAGCATCAAGGGCCTGATTAGTGCCATCCGCCAATCCGTTCAGTACAATATCCGTGCCATCCGTCAATCCACTTAACACAGCATCCGTACCGTCTGCCAACGACTGCATGACCGTTGAGCATCCAGACAGGCTGACGACACAAAGAAGCGCACAAAGAAAAACGCAGATTTTACCTTTATAGTTTGATTTTCGCATGAACTCTCTCCTTTCATTAGGCGCGATGCCTGCCGCGGCCTTTTTTGACTTTTTTCTTTTTCGTGTTGCCCGTTTTTTTACTGGGGCGGGAAAACAGCAATATTGCCATCGTCAGAACCAGCACCGCCACGATGCCTACCACAGCCAGCAAAACGCTGGGGGCCTGCGTAGCGCCGTTATATTCCTGCATATCAAAACCGGCGAGAATTAACGCCGCCGAAAACGGGTAGGCAGAGAGCAAGAAGCCGCTCTTGAAGAACAAAATGCAATACCCCAGGAAGAATGTCAGAAGCGATCCGCCCAGGTAGGCCCCACGCATCTGGCCGAAAATCAGGATCATTGGCATACAGACCAGGCTGGTATTGAAAGCGGCCGCGACTACCTGCACGCCCTGCCGCAGCAGAACGGCTGTAGAAAGCCCATCCAAACCGGCGAGTGCGCCGGTCAGAACCGTTATAGCCACACTATAAATTCCAAACAGGATTGACAGGAAAATCGTGACGATCAGTTTCCCACCCAGCAGCTTTGGGTATGATACCGGCACCGTCAATAGATTCTTCATGGTGTCATTTGTGTTCTCACGGTCGATCAGCCAACCGCCGATCATAACAAGCGAGATTGGCAGGAAAATCTGCGTGTTCCCCCAAATCACATTGGCAAACAGTTTGACAAAATCAAAGTTCTGATCCCGCATCTCCGGGTTAATAATCAGCTGGGTGCCATACTGCACGACAGGGCAGAGCGCCAGAGCCACAATACCAACCAGCAGGATCTGGCAGCGCCGCAGCTTGCGCCATTCCCCTTTTAGAATACTCCACATAACGCACACCTCCTTAACAGCTCTGGCGCTTATAGACCAGTGCGATCAATGTCAGGAATACCACCGACTCCAGGATAACGACCAGGAACGCTTGGGGCGTTGTCACAAAGTAGGGACTGATCCGTTCCATCAATTCCGTCATCTGTGCGCTGGAACTGGATGTATCCAGATACTGAAAAAACCAGCGGAAGGTCAGCGGTCCAGGTAACAGCGTACCCGCATTGAACCCAAAGGGCTGCATGATGAAATAGTCGTTGCTGCCAAAAATATAGTTGACCGCCGTATAGAAGAACGTGATGATTACGGAGATAATGTAACTACGGTTCAAAAGCACCACCAGAAGAACGCAGGGCAACGCCCCAGCCCACATCATAATTCCCTGCCCGATGCCTACAAAAAACAGCTTCCAAAAGCCGACCGGCTCCAGCCCGGATGCCAACACGATCGCCAAATTGACCAAGCCGCCGACAGCCATAAATGCGATGGAAAATAGAAACAGCAACGTCATCTTCGCCAGGGCCAGCGCGGGTTTGCTCACGGGAACGGTCATCAGGTTCTTTAGGGTATCGTTGTCCTGTTCTTCAAAGAGCAGATTCGATGCCAGAACAACCACAGCAGGCATCAGGAGCAGATAGGCGCTCAGCTGAAACAGGGTGGACATCAGGCGATCCACCGCTTCCGCGCCGCTTGAAAATTCCTGCATCTCCGGCAGAAACAGCGCACACGCCAGTGGAATCAAAGCCGAAATGGCCGCAGCCGCAAAGAACAGGGGCTTTCGTTTTAACTTGGCAAACTCACAGCGCAAAAGTTTAAGCAATGCCCTCACCCCCTGTAACCTGCTTGAAGTAATCTTCCAGAGTGTCCTTATAGAGATGGGCATCGGACACAGACAGTCCTGCGTCCACAAAAAGCCGGACTGCCGCGCCGGTGTCCAGCCGAAGGTCGCGGACCGTCAGCTCATTGGCACTGTCCACTTGGATATTCTGAATGCCAAGTTTGCTCTGAAGCAGGTTGGCAGCCAGTGCCGCATTGGACACCGTAAAACGGAAATATTTCCCGTTCTTTGCTTCCAGCTCCTCCAGGCTTTCTTCTTCCAGCAATACGCCGTGGTCAATAATTCCGATGTCATCGGCCAGCAGGGAGATCTCCGACAGGATATGACTGGAGATCAAAATGGTTTTCCCTGTGGCGTCGCACAGTTCCCGAATGAAGTCGCGCACCTCTGCGATGCCGATAGGGTCGAGGCCGTTGATCGGCTCGTCCAAAATCAGCAATTCCGGGTTGTGCATGACAGCCAGTGCGATAGCAAGACGCTGCTTCATGCCCAGCGAATACTGGGAAAACAGCTTTTTGTCCCGGTACGGCAGGTTGACGACTTCGAGCGCCCCCTTGATGTATTTGGGGCTTTTAAGTCCTCGCAGATCGGCAAAAATCCGAAGATTTTCCGTTCCCGTCAGATTCGGATAAAACCCAGGCGACTCAATCAGGGAGCCGATACGGGGCAGGATGTTTTTTTCGTTGCCGCGAAGCGGTTTGCCGAAAATCTTTACATCGCCGGAAGATGGAGTAGTAAGTCCCAGCAACATCCGCATGGTGGTTGTTTTCCCGGCTCCGTTGCGGCCCAGCAGGCCGTAGATACGCCCTTTCCTCACATGGATGGACAGATTGGACACACTGTTCTGCTCTCCGTATGTTTTGGTAAGGCCACGGGTTTCGATAACATAATCGCTCATGTGCGAATACCTCCTTTTCGTGATGATTTAAGCATACCATCCCAACCTTGAGATAACGCTGAGCCAACCTTGAATTATCTCTGAGATTTTAGACACAGAATAGGCATCCGACTTCCTTTGCGGTATAATGTAAATAAAGATAGGTGGTGAAATTTGCTTATGACAAATCACAAAATACTGCTGGTCGATGATGACTGCGATGTATTGGAGATGCTGCTCTCGATCTTCCGGCGGGCAGGATATACGAATCTACGAACTGCCGCATCGGGAGCTGAGGCGCTGCGGATATGGCAGGAAGAACACCCCAGTCTGATCGTGCTGGATGTGATGATGCCAGGCATGGACGGCTTCTCGGTTTTGAAAGAGATACGCCGCACAAGCCGGGTTCCCGTTCTGATGCTGACCGCTCGTGGTGAAGCGGAGGATCGCATCGAGGGGTTAGAGATCGGCGCAGACGACTATCTCGCCAAGCCCTTCTTGCCCAAAGAATTGCTGCTCAGGGTCGGCGCAATCTTAAACCGCGCTTACCCAAAGCAAAATGAAATGGTGGAACTTGCCGGAGCCACCGTGGATATGGCTAACGCAGAAGTCTGGGAAAACGGAGAGAAACAAACATTGACTGCCAAAGAGATGCAGCTTTTTGAAAAGCTGTATCAAAACGCAGGGCGGATCGTTACCACGGGTATCCTGTGCGAGACGATATGCGGGGAATTTTGGCAAGGGTATGAAAGCACCCTTTCCACCCATATCCGACACTTGCGGGAGAAAATCGAGGAAAACCCATCGAAGCCTGTTTCCCTTGTCACGGTTAAAGGGCTTGGCTATCGCCTTAATCTCAAGGAGGTGTCGCCATGAACGCGGTGCAGCGTTTTTTTCGGCGATATATCGTTTCTACGGTCGGAATCGTGATCCTGTTTTTGACCGTCAACATCGCCTTATTTTTTACCATCCTCATTGCGGGAAGTATGAGCGGTTCGGATGCCGTTTTTTCTGTCGAAACATTTTCAAATCATATCGTCTGGCAGGATGAAACGTGGGCCGCAGACGATACCGCCCTTTCTATGTTGCAAGAATACACCGCCTGGGCGATGCTGCTGAACGAAGACGGTGATGTCGTCTGGCAGCAGAACCTGCCGGAAAATCTGCCGCGTTCCTATACAAGTGCGGAAGTGGCCTCTTTCAGCCGTTGGTATCTGGAGGACTACCCGGTAAAGGTTTGGACACGGGCAGATGGCAATCTGATGGTCGTAGGCTTCCCGCCCAGAACCCTGGTAAAGTTTTATTATGCTTTGGAATGGCCTTACATGGGGGTTTTGCTTGGTGGAATTGCAGCGGCTTTTATCATCAATCTGTTGCTCATTATTTTCCTGATTTTGCGGAATACGCGGAAAGTCGAAAAAGCGATGACGCCCATTCTGCAAGGCATTCAAAATTTAAGTCACGGAAAAGCTTTGCATCTGGAAGAACAAGGGGAACTGGCTGAGATCAACGCCGGACTGAACCGGGCCGCAGGTTATATGAAGAAGAAGGACAACACAAGAGCGGAGTGGATTCGCGGCGTATCTCACGACATCCGCACACCGCTTTCGATGGTGCTGGGGTATGCCAGCGAGCTGGAAGATGACTGCGACCTTCCACCGAACGCAAGAAAGCAGGCAGGGATCATTCGCCGGGAAAGCGAAAAGATGAAACGGCTGATTGATGATTTGAACCTGACTACCAAGCTGGAATATGCGCTCCAGCCCGTTCACTTCCAAGATATGGATTGGGTAGAGACCAGCCGCCAGGCTGTCAGTGAAGTGCTGAATAGTGGTCTGGACAGCCGGTATGAAATCGTATTTGCCGAGATGCAGCCAGGGCGCTCGCTCCACCTTTTGGGGGACGATGGACTGCTGCGGCGTATGCTGGATAATTTGATCCGCAACAGCATCACCCACAATCCGCATGGGTGCAGAATTTCCGTTTCTGTCGGAGAAGAAAAAGGACATTGCCTTTGCATAGTTTCTGACGATGGCATAGGGATCGAGCCGGAACGTCTGAAAGTATTAAATCGCGGAGACGACATTACCAGTACCCAAGGCAGCGATGAAAAGAACGAGCATGGTCTTGGCTTAAAACTGGTGATGCAGATCGTAAAAGCTCATCGCGGAACCGTTTCTTTTTCCGACAGCACCCCACATGGGTTGGAAGTCAGAATCTCTCTGCCGACCCAGCCACTTATTTCATAAATCTCGGCAATATAGAACAAAACCCCGAAAGGAAAACAGATGAGCCAATATCTTGAAGCACTGCGGCAGGCGATGGTCATTTACCCGATGATCGTCGTCCTGTTTACGGTGCCATACATCGCATGGAGTTATCATAAATATGGATCGGTCCTCAGTTTACGGGTTCTGATCGTGTACAGCTTTCTTCTGTACCTTCTCTGTGTCTACTGCCTTGTCATTCTACCGCTGCCTACGCCGGAAAAGGCCACCACTCTGCATGGGCATAAGGCGCAGCTTATCCCGTTTTCTTTTCTTGCCGATATAGTCAAGCAAGCAGAAATCCAACCTGGACAGCCTGCCAGCTGGCTTCACATTTTCACAGGCAGCGCCTTCTGGACAACCATTTTCAATCTATTTATGACGATGCCGTTTGGCGTCTATCTGAGATACTACTTTTGTTATCACTGGCGTAAAACATTGCGGCTGTCCTTTTTATTATCTTTGTTTTTCGAGCTGACCCAGCTCAGCGGTCTGTATTTTGTCTATCCGGGCAGCTACCGCCTATTTGATGTGGATGACCTGATCGTTAACACAGCGGGCAGCATGATTGGATTTGCTCTGGCCGGGCCGGTGAGCCGTCTGCTGCCCACCCGGCAAGAGTTGGATACCGTCAGTTTCCAACGGGGTGCTTCCATATCCTTTACGCGGCGTGTTTTTGCCTTTCTGGCCGACATGGCTTGCCTGATCTTTGCATCGTGCATCCTGGCCGTGTTCGTAGTCCCGTTTGGAATCACCCTTTCCATTCAATGGCTGCCGGTTCTATTTCTTCTATACTTTGGGCTGCTTCCTGCTTTTTGTCACGGGCAGACCCCAGGTAAGCGGCTGACACGAATGAAAATCGTGCAAGCGAACAGCGACACAGCGCATTGGTATCAATATTTTCTTCGGTATGGCCTGCTGATAACTGGTCTGGTCGGAGCGCCGTATTGCTTGAACCGGCTACTATTCATTCTGATGGATGTATTGCATCTGGACAGCTTAGCATCACTCGTACTGCATGGATTGTTGATCGGTGGGTATTTGTTCTGGCTATTCTTTGCCGGGATTCGCATGGCCCTGCACAAACCCTTGTTCTATGAGCGATGGTCACGGACAAAGTTAATAAGTACAGTAAAACGCACATAAAATCAGACTTTGTAATATTGCAAGATAAGGACGGGAGTGACTGGCAAGCGATGCCTGTGGCTATCCAGATAGCCCCACGCGCTTGTTGTGGGAAGTCCCCCAAGCCCCCTTTGAACACAGATTTTCAATCTGTGGCTGCGCGTTCTTGCGAACGCTTTTGACCGCGACCAGCTCACCGCTGGCCGTGGTCTTTTTCTTTCTGTTGCGGTTCGGTCTGCTCCATCGCCAGGACCCGATCCACATTGTTCTTGACCATCAGCAGCTCCCGCATGGCGGCGCGGGCCTGCCGGTACTCTCCGTAAGCCTTTTTCTTATCCGCCAGCAGCTGGGCATACTCGGTCTGAAGCTCCTTGATGGTGGGCAGCTTCTTCACATTCAGCTCGTTGAAGGCTTCCTTGGCGGCCTGGTGCAGCAAGATTTCCTCCTCATGCTCCTGCCGGAATTTCTTTGAATACCCGGCCTTGCGGTAGGCCACATAGGTCTCGCGGGTCTTGGCGTAGTTGACGATGTGCGTGCGCAGCACGGCGATCTCAGCCATGCGCTTCTCGGCGGCCTTGATCTGGTCAGACAGCGCATTATAACGGGCCGTTGCCTCTGTTGTTTTGGTTTCCAGATCGGCATAGTCCAGCAGCCCATGCTCGGACAAATAGTTGAGGGTCTGGGCCATTTGTTTGAGATTGAACACCTTGGCCCAGCGAGCATACCCGGCACCTTTTCCGGCCTTGAGTTTGTCCTGGATGTCCACCAACAAATTGACCTTGGGCGGAGCAGCCTGCACAGCCGTTAGCTTTCGGGGAGTATGCTCCTTTTGGCCTGAAAGAACCGCCAGCAGATCGTCCAGCGTGTAGCCGTCACCCAGCCGGTCGAAGCGGACGTTGTTGCCCCAACCCTCCGCGCTGACGGATATGGTTTTCCCGCGCCGGTGAACGGTAAAGCCTTCCTGCTCCAACAGATGCAGCAGTTCCTCCAGGCTGGCCGGTTTCTGTGCCAGTGCCCGGTCGATAGACTGGCGCAGCTGCTCCTTGTGGGAGGGCTTCGCCGCGTCGCCCAGCCACTTGTTGTAGCTCTGGCCGCGCCGCTTAGGGGTCTCCACGATGGAATAGCCGTTCTCAATGCAGATGGTATCGTTCAGACGGCGGACGGCACGGGTGCTTCCCCAGAAATTGCGGAACTTGCGGTCACACTCCAGCGTGGTGGAGTTCCATATAATATGGTTGTGGACGTGAGACTTGTCGATGTGGGTGCAGACGATGAAAGCGTGCTTGCCTTTGGTAAAGCGCCGGGCCAGCTCCACGCCCAGCCGGTTTGCTTCCTCCGGCGTAATCTCGCCCGGCACAAAGGACTGCCGCAGGTGGTAGGCAATCACATCATCCTTGCCGCGCACCCGGCCGGTGCGGGCAGCGTAGGTCTGCTTGTCCAGCAGGAACTGCGCGTCCGCCACGCGGCTGTCACACTGGTAGCTGGTGATGAGCCTGCCGTGGTCGGTCTTGTCTGGATTTTTTACATAGTCGATGATGTCGCTGATGGCCTTGCCGACCGTGCGGCCCTTTCCTGCGTGCAGCGGCATGATGCGGGTGGTGGCCATGACTTTTCCTCCTTCCATCGGAAATGCGTTTGATATTGCGTGCAAAATCTCGTATAATAATAAAAAAGTATAAAACCAACTCGAAAGGGGGCTGTTGCTCCTATGACAGAAGCCGAACTTCTGAAGCTGATCGAGGACGGCGAGAACATCCGGGTGGAGTTTAAGAAATCCACCACTGAGATTACAAAGGATGTTTACGATACCGTCTGTTCTTTTTCCAACCGAGACGGTGGAATCATTCTCCTGGGCGTCAAAGACAACGGGGAGATTTTGGGTGTTGCCCCGGATGCGGTTGACCGTATGAAAAAAGACTTCGTGACTTCCATCAACAACGGGCAGAAAATCAATCCGCCTCTGTACTTGCAGCCGGAAGCCTGCACCGTAGACGGCCGCACGCTGCTGGTCATTCAGGTGCCGTCCGGCAGCCAGGTCTGCCGCCATCACGGGCGCATTTTTGACCGCAGCCACGAAGCAGATATTGATATAACCGACAACTCCGACATGGTGTACCAGCTGTATGCCCGGAAAAGCGGCAGTTATTTTGTAAATAAAGTGACCCGCTTCCAGATGGACGACTTGCGCCCTGACCTGATGGAGCGCGCCAGAGCCATGACCACCAGCCGCACGGCCAACCATCCGTGGAAGTCCATGTCAGACGAAGAACTGCTGCGCAGCGCCGGTCTGATCTTAAAAGACCCCGAAAGGCAGCTCGAAGGCATTACCCTGGCGGCGATTCTTCTGTTCGGGAAGGACAGCACGATCCTAGCTGTATTGCCGCAGCACAAAACGGACGCCATTTTCCGGGTGGAAAATCTGGATCGCTATGACGACCGGGATGTCATCATCACGAATCTGCTGGAAACCTATGACCGGCTGATCGCTTTCGGTCAAAAGCACCTCAGTGACCCCTTTGTGCAGGAGGGCCTCCAGAGCGTCAGCGCCAGAGACCGCATCCTGCGCGAAATTTTCTCCAACAGCCTGGCGCACCGGGATTACTCCAGCGGCTATGTGGCAAAATTCGTAATTGAGCGTAACCGGCTCTACACCGAAAATGCCAACCGTTCCCACGGGCACGGCGCTCTGCACCTTTCCTCCTTTGAGCCGTATGCCAAGAACCCGCCCATTTCCAAAGTGTTCCGTGAGATTGGACTGGCGGACGAGCTGGGGTCCGGGATGCGGAATACTTACAAATACACGAAGCTCTATTCCGGTGGAACCCCGGAATTTATCGAGGGCGATGTGTTCCGCACCGTGGTTCCGCTGGCCCCGATTGCGGTGGAAAAGGTTGGGCCGCAGGACGAGACCCAAGTGAGGACCCAAGTGAGGACCCAAGTGGGAACCCAAGTGACACTTACAGACCAGATTTTAGCCTTTTGTGCAGAACCGCGCTCGAAAGCTGAAATTGCGGAACATTGTGGGTATAAAAACACAAAGGGATTTACAAAGAGGTACTTGCGTCCACTGCTGGACAATGGACAGCTGCAAATGACCATCCCAGATAAGCCCAGAAGCCAACATCAAAAATATGTAACGGTGCAAAAGCCTGCACCAGAAAATTGAACCAAATCAGGGTGTCGGAGGAAGTTGTATGCTCCGACACCCTGATTTTTTATATGCCTTTGATGTGCGTGGACTTTACTTTCATGCTAATCTCATCACTGAAATTAGCACGAAAGTAAAGTCAAAAAAATTGCCGGGATGTATCTCCCGGCAATTCTGCATTTTCGATTCAGCCATACACCGCGTCCTGGATCACATACCGCAGGTCCTGCACCTTGCCCACCAGCCAGGCAGCGGCCATTGGCAGGCCCACCGGGCTGACCAGGAAGGCGATCACCAGCAGGATGACGCCGTTTTGCGGTGAGTAGGTCACAAGCACTGCGATCCCCAGTAGCGCCACCAGGGTGGAGGCCAGACCGAAGATAAAGCTGGACACATACAGCAGCCCGAAGCACACCCAGGTGAACAGCATCAGCGCCAGCACCACCGGCGCGGCGAGGATTTTCAGCCCCAGTTTCAAAATAAACAATATCACTCTCATTTCAGCGCCTCCTTTCGCCAGTCCAGGTATGGCTGGCACAGTTCGTCTACGGCTTTCTCATCCATTTCGGTGGCCTCTCTGCGGCCTTGCGTCCGGCGGATCAGCTCGAAATCCCAGTAATCTTGTAGCAGCAGATCAAAAAGTTCCTCTGGAGTCCGGCAAAGAACGCCATCCACGCAGTATCGTGAATCGCTGTTCCAGCTTATCCGAACGTAACCGCGCCTGCATGGAAGGACTTCTTCCTCCGAGTCTTGCCCCAGATAATCATGGAACACAGTCAAGACATTTTCAAACGTCAACATCAGCCATCACCTCGTTTCTGACTCCATTATCAATCACACCCCGCCAAAACGCAACGATACGGGCAAAGAAAAAGGAGGGAGGCCCGGCGCAGCAGCCCGCATACGCCAGACCTCCCTCCGCAGCCAGGGCGTATGCCCCTGTCACGACAGCTTTGCCAGCTGGGTCAATATCTTATGCACCCCATCCCACAAAGCCTCCTGCCGCTGGGATATATCTTCCAGGTCGGCGTCATAAATGCGCCCGGCCTCATGCACGCGGCGGGTCAGCTGGTTGAGGTTGTTGCTGCTCCGGCGCATCAGGGAGACCAGCTCCTTCAGCTCCGGCAGTTCCAGGCGCACCACATAACCGTCCAAAGCCATTTTTCGCAGATATGCTTCCCGGTTGGAGGTGCCCAGCTGGGCCATCTTTTGCTCGATCATCGCCAGTTCCTCCGGCGAGACCCGGAAGTTCAGCTGCACCTCCCGCTTGCGCTTGGGGGCGGTCATCGCACCGGCTCCTGCTTTTTGCGGGCCGGTGCTTTCTTCTCAGGTTTTTCAGCGGGGTGCGGTTCCTGCTTCAGCTGGCGGCGGACCGAGGGGCGGCGCTGGCGCAACTCCTTACTGCGGTCCTCGCTGGCAAGGATGGTGACATAGGTGCCGGGACGGTCCACCAACCCGGTGATCGTCAGGCTGCGGAACGGCAGCAGTGCCATCAGCTGGTCATGGGCCTGGGTGCCTGCACGGGCCAGAAAGTCCGGCGACACGCGGGCCATGTAATGGGTGCCGTGGGGGCTGTTTGGGGTATCCGGGGCGCGCAGCTCCTGCAACAGCCGGGCGGCCTCGGCCTGGATTTCCTCCGGCGTCAGCGGCTGAAGCCGCAGATAGTCCTGCCGCGCCTGGCTCAGAAACGCGTCTTTGCCCAGCCGATTGTCCCGATAATGTTCCGAAATGGATGCCTCGATGGCCTCCTTGCAAGCGATGTTGGCGCGGCGGGACGAACGATAGAGGTCCAGTTCGCCCTGTTCGCGGGCATAGGCGGCGTCATGCCGGTAGAGCGGCAGTTCCCGCTGGGTGTCCAGTGCTGCCTCAGCCCGCTGCTCGATACTGTCCCGCACCACATCCATGTAGGAAGTCTCCCGGTCGGCAAACTCCTTGTACACATCGGCCAGCGGGGACGGCGACGCCAACAGCGCGGCAGCCCGGCTTTGGGGTAGATCCAGTTCCTCCATTGCCATCAAAATGTCCTCCCGGACAGCGTACTCATAGGCATGGTTCAGAATTTCTTCCGGCGGCTGGCCTTTCAGCCAGTCCCGGAACTTGTCCTGCTCGGCGGCCATCTTTTCATAGAGGGCCGTATTTTTGTCTGCGTTCATGTTATCGCACCTCCTGTTCATGGTGTTTGGGTTTCTTTTCGGGGCTGCGCAGCGGCACCGGGCGTTTCAGCCCTTCCAGCACCGAGGGACGGCTGCTCTTAGCCACCACCGCCTCCGGTGCGGGGTGCTTATGGCCGTCAATATTCAGCAGCACATCCAGCTCTGCCAGCCGGGCGGATTTATCCCGCAGCTCCTGCTCCTGGGGAAAGGGCTTCCCCACCTCGGCCTTGGCGGCGGCCTGCTGCTGATAGAGGTTATCCAGCTGATTTTTCACCGCCTCCAGCCGCTGGGGCATCTGGGCAAGGGCGTTGTCAATACGGGTGAGGTTGCCGCGCGGGTCGGTGCCCAAGGCCGTCCGGTGGGTCATCTCGCCTTTCAGCAGGAGCATATATTCCTGCCGGAAAGCGTCAAACGACACCGACATAGCAAAGCCCCGGTAGCTGCCCACCGATACCGGATCAGAGCCTTTGACCTCCTTGCAGGCATCCAAAAGCGCCGCACCGGCGTTCTCCTTGTCGGTCAGGGTGTCGCCCCGGACTTCCATGCCCGCAAAGCCGTCCTCCGGGTGCGGGTGTTCCGCCAGCGTTTTCATATCCGCTTCCAGCCCGGTGATAAAACCTTTGTTTTTCTCGATTTCCTCCGGAAAGGTTTTGAGCAGCTGGTCCTCCAAGTGGTATTGCTTGCTTTGGTGGTCGGCCTTCATCAATTTCAACCGAGCCACGTCCACATCCAGGTCCATGCGTTCCTTGATGCGCGGGTCTCCTGCACACAAAGCCTTGATCTCGGCAAATGACAACGCCGTTTCGTCCACATCGTCGCAGCTCCGCACCGGAGATTTGGAGGTCATAATTTGGCTGATAAACCGTTGTTTATTCTCAACGGTCTGCCAGAGGTAAGCGTCAAACGTCCCCTCGGTGACGTAACGGAACACATGGACAGTCTCGTTCTGGTTGCCCTGACGCTCAATGCGGCCCTTTCTCTGGGCCAGATCGCCAGGCCGCCACGGGCAGTCCAGGTCATGCAGTGCCACCAGGCGATCCTGGACGTTGGTACCCGCGCCCATTGTCTGTGTACTGCCCAGCAGCACCCGCACCTGGCCGGTGCGCACCTTGGAGAACAACTCTTTTTTTCGAACCTCGGTGTTGGCCTCATGGATAAAGGCGATCTGTTCGGCAGGCACTCCCTTGGCAATGAGCTTTTGTCGAATGTCCTCATACACCGTAAAGGCCGGTTCCGGCTCTGGCAGCGGCACCGCGTCCTCCAATGCGTGCAGCGATGGGTTGTCCAGCGCCTTCGCTGCCTTTTTGGCAGGCCGGGCCTGGGGCGTAGAGATGTCGCAAAAGACCAGCTGTGTCAGCTTGTCGGCCTCGCCGTCCCGCCAGATTTGCATGATATTGTCCACACACTGGTTGACTTTGGTGCCGGGTTCGTCTGGGAGCAGCTGGTTGATGATCCTCTGGTCCAGGCCCAGCTTGCGTCCGTCGCTGGTGATCTTGAGCATATTGTCCTGGGACGGGTCCACCGTACCGCTGTGTACCTGAGACGCCCGCTCGGAGAGTGCCTGTACCATCTCTTTCTGGATTTCGGTGGGCTGGGCCACGACGTTGTGGTACTCCACCTGCGGCGTGGACAGATGCAGCTGGTCGGCGGTCTTGATGTCCGCGACCTCTTTGAACAGGTTCATCAGCTCCGGCAGGTTGAAGAACTTGGAGAAACGGGTCCTGGCCCGGTAGCCGGTTCCCTCCGGGGCAAGCTCCAGCGAGGTGCAGGTCTCCCCGAAGCGGCTGGCCCAGCAGTCAAAGTGGGTCATGCCCAGCTCTTGCAGGCGGTCATATTGGAGATACCGCTGCATGGTATAAAGTTCGGTCATACTGTTCGACACAGGTGTGCCGGTCGCAAAGACAACGCCCCGGCCACCCGTCAGCTCATCCATATAGCGGCACTTGGCGAACATATCGCTGGATTTCTGCGCGTCCGTAGTGGAGAGGCCCGCCACATTGCGCATTTTGGTGTAAAGAAACAATGTGCAGCACCCCTGCGGCTGCGAAGCAGTCCGCAGAGTAGTCTGCTTTGTTGTGATAGGTAACTTTTTGAAGTAATCTCCAAGTTTT
>ERZ772855.1758-NODE-1758-length-20101-cov-9.555971_pt1 | contig 20101 bp, 15 predicted proteins | sample MGYA00511900_ERZ772855 | MGnify/ENA primary metagenome ERZ772855 (study PRJEB29015, sample SAMEA2737701) | human gut metagenome | biome: human gut; feature: human-associated habitat; material: faeces | place: China | collected 2012 ...
CGCGCAGGGGAACATCTACGTCAAAGTAGGCAAGGCCGTTTTCATCGGTGGTGGCGGTACCCAGCAGCGTATCGGCGGCTGCCAGCAGCTTACCGGAAATACTGTAAATGTCGTCTGCGGTATACAGTTCATAGACTGCCCCTGCGACCATCTTGGCATCAGCCGGGATGTCGGCGCGGTTGCTGCCGCCATTCAAAAGGTTGGCACAAGTCTTACAGCCGTCTGCATAGGGCGCTTCATCGGTCAAATCGCAGGTGTCGCGGTCCAACTTGTACAGCCCAACGCCGACTTTGCCCTCCTCAACCACAGGTAGCACGCGGGCGTTCTCAAAGACAAGGACCTGCTTTTCAATCTGCTCGGCGCTGGCGTTACCTACATTTATAATAGAGTAGTCGTAGACAACATCGCCGTCCTGCGTGTGGTCGATGATAGTTTTTGCAAGGACCAGATTGTTGTACTGGTTATCCCAGTCCAGCACCACCGTGTAGGTGTGGTCGGTGTGTACAAAGCCGTAGGGAGCCTGCACCTCGGAGATCGTGTAAGTACCCAGCGGCAGCGTGATGGCAACTTCGCCCTTCGTGCCATCGTGGGTTACTTTCAAGAAATCATAGGTAGCAGTTGTTCGCGTGGGGCTGAACTGAACTTCGTCCACCTGTCCGTCTTCGGCAGTGGTAGCGGTGGCGACAAGGTCGCCGTCTGCGTACCAGAGGGTGCCTTGATTGTCCGGCGTGGGAATGTCGCCCTGCGCGTGAATCTCATAGGTGGCATTGGCAAGGTTATCCGTCTCGTACACGAACTGCCCGTTCTCATACCCGGTCAGCACGTTGCCGATTTTGCGGATCTTGATTTGCCCCAGTGTCTCGTGGTTATAGTAGTTTTCAGTGACAACATAGTCATCCATGCCATCAGCGCTGCCGCCGCTGACCTGATACACACGGTCCGAGGTCAGCTCAAACACGATATTGTACTGGCGGTCATTGAAATACCCGCGAGGGCCTTCGACCTCAACGATGCGGTACTTGCCCAGCGGCAATTTCTCCGGCGTCTTCATTTCGCCGTTGGAGTCGGTATAGAAAGTGCTGGTCTTTGCCCAAGCATTGCCGGATTTCGGGTCGTTCATCTCCACAAGGGTCTCACGGCCGCCCTCGGCAATGTAGTAAAGGTTGAACGCGGTGTCGGCAATTTTGACAGACTTGCCCGTCTCAATGTCGATTTTGACAAGCTGCAAGTAGCCCTCTAACTCTTCGTCCAGAATGTTGTAGGTCATGTAGTTGCCGCTGGGCGTTGTGATGCTGCCGGCGGGAACAGTAAAGCTGCTCTGAGGGCTGGACGCATTGACATTGACAAGGAACGGTTCGGCCTGAAAAACATCTTTTGGCACCGTCGTTTCCACGACGATGTACTGGCCGTAGGGAAGTCCCTGCACACGCAGAATGCCTTCCTCGTTCGTGAAGATTTCGGACAGTCGGTATTCCTGCGCATTGTTGGTCGGAACCCAGGCGAGGCCCTGCCCATTGGCAAAATCGCCGTCTGCGGTCAATGTGGCGTTATAGCGGGTGACAGCGGCGGTGTCGCTCTCGTACATCGTGGCGATGGCCTGTTCCTCGCTAGAAAAATCAAATTTCAGCGTGTCTTGATCGTAACTGGATTTACGGTAGGCATCCAGAATGCTGGCGGCATCGTAGCTGCCATCGGCATTTTTGGTGAACTGGTCTGCCTTGCTCAGCAGCGATATGCGATACACTTTGAACCCGGCACCGCCCAGCTTGATGGCAGGGGAGGGCTGTCCGGTGGTGGACACCAGCTTTTGCAGGCTGAACCCGGATTTCAGCACTTCATCCTGCGTCTGGTCTTCGGTGCGGACAACGTAAGTTGATTCATCTGCATAAGTAAGGGACTGATAGTGGTTGACTTCATCACAGAGATAGCCTTTTGCAAAAGACAGGTAGTAGCCGTCATAGGTCTTGCTGCCGTCCAAGGCGCGGCTCTCGGCAACAGCAGAATACTGGTTGCAGTAGACGTAGTCGGTGTACTCTGTGCCGTTGCTGGCAAGAGAAGCATAGCGGCCGGTAGGCTCTAACTTTTTGTTGAGCAGGGGGTACTGGCCGGAGAGGTAATACTGCCCGTTGGAATTCACCGGAATCACGATGCCTGTGGCGCGCTCTACAAGGTAATAACGTCCTAAGTAGAGATTAGAAAAAGCCAACTTTCCGTCCTTGATGGCGGCAGAAGCGACGAGATTGTCTTTTTTCAGCACCGGGAGATAATTGGACTTCCATGCGCCGTTGGTAAGTACGGTAGTATGCCAGATAGGGTTGCCGCTGACATCTGTGATTTTGGAGTAATCGATGATGCCGGAAATGCCGTCCGGATGATGAATGTCCTCGGCAGCGTACAGGTCGTACACGGCACCTTCAAGCGTTGAGTCGCCATTACTGCCTGCGGCCAGATACCGGGCGGCATCCAAGTCTGCTTTGGAGAGAGTGATGCTGCCGAGAGTGCGGTCATTCTGCATGGAGGCGGAATCAGCGCGCATGGTGTAGGACTTCTCATTGCTGGCGATGTCGGTAGGGTCAGTATTATAGGCTTTGTCGCCGTTGCGGTCACCGAACGTAATGCTAACAATGCCCTCGCCGGTGTCGATAAGGGTGCTGCCCCCATTGGCTGTACCAACGTCGGCGTTGTAATCGGCGTTGCCCAACTGGATGGTCTGACCGTCCAGTGCCTTGGTGATTTCAAAGGCGTAGGCGCGTTTGCCCAACACGGAACCAGCCGTACCGGGATTGGCTACGTCCGTCCAATCGCCGTAGTACCCGCTGGGAGCGCGGCGCTCGACAATGACAAAACGGCCCTCGTTGCGCTGGGTAAAGTAAACATTATCCGAGCCGTTTGCATAGCCGCTGTGGTTGATGACCTTATAGGTGCCATCCGACTGGCGCTCGACTTTGTACTGGTTATACCCGCCTGCCGGAATATAGCACTGCCGAACGGTGTCCCACTCAAAAATCTTAAACTCGGCATCGCCCTTGATGCGCTGCTTGGTTTCACTGTCGATTTTGTCGATGCTGACTTTTACCGACCATTCATCGTTCTGCATTTTATAGTCATTGGAACTATTAGCCGGAACAGTAATAGTCTGGTGGCTGCCCAACGCACCGGGCGTTGAATCAAAGCCATGCGGGATGGTGACCTCGTCATAGCTGAATTTCAGGCTATCGAAGTATCCGTGTACCGCCGACAGCGCTGCTTCGATTTCACCATTGACCTGACTTTCACAGGCGCTCTGCGCAGCAGATTGTGCCGCAGATGCCTGTGCGTCTGCATCCTGCTCACTGTTGGCGGTTACGCTGCCGCTTTGGGAGGCCGACTTGCTGACGCTGTAATGTACCGTCCATGTGGCGGAGGCATCGCCGCCATTGAGGTGGTAGCTATCGTCCTGCGTGTGACCGCCTGTGGTCACCGACTGATTGCCTGCCGGGGTAATCGTCCAGCTGCCACCGTTGATGTTGGCGGGGATGCCATCCAGAATCGGGGCAATGTCGATGCCTGCACCGTCCATCTTCTCCAGCGTTTCCAACTGGATTTTGTCCGTGTTGATGGTATACGAAAAATCCAGCGTTTCGGTGCGCTCATAGCTGGCACTCCACGGTTTGTCCACAGGCTGCCCCTCCGGGGTAAGTTCTGGAATCTCGTTATCTCCGCCCAGCGTGACCGGGGTATAATCCAGAATGACAAACCGCTGCCACGCAGCGTTGCTGGGAACGTACAGTGTTCCAATGTACACCATTTCGGCATCGTCGTCTGCATAGACTGCTGTGCCGTTCACAATCTCACCGGCAAGGCTGTCCGGGAACTGCTCTGCCTGCCATGCAAGGCGGTCAAGATAGGCGTTGTTGTCGGTGGCATCCTCGACCGCGCAAGCAGAAACCGCGGACGGTGCGCCGCTGTTGAAGCCCTGCGCCCACATGGTTGCCTGATCCGCTGTCCAGCCTTTTCCGAAGAACTCGGCCAATACCCAGACACTGCCTGCCGAGGAATAATTTGCTACCGGCGGATACTTGTTGGCGTAAGTCGCACCGGGACCCCATGCCCATTTGCCGCTATCGGCGCATAGGGCGGGCTGTCCGCCAAGGTAGTTCATCCAGCCGACACTGGTGTAGACACATTGCGTGACCTGCAAACCTGCGTAAGCTGCAACACCTGCGTCCGCCAAGCAGGTGGCAGGTTGTGCCTCTTGTGCAAAACGATCCTGGAGGATGCCAGGGAACGGCGCAGAATCGTCGAGCGTGACATGGAGCGCTTTTGTCAGGCTCTTTTCCGAGTCTGTATAGGTCAGTGTGACGCTGAAATCCTCGGTAGCTTTGACATAGATGCCCGCCACCGATGCCGTGCCTTCGGAAAAATCATAATGAAGCTGCCGCTGGCGTTCTTCTTCGGTGGCAGAGCACAAGTCATCGCTGGTAAAGTTGTATCCCAGCAGTTCTACATTGTCGGGCAGCGTAATGTCCGCGCTGCCGCCGTTGGCAGGGTACAGCACCTGCATACTGATGGGGACGATGGCATAGTCCTCGCCGTCCATGCGGGGAAAAGAGGCTGTGGCGCTGTCGGTATTGAGCAATGCCTCATCCAGTGCGACCTGAATCGTGCTGTCGGCATCGTAGGCGCTGTAATCCTCGTTGCCCCAGCCCTCGATACTGATTTTTGTTTCACCGGTCAGTACAGGCAGACCGGTGGAGTCGAGGTAGTACCCGGTGGCCGTCTGCGGCAAGCTGGGATACATCCGAGATTGGATTTCTTCCACGGACAGCCCGCCGCCCGATGCAACAGGCTGCTCTACTTGGTTGTTGGCTTCTGCGGCTGCGGCTTCTGCCGTTTCCGGCGTGGCAATCTCATCGGCCGAAGCGGCAGGAATCATCGTGCAGCACATAGCACCCGCCATGAGCGCCGCAGATAAGCGGTGTTTGAGTTTGTATTGCATTGCATATCTCCTTGTGTGGGTTTATACTTCAAAAGAGTGCGTGCGATTTACAATTTTACATCTGCACCACCTCCGTCAATCAGCTTAGCAACAACCAGCAGGCGGCTGTTGGGGTCCGCCGTGCAGGTGGAGAGTGTCAGAATATGGTCATCGGTCGTCACGTCCACACCGTAGTCGAATGCACAGCTGGCAACAGCCTTATCCAGAATCTGCTGGAATGCAGCATCGTCCGGGGTCGCCTGAATACAGTCGGTATCGGCGCTTGCATCGCAAACCCACACGCTGAAAATCTGGTAGGCCAGTTTTTCATCCGCCAGCGAAACATAAATGTACGGGTTTTCCTGCCCAAACTCGAACACGCGGTATTTGTGCAAATCCTCAAATCCGCCGACATAGTCCTCGTTGGTAAAGGTGTGACCGTAAAAAATAAGATTGCGAGATACTTTTATACCGCTGTCCATGCGGCAGGCATAGTCGGCATAGATGCAGCCGTGGTAATCCTTGACCCCCTTTTCATCACGGTGCAGATAATAGTCATTTTCGCCGTACTGCTGCACAGGCGAGTCAATGTTCGTGCCGGGAATCGTAATCCACGCCACTGTGTCCGGGTTTTCTTTCTGCGCGGCGGCAAGCCGTTCATCGGGCGGTTCCACGTGCTCGGCTTGTACCCACGCGGGCAGCACCGAACCACTGCTGCCGGAACGCCCGAAAAGCAGAAAACCGGCCAATAGCAGCCCAACCAAAACAAGAATAATGACAAGTCGCAGCAAATCAGGGTTGGCGGTATCCCAAAACCGTTTGAATTTTTCTCTCACTGCGGCACCTCCGCAACATCATCTTCCTGCCACGGCAGGCGGGGCAGGGGGGCATAGTGACGGCCGTTCGGCTCGACCCAACTGCCCTGGCCACCAGCAAAGATATGAATGTTGAACGAGTTCAGTACAGTCAAAAAGCTCTCCATGTCGGCGGCATCACAGCAAAGCGAATCCCGGTTGCCAATCAGCAGCACATCAAAACGATGCTGCTCGGCATCCTGCAAAATTTCCTTGACGGCGGGACGCATGAGCAGCGGCACGGGCTCGTTTGTTTCGGAAATGCGTTCTTTCTGCACGCCCCACTGCAATTTGCGGGCGGCGCGCTGGCAGGCAAGGCGCTGTCTGCCCATGCTGGCAAGATTCTTTGGGTCGGACTGGTAAAGGCATTGTGCAATCATAGTGTTTTCCTCCTTAATGGTGCGGTTTGTGATAGACTTCTTTATGCGGCGCCACCGCATGGCGGCGCTCATGCCATAGAAACAGGTAGCGCAGGATCATCCCGCTGCCAACCAGCGGCAGCAGAACTTTTGCCCAATCAGAGATTTTCTTCATCGTCATCCTCATTTCTGCCGCCGAGAACAATATCCCCAGACGGCACATAGACTTTCGGCACAGGGGCAGGCTTTGCGGGTTCAGCCGCATGGGCGGGTTCTTTATGCAACAGATGAATGATAATCAGCAGCACCGCGATAAAGAGCAGCGCGCAGGCAATACCCATAATCAACAGGGCGGGGGTAATTCTGCTTTCTACAGCAGCAACCACCACAGGTGCAGAAACCGGCGCGTACAGCAGCGTATAATGCACGGTTCCAGCCTCGGTGCGAGTGACAGTCCCGGCGTAGTGCGCTGTTGCCATGTAGGTGCTGTCGGCCTGCAATGTCTCGCCAATCGTAATGTCCTGCAAGGTCAGTGAGCCGGAAAAGCCGTACTCGTCATCGTAGGCGACGGACTCTTTCACGTCATTGCGGGCGGTTTCGGCATCGGCGCTGCGCACGGACAATTCAAAATCCTGCGTGACCTCTTTCTCCTCGGTCACACCGCCCTCTACCGACTGGGTGACACCCCATAAGGTGTAGTCAAAACCGCCCCACTGCATACCACTTTCGGTCAGGTCGGCAACGGCCGTGCCGTAAGGTACGCTGTACTGTTTGACGACCAGCAGCTGCCCGCCGTCCTCCTGCCATGAGATGCTGTCCGGGTAGAACGGCGGCGCGGTATCTTCGGGCGACAATTCCACCAGTTCCGGGGCAGGGGTGGGGGTGGGCTCCTCGGCAAAGGCAGCAGTGGCGGTGCCCAGCGCCAGCAGACAGCACAGGGCGACGATAACAGGTTTCTTCATTAGGATTCCTCCGTTTCGGTTTGATTTTGCATTTTGCGTTCTACAATACGGCGCAGCTCGTCCCGGTCAGTGGTGATCAGGTCTTTTTCTTCCTCGCTGCATCGCATATCGACGGTGACATTGTTGGAGTTTGTGACGATCAGCGCGCTGCCGCGCTCAAAGCGGATGATGTTGTCGATTTCGGCATCGGTCAGCTTCAAAACACTTTGCACGCGCTGCGCTTCCTCTTCCTCCAGATTCAGAATGATTTTGATTTTGCAGTTATTCAGGATGCCGCGACCGTATTTTCCATCTTCCAAGGAAAAGAAGTCGTTCAGATCCTGCGTGGCGACTAGTACACCGCCGCCGTAGCCGCGAATGGTTTTGACGGCCTCGAACACATAATTAGCGGCCAAGGCGTTAGATGATGCACCGATGATCTGCCAGACTTCGTCTATAAAAATCTGCTTGCGGCGGGTTAGGTCCTCTTTCGCCTTATCCCACATATAATCCAGCCCGATGTACATACCCACGGTCAGCAGATCGCCGGACAACTCACTGATGTCGATGACAACATAGCTGTTGTCAAGGTTCACGTTCGTCTGGCGGTTGAAGCTTGATGCTGAGCCGTGTACAAGACGGTTCAGAATATTGGCGATGCGCCGTGTTTCCGGGGTAGCAGACAAGACCGCGTGCAAATCGCCCAGTATTGGCATTTCACGGTACTGACCGGGGCGCGCCGGGTCGTCCAGACTGGCATTGTCGTAGGTGATGCCCTTATTGCGGTAGGTTGTGACGATGGCTTCATCCAATAGCTGGCGCTCCTCGTTGCTCAAATCGGGAATCAACAGCGAAAAGAAAATGTGCAACTTTTGGATTTTGGCGGCCAGTTCCGACTGCTCCGGCATGGGGCCATCCAGAAGTTCGCTGCTGGTGTGGTCGATTTTGCGAATCTCCATGACGTTGATGCAGTCCGGGCTGCCCGGCACGATGCGGATGATGGTACCGTTCAATGCCTTGGCCTGACGATAAAATTCATGCCCTTTCAGTGGTGCAATGATGTAGACAGGTGTTCCGGCCAGCCGCATACGGCGGGCAATAAGCTGCATGGTGAACGTCTTGCCTGCGCCAGAGGTACCGAGGATCGCCATGTTGGCATTTTTGTAGATGCGTGTATTGAAGTTGTCAAGGCTGACAAGGGAGTTGTTGTACTTGTTCACGCCCAGCAACACGCCGTTTGTATCGCATAGTTCAAAACTGACAAATGGATAAAAGCTGGCCGCGGTGGACGTGAGAATGTTGCGGCGGTACTTTTTGAACAGCGCCGCGTCCGGGGCGCACAGCGGTAGAGAAGAGAGGAAGGCCGCCTCCTGCCGGAAACTGCACAGCTGCAAATTCATATCCTGTGAGACCATGAGCTTGCGTATCTCCCCGATACGCCATTCCAAATCCTTGACGCTGGCCGCGGTGACGGTTACGAGGATGGCGGCGTAGTAGAAAACCTCGTTGTTGGCGAGGCCGTCTTTCAGGTAGTAGCCGGAACGGATGGCGTTGGAGAGATCATCAAAATCAGAGTTTGTGTCACTGGTGTCCTTGATTTTGCTGCGGTTGATGCGAATCTGCTGCCCGATTTTCTGCATCATGCGTTCTTTGGGCTGTCGTTCCAGAAACAAATCCACATCGATACCTTCGCCGGCGTTCACCAGCAAAGCCATCCATCCGGCTGTGACCTGCGCACGGTAGCCGTCTGCGGGAATCATCAAGTAGGCGTGGTATGTGCCGTCCATATAGAGATAACGCCCATGCTTCAAATCCAGCGAGGGCGGAATCATAAAGGCGGCAGGCGGTATTTTGTCCAGCGCGGTGGCATCGTTTTGGGCCAGATAGCTGGCAAGCACATCTTGGATGCGCTCCTGCAATGGCACCTGTACCGCCGTTCGCCTATTTAATAAGGTATAGAAAACGTCGGTGAGGAACTCGTCCTCATTTTCGTGTTCCACGATGGCATTGCCGCACTGCGCCAGGTAGGTGCGAAAATTGCGGGCGGTGGTTTCGAGCGTGGAGACGATTTCTGCGTAGGAGATATTCCGCTCGTTCGTGGGCGCTTCGTATTGGAAAATAACGAAGAAGCGGCGGCTGACGGCATCGCGGGAGCCGAGGCGCTTGACAAAACGGATATAGCTCATGTGGCGCTTGCGCACCGCTGCATCCGGCTCGTTGGCGGCATCCAGCCGCAGCTTGTCCAGATAAGCATTGACATCCGCTTTGCGGGAGAACGACTTGAATTGCAGCCGCACCGGGCTGACTTTCAAAAGGCTGGCAAACGAGTAGATGACACTACGCTGCTCGCGCGGGGAGCACAGTAGGAAGTTGATTGGCTCAATTTCCAGAATCTTGATGTAGCGGTCATCTGTGGTGTGCAGGATGCCGTTCTCGATTTTCTCGATGGGAAGCAGGTCGTAGAGCGTCTGCCGCTTTACCAGCTTTCCGTGGCGGTCTGCCTTGCGCTGCAAAACCTGTGCGTTGTGGGGTAGGGCATCGGCATCTTCGTAGTAGACAACATGGTATCGCTTGCTGATGAACCTCAGATGCCGGTGTCGGTTGGCTTCAAGGTTTCCCTGCGGTGTGGGTGTTATGATGCGGCGGCGCTTCATAAAGCGGAACCAATGCGCCGCAAACTGCGTCAGGCTGTCACCGCCGATACCTACCACGCCGAAAACGCCCAGCGGCACCGACACCGCAATGACGATCATCAGGCGGATGTTGAACGCCAGCGGCAGATAAAACAGCGGCACTGCGCTGCCCACGGCAAGCACAGCCGCCTCCATCGCATTGCGCAGCTTGACTGTACCGCCGAGAATCGTGCCGGTGTCCACAAAATTCTGCGGGATAAGGTAAACATCCCGCTCTTCGCGTGAAATTTCGACCACCTCCAAACAAAAAGAGCGCCCTCGAAAAAAGGCGCTCTTGCGTTTCTGTTCAATTTTGACGATACTATTATAGCAGAGTCATATTGCAGCAAAAAAGACTTTTGCTGTGCGGATGTTGTGCTGATTTACTGCATTTCGGCAGATAAATTTTCAAATGCATATTTGTGGCATCAATGTAGCTACATAGATTGACAACCCGACAAGATGAACGTATAATGGAGATAAGAAGAAAACCACGGCAGGAAGGGAGTTTGTTTTATGGAAAATATTGTTTCGGCGGCCAAAACGGATGTGTTCCGTGTTCGCATCAACCCGGAAATCAAGCAGGAACTGGAATCTGTGTATGCAAAGAACGGCCTTACCCTGACCGATGCCATCAACGTGTTTTTCCAGCAGTCGCTGAACGCTGGCGGTTTTCCCTTTGCTGTGACCGAGGACAACGCGGAGATCATCAAGGCAAAGGCGCTCTCCCGGCTGACAAGGCAGTTGCAGGAAGCGCAGGACGACCCGGTTTCTTACTCCGAGGATGAAGTGTATAAGATGTTCGGAGTTGAAAAATGAGGGTAAGCTATAAGAGAGCCGCCGTCAAGGACATGGAGGCGACCCGCGACTACATCGCCGGGCGGCTGAAGAATCCCAAAGCCGCCAAAAAGTTGATGACGACGCTGCTGAAAGCCATATCCTTGCTGGCGGATAACCCTTATATGGGCGCGGCACTGGCAGAAAAGTTTGAAATCGCCACAGATGTGCGCTATTTTGTGGTGTCAAAGCAGCTGATCTTCTACCGTGTGGACGAGGGAAACAGCGTGATAGAGATTCTTCGAGTATTGGACGGCAGGACGGATTATTTGTCTGTACTGTTCGGATAAATAAAAAATAGGAGGGCTGCTCCTGTGTATTGGCAGAAGCAGCCCTCTTTGTTTTAGTGCAGATACCCTTTGGGGTTGACGTAGACCCCGTCGACAATAACACAAATATGCAGATGATTCCCGGTCACATCGCCGGTAGCGCCGACCTTGGCAATGGTGTCGTACTTGTTTACCGTATCGCCAACCTGCGCCAAAAGCTGGCTGCAATGGGCATAAAGGGTACAGTACCCGCCGCCGTGGTTGATGACCAGATAATTGCCGTAACTAACGTGGTACCCCGCTTTAATGACTGTGCCGGCCTCCACTGTCAGAATCGGCGTGCCGTAGGGATAGGCAATGTCCAAACCGTTGTGGTTGGTGGTATCCTTGCCGGGAATGCCGACATCCTCGCGCTTGCCAAAGAAAGAAGTAATGTGCTGTTCCCAGTTTGGATCATTGAATGGATTGCCAAATCCGCCGCTGGGAGCAGGGGAGCTATCATCAATGAGCGAATCGTTGATCTGCCCCAGAATCGAGATGCCCTCACGTTCTTCGATTTCATGGAGATAGATGGTCAGGTTATGCGCATAGGAATCGGCATAGCTTTTCTGCTTGTCATCAAGCTGCCAGACCGTGTCAGCAAAGTAATCATCGCCCACATAGGAAAGCGTGAAAATGGTGTAGGTGTGATCTTCTTGTACGGTTATAGTCTGCCCGCGCACCTCTTTTTGTACCGGCTCTGTGCGGACTTCCTCGGAAGTGGTGTAGGTATAATATTCTGCCTGGTGCGCTTGTACCTGTGAGGAAAGATCCGCCAGGCCGATTTTGGTATAGTCATCCTCTCCTTGGTAGGTGCAGTACATAGAAATGAGTTGAAAGGCATTGTAGGAGACATGACCGCCCACGGAATCGACCACATCGCTGTAGGTGAGGTTTGCACGCTCGGATTCTATTTCGGCAAGGGTATCCTCGTAGTCTGCCTGCAAAATATCCGATACCGCATTGCGAAGCTGTATCACATTGGCAGCAAATTCTAAATCATCATTGACCGCAGTGCTGGGCTGTGTCAGCGTACCGAAAATTGCACCGGGCAGCATGATCAGAACCAGAACCGGCAGCAGCAAGAATGCAATGACAACGACCAGTACTTTCTTGCGATACTGCACCGCAGCTTCGGCAGCAGCCCCAGCGGGGCCGCCCTGCACTCCCGCTTGCGCGATTTTGGCAAGTTTGGGCGCATTGTAAATTGCCGTTGAGGCTGCCTGCTGGGAATTTTGAGTATCATTTTCAATCATTTAGTGTCTCCGTGCCGGAGCCTTTGGCATAGCGGCCACTTTACGCTCATCATACTGCATACGCCCGCGTTCGTCCTGAACGGTGGGCGTTTTTTCTACGCGGGTCGTGGCGTAGACCTTGTACCACTTTTCGCCGTCGCGGGATGTCTGTTCTGTGAAGTGGCCCTCCGGCTTCTCATACTGATGGGCGTTGTACATGGCAAACTGAATCTGACCGCGTCCGGGGATGATCTCGCGCCCTTGAATCTTTCCGCCGCCGATTTCCACATCGGTGACGCTGTTGCCCATCTGTCCCAGCAGCACACGGTTCATAGCTGCTTGTTGGATAGAGGACGAAGTGGGAATGGTGGTCTGTTCCACAATAGCGGAGCCGCCGGCACGCAGGGCAATTTCACTGTCTCTTGTCGGAGAAACATCAACCGTGCTATCGCCCTCCAGCGCCAGCGGTGTGGCAGGGATAGGAGAGTCAATCACGGCATCGTTTTCAGCGGTTGCCATTGCAGTGGGGATATTTTCGCCAGTGGCAGGAATAGGCATGGCATCCGCATCGCTGGTGCCTGAAAAATAACCATTGAGCGCTTCTACGGCGCTGTCGCCTGTAATACTGCCGCTGGTTTGTCCAGTGGCGATAGAGCCGATGACCTTGCTGGCGAAGCCGCCATCTTTGCCAAGGCTGTTGTGATACATGGCACAGCCCAAGGATGTACCGATGCCGCCGGATTGTCCACTGATGGAGCTTGCTGTACTTTGCTGCACATGACGGCTTACCATGCCGGAAAGCCCGCCTGCAAAGGTGTTGCCGGGTGTGGCTTTTGCGGTAGCAGTTGAAGCGGCGGCTTTTGCAGCGCCCAGCCCCATAAAGGCTTTGCCGATTTCAAAACCACGAAAGGCTAACAATGCCTCGGACAGCATCGAGCCGGGCGAGCGTGAAACGCCGATGCCCAATGAGTGCAGAATACCGTCCAGCTTGGTGCTGACTTTCAGAAAAGCGATAGCACACAGCAACCACAGGAACAGATTGCCGGAGACGGCATCCTTGCCATGCGCGTCTACGGCCGCAGCAGCTTCATCCTCGGTCAAAGCAAAAGCAGCCGGGCAGTACAGGAGAGCAAGGCTAACAGCGGTGAATAAAGAAAAAAGAGTTTTTTTCACGTAAAAAATTTCCTATAAGGACAGAGGATTAGCGAGAAATTCCCCGACCATATTGACGAACAGCTTCAAGCACCATGCGTTCATAATCAGCAGCAGAAGCTGCCCGCCGAACATCCGGCACCAGCTTTTGAAAATGTTGTTTGTGCCGCGCGCCGCACCCATGGCAAAGGCAAGCGGCGCAGTAAAGACCAGAATTCCCAGCACAACATATCGCTCGGCAGCTTCCAAAAGCAGCTTTAAGTAATTCCATGCAAGAATCACAACAAGGATCAGAGCAATCAGCGCTACTGAGCCGTTGGCAATCACGCCAATGATGACGAGCAGTACGGAATTGAAGTCTCCAAACTGCACGCCGGGCAGGCTGCTGTCCAGAATCCAGTTGTAGGGCGTGCCGCCGATTTGCAAGGCAAGGTTGACGATGTCGTCGCAGTACCAAATCAGCAGCAGAAAAATCACAGAACGCACCACCAGATTGATGGGATTCTCGGTATCGATGTCAAACCCGGCACCATAGCAGCGGTAAAGCTGCCACACAAGGTTCAGCAGTACCAGCCCGATGGCCGTCCAAATGAAGATTTCATACATAGCCGAAGCAGCAGGGAAGTACCGCTTGAACGTGTCCATATTGCAGCCCAACGCGCCGAGTACCGAGGTAGATGCCAAATCCAGCAGGTTCATCACCTGCGTTGCCAGCCAATCGACAATACCGTCTAAAATGCCCAAAGGCGTTCACCTCCTCGTTGCAATTACGCGTAGTTACGGATTCCAAGTGCCGCCCTGAAAGAACGGCGTGACATAAGCCATGATGAAGCCGAGACCGTTCAGAATCGCCCAGGTGATGGCAATGCGCTTAAGCCATGCGCGGGAATCATCCACGGTCTTGCCGTTCTTGGAAAAGTTCATCAGCAGCAGGGCAACGGCGGCGCAGACCACGGCAGTGACGGTGGAGATAGAAATGATTTGCGAGTAGACATCCTGCATGATCTCGCTGGCCTTTGTCCAGACGGTTGTGCTGGCTGCGGCGGTGGGAGAATTATCCTCGCCGGTTGCAAAAGCGGGCATTGCGGTCAGTACACTGCATAGGACAGCGCAAAGGGCTGTCCTTATGCGCTTGTGGTAAAAAGAATACGTGTTTTTCTTGATCATTGAAACCTCCTGTGTGTAAAAATGCTTTATGAGTTGCCAAAAGTAGACCATTACCATAATAACAAATTGGCTGTGCAGGAAAAAAGGCTTTCGCTCTGCGGATGTATTGCGGATGTTGTGCAGGTTCAATCAGGGGTAAGGAGATTGGTGATTTTCTCGCAATTTTGTAGCATAGGACAGTGATGCCAGCAACAAAAGATATTCAAACGTAGAAATGAAAATAGAGCTGTCATGAGACGGCAGCCCTATTTTTATCACAAAACCAGTTCCTGTACAAAATTCCTTGTGCGGTTGATACTTGGAGAGGCAAGACAGTAATATAGATATTCCCATATAACGCAAAGCGCCGTTACCGCAGGTGAAGCGGTAACGGCGGGGAAGTGATTGACTATATTGGCAGCGCAGATAACATTGGGCACCATCATTTCCGGTTTCAACTGATACAAAATGGTATTGGCGCAGACCCGATGGCAGTCTTTTGTGAAATTTCGGCCATAAAGGGAAAACCTATTAAACGAAAACAAATGTTAAAATTTCACCTGGTTTGCTTTCCGGTACTCTGTTGGCGAGGTTCCTTCTGCATTGCGGAAAGTTTGGGAGAAGTAGCTGGAAGAAGAAAAGCCCAGAATAGCTGCGATCTGAGAGAGAGAAAGGTCCGTCTCGGCCAGGAGACGCTTTCCTTCTTTTATGCGGCAGTTGATGATATAATTGATGGGCGAAACACCGTATTCGCGCTTAAAGGCGTGTACCATATAATATTTGGTGATGCTGACCTTTTCTGCCAGCTGGTCCAGCGTGATATTTTCCTTATAATGGTGGTCAATGTAGCGCTTTACCGTTGCACACTGGTGGTTGGCAGGCAGGCGGGAGTGGATCGGCACAGCCGAAACACTGGCGTTGCGCATCAGCTGTACAACGATAATATCCATGTAGGCCTGGCAAAGTATCTGGAAACTCGACTCTCGGTTCTGCATTTCCCGCAGGATCTTGCGCATACAGACCAGCACATCGTTATCCTCTTTAAAGGTATAAATGCAAAAGCTGCCCTCGGCGGCATCGGAAATCGTAAATTCCAGCCCTTCGATGCCAAGCACAATATATTCCAACGGGTGTGATTCAAAGCTGACTTCGGTGTGGATGACGTTGGGATTGACCACGACCAGCTGGTGCGCCTGCACGGGGAACAGCTTGTCATTGATCTGAAACTGCCCCTCGCCATCGACAATATAAAATAGCTCTGCGTAGCTATGGGAATGTGGGATGGAGGGCCAATCGCCGCTGTATTTTGTAGAGGCTATATTGCGCAGCTTCATCTTGTCGCGGGGGAGTGCGTCATCCTCCGGGTTGAAAGCATAGTTGATGTGGCTCATGGCGAGGCCTCCGAACTTTTTGATATATTGTCATAATTCTATTATATGGCACACGTCCGAAAAATGCAACGAATTTTTTGGGCGATTTTATCAATATGTTGCTTTGTTTCGAAATACAAACGTGTAAAGTGCACAATTTTCAGACGCGAAAGTCGGACGTTGTGCCGAAAAAACGGTGAATAACAATATTGCTAAAATGATGAGCAATATAATAATTGATAAATGATGTGAAAAGCACTACACTTAAGTCACCGCGAAAGGGATGAAATCCCGACATAGAAATTACACTTAGGAGGAAAACACAAATGAAGAAGATCGTTGCACTTTTGATGGCTTCTGCTATGGCAGCTTCGCTGGCTGCTTGTGGCGGCAACGCCCAGAGTTCGGAAGCTGCTTCTACTGCTCCCGCAGAGTCTACGGCTGCCGAGTCTACGTCCACCAACGGTAAAAAGTACGAGGGCGTTGAGTTGACTATGTGGTCTATGTGGTCTGCCGGTGAGGTTCAGGCAAATGCAATTCAGGCCGCCGCTGACGCTTTCGAGGCTGAAACTGGCGCACACGTCAACATCGAGTGGAAAGGCCGCGATGTCAACACCCTGATTTCTGCCGCGCTGGAATCTGGCGAAAAACTGGACATCTTCGAGGATGATTACAACCGTATCGGCCACGCTTACGCTCCCTACACCTACGACCTGACCGAGATGGCAGACGCTGTCGGTTATGATGACTTCAGCTACGCTTGCTTTAACGATCAGTCCAAAGAATGGGCTGGCTACCTGAACTCCATCGTAGAGCAGCCCCAGATTGGCGGTATCTTCTACAACAAGGACGCTTTCGATGCCTGTGGCATTACCGACACCCCCAAGACTTGGGATGAGTTCCTGACTGTCTGCCAGACCCTGAAAGACAACGGCTATGAGCCGCTGGCGCTGGACGGTGCTTACGCAAACTTCAACTTCTACAACCATCTGGTTCGTCATCTGGGTGAGGACGCCATTGCTGAACTGGGCAAGAACGGCGGCTGGGCTGATAATGAAGCTGCTGTGGCGGCTGCGCAGGAAATCATTGATTTCGTGAACGCTGGTTATCTGGCCGAAGGCGCACCTGATGCCTACCCCGCCAGCCAGACCAAGGTTGGCCTTGGCACGGCTGCTATGGTTGTTTGCGCAAACTATGTCACTTCTGAGGTTGACGCTGCGGTTGGTGAGCCTGTAAACTGGGGCTTCTTCAACTATCCCGAAGTCGAGGGCAATGTTGATGCTTCTGCTTACGCCGGTGCAAACTCTCTGGCCATCTCCTCTAACTGCGAGAACCCGCAGGCTGCATTTGACTTCATTATGACCATCGTTACCGGCACTTGCGGTCAGGAACTGGTTGACAACGGCGGCCAGATTCCCGCTGACACCCGCCTGAAGGAGTCTGTTCTGGCTGGCTCTGTTGAGACCCTGAAGAACACCACCACTCCGATGAGCTGGTGCGGTGCGTTGAACACGCTGGACGGCTGGTCCTCCATCAAGAGTTCCATGATTGAGCTGTTCGAAGGCAAGTACGCAACCGGCGCTGACTACTGCGCTTACTTGGATACCCTGTGCGGCTAATCCTATAATAAATCACGGTACGCCGTCAAGCGGTGCGGCTGTAATGGATTTATTCAGGATTCCCTCAATCTGAACAGAGGCGGCACCTGAATGGGGGCCGCCTTTGCTTATGACATTTCATTTTTGAGGTATTACCAGTATGAAAAAGAACAAGACAATGATTTTCCTATTCATTCTGCCCACCGTTCTTTGCCTGTTGTTCATGTATGTCTATCCGGTCGTTCGGACAGTTATCATGAGTTTCTTTAAGGTAGAGAGCCTTACGGCATCTACAAGCACATGGAGCTTCTATGGGCTGCAAAACTATTTCAAAATCCTGCGCAATGCCGGTTTTATCAGTTCCATAAAAAACATGGTGATGATTTGGCTGGTAGGCGGCATCATTACCATGTGCCTGTCCATGTTGATGGCCGTGATTTTGACCAGTGGCATCCGCGGCGCAAAATTCTTCAAGGCCGCCATTTATATGCCCAATATCATCAGCGCCGTGGCACTGGCCACCATGTGGATTCAGTATGTGTTCAACTATGATTATGGTCTGCTGAACCAGATCGTCAAAGCATTCGGCGGCGAGAATGTCCGCTGGCTGGGTACGGACCTGATTTTCTGGGCTATGATGATTGCTTTCATTTTTGGCAGTGTTGGTTACTATATGCTGATTTTCATCAGCGGCATCGAAGGTATCCCGCAGGATTTGTACGAAGCTGCCACTATCGACGGCGCGAATATCTTTGACCGCTTCTTCCAGATTACGCTGCCCCTGCTGAAAGGCGTCATCCGTACCTGCGTTACTTTCTGGAGCATCAATGCTACCACATTCTTCCTGTGGACGAAGATGTTCTCCCCCATTAACACGGAAACGGCCACCATTGTGCCCGTTGTGTACCTGTACGATACGGTGTTTGGCGGCAAGGGCGTTGTCGAGCGCGATGCTGGTGCAGGCGCAGCGATTGGCGTTGTGCTGACTTTGATTATCATTGTTGTGTACGTTATCACCAACCTGATCTTGAAAGACTCGGATCTGGAGTATTAAGGTAGGAGAGCAGTTATGGGAAAATATCACGATAGAATCAACTGGAAGAAAGAGCTTCAGCTTCTGCCCGGTTATATCATTGTTTGCGCGTGGGTCGCGCTTACGGCTGCCATCCTGTTCTGGATTGTCTGCGCCAGCCTTTCCTCAACAAAGGAAATTCTGACGGGCCGTGTTATGGACTTTTCCAATGGCCTGAAGTGGGATAACTACGTCACAGCTTGGAACACCCAAAATGTATCGCTGTATTTCTTCAACAGCTTGGTTTATGCTATTGTTTCCTGTGTGGGCGTATTGCTTATTTCCGCGCCCGGTGCTTATGTGCTTTCTCGCTGGAAGTTTGTCGGCGGTAAGGCCATCCGTATCGGCTTGGTCATTGCCATGAGTGTTCCCACCATTATGATCATCATGCCTCTCTACTCTTTGGCTGTGCAGTGGGGCATCAAGGGGCGCGTGCTGTTGGTTGTGCTGTACATTATGCTGCGCGTACCGTATACCACGATTTACCTACTGGATTTCTTCTCCTCACTGTCCCGGTCTTATGAGGAGGCGGCCTACATTGACGGATGCAGCCATTCTCGGACGTTCTGGCAGATTATGCTGCCGCTGGTTCAGCCCGCCATTATTACGGTTACGATTTTCAACTTCATGTCTGTGTGGAACGAGTTCTTCATGGCGTTGATTTTCACTACCAGTGATTCTATGACCCCTGTTGGTGTCGGTTTGTTGCAGATTGTCAACGCAATGAAATATTCCGGCCAGTACGGTGCTATGTTTGCCGCAGTTATCATTGTGTTCATGCCTACTTTCCTGCTGTATCTTTTCCTGTCTGAAAAGATTATTGTCGGTGCTACCAGTGGCGGCGTTAAGGGCTGATTTGACTTTCCTCCATTCAAAATATTACGTTTCAAGGAGAATCCTTATATGAATGATGTAAGAAAAATGGGCCGCGTGACGATTCCCACTGATACGGACGCAGTGTCTGAAACCCTCGACCTGTTGAAGCGCTGGGGCGCGGATGCCATCCGCGACTGCGATGGCACTGAGTTCCCGCAGGAGCTAAAGGACACCGGCGCAAAGATTTACGCCACCTATTACACTACCCGTAAGGACAACGCATGGGCAAAGGCCAACCCCGACGAAACCCAGCAGTGCTACATTATGACGCCGTTCTACACCGCTGAAGGCGGTGCGCTGACCATCCCCCTGATGACGGGCATCAGCCGTGAACTGATGAAAGTCAACGACCATGACGATATTGCCCGCTGGTGGGAGGTCATGGACCGCACGACGGGCGAGCCTGTCCCCACCGCCGACTGGCACTATGATGCCGCCCGCGAAAGCGTTGTCATCGACCCCCCCGCCGCCTACCACGAGTACACGGTCAGCTTTTTGGCGTACCTGATCTGGGACCCCGTCCACATGTACAACTCGGTCATCAATGACTGGAAGGATGTCGAACACCAGATCCCGTTCGATGTGCGCCAGCCCAAGACCCACGCCTACACCCTGCGCCGTCTGCGCGAGTATCTGGAAAGCCACCCCTATGTCAACGTTGTGCGCTTTACGACCTTCTTCCACCTGTTTACGCTGGTCTTTGACGAGCTGCGCCGCGAGAAGT
>ERZ772855.1774-NODE-1774-length-19929-cov-3.652058_pt1 | contig 19929 bp, 19 predicted proteins | sample MGYA00511900_ERZ772855 | MGnify/ENA primary metagenome ERZ772855 (study PRJEB29015, sample SAMEA2737701) | human gut metagenome | biome: human gut; feature: human-associated habitat; material: faeces | place: China | collected 2012 ...
CTGCTGTATATTCTTCAGTGGTTATCTCGTATTTCTTCATTTTCATCACCACTTACAGTATAACACATTTATCGCGTTTTTAGAAGAAAAATAGTATTAGCGCTCAACGACGGCGGCCGGGGTGCTCAATTCCGCCGGAATGGATGATCAATCTGAGCGGTCGAGGTGCGCAATCTGGAGCGGAATACTCAATAAGCGAAAAGGAATTTCATAAATCAATTCGCAGGTGGTTCAAAGTAGAAGAAGCGTGCGGCTCGGAAACATTGAAGCAGAAGAACCAAAAACAAAGTATGGACAGCAGAAGAAAAATATGAGCTGGTTGTCAAGACGCTGGCAGGAGCCTCAATCGAAACCACAGCGATAAAAGAAGGAATCAACTCCGGCCTATTGCTGAATACATTGATTATTACAACAACAGGAGAATCCAAGCAAAAACGAAATGGATGACTCCCTCTACATTCAGAGAAGCATCCATGACGATGACCTAATTAATCAATTCTAAACCGGTGCCCAGAAAACCGGGTACATATCATATCAATAGCATCCTGACTGACTCTTTTTTTAAATTAGAGAGGATGAACGCCGAAGGAAGGGAGGAGCTGGCGTGTTATGGAAAGAAGAGCCTTGACTCGCGGCTGGATTGCTTCTTTGCCGCGGGAAGCAAAGCCGACGGTACGCGTTGGATGCCCGACAATTTCTTTAACAACGGCACCGTGCTTATAATGACTGAGAATAAGATTGGGCAAAATGGTGCAGCCCAAACCGTTTTCTGCCATAGCCAGCAGAGAAAAATCATCCGGCAGAGTGAAAGCAACGTGTGGGGTGAATTCAAACTGCTTGCATAAGTGCAGAATATCCGTATTGTTGCCATCAGGAGGCATGAGAAAAGGAATGTCTTCGATTTGAGCAAATGTAATAGGACCGGGACGCTGGGCATATGGGTGATTCGGCGGCAAAACAGCATGGAGAGGATCCTTGAATAAATCAATGTAATTCAGGCTGCCGGAAATCGGATTGCAGATAAAAATACAATCCACCAAGCCGATCAGCAGCGCGTGTTCGAGCGACTCATAACTGCCGTTGCCGGAAAAGATGTCAACCTTGATATTGGGATACTGTTCATGAAATTTATTAATGATTCGGGGAAGGCAAACTAGCGACACACTGGTAAACGCACCTATTTTTAAATCTCCAGCCTGCATACTGTTGATGGAGTTGACCAATGCGTGGACGCGGTCATCGCTTTCAACGACTTCACGGATACTGGGCAGCAGCATATTGCCGTCAGCAGTCAACTGTGTGCCGGAATGTGTACGCTGCAGCACTTTGAGCCCAAGTTCTTCCTCCAGGGAATTGATGGCATGGCTGGCGGCAGATTGGGTGTAATCCATAGCGCGGGCGGCACTGGTAATATTGTTGAATTCCGCAATTTTGAGAAGAAGCCGATATTTGTTGATTTCCATATCAATCACCTGTTCATGAGCGGTTATGAAAAAAATCGATGAGGTAAATGAAATAGTTCCGTTTTACAGATTGCTGTAATTCTGCTATATTATTTCGTAGAAAAAGACGATGTAGTGAACATGCGATGTATCACATTGCTAAAGATTATATTGAAAATATGCGCCAAGTTATTTTCGCGTCAATCTTGAGACAGTGATGAACATCATTATAGTCTTGCTCAAAAGCATTGTCAATAACAAACGGACGACACCATATTTATTTATGAAAGGACAGGAAAAAACATGGCAAAGAAACCGTTGCGGGAGTATATGGATGGCAGAGAATTCTATTACGTTCCGGAGATTTTCGACTGCATTTCGACCCGTGCTGCTGAGATGAACGGCTTTCAGATGGTAATGATTTCCTCGAGTGATTTCGCCTGTTCGCAGACGGGTATTCCCGATTTGAACCTGCTTTCCGTTGACGAATACTGTCATATGATTGAGCGAATTACGTATATGACAGATATGCCGCTGTTTATTGACGCGGATGAAGGCTTTGGACGCCCTCTGCAAACCTATCATGCGTGCAAGCGTATGGCACGAGCGGGAGCGGACTGCATTCTGATTACAGATGGAAAAGCCCTCAGTCAGCCGGGTCTGGCGTCAATCGAGGATGCTTGTTTCCGCTTTAAGGCGGCGAAGGATGGCATGGAAGGCACAAACTGCTTGCTGATGGCAAGCTGCAAGCAGGATATTGATGAGCATTTTGACGATTTTGTAGAACGCTGCAACCGCTACATTGAGGCTGGCGTCGATATGATTTGTCCGCTTGAAATCAACCGCTCCAAGAAATATGGCGGCAAGTTGGGCGGTGCGCGCAAAGTGGCAGAAGCGGTGCATATTCCGTTCTGGTATCCCGATCTGGATCCCGGCGACAAGGCAGAGGATGCGGCGGGGCTGTTGAGCATGGGCTACTACTTCACGGGCATTCATTATTCCTTCCGCGCAGCGATGTATGCGATGCTGGATACCGGCCGTCATGTATTTGAAACGCACACCAATGACTATGTGATGGAGCATTATGATTACACGGGCTATCATTTCTATTATTCTCCGATGACCTGTTTCCTGTCGGATGGAAAGTGGGCGAATCTGGAAAAGCGTTACGTGGAAAATCCGGATGATGCTTTTGCGGTGCGCAAGCAGAAGGGCTTCTGTGGTCCGACGGACAAACTGGTTCCGGATAACGAGTTGAGCGAGAAATAAAACCGTTTCCTATGGTGGATTCCACTGTAACCCAAGGCATTGGCTGAATGCCTTGACATAAAACTTGAAAGAAAGGATGAACCCCATGAAGAAACTGTTTGCTGCATTGGTTGCGCTGATGCTGGCTATGTGCCTGTGCGCAGGTGCTGTTGCGGAGGCAACGCCGAAGAAGGGCGGCACGCTCAACATCGGAATCAAGAGCGAGTGCGTGCATACGATGCTCTCCTTCACCCTGACGGGTGCCGGCGTGGATTATTACTATTCATGGCCGGTATATGAATCCCTGTTCAAGCCGAACGCCGAAGGCTCGGTGGATCCCTGGCTACTGGAGGATTATACCTATGATAAGGATGCCCTGACGTACACGTTCTACGTTCGCAAGGGTGTAACGTTCTCGGACGGTACGGTGCTTGACGCGAACGCCGTCAAATGGAATCTGGATCACTATCTCGAAGTCGGCGCGAAGGTGCAGGCCCTGCTCTCTTCCATCGAATCCGTTGAGGTCGTTGATGACTATACGGTGGTGCTTCACCTCAAGACATGGAGTTCCATCCTGCCGTATGCGTTCTCCCGCGAATGTGGCTACATGTTTAGCCCGACCTATTTCCAGGAACACGGAGAAGAATACTGCAAGAGCAATCCCTGCGGAACCGGTCCGTTTGTTATGACGGATTGGACCTATGATGTATCAAAGACTTTCAAGGCTCGCGATGATTACTGGGGCGGCGAGGTCATGCTCGATGAAGTGAAATACATCATCTATACGGATGCGCTGGTCGCTTCTGCGGCGTTGCAGAGCGGCGAAATTGATGCGTATCTCGCACCGGATGCCGAGACAGCCAGCACGCTCGAAATGATGGGCTATGACGTAAAGACCTGCTCTGTCAAATCCCATACATATCTGCTTTGCTTCAATTCCCTGAATCTCAAGGGAGATGACCCGACCGGCAACCTGCTGGTCCGTCAGGCCATCTGTCACGCGATTGACGCGGATGCGCTTGTAGAAGCCGTTTGGGGAAACTACGCGAATGTTCGTAATCAGTTTGGCGTCGGTCAGTACTTCTATAGCGATACCGTGAAGGGCTACGAATACAATCCGGAAAAAGCCAAGGAACTGCTTGCGCAGGCAGGTTATCCCAATGGCTTCAGCATCAGCCTGAAGACCGAGGATTCCTCTGCGCTCAAGAATGCGGTAACCATTATCCAGCAGTATTTGGCGCAGGTCGGCATCAATGCCGAAATCACGATTCTCTCCGGTGCGGATGCGAATGCGGCGGAAGCCGGTTGGGGAGATGGTCTGTGGCTGCATGGCTCCAGCGTGTACGTCAGCGCACCGATGCAGATGGCTTCCATGTTCCGTCAGAACCTGGATGGACATGTGCTTGGTTTGACGAACCTGCTTCGTCCGGACGATGTTGAGGCGGCACTGGCGATCTCTGTTGCAGCTGCTTCCGAAGAAGAAAGCGTTGCGGCTGTCGGTGAAGCGAACCGTTTGCTGACCGATGAATACTGCATCGTTTATAATCTGGCTGAAGTGGCGACGCTGTTTGTAGTGAATGACTATGTCAAGGATTCCGGAATCGGCGACGTATTCTATTCTGTTTCTGATTTGGGTCATGCCTGGCTGAATAAGTAAACACATCTTCGTAATATCCATCCATGATGGTATCCTTCGGCACAGCAAGAGCTGTGCCGAAGGTCTTATCGGGGATTTTCGCAGCAAAAAAGAACACTGAGGTATATATATGACGAAATACATTGCAAAGAAAATCGCCATATCCGTGTTCCTGATTTTTCTGGTCTCGCTGCTGACGTTTATGGTTATGCAGCTTTTGCCGGGCGATCCGGCGACCATTGCGCTGGGCGACTCTGCGACAGCGGAAGAAATTCAGGCATATCGCGACGAATATGGATTGAACGATCCGCTCCTTGTGCAGTATTGGAACTGGATCACAAATATTGTGCTTCATGGTAATTTCGGCAAATCCATTCTTAACGCTCGAGATGTGACTGCGTTTATAAACGAACGTCTGCCAAACTCGATTTCGATTGGCTTGCCGGGTTTGATTTTCGGCGTCATTTTCGGCCTGTTAATCGGCGTCCTTTCCGCAGTCAAGCGCGGAACATGGATTGATCAGGTGCTCACCTTTCTGGTGAATCTGTTTCTAGGCTCCCCACGCTTTTTGATTGCCATTTTTGGTGTGATTATTCTGGGTCTGGAGTTTAAACTCATACCGCTTCAGGGCTATGTTGCGCCCTGGGTAGACTTTGGCAGATATTGTTACCATGCGTTTTGGCCGGTTGTGGTCAACGCGATTTACACCGTGGCGATTTTGGCACGTCAAACCCGTTCCAACATGCTGGAAGTAATCAATCAGGATTATATCCGTACTGCGCGGGCGAATGGTCTGTCGGAGGGACGCGTTATCCTGCGGCATACGCTCAAAAATGCGCTTATTCCGGTCATTACGATTATCGGCTTGCAGATGCGCAACATCGTTGCCGGTGCGGTTGTTATCGAGAATATATTCAATATTCCGGGCGTTGGTCAGATGCTGCTCAACGGTATTATGCAGCGCGATTATTTTATGGCGATGGCATGTGTGTTGGTTATTTCAGCGATGACGATTTTCTGCAACCTCTTTGTGGATTTGGCCTATGGCTTCATTGATCCGCGTGTCAGAAAGTCGATGAGGTGATGCTATGACAGAAAATATGCAAGAAATTCAGGCGTTGACCCAAAAGCGCAATCGAAAGCAGATGCTGCGCATTTTCTTCGGTCGGGGTATTCTGGTCAAGGCCTGCACTGTCTTTCTCGTTCTGTTTGTAATCTTGTCGCTACTGGCTCCTGTGATTTCGCCGTATGATCCTAATCAGATGGATTTGCTCAGCAAACTCAAAGGCCCCAGCTCGGCACATTGGCTCGGCACGGATTATCTGGGACGAGATGTGATTAGCCGTCTGATTTACGGCGGGCGGGTTTCGCTGGCGGTCAGCCTGTTGGCGGGCGCGTTCGCGGCAGTGATTGGGATTGCGCTTGGTCTGGTTGCCGGTTATTTTGGCGGTGTAATCGGAAAGGTTATTATGGGTGCGACAGACGTAGTGCTGAGTATTCCGGGACTCGTCTTTACGATGGTAATCGCGGCGATTATGGGCAAGAGCGTCATGAGCATGACGATTGCCATTGGCATCGGCATGATTCCGACCTATATCCGCATGATGAACGGCTTGGTTCTCTCACTCAGGGAGAACGACTATATCGTTGCGGCGAAGCTCCAAGGCGAAAAAGAAAGAGCAATTTTGGTGCGTCACCTACTGCCCAACACGTTTCCATCGCTGATTGTTCTGTTTACCATCAATCTGGGTAACGCCATCATGACGGAATCCTCGCTGAGCTATCTGGGCATCGGTATCAGTCCGCCCACAGCGACATGGGGCAACATGGTCTATGACGCATATGCCTATCTGCTCAAAGCACCGCAGCTGGCTATTATCCCCGGCGTGTGCATCATTGTGCTGATTATTGCGTTCAATGTGGTTGGCGACGGTCTGCGTGATGCGCTTGATCCGAGACTGAGGGGGAAAATGTGATGGCGGAAAAATTGCTTGAAGTCAAGAGCCTGAGAACATCCTTTTTTACAGCCGAAGGCGAGGTAAAGGCTGTCGATAACGTTTCTTACCATGTTAACAAGGGAGAAGTCATTGCGATTGTCGGTGAATCTGGATGCGGAAAATCCATTACGCAGATGTCGGTTATGCAGCTCGTTCAGTCTCCGCCGGGTAAAATCATGGGCGGCGAGGTGCTGTTTGAAGGAAAAAATCTGCTGGATTATGATGCAAAGAGCAAGCAGATGCGCGCTATTCGCGGTGCGGAAATTGCCATGATTTTCCAAGAGCCGATGACGTCGCTCAACCCTGTGATTACGGTCGGAAGCCAGTTGACGGAGGTTATCCGCGTACACTCGCACTTGTCTAAAAAAGAAGCATGGGTGAAGGGCGTAGAAGCTCTGGAGGCTGTCGGCATTCCTGAGCCGGAAGTGCGCATGCGCAGTTATCCGTTTGAAATGAGCGGCGGAATGCGTCAGCGCGTGATGATTGCCATTGCTGTGGCGTGTGATGCCAAGCTGATTATTGCGGATGAACCGACGACGGCACTGGATGTAACGACGCAGGCACAGGTCATGGATCTGCTTCAGAACATGGTGGTTAAATACAATAAGTCGCTGATTATCATCACCCATAATCTCGGTCTGGTGACCCGATATGCTGAGCGTGTCTATGTCATGTATGCAGGAAAAATTGTTGAATATGGAACAACGGAACAACTGTTGACCCATCCAAAGCATCCGTACACGGTGGGACTGCTTAAATCGGTGCCGAAATTGGAATCTAACAAGGATGAAGAACTTGTTCCGATTGAGGGCGCACCGCCCGTACTCAGCCAGCTCAAGGGTAATTGTGCGTTTGCGCCGCGCTGTCCGCAATGCACGGAAAACTGCCGAACGGCGGAATATCCGGGCATGGTGGAGGTTGAACCGGGTCATTTCGTGGCTTGCCACAGAGTAAGGGAGGGCGGAGCATCGTGACAGAAGATAAGGAATTTCTGCGTGTTGAAAACCTGAAAATGTATTTTCCCGTCACCAAAGGCGTATTCAACAAGCCTGTCGGCACGGTGAAAGCCGTGGATGGCGCGTCTTTTAGCATTGAAAAGGGAAAGACGTTCGGTCTTGTAGGAGAATCCGGCTGCGGCAAGACAACTACGGGTAAGTGCATTTTGCGCATCAATAAACCGACGGATGGAAAAATTTACTATAAGGGAAAAGAAATTGCTGGAATGAGCGATAAGGAATTTGCGCCATATCGCCGAGAGATTCAATTGATTTTCCAGGATCCGTATAGCTCGCTGGATCCGCGCAATTCCGTGTTTACGATTCTCAAGGAAGCCATTTGCGCAGACGGAAGGCGTCATGGAGAAAAGGAAATCGTAAACAGGGTCAACGAATTGCTGTATACCGTCGATCTTGATCCAGCGATGAGCCATCGCTTCCCGCATGAGATGAGCGGCGGTCAACGTCAAAGGCTTGGCATTGCACGCGCGCTGGCGTGCAATCCGGAGCTTATCGTCTGCGACGAGCCGGTCTCTGCGCTGGATGTGTCTATTCAGGCACAAATTATTAACCTTTTTAAAAAGATTCAACGAGAAACAGGAATCACATACCTGTTTGTGGCGCATGACCTTGCAGTTGTCCGCCATATCAGCGATAATATCGGCGTGATGTATCTGGGCCATCTGGTTGAAGTCACTAAAGCCACTGAGTTGTATCTGGATCCCGAACACCCGTACACACAGGCGTTGCTTTCTGCTATTCCGATTACGGATTACTACGAAGAAAAAAAGCGTTCGCGTATTGCGCTTTCTGGCGAAGTGCCTAGTCCGCTGAATATGCCCACGGGTTGCCCGTTTCATCCGCGCTGTCCATACGCCAAAGAGATCTGTAAGACACAGATTCCGGAGCTGCTGGAAACGAAGCCGGGGCATTTTGTAGCTTGCCATAAGGTCAACCATGCGGATTACTGACGACAGCAGAAAATGAGGATAAACAGAGATGATTGATCTGATTCTGGCTGTTGTCAGCAGTATGTTGGTTTCCGTTATCATGCGTGTGAGTGAAAAACACATTCACAATAACATCAGCATGTTGGCTTCCAATTATCTGATGTGCACAGTGATGGCGGTGGTTTGTGTCGGCACGTGGAATCTTTTTCCAGTGTCTGCGGACGGCTTTTCGTTCAGCGTGGGGCTGGGACTCATTAGCGGCGTGTTCTACATGAGCAGTTTTATGCTTCTGCAATGGAATACGAAGAAGAACGGCATTGTGCTTTCATCCATGTTCATGAAGCTGGGCGTGATGGTTCCGACCTTGATGGCTATCGTGTTTTTTCATGAGAAGCCGAAGATGGTGCAAGTGCTGGGCATGATGTTTGCGGTGGCTGCTATTCTGCTTATCAACATGGAAAAAGGCAGCGCGAGAGCTGCCAGCAGCGCCGGTCTTGTTTTTCTTCTGATTGCAGGAGGAATGACGGACGGCATGGCGAAGATATATGAGGAATTGGGTGTTGGCGCACTGAAAAATCATTTCCTGCTTTATACATTCATTGTGGCATTTGTAATGTGTGTGGCGGTATGTCTGCTGAAAAAGCAGGGATTGACCAAGGCGGATTTGGGTTTTGGGCTTCTAATCGGCATTCCCAATTACGGTTCGGCGTTGTTCTTATTGCGTTCGCTGTCCTCGATTCCGGCGATGATCGCCTATCCGACGTATAGCGTTGCCTCTATTGTTTTAGTGACGTTGACGGGGGTAATGGTGTTCAAGGAAAAACTCAGCCATAGGCAGGGCGTTTCCATGATGATTATCTTTGCGGCTCTCGTGTTACTGAATATCTGAATAGTTGAGAGGGAAATACGATGATTTTTTCAAGCATTCATGCTAACGATGATTTGAAGCGCTATCCAATTGCGATTCAAAAGGCGATTGAATATGCGAAAACTACGGATTTTGCGGGGTTTGAGGATGGAAAACATGAAATTGACGGCGATCAGATGTTTGTTAATCTGTTTCACCTGACCAGCAAGCCGAAGGAAGAAACGCACCCTGAGTTGCACAAGAGGTATGTAGACGTGCAGTTCTGGATTTGCGGTGAGGAGCTTTGCGGCGTTGCGCCGTTCATTGGCAAGGGCGAGTGTATCGACGCGCGTGAGGATGACGACTTGTATTTCTACGATGGTATTGAGAACGAGTTCTTCATCCATGCGACGGAAGGATGCTATGCGGTGTTTTTCCCGAATGACGCACACCGTCCCGGCGTGTGCGTGGATAGTCAGCCGCTTGATTATCGCAAGGCAGTCGTCAAGGTGAGCGTTGACCTGTTGTAAGCTGGAGGAAAACCTATGAGAATTGCGGTATTGGGCGGCGGCGCGATGGGCGCGCTCTACGGCGGATATCTGAGCCGGAAGAACGACGTGCTTATTGTCGATGTGAATACGGCGCTGATTGAAAAAATCGAGGCAGAGGGCTTGACAATCGCTGAACCGGACGGAAGCAGCGCGGTCTATCATCCTGCCATCACGGATGATACAAAGGGCATGCAGCCCGTTGATTTGGCAATCGTGTTCGTCAAGGCGATGTTCAGTCAAAGCGCGCTGGAGAAAAACCGCGCGCTGATTGGTTTGGACACCTATCTGATGACCCTGCAAAACGGAAGCGGTCATGAGGAGGTGCTCAGGCAGTTTGTGGATGACGCGCATGTCATTATCGGCACGACACAGCACAACAGCGCGGTTGCAGGGCTGGGTGAAATTCGCCACGGCGGAAGCGGTCTGACGCATATGGGCGTGCTGACCGGCGACGCGGCGCGCCTTCAGCCGATTGCGGATGCGTTCACGGCTTGCGGTCTGGAAGCGGACTGCGTGCAGAATGTGCAGAAGCTGATTTGGCAGAAGATGTTTACCAACGTATCTGCCAGCGTGCTGACCGGCATCTTGCAGGTGCCGCTGGGGTATATTGCGCAGAACGCGAATGCGTGGGCAGTCTGCGAAACGCTGATTCGTGAAGCTGTGGCGGTTGCGGCAGGCGATGGGCTGGACTTTGACGCGGAACAGAAAATTGCGGAGGTTCGCGCGGTCTGCGAGAAAAGCCCGAATGGTCTAACCAGCATCTATGCGGATTTGCGCGATGGGCGGCGCAGCGAGGTCGATACCATCAGCGGAAGCGTTGTGCGCGCCAGCGACCGAAACGGCGTTCCGGCACCGACGCACCGCGCGATGATGAATCTTGTGCATGCCCTGGAGAATAAACCGAAAAACTAAAATAACCATTACAGGAGGAATCGACTCATGGAACCCGTATATGAACTGAATGGTCTGCGCATCGTCGATTTGACGAAGGTGCTTGACCCGAAAACCGAAAGCCGCCGCTGCCATCTGATTCGTTATAACACCGGCGGACCGATTCCGGATTTCCATACTGCGCTGGATTTGACCAGCCACCTCGGCACGCACTGCGAGTGTCCGTATCATCACTTTGAGAATGGCAAGTCCGTCGGTGAGCTGCCGCTGACCACGTTTATGGGACGCGCGATTTACGTCAATATCGACTTCCTGGAGCCGAACAGCCACATCAGCGGCGCGGATCTCGACCGTGCCTGCGGCAATCGCATTCACGAGGGCGACATTGTCATTCTGGACAGCAACTGGAAGTTCCCGCCGTTTACGCCGGAGACCAACAGTCCGGCGGATAAGCGTCTGTTCATCAACGCGGAAACCGCCATCTGGATGCGCGACCACAAGGTCAAGTGCGTCGGCTTCGGCGATGGCGTGTCTATCGAAAACTGCGAAGAAGATGTCAAGCCCTTCCATGATATCATCATGGCGTATGACGGTGTGTTCCTTGAAGTGCTTAAAAATCTTGAATATTTGAAGAAGGATACGTTCTTCATGAGCTATTCGCCGCTGCCGATTGTCGGCGCAGATTCCTGCCCTGTTCGCGCGTATGCGATTGAAGGACTGCCGGGATTCAGCGAGTAATACAAAGGAAATCCGGTTCTGCCGATAAGCACGGGGAAAAAACTATATGTTCATGTCGCTTATCGGCTGGCGTCTGAGGAAACGGTCAGCCGTGAGTTTGGCGCGTATCCTCTTGACAGAGGAATGGAACTGAACGCGAAGTCTGGCGTCATGTTCCAATCAGGTGTCCATCGAAAATCGTATAGAAAAAACCGAAAGGGCAGTCAAGCTGAGCATGAGCCGCCCTGCGAAAAAAGAATAGAAAAAGATGCAAGAAGGTCTTTACCAACTCGCATCTTTTGTTGTAGTTTGAGACTACACATGAACCAAACACAACGAAGAAATGATATCGCAAAAGAGCGGAGATTACGAGTAGTTTTACCGTTGGATTTGGAGTCTGATGCTATTTCTCGTCTAAAATATAGATAGAATCCATTTTCTGCCCGTGATGCTTTTAATGACAGCCGCGGGCAGATTTTTGATTGTAAAACATAATCTGTCGATAACAGCTTCAAGGGAGTCAAACACTTCGTTCTGGAAGCCACGCTTTCGAATTTCTTTCCAGATTTGTTCTATTGGATTCATTTCAGGTGTGTAAGGTGGAATGAAGAACAGTTCGATGTTTTCTGGAATAATAAGCTCCGTTGATTTATGCCATGCTGCTCCATCACAGATGAGCAGAATATAGTCATCCGTATATTGCTCTGAGAGCTTTTCCAGAAAGAAATTCATGCTTTCAGTATCGCATCTCGTCATCACCCAGAAGCAGCCGTCTCCAGTTTCCGGTTCTACTGCTCCATAGACATATCTGTATTCTCGAATATGGTGGCATGGAACAGTTGGCCGCACTCCCTTTCTGCACCAGCACGCTTTAGGTTTGCTGATCCGGCCAAACCCCGCTTCGTCCTGAAACAGAATTCTTACTCGTTTTGGCGAAGCCTTTTCTACAAGTTTATCGTATCGAGACTTAATTTTTTTGAGTCAGCCTGCTCTTTTTCATCGGCTGACTTTGGATGCTTCGGCCGCGGCATTTTCTTCACCCAGCCATGTCGCTTCAAAACACGATAAACATAGCTTACTGCGGTAGTTCCCCCGATTTCTGCATTCAGTGCCTTGCGGACTTCTTCAACTGTTGTGATATGGCCTTCTCCTGCTTTCCTCTCGCATTCTTGAAGAATATCTTCTTCCTGCTGGTAGCTGAGCTTTCTGTTATGGCTAGTGTATTTATTCCTTGCAAACTCTTCGAGACCTTGTCTCTTAAAGCGCTTGACTATTTCTGAAATATACATCCAGTTCATATCAAGTTTCTCTGCTATTTCTTTAGATGTTTTTCCTTCGTATCGCAGTTCGATTACTCGAAGCCGACGTGCTATTCCCTTGTTTTGCGCGGCTTTCCTTGCCTTTACGACTGCTTCATATTCTTCAGTGGTTATCTCGTATTTCTTCATTTTCATCACCACTTACAGTATAACACATTTGTCGCGTTTTTAGAAGAAAAATAGTATAATTGGTAAGATTTAAGCGTTTAGCACAAAAATAAGCGAGTCGCCCGACAAACGTCAGACGACCCGCCCTTTGGAAGACTCCCTTACATGTTCTCTCTGACCACGCGCTCGATGTACGCTTTCTGCGCCTCGGTGAGCGTCGGGAACGGCTTTCGGCAGCCGCCGCAATCCACGCCCTGCGTCTTGAGGATGTGCTTGATGGACGGGAACAGCGAGCAGGAGACGAGCGCCTGCATGATGTTGTTCGCGCGCTTCTGAAGCGCCTGCGCCTTCGGGATATTCAGCGCGCTGTACGCCGCCTCGATCTGGTTGAACAGCGGCAGGGTGAAGTTGAACGTCGAGCCGATCGCGCCGTCCGCGCCGAGGATGCGCGCGCCGATGTATACCTCGTCAAACCCGCCGTAGATGACCAGCTCCGGGTTCAGGTCGTGGATGCGCTCCATCTGGTAGAGGTTGAGGCTGGTCTGCTTCACGCCCGCAATCGTGCCGTCGGTCAGCATGCCGCGGATGTGATCGTCCGCGATATCCAGCTCCACGCCGGTGTTGCCCGGAAAGTTGTAGAGGAACAGCGGCAGATCGACGGCCTCGCGCAGCGCGCCGTAATAGGCGCTGATGGCCTTCATGCCGAATTTGTAGTAATACGGCACGGTGGAGATCATCGCGTCGTAGCCCAGCGCCTTGGCCATCTTGGCGTATTCGATGGCCTCGTCGGTCGAAATCGCGGCGACGGAAGCCATCAGCTTCGTCTTTTCGCGGTTTTTGTATTGCGCGGCAGCCTGCAAGCCCTCCACGCGCTCCTCATGCGTCAGCAGCGGGCACTCGGCGCTGCTGCCGCCGATCAAAAAGCCCTTCGCGCCCTCGGCGATGGTCTTGTCCATCAGCTTATGGAGCGCGGGCGCGCTGAATCTGCCCTGCTCGTCATACGGGGTCACGGCGGCGACAAAGAAGCCGCCCATATCCTGCATCTTCTTCATGCGAATCTCTCCTTTTTATCCTCGAAACGGCGCGAGAACGCCGTGCGTGACGATGTAGCCCTCCTGCGCGGCGGCGAGCAGCGGGCCGTCCGCCTTCGCGTCGTCGGTGTACATGGCGCGGATTTCAAACGCGCCGACCGCTTCCCCGATGCGGCGCAGCTTCTCCTCGCCCTTGCAGTTTTTGCCGATCAGCGCGCCGGTTTCCGCGTCGCACTTCGTGCCGATGAGCCGCGGCACGCCGAGGATTTTCGCCGCGTATTGCAGCTCAAACTCCGGCGACGCGGACGCGATCACAATCGGCAGATCGCGCGGCCGGTCAAAAAACCACTGCCCCAGCTTGGCGCGCGTCCGCTCGTCCTGCCAAAACAGCTCGGCCTCCTTTTCAAGGCTGAACCGCTTGGCCATTTCGCCAAAGAGCACGCTCTTGAACTGCGTCAGGTTGCGCCTGCCCAGCGCGAGCAGCAACGATGTGCCGATGAACCTGGGCAGCCCCGCCAGCACGGCGGGATGGCGGCGCAGGCAGAACCGCGTAAAATCCACCGTGGAATCGCCGTCGTAAATCGTGCCGTCAAAATCATAAACGTCGATGCGCATACATTCCTCCGTCCTTGTTTCCGTCGCGGTTAGTATACCATGTTTCGCAAAAAAAGAGAAGGGGAAAACGCGCCCGCCGGTTTCGCGCGCCGCAGGGGCGTTTTTCGGCCAAACGCGCCTGAGCCGATAGATTTATGGTTGGCTTTTAGCCGGTTTCCTGTTATAATGGAGGCAACAACATGAATCAGAAAGGGGCTTATTTTTATGGCCAATCCGCATATCCCGACGCCGCACATCACCGCCAAGGAGGGCGATTTTGCCCGCACCGTGCTGATGCCGGGCGACCCGCTGCGCAGCAAGTTCATCGCCGAAACGTATCTGGAGAATCCCGTGCTGGTCAACGACACGCGCGGCGTTCAGGGCTACACCGGCCTGTACCACGGCAAGCGCGTCTCCGTCATGGCTTCCGGCATGGGCACGCCCTCCATCGGCATCTATTCCTATGAGCTGTTCAACTTCTACGGCGTGGAAAACATCATCCGCGTCGGCACGGCGGGCGGCATGTCCGACAGCGTGAACGTGCGCGACGTGGTGATCGGCCTGTCCGCGTACACCAATTCCAACTTCGGCCGCCAGTTCGGCTTTGACGGCAACGTTGCGCCGTGCTGCTCGTTCAAGCTGCTGGAGCAGGCCGTCGCCGCCGCGCGCCGGATGGGCATAGAGCCAATCGTCGGCCCGCTGTATACCTCGGATATCTTCTACGACGAGGCCGGCATGTCCGGTAAGCTCAAGAAGCTGGGCGTGCTGGCGGTGGAGATGGAATCCGCCGCGCTGTATCTGAACGCGGCGCGCGCGGGCAAGAACGCGCTCGCCATCTGCACCATTTCGGATCACCTCAGCAAGAACGAATCGCTCGACGCGCAGGCGCGCCAATCCTCCTTCACCCAGATGATGGAAATCGCGCTTTCCATCGCGTGAAAGGACGACGCACAGTGCTGAACCGAATTTTTCTTTCCGCCGATATTGAAGGCACCTGCGGCATCGCCCACTGGGCGGAAACCGAGCTGGGCAAGCCGGATTACGAGCCTTTCCGCCGCCAGATGACCCGCGAGGTCGCCGCCGCCTGCGAGGGCGCGTTCGCCGCCGGATGCGAGGATCTGCTGATTAAGGACGCGCACGACAGCGCGCGCAACCTGATCCCCGCCGAACTGCCGGAGCGCGTGAGCATCTTCCGCGGCTGGGGCAGCGACATCCACTCGATGATGTCCGGCATTGACGCGAGCTTCTCCGGCGCGATTTTCACCGGCTATCATTCCTCCTCCAACACGGACGCCAGCCCGCTGTGCCACACGATGAACCTGGATAACGTGTCCATCCGCATCAACGGTATTCAGGCCAGCGAGCTGGTCATCAACACCTTCGCCGCCGCGCTTTACGACGTGCCGGTGCTGCTGGTGACGGGCGACTTGGGCGTGTGCGAGCAGGCCAAGCGGCTCTGCCCCGCGGTTTACACCGTGCCGGTCAGCCGCGGCTGCGGCAACGGCTCGATTTCGATCCATCCGTCGGAGGCCGTCCGCCGCATCCGCGAAAAGGCCGAGCTGGCCGTCGCGGACGGCGTCGCCCACCCGGAGAAATTCGCCGTCGCCCTGCCGAACAACTTTGACGTTGAGGTGGAGTTTGTGAAGCACAACCGCGCCCGCCGCGCGAGCTTCTACCCCGGCGTAAAGCAGCTCGGCCCGCGCACGGTGCGCTTCTCTTCGGACGCCTACTACGACGTGCTGCGGTTCTTCATGTTCTGCTTATAACGCCTCCCGCCGCGCGCAAACATCCATCCATAAAAAAAGCAACTCGGGCAGCTTATCTTGCCTCAGTTGCTTTTTTGTATGGGCGGCGTTATTCCCTCGCCTTTTCCGCCTTTTCGACGATCTCTTCCATATTCAGCCGATGGTGGCGCTTTTTCGGCGGCGTGAGCAGATACAGCCGATAGCGCTCGCGCACGTCTTCCACATCCTCCCGGCTGGCGGGATAGGCGCGCTGGTGCATAATCAGCGTGTTGGCGCTCGTGCGCTTGAAGTGCATCTGCCCGTAGACAAAGCCGTGCTGCGGGCAGACGGAAATCGCCAGATAGCGCTCCCGCCCGCCGTCAAACCACGGCGTATCAAACGCGGTTCGCTTGCCGCAGGCGGGGCAGGGCAGGCTCATCAGCCGCTGATCCGCCAGCGCGTCCGTCTGAAACATGTACGGCGTGGGCAGCGAGCGCAGCGCGGAGGCGGCAATGCGGCTCTCCTTTTCCAGAATGTGCTCAAGCTGCATGCGCCGCTCGGGCGCGAGCGCCGTCACCGCCCGATCCACAATGGGCAGCAGCGCCGCCGTACATTCCGCGTCGTTCACCGCGCGATGCGCCGCCACATCCAATTCGACGTTCATCAGCTCCATCGCCGCGTGCAGGTTCATCTGCTTGTGCTCCCCGCCGAGGCAGCAGAAGCCGAAGACGAGCTGCGCGTCGATCGGCGGCGCAAACGGCATCGGGGTCATAAAAAACGCGGCGTTGCGCTTGAGCACGGGATAATCGTCCCGCCCCCACGTCACAAGCTGCGCATCCTCGCCGCACCACGCGATAAAATCGCCGAAAACGTCCGAAAACGAGCGCCCCTGCGCAAGCTCCTGCTCGGTGATGCCCGTCACCTGCTTGATATGCTTATCCAGCCGCTTATACACGCGCGGGCGAATCAGCTCGCTGAAGCGCGAAACCACGTTCCCCCCGCGATCCACGCGGCACGCGCCGATTTCGATGATCTCGTGCGGCATGCGGTGGTTCGGGTTATAGCCGCTCTGGTTCCATTCCAAATCAAAAACGATGATATTTTGTATATCCTGACTGAGCAAAGAAAACATGTTCCACATCCCATTAAACGCAAATCCGTATTCTTTTTTGCTTTGCAGCACATCCTATTGTACCGCATCAGCCTCCATTTTCATAGAGGAAATTCTGTTTTGCGGCCATTTTGACCAAAACTTTCCGTGCGCATCGGTTGAATCTCCGCGCGTTTTCTGCTATGATTACCCGTAAAAGCGGGCTGAGCCCGCCTTCACTTCCGCCAGTTTATGCAGAATTTGCCTTTTGCTCAATTATCGCTTTACGTTAAAAACCACGAGGGGAGACGAACACGGATGAATCTTTTCGATATTCTCGGTCCGGTGATGGTCGGGCCGAGCAGCTCGCACACGGCCGGCGCGGTTCGGTTGGGGCGCATCGCGCGGAGGCTGCTGGGCGAGGGCACGCCGTGCAGGGCGAATATCACGCTGTTCGGCTCCTTCGCCGCGACCGGCTGCGGCCACGGCACGGATCGCGCGCTGATCGCCGGTCTGCTGGGCTTTCAGCCGGATGACGAGCGCATCGCCGGCAGCTTCGGCTGGGCGGAAAAGGCGGGGCTGTCCTTCTCCTTCGCCACGTCCCATGTCGGCGGCGAGCACCCGAACACCGCGCGCGTGGATCTGGTCGGCCGGAGCGGCAAAACCTTGTCGATGACCGGCTCATCTCTGGGCGGCGGGCGCATCATGGTGGTAGAGATGAACGGCCTGCGCGCCAACTTTTCCGGCGACCTGCCCACGCTGATCGTGCAGAACATCGACCAGCCCGGCCACGTCAACGAGGTCACCGGCATGCTGACCGAGCGCGGCATCAACATCGCGACCATGCAGCTCTACCGCGACCATCCGGGCGGAAACGCCGTAATGATTATCGAGACGGACAAGGCCGTTCCGCCGGACGGCCTCGCGTGGCTGGAACGCTGCGAGGGCATCACGCGCGTGACGTTCATCGACGCGGAACGGGAAGAATAACAGGGGGGAATCGGTATGGCCATTGAATCGCTTCAGGCGCTTGTGACGGCAAGCGAAAACCGGGATATCTGCGACGTCATCATCGAGAGCGACTGCGTGGATCGCGGCGTGACGCAGGCGGAATCCCTTGAAAAGATGCGCGGCCTTTACGCCGCCATCCGGCGCGCGCAGCGCGGCTATGACCCGAAACTCCGCTCCGCCAGCGGCATGGTCGGCGGCGACGGCGAAAAAATGCGCGCCTACGTGCAGCGGGGCAAAACCATCTGCGGGGATTACATCGGCGGGGTCATCGCGCAGGCGCTGGAGATGGGCGAAAGCAACGCCTGCATGAAGTGCATCGTCGCCGCGCCGACGGCGGGGAGCTGCGGCGTTCTGCCGGCGGTGCTGCTGCCGTATCAGCAGCGCGAGGGGCTGAGCGACGAGGCGATGGTGCGCGCGATGTATGTCGCGGGCGCAATCGGTCAGGTCGTCGCGGCCAAAGCGTCCATCGCGGGCGCGGCGGGCGGCTGTCAGGCGGAAATCGGCACGGCCAGCGCGATGGGCGCGGCGGCGCTGTGCTATCTGGGCGGCGGCGACGCGCAGGCCGTCTGCCACGCGGCGGCCATCGCCATCAAGGCCATGCTCGGGCTGGTCTGCGACCCGATTGCCGGGCTTGTGGAGGTGCCCTGCGTGAAGCGCAACGCGGCGGGCGCCGTGATCGCCATGTCCAGCGCGGATATGGCGCTGGCGGGTATTCGCTCGGCCGTGCCGCCGGACGAGGTGATTCTGGCGATGCGCGAGGTCGGCGACAAGATGGACGTCTCCCTCAAGGAAACGGGCGTCGGCGGCGTGGCGGGCACGCCCTTCGGGCAGAAGATCGCCGAAAAGATGGGGATGGCGTAAACTATTATACGGCAAAGGGCTGCCGCGGAAGGCCATATCGGCCTTCATGCGGCAGCCCTTTATGATGATGCGCGTTTATCCGGCGAGGCGTTACGGCTCGATGATGTTAAAGGGGTTGGTTCCGCCAATCGGGAACTGATTCATGTTCTCCATCATCAGCGTCAGCAGCTCGGCACGCCCCTCGACCTTGACGGCCTTGGCGACGGTTTCCTGATTGTTGATCAGAATCGCAAAGAGCGCGTTCTTCGGGCAGGTGATGGATACGTCCGCGCTGTCGGACAGCGTGTTTTCATACACCAGCAGCACGCCGTTCTTCACGCGGAGCATGTGCCGCTCGCCCACGTCGGGCAGCGTCACATTCACGGTGAAATCCTCGTCCGCCAGCGCCTGCTTATCCATGACGATGGCCATATAATCAAACAGCATCGGCGCGGACAGCGCTTTGACCATTTCGCCGGTGTTCTTCGCGGCAGCCGTGAGATTCGCGTTGCCATGGCGCAGCTCCTGCGCGGCGGTCAGATATTCGTTGCGCCACGGGCCGGATTCCGCCTGATACCCAAGCTGCTCCATCGCGTCGGCGCACAGCAGGCGCGCGTCGGTGTTCGTCGGATCGGCAAACACGATGGCGTTCGTGATCTCGGCGACCCACTGATATTCGCCCTTGTCAAAGTCGGCCTTTGCCATTTGCAGCGCCTTGTCCACGTCGCCCAGATACTCCACCCACTTCTTCGCGCTGTCGCTGGGCGTGAGGGGGTTCAGGTTGACGGGGTTGCTGTCGTACCAGCCCATGAACTTCTGATAGACCGCCTTGGCGTTATGCGCCACCGTGCCGTAGTACTGGCGGGTGTACCAGATCTTGTTCAGCGCCTCCGGCAGCTCGATCATGTTGGAGATCTCGTCGCTGGTGTAGCCCTGAT
>ERZ772855.1783-NODE-1783-length-19863-cov-3.555028_pt1 | contig 19863 bp, 19 predicted proteins | sample MGYA00511900_ERZ772855 | MGnify/ENA primary metagenome ERZ772855 (study PRJEB29015, sample SAMEA2737701) | human gut metagenome | biome: human gut; feature: human-associated habitat; material: faeces | place: China | collected 2012 ...
ATAAATACACTATCCGGCATTTGAGTGATCTTAAAATCCAACACCTCTGCCACCCAAGACTCCGGATGCATTTACACTATATTCAACTTTTTTAGCCTTGCTAAAAAATGCAATATAATAAATAGAATAAAATAACAAACATCCACCTAATAGAATACTCATACTGCGTATCTCACTTAGATGCGTAAAATTGTATAATATTCCATAACAAAATAATCCTATTAACCAAATAGTAAAATGTATAATGTACTTTCTCATAATTATCTTCATATTCCCCTTGTTTTGTCCGGTAATTCTCATTAAAAAAGAATCTCTATTTTTTCATTGAATAATGACGAATAATTACTATGAATACAGTAATCATTCCACCTGCATAAATCTTCATAATCCAATCCGGTATAGGAAAATACATATTCCCCAAAATTATTATTGCAAAAATAGCTAAAACTTGACATATTAAAGCTGACGCAATAACTATTTTTTCTTCCTTACTCATATTCATACATGTGTACCTACCTCTCTGTTTGCAATCTGTCTTAACTTCAACTGTTATTAATTTCTTTATATCCTATAATTCATATATCTTCAACCATAAATACATGAATGACACGAATCCGTACATGTTTGACACTCAATCAATAATTTTCGTTTATATAAAAACAGTACCACTTATTCTAACTTGTTTTCAACACCTTAAGAATGAACGGTACTTTTTTTGTAACGAATGGTATTTATTTTTTTATTGCAATACTTACACTAAACTTTCCATCATCTGCGCAAAAGTTATAATTTCCTTCACACAGCCTGACTTCATCTATTATATTACTTACCCCATATCCATGTGATAATCTATCATCCTTTGATGTATATCTCCCCAACTTAGATATATCAACTTCCCATTCAATAGGGTTCTCTATCATAATGACCATATAATTTTTCACATTTGATATATTAATCATAATTTCTTTCTTTTTTTTCTGTAATCTACTACATGCTTCAACTGCATTTGAAATACAATTTGAAAGTATTGTACAAATTGTTAAATCAGAAATTTCATTCCTGCCACTAAAATTTCCCATACAAATAAACTTAATTAATGGATTTTTTTGATTAAAGTAATAGATAATTGCATCAATTATTCCATTATCATAATATGATTCCAATTTTTTACCTATATCATAATGCATTTTGATGTCATATATATACTTAACAGCTTCATCATATTGTTCTGTATCTAACAGATTATACAATATATTTATATGAGCATTCATATCATGTTTTATTTTCCGTATTTCTCGCATATGAGAATACAATTGACTATAATGTTCTTTTTGAATAATCAGATAGTTTTGTTTTATCTTATTATCTATCTCAAGTTGCTTCTTATATGCACCCAAAAACATAAAAACAATTCCAAATATTCCTAACATAACAAATGAAATCATTGTTAATACATTTATTACAATTTTAAGTCTATCCTGACCAGGTAAAATTATATCATCGGTCATTACAATTATTCCCATATTGATTATTTCTATCATGGACGAAGCCATAAAATATATAGGATCAATACGCGCTATCATGGACGACACTTTTTTGAATTGATTTATTATTTTGCCAATAAGACAAATTATAATAATAGTAATTATGTATACCACTAACTCATTATTGCTGCCAACTATAATTTTAATCGGATATTCTATTACATCGATATATCCATATGCAAACAAAAACACTGCTAATTTACGCCACATCGTTTCTTTGAATAGTATCCCTGTAGCAATTAAAGCACTCGGAAGCGCTAATATGGTATACCATATGCTTTGTGTCGGTCGAATAAAGATAACAATAATTTCACCTAACTGCATTAACATTATGAGCATAAACGCAAAATATTTTTTTAACTTGATATCACCAATCTCCAGCTTACATATCAGCCATTCAAATAATATTAATTCTAAAATCATCTATCTGCTCTTTCAACCCTTGCCACTTTACACATATAATTAAAAAAATCTTCTTGTATTTGTTTTTTCATTCTTCTACTACTCTTTAGCTTCACCCCATCTGTCATAATTATCTCATCTCCAATTGTATTAACATTTTCAAAATTAATTATAACGCTCCTGCTTATTCTGGCAAAATTCATATCCTTCAACATTTCATAAAGCTGTGATACACCTTTATCTGTAATAAAATATTCGCTCCCATCTAACATGTATATCTTTAAGTACCTTCCCTGTGCAATACCATACACTATATCTGAAATTTTAAACTTTGTCAGTCCACTTATAGTATTTAGAAAAATCCATTTTACTCTTCTATTAATAATATTTATCGCATGAAGCAATTTCTTTTCCATTTCCTCATCCTTCACAGGCTTCTTAATAAAATCTGTAACATTTTGCCCATATGCTTTACTCATTATTTCATCATGGCTAGTACAGAAAATAATCAGTACCTCATTGTCCGTCTGTTCCAACAAATCACGGACTTTCAGACCATCTATGTGTTCCATCTCCATGTCTAGTATCAATATATCAGGTTTCTCACAATCCATAACCTGAATTCCTGACTCATACTGGATAATTTTAACTTCTATATCATTTTTTAAAGCTATATTTCTTATACTTTCCGATATTTTTATTCTACACGCTTCTTCATCATCACATATTCCAATTCTGTACATCATCCTGTATTCCTTTTCTAAACTTACTCTATAATAAATAATATACAATCTATAATTCATTTGCAATCAAATCTGCATAAATGACATAAATTCGCACATAAATGATATTTCACGCATTTATGGATAATCTTAATCAGGATGGCATAATCAATTTTATAAAGTATAGAATTACAGACTTTAAGAAGGATCTCAAGACTATGGTTGCTGATTAATATGTCTTAAATCCGCGATATCACAAGCCTTCCATCCTGCACATCAACCCTGACCTTATTAGACTCTATCCCCGCCGCCTCAAGCATCTCATCAGTGAGTTTTATCCTGTGTGCCTTGTCCAATACCGTATATTCCATTGCAGGGTGTTTCTTCAATTTCTCCGTGCTTACCTTTCCGTCAGATATAAGCACTGTGCGGTCTACACGGCCTGCAAGTGCCATATCGTGTGTCACTATGATGATGGTTATACCAAGCTCTTTGTTCAGCTTATGAAACAGCTCATAGATTGTATCAGCAGTCCTTGTATCCACAGATCCGGTCGGTTCATCCGCAAGCAGTATGTCCGGCTTATTTGCCAGTGCCACCGCTATCGCTGCGCGTTGCTGCTCTCCTCCCGATAGCTGAGCCGGAAGCTTATCCTTATGCTCCTGTAATCCCACTGCATTTAACAGTTTAAGGGCATAGCTTTTGTTATTGTCCCTGCATCTATTTACATGTTTTCCGCTGTTCTCATCATGAACATCGTACTTTAAATTACTGGAATTTTCAAACATCATCACTGCCTCGACATTCTGCAGCACAGTCAGGTATGGGAACAGATTTTTAGCACTTTTCTGCCACACAAAGCCCACCTTGTCCCTGCGGTATCTCACCATTTCAGCTTCTGAATATGTGGAAATATCTTTTCCGTCAATAGTGAGCACTCCCGCCGTGGGTGTTTCCAGTCCTCCTATCATATTTAAAAGGGTGGATTTTCCGCTGCCGGATTTTCCTATTACCGCAAGCATCTCCCCTGTTTCCACCGTCAGGTCAAGCCCCTCCAGTGCCATCACCTTTTTATCGTCTGTCTCATATATTTTTACCAGTCCATCGCAGTTTATCATCTGGTTTTCTCCCTTTTAATTTAAATTACTATGCCGTCACTAAGCTCAAACACTTCATCTCCCAGCTCCATCAGGTTCGGATCATGCGTGGTCATAACTATTGTGATGTCCTCATCGTCTATCAACTCACGGAACAATCGCATGACTTCAAATCCAGAAGCGGTATCAAGTGCTCCTGTCGGCTCATCCGCAAAGACCACCTTCGGGCGATGAACCACAGCGCGCGCTATCGCAACTCTCTGCTGCTCACCTCCCGATAGTTGTTCCGGCATATGGTTCATGCGCTTTGAGAGTCCGACACGCTCGAGCAGCTCTGATACTCTGTCATGCGTATTCTCATTTATCACATCGGTTTTTGCATCTCCAATGTCATTATCCATTTCAGTCAAATTCTTCTGTATCTGACGTTTATTTTTCGCAAGTCTAAGGGCAAATTCCACATTCTCATATGCCGTCATCGTGGGAATTAGTGCTATAGACTGGAATACAAATCCCATCTCATACCGCCTTAGCATTTCCCGGTCTTTCTCGGTCATCTGCTCGAGATTTTTATCCAGAAACTGCACACTTCCCTCTGTCGGCATATCAAGCGCACTAAGGATATTAAGAAGTGTGGTCTTTCCGGAGCCGGAACGCCCTTTTAAGATGGCAAGTGTTCCTTTTTTTATCTCCATGGATACTCCGTCAAGTGCGTGGACTGTTGTACCATCTCCCGCCTTGAAATATCTTTTTATATTTTGAGCAATTATCGCATTTTCCATATGTCACGACCTCATTTTTTACATGCTAACTATCTTCTCCAAGCCTTAGTGCCTGTGCTATCTTCATACTCTTAAGCAGTCTGCTGATAACCACATAGCATACGGCTACAGCCACGAAAAGTACTCCTGCAAGCTCCAGCATATCAGATTGATAAATATATACATTTACTCCGATATTGTGTTTCTGCGGCAGATATATGATCGATATGAGCCTTACAAACATCGCTGTTGCAGTTATACCTATGCCTGCTCCCGCAAGAAGCGGCAGAAATGATAAAAATATCTGCTCGTTTAAAAGCATTGCTTTTACCTCTCTCATTCTCATTCCCATTGCGCGGTATATACCAAACTGCAGCTCCCTCTGTTTTAGTGTCATAACCCAATACAGCAAAAATCCTACTGAGCACACTATCAGTGAAAGTATAAAACTTAATGTAAACATACCGTTTGTGATCTGCACTGTGGCTGAGTTTTTATTCTCGTCTATAAGCTGCTGCGCGGATGTTATATTCCTGTATATTTCACTCTGTACTTTTTCACTTTGAGTGTCTGTTAAATTGTCTGCTGTACTGTCTGAATTTTCACTGTTCTCACCGCCCAGATATCCCACAATATCATCCACCGTTTTTCCTTTTGACAGGTTCATCCACACACTGTACGGTGTCATGCCGAACTTTTCCACAACCGTAGCATAATTTGCAACGATCAGGTATTTCTCCTGCTCGGTCACATTTTTGTCTGCATCTGTCTCATAGGTGTAACGCTCGTAGCCCGGAAAACCTTTTACTATGGCACATACCTTTACATTCTCGGATGCGTAGATCTGATCTTCATCGACAGCCTCCGGTACATACCTTGAGTAATTTAAGCTGTCACCAACTTTAAGTCCCAGATCTTTTGCCAGATTTGACGAAATGATGACTCCGTCCGGCTCTTTTGCCAGCTCATTCAGGTAATTGAACCAGTGCGCGTCATTAATATCATCATTTTGGTCACTCTGCAATTTCGCAGTCTCACCGAATTCTTTTGTGTTTATCGCCATAAGATATGCATCCGAAACCGAACCACTGCCTGCGGAAATGTCTACCCTCTCGTCCTCAAGCACACGCGTGACACCGTCACAGATGCCCTCATTTTTGAGCGACTCGTATTTACCGAAATCAGGCTCGTCATACATCCAGTTTACAGAGCCATTTTTATTGTACTGTATCCTGAGTCTGAAATCTTCGTTGTATATCGCGTCACACCCCACATTGTAGACGATACGCTGCTCCATATTGCTGTTCATGGTGCGCGCCATATTCGCGTCAAAAATACCACCAGCCACTGTCATGATAAGAAATACTGCCAGAAATCCCTGATTGTATCTGGTTCGTTTTAGCTGTAAAAATGATGCATACATTGCCGGAGAAAAATGCTTTTTAAAGAGCCTGTCCACAAGCAGAATAATAAGTCCGGTAAGTCTTACGCACAAAAGTGCCGCTGCAAATATAAAAAGCGAATTGTCCAGTATCATGACAGGATCTATGCTCCTGTTTTCAAGAACAGATATCGCAAGCGTACTCTTCTGCTTGTTGTAATTGTAAAGCAAATATGCTGACAGAGCCAAAAGTATAACGTCTATAAAGCATTTCTCCCAAAGAGGCTTTTTCTTTGATATTCGTTCCCTACTGCTGCGCTCTGATATGGCATCCTTTGATTTTTTCCACACCGGAACTGTAATAAATAGTACCATGATAACTGCTGCTGCCACCGCATAGACAAGCATCTGCCATACAAATTTGTAAGTGCTTATATCCTTTGCCGTAAATCTTAAAAATCCGTCTGTAGATGCGGCAGCCCGGCACATTATATATCCGAGTACTATTCCGAGTACACAGCCCGCAAACGCTATTATTCCCGACTGCTGTAAGTACAAAATAAATACCTGTAATTTTGTCGCACCGCGGCTTCTTAAAACAAGTATGTCATTTTGCTCGAGCGAAAGTATCTGTACAGATATCATTCTTATAAATAAAATCAAAAGCACAAGACACGGCAGCTCCAACGCCCAAAGCATCAGCTTTATCGTCTTCTGCTGTGTAAAAAAGCGCTCCAGCGTATCACGGATGTTGTCATTGTAGAGCTTGTCAGCATCCTTAAACTGCTCCATATACCCATCATAAAGTGAGGCATTTTCCGTGTTGATCTGCGTATAATCCAGCATGAGAAAATCACTGTAGCTGATATTGTCCTCACTGTAATACTGCATCATTTCGTCAAAAACATCCTGCGAAACAAATATCACATCGCCCATATCCGAAAGCGTCTTGGCCCAATATGGATTGTTTATATCTTTTTCACTACAGATCTGTGATATTACGAAAGTAATTTCCTTTTTCCCACTGCCATCAGGTACATGTAAATAGATTTTTTCACCTGCTACAAGTCCGTAGTGATCCATTGTCTTTTCGCTTATACTGCATTCGAATGTGGCTGTGCCAGTCTGAGATTTTACAACATCCGCGTACTCCGAAAGTCCCGGCAGATATCCTATTGTAAAATAATTGTTAGGTCCTCCAAACTCTGTATCCGCGCGTCCTCCTGGGAGTGTGATAAGCTGCTGTGAGGAAACCTTGTTTATATCCACATATTCAATCCACTTCTGCTCGTATCCTGACAGCTTATCAAGAACTGACTGCGAATCATGATAATCTGCCACCGCATATGTTCCCTCGCGGCTCATCTGTGCAGGAAACTCATTCTGCTGTGTGGCATGATCCGTAAAAAGTCTGTCGAGTATCTGATTTCCCGCACCCTTTTCAAACATAGCATGGCACACAAAAAGTGCTATAAACAAAGCCACTCCCATAAGCAGACACAAATTTAACCATTTTCTGTTTTTTAATTTATTAATTACGAAGCCAAACATATTTCATCGCCCTCATCAATACCGTAAAGCACAAGTGTATTGCTGCCTGATGTATAATCGCCCAATATTACCGGCTGCTTTACCACGCTGTCCCCATCAATTTTCCACACATAGTATGATATATCATCTTTGTCCATAGGATTGACCTGCTTGTGTATGATCGAAGTCGGCACCACTACCACCTTTTTAAAAGAAACATAAGAAAACTTTACAGCAGATGCCCTGGTCAGATCATCCGGTATTCCATTGTCAAGTTTTATATAAAATGCTGCATTTCCATATCCTGAATCTGTGTTTCCTGTAATATGCACACCTTTATCATCCTGATTTATATATCCCCTTTGAGCTTGCCTGCCGTAACCGGCAAAACCGATACAGTTTCCGTAGATTGTTGTACCGTCCAGCTCAAGTGATACGCGCTCTCCCACATCTGCTATATTGTCCGTATATACTTTATAGTTATTGCTATCCTTTACCAGGACCTGCAGTACGTCCGTGGAATTTCCGGTTATCTGCAGGATATCTGAGCCTTCCTCCACATTATCTCCTGCCTTGACACTCACCTTTGAAACTTTTCCGTCATTTTTGGCATATACTGAAATATTTCCTTTGCCGTCATTTCCTGCGCTTATGCTGTCATATGCTGACTGTAGCCGGGAAAGCTGATAGGTGTGGTCTGCACCGGCAAGTTTTTTCTGCAGATCAAGCAGCTGTAAGTTCAATTTCAACTGCTGCTCTTCATATGCTGTATCCGGCTTTTCATCCTGTTTGTTATTTTCTTCTGCGCTGCTACCACCTTCAGATAAATCTTTTACCTGTTTATCGTAATCTGCGATCTTGTGCGCATAGGATTCATTCTCCGAGTCGATCTCATTTTTTGCCTCTGTTATGGCAGCTTTGCCCTCTCCGGTATCCACCACGTAAAGCAGCATCCCCTTTTCTACCGTATCGTCCTGCTTCACATTGACCGATACGATCTGCCCTTCATAATCACAGGTTTCGGTTATCGTCCCTGCGTCAGATCTGCTGCAGCTCACACCGTAGTTTGCTATATCAAAGTCAGACCTTGTTACCGTATATTTGCTGTACTTTGTCGGAACCTGATCTGTAGAATTATAGTAGACCAGCTCCCCCTCTTTTAAGCCCTCTGTGACCTGTGTATAGTTTTCATCAGACTCACCTGTTGTTATGATGCGTTTCTCACGGCCTCCCTCATCATTTTTCACATAGACATATCTTGTATCGCCATCCTTATAGACGGAATCCTTTCCCACGATAAGTGTATGATCTGCCTTTGTTTTTTCAAAGTATACAGGATACATCTGTCCTGCCGTAAGAAACGGCTTTTCCCTGCTTTCCACGCACACATCCGGATAGCGGTTGTTTATCTTCGAAAGTACCAAAACCTCTGATGTATATTGAGACTCGGTGACATCATATTTTTCGCCATCGACTATCACATATTTCTTGTCATAATCGCTGTATTTGTACTCATTTATGGCTGTATCTTTTATATCCAGCACAAGGTCATCCGTATCGGAGACAATGACTATGTTCTCGTATGCCGCAGCAGACCTTCCACCTGTCAGCTTCTTAGTGTAAGTGACAAGACCGCTGTGGGCTGCCTTAAGCGTTCCATCATCAACGATCTGCTGATATAAAGCCATCTGCTCATTGATCTTTTGCACGCGGTATTCGTGAAGCTGCTTATCGTACCGTTCATTTTCCTGTTCTGTGGCAATCTGCGTATTGTAATCCTCTTCTGTGCTCTCTTTTTTCTCAATCTGTTCTGTTGAAAATTCGTCCGTATCCGCAGCCTGACTCTCCCATAATTTGATCTGCGTATCCGAGATCTGAGCGGATATCTCATATGTCTCATTCTCATGCGTCAGCGCATCCTTACATTCCTGCAACTGTTTTTTTGCCTCATCCACATCACAGACTGCAAGCACATCCCCCGCATTTACTGTATCTCCCGGCTCCACATATATCTGTGAAATATTTACATTGGCATTGTAGTAATTGCAGTAATCCCTCAAAACTGCGGTAGCCATCAGCACCTGTATGGAGCCGATCGTACCGTATTCCACAGGTCTGTAGGCTTCATTTAAAGCTACAGGTTCCTCAAGCTCCGGTATGCTGCTTTCTGTCATTTTTCCACAGCCGCCTGCCACAAACGATACACATATCCCCAGTACTGCCAGTTTTTTTATTGATAAAAGGTTTCTGTTCTTCACTGCAAAACCACCTCATCCCCGCTTTTAAGTCCTTCTGTGATGATCCGGTAGTCTCCCACCTGATCTCCGGCACTTATCCATACCGCCTGTCTGTATCCATTCTCATCCAGTGTGTATACAAAATACCTGCCATCCTTCTCATGTACCGCGTCCTTTTGCACATACACAGCATTTTCTATAGCAGGGCGCGTCACTTCCATGGAAAATATCTGTGCACCCGATACTGCCGACATGTCCGATACCGGTTCAAAAACAACCTTTTTATCGTCCACCTCTTTTACCTTAAGTTCAAACTCTATATCAGATGCTGTTGCCGTGTATATATCACCTACATTAAAGTCATAACCTTCCGGTCTGTCAGCCTCGTAATTGCCGTTTCCGCTGATTTCTGTTATAAGATTGCTGCCCGGTTCAAAAACTCCCGCCAAAAGCGAATTGTTCATTGCTGTGATCGTGCCATCCTCGGATGCCGTGATCTGATATCTCGACAGTTTTTCCTCTGCCTCATCAAGATAAAGCTGCGCAACCTCTGTATCCTTATCAAGCTGGGCAATATCGCTTGAATAATCCTGAGTATCATCGATTTTCATAATAGCCCTGTAGTGCTCTGCCAGAAGCTTATTCTGGCTGATCTGCCCGCTGTAGTCCTCAATCTTTTTCTGTATCTCCCCGGATTTAAAAGCCACCAGTATATCGCCCTTTTTCACATGATCACCCACTGCCACATTTACCTTTTCGAGCGTAAGCTCCGTGTTTGTCGCACCATAGGAAAACCTGGTATAGCCCTGCGCGCTCAGACTGATGGTAGTCTGAGGTGTGAGTGAACCGCTCTGTACCGTAACTGTCTGGTATGATCTTTTCTCGTAGGAAGCTCTGTCCGTCTGTGCAAGCTCCTTTTGTGCCGCCCCACATCCTGAAAACAAAATAGAGGTAATTGCAGCGGTAAGTGTCAAACGACTTATATATTTTTTCTTTCTGTTAATCATATATTTTTCACATCTTTTCCAAATAAATATGAACCTGATCCATTAGCTAAATTTTATATGAGATCATCAATCCTTATGATCGTGCCGTCTATCGCATTCACGTACACCGGATATCTGTCGTAGCCCATATCCTGTTTTGACAGACACCATGCCGGAACATAAGTATATTTATCCTTGTCAGATGCATCCCTCAAACGGATATATCCGAGCTTTAGATTGTTGTAAGTGTGATTTTGTGTAAAATCATACTGATCTGAATTCTTTGTCATGTCATCCTTGATGATCTCTTTTATAGTGTCCATTGACAAAAGTTCTACGTTTTTTGACTCATTTACAATATCAACCGGGTAAGAAACAGTAAATTCCGTCACTCCCTGATCCGTCACAATAAAGGAACTATTGCCATATGGCATAAAATCATCATAGTTATCGAGATTCTCCCATATATCCATATTCCGGGTGAAATCGAGCGACTTGCAAAACGCTATACCATCTACACCCTCGCCATAATCTATGATATATCCCCACGCTGTATCCTTTATAACGCTCTCTGTATCATCAGTTTTTACGGTATCATCGCCATCCTCTATCACTCCTGCGCTCCACTCGTAGTCTGAGGTTCCTATATACACCTGTGAAGCCCTGCCTAATTTATTTTGAAATTCTTCTGCCTTCTTTACAGCTTCGTCTTTGGTCAATACACACTCATTGTCATATGCAGAGGTAGTATCTCCACCTGTAGAACCTCCGTTTAAGCCCCCTACACCTTTCTCCTCTGCAAAGGATGGTGGTCCGTAATAGCCATACTCACTATCATCGTATGATGTTCCCTTATATCCTGCTTTAAGAGGCTGTGCTGAAATATATTCAAGAGAACCGTCCTCAGCAATTCCAAATCTAAGCTCACAGAAAACATTACCAATATATCCCAGATACTCATTACAATCCGTATAATCTGTGGCTATTTCACGCGTATCCAGTGCAGACGGTTCTGCCTTTTCATACTGTTCCAGCAGATCATTTTCACTTTTCATCACCATGCTGATGCCCTCTTCTGTGGTAAGTCCCGCATCAATTTTCTGCTGATACCCGGCAATCTCATTTTTGACAACTTCCATGCTGTGATATATCTCTTCTTTCGTATAATGAGGTATGTCGTGATAATATACGCTACTATCGCCAAAATAAGCCTCTATCACACTCTTTTTGAAATCGGCATCTACCTTTATATTTTCCACCTCAACAACCGACATGCTTTTGCAGTCCGGCAGGGTAATGCCTGCTGAAATATCCACATCCACACTTTCGTCAGATGTCTCAACAGAAAAGCTGTCATTCCATTTCGTACTGTCGTCAAACGAGCTTATATCGCTTCCTGCTTTTGTGTTTATATTTTCAGTTTCCATATTGTAATCTACTTTTTTTCCTGAACATCCGGTTAATGCTATTGCAAGAACCAACGCCGGTATAATAACGTTTTTCCTCTTCATAGCTGCTCCTTTACAGTGAATTTTCCAAATTTATGATCGTGCCATCTATAGCGTTTACAAAGATAGCATTTTGTTCATCGGTGTAGTCTACCAGACGTGACAGTTTCCACGCTGGAACATAGCTGTATTTTCCCTGTTCACTGTCACTTCTTATCTTCAAATAACTAAGCTGCAGCTTATTGAATGACGCCGAGGTATCATATTTATCAGGATTTTCCGTAATCTCCGCCTTGATGATCTGCTCTATATTTTTCAGAGAAATAAGCTCCACATCCTTATAGATCTGTGTTACATTTACCGGATATTCCAACTGCACATCGATTATTCCATCATCCGTGACTGTAAGAAGTGTACTGTCAGGCAGTGTAACATCATCTATATCACTATCATTTGCTTCATACACCGACAAATAGGTATCCATATCAAATCCATCCTTAAATGTGATGCCGTCTATGCCGGTCGCGTATGAATAAATATATCCCCACGCTGCTGTCTGATAGTCATTTTCCTTTTCGCTGTCAATATTAAAACCTATCCAGCTGCACTCACATTCACCTCGTTCCACCAGATCCTGCATTCCCAATTTACTAAGGAAATTCCCGGCTTCTTTTTTGGCTGATGCGGCAGATTTACTGCCCTCATTTGAGGTCTCGTCTGCCTTATCCTTTAGATCATCATCCTGAAAAGTCTGCGTTATGGTATCATAGTCCTCATTCCTTAAAGATGGTGGACCGTAATCTGTCCCGGACTGATGCAAGGCGTAAGCATGTACCTTGTGAGCCTCAAACTCCACCTCACAGAACACATCACCCTTGTAGCCTGCAAATACTTCACAGTTTTCGAGATCCTTTGCCACGGTATAAGTAGTCTTTGCCGTTTCAAGCTTATCCCTGTATTCAGCCAGCCGCTGTTCCAACCACTCCCTGTAAGTATCATCCTGTTCTTTCTGCCAGTACTCTATGACCTCATTCAGTTCGTCAACAGTATAATGATCCGGATCGTGATAATAGTACTCGTTCCCACCAAAATATAAATCCAGAAAACGCTTTTTGTAATCAGCATCTATCTTTACATTTTCCACCTCAACAACCGACATGTTATCAAAGTCCGGAACTACAATATTTGCATTTACATATACTGTTTTCTCGCCATTACCGGTCTGTATTGTAAAGTTTTCATTCCAGCCGGAGTCTGCCCTGATATCAGCTAAGGCAGACATATTTTTTGTCTCTTTACTTTCGCTCTCATTCCCATAATCTACTTTTTTGCCGGCACAGCCTGTGAATGATGTGAGGACAAGTGCCTCGATGAGTGTCATAATTGCTGCAAATAATCTCATATTTCGTGAAGATATATTACCCCTTTTATCCATATGTAGCTCTCCTCCCTTTTTGTTCTTTCCCGGTGACTATTCAGAATAGTTATCTTCCATGTTGTTATAATGAGTATATATGTCAGTTGTAAACTTTTTGTATCATACATTGCATTTTTATTATAAAAACCCGGTCTGCACATACTTATGCAAACCGGGTCTATATCACTTCTCATGGACCGCATACACATATTCATTTTCCTGTAAAAACTGCAGCACCTCATAGCTTTCATTATTTTTTTGCTCCACTGCTGTTGTCTCGGATATCAGGTTAAGCTTTGAAAAATCTATCCCGCTGTAGTCAAAATATCCTTTGTAAGCAGACAAATCATTTTCTGCCTGTGATTCATCATCTGCCTGCAAAACCTCTTTATATTCACTCATATCACTAATATCCTTCATATGTGCTTTTGCCATAATGATTGTCCCATCCTCAAGCATCCAGATTGTATGATTTTGTGTACCATCATACTTCTCAAACCTGATTATCCAGTAATATGCCGTATATGTGTTAAAGGTATTATCCGATGCCTTTTTCGCTGCTGCCTCCCACGTATACCAGTTAGAGTAGTCAGGTGAAAGATTTACAGGATAGAGTTTTTCGTCATAAAGCTTTTCCATGCTTTTTCTGCATGCGGCAACTGCCTGATAATCCTGCTCATCCATCTCATAAGAGGCGGCGTCATCTGTCGTGCTGTCCCACTGCCCATCTATGAGCGAGAGCTTCTCTGACAATTTCAGATTGGCAGATGCTTCCTTTGCCATTACAGAGCCTGAAGGCAGATAGCTTTTAGGAACCTTCGCCACATGATCATGTTCACTTTTCTGGTTTGCCTCAAGCACTATGCCAGGCACCACGATGCCTGCTATTACTATACAGATTACTGCAACAGACATTATTATTAATTTGAAGCTGTCTTTTTTCATATCTTCCTTTAAATCTTACTAATTTACTATTTTTTATATCTATATTGCGTTCAGATTACCACGGCAGCAAAATCCTCATCGTTGTTCCGCATCCGGGTTCACTTTCCACTGAAAGTACTGCATTATGGTGCTCTAAAATGATTGCCACAAGCGACATTCCGATTCCGGCACCGCCCTCTTTTCTGGCTCTTGATTTGTCTGCCATATAAAACTCATCACAAATTCTTTCTGCCTGTTCCTTAGTCATTCCGATTCCGTGATCGATTATGCAGATTTCATATGCCCTCATACATTTCCCGTCATCTGTTGATTCGGCTTCGCCTATATCCGTTTTATCTTTAAGTATATTACAAGCCATTTTGTCCACAAATTTTCCTGTAACCTCAACCTGCTGACCTTCTTCTGATGCTTTTCTTGCATTATCCATCATATTGACAAGTGCTGTAACCAAAAGCTCTCTATTCACGGTCAGCACAGTATCCTCTATCTCTGTTTCTATAGTAAGATGCCTGTTTTCGTATGCAGGCTCAACAACCTTTACCACCTCTGCACAAAGATCTGCCATATGAACCCGCGCTTTTTCAATATCATGCCGGCGCAGATATATCAGCTCAAAAAGCTTCTGCGACATGCTCTCCAGACGTTTTCCCTCCGAAAAAATATATCCAAGCGCCATCATCTGCTCCTCTCTCGGAAGCTCCAGTGAACGCATCGTGTCTGCATATCCAATGATTGACGTCATAGGGGTTTTTATCTCGTGGGTAAAATCCGCTACAAACTGCTCACGCCTGTGCACCATATCGTTAAGCTCGTCCACATGATCCGATACTGCCTGCGCCATGATATTAAATTTCTGCGCAAGAAGCCCTATCTCATCATGACTTTTTACGTTTACTCTTGTGGCATAATCCCCCTGCGCTATTTCCTCGCTGACATGGTTAAGCTTCTCGAGCGGCTTTGTCATGTACCTGCTGATAAAATACATTGCTGCCGACTCTGCAATCAATATGACTATTATTATCAGCCTGAAATAGTTTATCTGCTCATCAAGCAGTGTATACGCCTCTGATGCATCGCATTTACTTACTATCCAGAGATTTTTTTCATCTATCACACTCTGCGAAGTAACATAGATATAGTGCTTTTGGGATTCTTCTTTAATCACATAGTTTTTGTTTCCTGTTGTGAGATTTTTGAAAAGTGTATCACCTATCCTTGCATCACTTTTATCATCTGTATATACTTTTTCACCATCAAAATATATATAGAAAAATGAATCCCTTGAGCGCACACTGCTGCTTACACGGCTTCCGATCTGCGGAAGTTGCGCGGCTATTGATGATGCGGAAATGCTGCTCTTTTCTGCATTGCTGTTATCTGCATTATTGTTATCTGTATTATTGTTCGAAGTTTCAGAATTATCTGAAACTGAATTTAAAAGCTGCAAAAGCTCATACTCCACAGAGGACTGTACCAGATTATTCTGCACAATAGCATTTTTTAGCTGTGTCTGCTTCGCCAGCTCAAAATTCTTGTGTATCATGAGGTATCCCACCAGCCCCAGTCCAAGTGAAAGCAGTATTAAGTTTGTGAACAATACCTTGTACCTGAATTTCATTTATCCCTCTTTTTGTATATTACGCTTACCCATATTTAATGATCTTTAGTTTTCTATTCTTCCAGCCTGTATCCTGCCTTAAATACGGTTTTAAGGCAGTCGCCTATGTCAAGCTTTTTGCGCAGTCTCTGTATGTGAAGATCGAGAGTCCTCGACTCGACAGAGTACTCACTTCCCCATATTTCTTCATATATTTTTTCTCTGAAAAGTGTGATATTTTTATTGCGCATCAAAAGCTCAAGCAGCTCAAATTCCTTTGGTGTAAGCTCTATATGCTTCCCTGCCTTTGATACATTCTGGTTTTTCGTATCGATAGCTATATCCTTAAAGGTAAGCTTTTGCTCCATCTTATTATAACGTCTTAGCACTATATTTACCCGGGCTAAAAGCTCAACAATCTCAAATGGCTTTACCATATAGTCCTCGGCACCGGACGTGAGACCTCTTAGCCTGTCATCTAAAGTGGCTTTTGCTGTGAGAAATATCACAGGTATGCCAAGCGGCTTTATGTATTCCATAAGCTCAAAGCCGTTTAACTTCGGCAGCATTACATCAAGTATTATCAGGTCAAAATTTCTCTCCTCCAGAATATCTGCTGCCTCCATACCATCAAAGGCACAGGTGCAGCTATAGCCTGCTTTCATGAGATTTAATCTGATGAGGTCCGATATCGGTTTTTCGTCTTCCACTATAAGTATTTCTATCATGATGTTCCTTCTAAAATTTTATGTTCTTTTATAAATCTTTGCATATTCTTCTTTTGCTGTCAATCCTAAGGAGCATGTATCAGCCCGGATTATGCATTGCTTTTTCTATATTAACAGATACTTGTATCTAAAATGTATCAGGCGCAAGCAATTTACATACGAAAAATCCGCCACGCGCATTCCCCGGCATGACGGATTTTCTTTAATCATATTTTCCCGTAACCTCTTATTTTTAAAAATGACATATAGTAACCCGCTTATTTAATATCAATCTGACACATCTTCATGGTGATTAGTGCCGCCTCATGACTGTCCGGTGTGACACCTGCACAGCACGATGCATCCACTGAAACCGGCACGTCCGGAAACTGTGCTTTTAGAATAAGTGCATTTGATACAACACATATATCAGTACACAATCCCACAAGCTCAATCTCATCAAAGCTGCGCTCATTCCAGTTCGGCCATCCAAAATTCGGCTTGTCGATACAATCTGCGCCTGCGACATAGAGCCCATCAGCTATTTCCCAGCCCTTCGTTCCCTTTATGCAGTGCTTCACAGGAAGCTTCTTTCCTTCCGGTGTATCAAGGTAATCCTCATCATGTGTATCCCTTGTATAAATTATTTCATCACCATTTGCCCTATATTCTTTAATCTTTGCAGCAACATTTCCAACAATCGCCTGAGCTTCCTTTGTGCCAAGTGCTCCGTCTATAAAATCATTCTGCATATCTACAACTATCAATGTCTTCATATTCTGCTCCTTTTCTGTCATATATCCTGTAATTTTTTCATTATATAATAATTTTTTTTACCCCGCAACAAAACCTGTCATTTATACTAAAAAAGATGCGCAAAACTAATACTATTTTACACATCTTTGACATATTTTATATTCTGAATAATTACATTTATTTCATGTACTCAGGTGTCACATTCCTGCCCATGCCCTCAAGCATTTCCTTATCACTTCTGATTGTGGCACACGCTACTGTCGTAAGCATGTTTCCTGTAATTGTAGCTGATGCTCCAGACTTGAATGCAAGCTCTCCGTCATTTGTAAGCAGCGCCCTTCCGGCGCCGAGACGTATGTCAGCCTCTGGATTTATATATCTGAAAAATGACACTGTACGCAGTATATCAGGCTCACTGATATGCTCAAGTCCCTCAAGCGGAGTGCCTGCAATCGGCATAAGCGCATTAAGCGGAATGGAATCCACTCCTACCTCTGCAAGGCTGACTGCCATATCCAGCCTGTCCTCCCAGGTCTCACCCATTCCGATGATGCCGCCTGAGCACGCATACATGCCCTCTGCCTTCACCTTTTTAAGCGTCTCAATCTTCATATCATAGGTGTGTGTGGTGCATATATTGGGGAAATTACGCTTTGAGGTCTCTATATTATGGTGATAGCTGCTGACACCTGCCTCGTGCAGTCTGTGAAGCTGCTCTGCTGAAAGAAAGCCCATTGATGCACATAAATCAATTTTGCACTCTCTGTTCATGGTCTCATATGTATGTATTGCCTTTTCAAATTCCTCACCTGTCAGCGCTTTTCCAGCTGTAACTATCGAGAAACGGTCTACGCCCTCTCTCTCATTCATCCTGCAGGCCTCAAGTATCTTTTCCTCAGGTAAAAAATCATAAACCTCACAATTTGTATGATTATGTGCTGACTGCGCACAATATTTGCAGTCCTCAGGGCATTTTCCGCTTCTTCCGTTTATTATCGAGCACAAATCTACCTTGTCGCCGATAAACTTCTCCCTGATCATATCTGCGCCCTTACACAGCTCGTCTAAATCACATGTAAGGAAAAATGATAGGTCATCATCCCTTGTGATTCTTCTTCCGTCTATTATCTCCTGTGCCAGTGTTATTGGATCCATTTTAATCTCCTTCGTGTCCTGTATTTCTTCTCTCATTTAATAAGTATCATTATAATACATATCATCCGTTATAATTGTCAACTATAATTTTTTCCTCGGTTAACAATGATAATAAAAAAACAGAAAAACGTCAAGATGTTTTTATATATTTAAACCAGCATAATCAATGTTCCTGCTATGATAAGCACCAGTCCTGTAAAGGATTTAATCGTCAGCTTTTCCTTAAATACAAAATATGAAAACACGATTGACACAACTATGCTGAGCTTATCTATAGGCACTACGACACTCGCAAGTCCGTCCTGCAGTGCCTTGTAATAGCAAAGCCATGAGCCGCCTGTTGCAAGTCCCGAAAGGCAGATAAAGCCAAGCTCTTTTTTCTCTATATGCTTTATGGTATGCTGTTTTCCTGTGGCAAATACCACTATCCAAGCCATGATAAGCACCACTATCGTCCTTATCGCAGTTCCCAGATTAGAATTGATCCCCTCTATGCCGACCTTTCCCAGTATTGAGGTGAAGCTGGCAAAAACAGCAGACAGCACTGCATAAAACAGCCATCCATGAGAACCCCTGGCCTTATTCTGCTCTTCCTGTGATATCTCCTTTTTGGTGATCATCATATACGTTCCAATTGCTATAAGCACCACACATACCAGCCTGAGTACGTTTATCTCCTCTTTAAAAAAGATAAATGCTAGTATAATGGTCAGTATTGTGCTTGATTTATCAATCGGCACCACTCTGTTTACATCGCCAAGCTGGAGTGCTTTAAAATAACAAAGCCATGAGGCTCCGGTAGCGACTCCTGAAAGCATCAGAAATATCCATGTCTTTGCTGACACAGCTGTGATCTGCCCCTGCGCTTTAACCACAAATACCATAATCCATGAAAAAATCAAAACTACAATTGTCCTGATTGCAGTTGCTACGTTTGAATCAGTTTTTTTGATACCACACTTTGCCAGTATTGATGTTATACCCGCAAAAAATGCGGATCCAAATGCATATAATACCCACATATTTTCCTCTGTCCAGCGCTAGGTCAACTACGTTGTCCGGAGTTCGAAACCTCCATTCTTCTAAATACAAAAAAACCGTTCAAGGAACGGCTTCTTTTACGCTAATGAGACATCGGGGATTCGAACCCCGGACAACTTGATTAAAAGTCAAGTGCT
>ERZ772855.1790-NODE-1790-length-19791-cov-13.187171_pt1 | contig 19791 bp, 2 predicted proteins | sample MGYA00511900_ERZ772855 | MGnify/ENA primary metagenome ERZ772855 (study PRJEB29015, sample SAMEA2737701) | human gut metagenome | biome: human gut; feature: human-associated habitat; material: faeces | place: China | collected 2012 ...
TGCTACGGAAGATCAGTTAAAGCGGGTTAATGATAAGGTTAATAGTAATAAATCATCGATTGATACTAATGCACATAATATTAGCAACAATAGCCAGAGCATCAATAAGAATAAACGAGATATTGCTACTATTAACACCGCCCTTGATAAAGGTATTAGCTTCGCCGGTGACAATGGGCCTGTAAGCAACAGAAAATTAGGTGAAACAGTAAAAATAAAAGGTGATTACGTAGGTTCTGTATCTGATTATAATATCAATGTTCAATCAGACGGTAATGGCACATTAAATGTGAAATTGGCAAAATCTCTGAAAGGACTGGACAGTGTAACAGCCAGTGGTACGGTTATTAATGCTGGCGGTTTGACTGTTGGTGGTAGAAACTATGTAACACCAACAGGTATTAATGCTAATAATCAAAAAATTACTGGTGTTGCAGCCGGTACATCGTATAGTGATGCAGTCAATTACGGTCAACTACAAGATGCTATCAACGGCACTGCTAAGGCATCTACTGTGAAAGCAAAAGATAAAAATGTAACCGTAACAGAAGGTACCAATGCAAATGGTGGCAAGGAATATACTGTTGGCTTAGGCGAGAAAATTTCCGTAGGCGGACGGTTTCCTATAACACTGGACGGCACTATAGGCAATGTAACAGGACTTACTAATAACAGCTGGGACGTTAATAATCCTCAAGCCGTAACCGGCCGTGCTGCAACGGAAGATCAGTTGAAGTCTGTTAATACACAAGTTAATACAAACAAGGACAAAATAGCTCAAAATACAACTGACATCGGCAAGAATAAGCAAGATATAGCTAAGAACAAGACTGATATAGCTCAGAATACGACTGATATCAGTAAGAATAAGCAAGATATAGCTAAAAATACGGCTGATATCACCAAGAATACAACCGATATTGGCAAGAATACGACTGATATTGCACAAAATAAACAAAATATCGCTCAAAATACACAAGATATTACGACCAATAGAAATGCTATCTCTACGATTAATACGACTATCGCTAAAGGTCTTAACTTCGATGGAGATAGCGGCGCTGTAATTAACAAACAGTTGGGCGATAAGCTCAGCATCAAAGGTGGTGCTACGGCTGCGAACTTGACGGATAATAATATCGGTGTCGTATCTGATGGCACAACATTGAACGTGAAGTTAGCGAAAACATTGACTGGTTTAGATAGTGTTACAGCTGGTGGTACAACTATTAATGCTGGTGGTTTAACTGTAGGTGGTAAGACTTATGTATCTTCGAACGGTATCAATGCAAATGACCAAAAGATTACCAATGTGGCTGATGGTGAAATTGCGGCGAATTCCAAAGATGCGGTGAACGGTGGTCAATTACATAAAGCCAAAACTGAGTTAAACAAGAATATCGCTGATACAAAGACTGAATTAAATAAAAACATTAGCGATACTAAGACCGAGTTGAATAAAAACATCGCTGACACTAAAACTGAACTCAACAATAATATTAATGACGCTAAGACCGAACTTACCAACAAAGGCCTTCGTTTTGACGCAGATAATAATGACGAAAAAACGAATAAATTAGGCTCCAAGGTAACTGTAAACGGTGACGACAATATTACGACGGAAATCAGCCAAACTGGCGACGATACAAAAATCGGCCTTACATTGAAGAAAGATCTTAACGTTACATCTGTTACGGCTACGGAAACTGTGAAAGCCGGCACTGTAACCATGGGTAAACAATCCGATGGTGCAAGCCCTGCTAATACGGGGAATTACGTAACAGGTCTTGATAATAAGACATGGAGCGTAACTAATCCGACTGCTGTCAGCGGACGTGCTGCAACAGAAGATCAATTGAAGACAGTTACTGAAGCTATCAAAACTCAAGGTGCTAATGCAACGGACTTTAGTCTCGTTGAGAATCCTACGGCGGGTTCCAATGGTGACTACACTGTAGATGCTAACGGTGACGTAGCATTGACAGTACAAGATAAGAACCATCCAGACCAAACAAAAACCGTAACGATTAAAGATGTGGCGTCTAAATCCGAAGTGGATAAAGGCTTGAATTTTGACGGTGATTCTGGCACAACTATCAATAAGAAGCTAGGTGGTACTGTTGCCATTAAAGGCGGAGCTGCAGCTGCAGATTTAACTGATAATAATATTGGTGTCGTATCTGATGGCAGTACGTTAAACGTGAAGTTAGCTAAAACATTAACTGGTTTGGACAGCGTAACAGCTGGTGGCACAATCATCAATAGTGGTGGTTTGACCGTAGGCGGTAAGAATTATGTATCTCTAAATGGCATCAATGCGAATGATCAAAAGATTACCAATGTTGCTAATGGCGATGTGGCGGCTAACTCCAAAGATGCGGTGAACGGCAGTCAATTGCATGACACTAAAACTGAGTTAAATAAAAACATTAGTGATGCTAAGACTGAACTTACCAACAAAGGCCTTCGTTTTGATGCGGATAATAACGCTGAAAAAACGAATAAACTAGGCTCTAAGGTAACGGTAAACGGCGACGATAACATCACCACAGAAATTACACAAACTGGTGACGATACGAAGATTGGTCTTAAATTAAAGAAAAATCTTAATGTTACCACTGTTACGGCAGCGGAAACTGTGAAAGCTGGTACGGTAACTATGGGTAAACAATCTGATGGTGTAACCCCTGCTAATACGGGTAATTACGTAACAGGTCTTGATAATAAGGCGTGGAGCATTGAAAATCCTACGATTGCATCTGGCCGTGCAGCAACGGAAGACCAGTTGAAAACGGTTAGTGACGAAGTTAAGAAACAAGGTGCTAGTGCAACTGACTTCAGTCTCGTTGCTAATCCTGCGGCGGGCTCCAATGGTGACTACACTGTAGATGCCAATGGTGACGTAGCATTGACCGTACAGGATAAGAACCATCCGGATCAAACAAAAACTGTAACGATTAAAGATGTGGCGTCTAAATCCGAAGTAGATAAAGGTCTAAACTTTGACGGCGATTCCGGTACGACTATCAATAAGAAGCTAGGAGGTACTGTTGCCATTAAAGGCGGAGCTACGGCCGCAGATCTAACGGATAATAATATTGGCGTTGTATCTGACGGTACAGGCACATTGAACGTGAAGTTGGCTAAAACATTAACTGGTTTAGATAGCGTAACAGCTGGCGGTACAACCATCAATAGTGGTGGTTTGACCGTAGGCGGTAAGAATTATGTATCTCCAAATGGCATCAATGCGAATGATCAAAAGATTACCAATGTTGCTGATGGTAATATTGCGGCTAATTCCAAAGACGCGGTTAACGGCGGTCAATTACATGAAGCTAAAACTGAGTTAAACAAGAATATCGCTGATACAAAGACTGAATTAAATAAAAACATTGGCGATACTAAAACCGAATTAAATAAAAATATCGCTGACACTAAAACTGAACTTAACAATAATATTAATGATGCTAAGACTGAACTTACCAATAAAGGCCTTCGTTTTAATGCGGATAATAACGATGAAAAAACGAATAAACTGGGCTCTAAGGTAACGGTAAACGGCGACGATAATATTACGACAGAAATCACGCAAACCGGTGACGACACGAAGATCGGCCTTAAATTGAAGAAAGATCTTAACGTTACATCTGTTACGGCTACGGAAACTGTGAAAGCTGGCACTGTAACCATGGGTAAACAAGCCGATGGTGCAACTCCTGCTAATACGGGTAATTACGTAACAGGTCTTGATAATAAGACTTGGGATGCAGGTAAAGTCGTATCCGGTCGTGCTGCAACAGAGGATCAATTGAAACAAGCTTTGGCAGGTCAAACTGATACAGGGCTTAAATTCAATGCCAATGTAGGCGGCGTACAAACTAATAAATTAGGCTCTATTGTCACTGTTCAAGGTGAAGGCAAAGCTGACGATGCTGACTATAGTGGTGACAATATTAAGACTTTCATCAAACAAGATGCAGCAACAGGTAACACGACTATCGATGTGAAGATGAACAAAAATCTTAAAGCTGAATCCGTGAAAGTTGGCAAAGACGGTAAGGATGGCGTATCTCTTACAGGTCCAGATACTGTGAATGGCACTGATGGTAAAGTCGCTGTTACAGATAAAAACGGCAAGGATGCTGTGTCCATATCTGGTAAAGATGGTGTTGGTCACATCGGATTAAGTGGTAAAGACGGTAAAAGTGCGGATATTACTGCTGAAAAAGGGTCTGCTGATGTTAATGGAAATGAAATTACTCGCATTAAATATCAAGATGAAAGTGGCACAACCCATCAAGTGGCAACCAAAGATGATGGCATGGCATATGGTGGCGACTCTGGTACTACCATCAAGAAGAAACTTAATGAACAATTGGACATTAAGGGTGGTGTCACCAATGAATCTGAGTTGACCGAAAACAATATTGGTGTTATTAGTAAAAATAATATCCTTAATGTTCGTTTAGCAAAAAATCTGAAAGGTTTAGATTCCATAACTTTCAACAATGGCACTAATGGTGTAAACGGTAAAACCGTTGTTAATGGTGAAGGTATGACCGTTCAAGATAAGGATGGCAATCCGTTGACTGCTGTTACAAAAGACGGCGTGAAGATTACCAACGGTCCATCCATGACGAAGGACGGTATCGATGCGTCCAACAAGAAGATTACGAATGTAGCTGATGGTACTGATTCTAAGGATGCGGTTAATAAATCCCAATTGGATAAAGCCGCAGCAGCTGCTACTACAACAGTAACGGCAGGTAATAATGTCCAAGTAGATAAGACCACTAATGCGGACGGTTCTACAAACTACAAAGTGGGCCTCAAAGACCAAGTAACAATGGGGACTGATCCTACGAAACAAATTGCAATGGATGGTACAACAGGTACAATCAAAGCAGGGGATAAAGTTACCATCGACGGCAACAAAGGAACCATTAAAGCAGGCGATAAAGTTGAAATCGATGGCGATAAGGGTACAATCAAGGCCGGCAATGTAGCGATTGACGGTACAAACGGTACAATTAAGGCCGGAGATAAGGTAACTATCGACGGTAAAGATGGTAAGATCGCGGCAGGTAAAGTATCTGTTGATGGCAAGGACGGTCATGTGACAGGTTTGGAAAACAAAGATTGGGATCCTAACAATATCACAAGTGGTCGTGCTGCTACAGAAGATCAATTGCAGAAGTCCCATAAAACCTTGGATAATAAGATTAATAATTTAGGTGATGACATTACGAAGAAAGGCATGGATTTTGCCGGTAATACAGGTGATTTCCACCGTGATTTAGGTCAAAAGGTTACCATCAAAGGTGAAGGACAAGGGGCCGATAGCGATTATTCCGGCGAAAATATCAAAACAGTAGCCGAAAATGGTAATGTTACTATTAAAATGGCTAAGAACCTTAAGACCGATAGCATTACTACCAAAACAGTTACTGCTGATACGGTCAATACTGATAAGGTGAAAGTTGGCAAAAATGGTCAAGATGGCGTTTCCATTACAGGTCCAGACGCTGCGAATGGTACAGACGGTAAAGTAGCTATTACAGGTAAAGACGGTAAAGATGCTGTATCTATGTCCGGTAAAGATGGCGTTGGTCACATCGGTTTAACCGGTAAAGATGGTCGCAATGCAGATATGATTGCTGATAAGGGCGATTCTGATCTAGGAGGTAATGCTATTACTCGTATTAAGTACCAAGATGAACAGGGCAAGACACATCAAGTGGCAACCAAAGACGATGGTATGAAATACGGTGGTGATTCCGGTAATGTGATTAACAAAAAGCTTAACGAACAGGTAAACGTAATCGGTGGTATTACTGATGCTAGCAAGTTGACTACAGAAGATAATGTAGGTGTTGTATCTGACGGCACTAATCTTAAAGTTCGTATGGCGAAAGATTTGAAAGGTCTTACGTCCGTAACGACTAAGGATGCTGCAGGTAACTCTACAGTTGTGAACGGCAGTGGTATAACCATTACTCCTGCTAGCGGTAACACTGTAAGTCTTACTAAAGACGGATTGAATAATGGTGGTAAAACAATTAGCAATGTAGGTCCTGGTGTAAACGGTACGGATGCGGTTAACGTAAATCAATTGAAAGGAGTTACGGAGGGCATGGCCAATGCTATTAATTCCGTGGCGGGCGAAACGCAACGTGTAGGTGCTCATGCGGCGGCTATGTCTGCGTTGAAACCGATTCAATATGATCCGTTAGAACCAACTCAAGTGATGGCTGGTATCGGCAATTACAGAGGTGAAACCGCAGCGGCGTTAGGTGTTGCTCACTACACATCGGAAGATACTATGTTCCATGCAGGAGTATCTGTTGGTAGTCGTCATAATATGGTGAATGCTGGTGTAACTCGTAAATTCGGTTCTTCTGATGAGAAGAAGGCTATTCCTGAGCGTTACAAGGGTGGCCCTATCAGCTCTATGTACGTAATGCAGGATGAAATGACTGCTTTGAAAGCTGAAAATGCACGCATGAAAGCACATGATGAAAAATTAACTGCAGACTATGCGGCATTAAAAGAAGATAACCTTCGTCTACAGAAAGATAACGAAGAAACTAAGCGACAATTAGCTCTAATTATGAGTCGTTTAGGCATGTAATTCATGTCTATTTCATCTTGTGTTCATGTGGTGAAAAGTGAGCTGATGTACCAGAAAATACCCATGAAAATTAGATGATTTTAACCCTATATGGTATATAAAATGAAAGAACGAAAGTCTACTGTGAAAGGACTTTCGTTCTTTTTTTGTGTTTGACTTCACAAACTTTTCATAATAGTGTATAATACAGAACATATAATTTTAATCGAAAATTATGAATGTGATTAATTTACTATAAAATCATTAGTTTTAGATTATAAGTGTTGTTTGTCCCATTGTAGCAAGGGTTTTTATGATTGAAAATATATTTAAATGAGTAAGAAAATCAATTTTTAAAAGAAGTTTAAAGTTCTGAAAATAAATGAGCGAAATGTGAAAAAAATATATTTACATTCATAAACTAATCTGATATTTTATATGTATAGTAATTAAATTTTTGATGAAAATTTTATTATTTTTAGTGTTTTAGTGTTGGTTTTAGAATCCCTTATAAAACTGTGTGAAAGGTAGGTACTACTAAATGAATCGTATTTATAGGGTAATTTGGAGTCAGGTACGGGGCGCATATGTCGTTGTATCTGAAATCGCAAAAAGCCATACTCGTGGCTCCAAAAGCTTTGTTAGTAATTCCGCAAAAGCTTCGGTAAAAGTTGGCTTGGCGGCTATGGTTTTGACCTGTGGTAGTGGGTTAGTTTCGAATGTTCAGGCTGGGGATAAAGGTTTCTCTGTTAATCCAGAGCTTGGTGAAAACGCTGTTTTTAATTGGTTAAAACCTAAACCTGGTGCACCTGAAATTTTAATGTATGATTATGAAACGCCTGGTAACCCTGGTAGTGGTAAAGTGGTCAATAAAAAAGATAATACTAAACTATATACTAATAATAAGGTGTTTGGTATAGAACTTGGCAATAGTGCTAGTGCACGATCTGCAGATGGTTCGGTATCTGGTATTGCTATTGGTGACTACTCTAATGCTCGTGGATTAGGTGTTGCTTTAGGTCAATATGCACAATCTAATGATATTGGTTCTATTGCGGTGGGTGCCGCAACAAAAGCCAACGGATTTAATTCACTAGCAATGATGCGTCAAGCCTATGCAGGTGCAAAATATGCGGCAGCTATTGGTACAGCTGCATCCGCACAAGGAGAAGCTAGCTTGGCGATGGGTCACTCCGCATTGGCAAAAGGTGCTCAATCTATTGCTATCGGGTCAGCTAATCCTACGCCTTTCGAGGATGATAAGCATACTCAATATACAAAATATGACGAAAGTAGTAATACCCAAGCTAATACTGCTCGTGCTATTGCTATCGGTCAAGGTGCAAAAGTTGTAGCAGGTACAACTCGAGATCAAAAAGCTTTTGCTGATGGTGTAGCCATTGGTACTCAAGCTGTTTCCGAGGGAACTCAAGGTGTAGCCATTGGTAATCGTGCTGCTCATTATCGTGATAACGCGGTAGCAATTGGTAACAATGCTAAAACATATGCGGTAGACGGTGTTTCGATTGGTAATAATGCTGAAGCAGGTATTCAAAATGACCCTCAATATAAAGTAAACAACTCCGTTGCTGTAGGTAACTCCGCACGTGCTCATGGTGGTTCCGGTGTGGCTCTTGGTAATGATACTTATGCATTGGGCGGTTCCTCTGTGGCTGCAGGTAATGCGGCATGGGCATTAGGCGAACGTTCTACAGCTATCGGTAACAATGCTCATTCTGAAGGTTACGGCTCCATTGCTATGGGGCGTGAAGCTAGTGCTTTGAGTACTCAAGATGGGGACAAGAAAAATGTTGTGGCTATCGGTGATGATGCACAAGCAACTGGTTCTCGTTCTATCGCATTGGGCGTAAGCGCTCAAGCTGGTACATTAGAACGTGTACGTGATCGTAGTGTTTATAAAGATAATCCTGAATTAATCACTAAACTTAAAGCTCAAAAAGAAGTAACTGATGCTGTAGCAATCGGTAGCGAAGCAAGCGTACAAGAAAACGAAGGCTTAGCTCTCGGTAGCAAAGCAACAGTAAATAACGTTCGTGGCGTTGCGTTAGGTGCTAATTCTGTAACAGCTGCTCCTGTGAGCACTGCTAGTGAAACTATTAACGGCTTGAAATATAACTATGCCGGTGGCACTGCTGATTCCACAGTTAGCGTTGGTAACAATTCTACAAAACGTACAATCACTAACGTAGCTGCTGGTCGTGTGAATGCACAATCTACAGATGCTATTAACGGTAGCCAGTTATATGGCGTTGCTAATGCAGTAGGTAATGTAGCTAACAGCACTACAAATATTTTGGGCGGTAATGCTAAGGTTGACCAAAACGGTACTATCACCATGACTAATATTGGTGATACAGGTAAAAACACTGTTCATGAAGCAATTAAATCCGCAAACTCTGGCTGGGAACTTCAAGTTAATGGCCAAAAGGTAAAAGACGTAAAAGCGCCTAACCGTACAGTGAACTTTAACGCTGGTAATAATATTAAATTAGAAGGTTCTGGAGACAATGTTACGGTTGCAACTGTTGATGACGCAAGATTCAACTCCGTTACAACAGGCAATGTATCCATGAGCACAAGAGGTATCAATGCTGGTGGGTATCAAATTACCAATGTACAATCTGGCGGTGATACTTTAACTAATGCTGCTAATATCGGTGATATCTCTCGTATTGCGGCTAAATATGATAAATACTTACAACGTGGTGCTGCTACTTATGAAGCAAACGGTAACGGCAAAATTAACATGACCGGTACAAACGGTTTGACTGCTGAAGTAACAGGTTTGAAAAATACGTATGTTACATCCGGTACAGTATCCAATGACGGTAAGAGATTGACATTGACACGTAATGATAATCAAACATTTGATGTTGATATCTCTAAAATCTCTAACGGCCTTTCCAAAACTGACTACCGCTTGATTGCAAACCCTGCAGCAGGCAGCAACGGCGAATATAAAGTGGCTGCTGATGGTAGCATGACATTGACTGTTGCGGATGCTGATGGTTCCAACCCTAAACAAGTTAAGTTGACGAACCTTGCTTCTAAAGAGCAACAAGATATTAATACTACTAATATCACAAATAACACTAACAAAATCGCTAAAGGTTTAAGCTTCCAAGGCGATAACAATGTTAAAATTAATAAACAACTTGGCGATACTTTAGGTATTACTGGTGGCGCTACAGGTGCTTTATCTGACAACAACATCGGTGTTGTAGCTAAAGACGGTAACCTTAATGTTAAGTTGGCAAAAGACCTAACAGGTTTGAACAGCGTAACTGCAGGTTCTGTTCGCGTAGGTAAACATAGCGACAATAAAAACTATGTAACTGGTTTGGACAATAAAGAATGGAATGTTCAAAACCCTACAATCACATCTGGTCGTGCAGCAACTGAAGATCAGTTGAAAAAAGTGTCTGATGAAATCAAGACTACTAATGCAGCTAAAACAGATTACCGCTTGATCAACAATGCAAATTCTGCGGACGGTTCTTACTCTGTAGAAAACAACAAAGTTGATTTAAAAGTTAAAGATGAGGCTCATCCTAACAGCCCTGCTAATACGGTAACAATCAACAATATCGCATCCAAAACTGAATTGGATAAATTGACAGAACGTGCTGTTAAATATGATCTTAATGGTGCAACTGTTAATAAAAACAAGGTTACTTTGGAAGGCCAAGGCGGTACAACAATTACTAACTTGAAAGCCGGCGAAGTATCCTCTACTTCTACAGATGCTGTAAATGGTAGTCAATTGCATGATGTAAAAATCGAAGCAGGTAAACATTCAAAAGTAACTGTTTCTGATGATAACCTCAAATTGACAACTACTCCTGCTACAAGCACTGAAGGTGCTAAATATGATCTTCGTTTGAACAACAAAGTGACATTGGGTAGCGGTAACAATCAAGTAGTTCTTGATGGTACTGCAGGCAGAGTGACTGCTGGTGCTGTTGTAATGGGTGCTCAAACTGTTCAAAATACGAAACATGCAAGTGAAACTGGTAATTATGTAACTAACTTGAGCAATAAGAACTGGGATTCCACATCTATCGTATCCGGTCGTGCAGCGACTGAAGATCAGTTGAAAAAAGTTAGTGAACAAATTACTCAACAAGGTAGCAGTGCAACTGACTATCGTCTTGTAAGAAACTCCAGCGCTGACGGTTCCTATAAGGTAAACGATAATGGTGAAGTATCCTTGACTGTAGAGGATAAAAACCATGCAGGCGTTAAAGAACAAGTTACAATCAATAACATTGCATCCAAATCTTCCGTAGATAAATTGACAGATCGTGCTGTTAAATATGACATCAATAACGGTGTTGTTGATAAGACTAAGGTAACATTGGAAGGCGCTAATGGCACTACAATTACAAATGTAAAAGATGGTGCTGTAACAGCTACATCCACAGATGCTATCAATGGCAGCCAATTGTTCAAGACTAAAGAAGAATTGATCAATAAAGGCATGAAATTCGGTGCTGACTCCGGTAACGTAATTAACAAAAAACTTGGTGAACAAGTAAATGTTAAAGGTGGCATTACGGATCCATCCAAATTGACTGCAGAGGACAATATCGGTGTTGTATCCGACGGTTCCAACGATTTGAAAGCTCGCTTGGCGAAAGACCTTAAAGGTTTGAACAGCGTAACTGTAGGCGATACAAAAGTTACTTCTAACGGCGTAACTATCAGCAATGGTGCTACAAATAATGCATCTGTATCCCTTACTAAAACTGGCTTGGATAATGGTGGTAACAAGATTACTAACGTTGCTCGTGGTACAATCGACAGCGATGCAGTAAACTTGGCACAATTAAAAGAAGTATCCAACAGTGCATCTGCAGCAAATACAAAGGTAGCTGAAGGTAAAAACATTAAAGTTGATGAAAGTATCGACAATGTAACTAAAGCTAAAACATATACTGTAGGCTTGAAAGATGAAGTAACATTAGGTGCAGGTAACACAGCTATAAATATCAACGGTACAACAGGTATCGTGAAAGCTGGCACTGGCGATAATGCTGTGACTATCAATGGCACAAATGGTATTATCAACTCCGGTAAAGTAATAATCAATGGTACTACAGGTACTGTTAACGAATTGACTAACAGAACTTGGAACCCTAAAGCTATTACTAATGGTCAAGCTGCTACAGAAGATCAATTGAAAGTAGTAGATAATAAAATTGATACTACAAAAACTGAAATCGTAGAAAAAGGCTTGAACTTCCAAGGTGATGCAGGTACTGCAATTCATAAAGACCTTGGTCAAACTTTGAAAATCTCTGGCGGTCAAGCTGATGCATCTAAACTTTCAGAAAATAATATCGGCGTAGTTAATAACAACGGCGTATTGAATGTTAAACTTGCTAAAGATTTGACAGGCTTGAACAGCGTAACAACTGGTGCTACAACTATTAACAACAATGGTTTGACAATTGGTGGCAACACATTTGTTACAAGTAATGGCTTCAATGCTAACGATACTCAAATCACAAACGTGAAAGCTGGTACAGAGGATAACCATGCAGTTAACCTTAAACAGTTGAAAGAAGTATCCAATAACGCAGCGGCAGCTAAAACTGTTGTAAAAGCAGGTAAAAACATCAATGTAACTGATTCTGAAGATCCACTTACTAAAGCTAAGACTTATACAGTTGGTTTACAAGACACAGTAACATTGGGTTCTGGCAATACTGCTGTTAATATCGACGGCACAAAAGGTATTGTGAAAGCTGGCGAAGGCAATAATGCTGTAACTATCAACGGTACAAACAGCACAATTAATGCTGGTAACGTAGCGATTGACGGTGTAACAGGCAATATCAATTCCGGTAAAGTTCTTGTTAACGGTGCTAAAGGTACTGTAAACAACTTAACAAATATCACTTGGGATGCTGACCATATCACAAGCGGTCAAGCTGCAACAGAAGATCAATTGAAAGTTGTTGATAAGAAAATTACTGACAATGGTAGTAACTTGACTAAGAAGGGCTTGAACTTCAAAGGCGATGACGCTACAAGTATTCATAAAGATCTTGGCGAAACATTAGATGTTGTAGGTGGTACTTCCGATAAAGCTAAATTGTCCGACAATAACATCGGTGTGGTATCTGAAAACGGTAAGTTGAATGTTAAACTCGCTAAAGAGTTGACTGGCTTAACAAGTGTAACAACTGGTGCTACAACAATTAATAACGAAGGTTTAACAATTGGTGGTAATAAATTCGTTACAGCTAACGGTTTTGATGCTAACAACACACAAATCAAAAACGTAAAAGCTGGTACTGATGGCAATGATGCAGTTAACTTGAATCAATTGAATGAAGTTAAAAATGCGTCTAACACTACAGTTGAAGGTAGCGAAAACATCAATGTTAACTCCACAGTAGATCCTAATACACACGCTAAAACTTACAAAGTAGCATTGAAAGACAATGTAACTTTAGGTTCTGGCAATAATGCAATCAACATCAACGGTACTACAGGTATTGTAAAAGCTGGTGACGGTGCTAATGCTGTGACTATCAATGGTACAAACGGCACTATCAACTCCGGTAAAGTGACTGTCAACGGTACTGCTGGTACTGTAAATAACTTGACAAACATCACTTGGGATGGCAAAAACTTCACAAGTGGTCAAGCTGCAACAGAAGACCAATTGAAAATTGTTGATAAGAAAATCACTGACAACGGCAATGACTTGACTAAAAAAGGCTTGAACTTCCAAGCTGATTCTGGCGAATTAATCCATAAAGATCTTGGTCAAATATTGGATGTTGTAGGTGGCATTACTGAGAAATCTAAATTGTCTGACAACAACATCGGTGTGGTATCCGAAAACGGTAAGTTGAATGTTAAACTTGCAAAAGACTTAACAGGCTTGAACAGCGTAACAACTGGTCAAACAACTATCAACAACGATGGCTTGACAATCAACAACAAACAATTCGTTACAGATAATGGCTTCAACGCTAACAATACGCAAATCAAAAACGTAACTGCTGGTGTAGAAGATAATGATGCTGTAAATGTTAAACAATTGAACGATGTAAAAGCTGCATCTAATACAAAAGTAGAAGGTAGCAAAAACATCAATGTTGATGAAACTGTAGATACTGTAACAAAAGCTAAGACTTACACAGTTGCATTGAAAGACACTGTAACATTAGGTTCTGGTAATAATGCAGTCAACATCGATGGTACAAAAGGTATCGTAAAAGCTGGCGACGGCACTAATGCAGTAACTATCAACGGTGTAAACAGCACAATCAATGCTGGCAAAGTTGCAATCGATGGTGCAATTGGTAATATCACTTCCGGTAAAGTTCTAGTTAATGGTGCAAACGGTACTGTAAACAACTTGACTAACAGAACTTGGGATCCTAATAAGATCACTAACGGTCAAGCTGCAACAGAAGATCAATTGAAATCTGTAGATCAAAAAGTTACAGACAACAGTAAGAAAGGCTTGAACTTCCAAGCTGACTCTGGTGATTTAATTCATAAAGACCTTGGTCAAACATTGGATGTTGTAGGTGGCATTACTGATAAAGCTAAATTGTCTGACAACAATATCGGTGTTGTATCCGAAAACGGTAAGTTGAATGTTAAACTTGCAAAAGATTTAACAAACTTGAACAGCGTAACAACTGGTCAAACAACTATCAACAACGATGGCTTGACAATCAACAACAAACAATTCGTTACAGATAATGGCTTCAACGCTAACAATACGCAAATCAAAAACGTAACTGCTGGTGTAGAAGATAATGATGCTGTAAATGTTAAACAATTGAACGATGTAAAAGCTGCATCTAATACAAAAGTAGAAGGTAGCAAAAACATCAATGTTGATGAAACTGTAGATACTGTAACAAAAGCTAAGACTTACACAGTTGCATTGAAAGACACTGTAACATTAGGTTCTGGTAATAATGCAGTCAACATCGATGGTACAAAAGGTATCGTAAAAGCTGGCGACGGCACTAATGCAGTAACTATCAACGGTGTAAACAGCACAATCAATGCTGGCAAAGTTGCAATCGATGGTGCAATTGGTAATATCACTTCCGGTAAAGTTCTAGTTAATGGTGCAAACGGTACTGTAAACAACTTGACTAACAGAACTTGGGATCCTAATAAGATCACTAACGGTCAAGCTGCAACAGAAGATCAATTGAAATCTGTAGATCAAAAAGTTACAGACAACAGTAAGAAAGGCTTGAACTTCCAAGCTGACTCTGGTGATTTAATTCATAAAGACCTTGGTCAAACATTGGATGTTGTAGGTGGCATTACTGATAAAGCTAAATTGTCTGACAACAATATCGGTGTTGTATCCGAAAACGGTAAGTTGAATGTTAAACTTGCAAAAGATTTAACAGGATTGAATAGCGTAACAACTGGTCAAACAACTATTAACAATAATGGTTTGACAATTGGTGGTAATACATTTGTTACAAATAACGGCTTCAATGCAAACAATACGCAAATCAAAAATGTTAAAGCTGGTACAGAAGATAGCGATGCTGTTAACCTTAAACAATTGAACGAAGTAAAAGCTGCGTCCGATACTAAGGTAAAAGGTAGTAAGAACATTCATGTTGAAGAAGAAATCAACGATCTTACAAAAGCTAAAACATACACTGTAAACTTGAAAGACACAGTGACATTGGGCTCTGGCAATACATCAGTTCATTTCGATGGTACAACAGGTATCATTAGAGCTGGCGAAGGTGCTAATGCTGTAAATATCAATGGTACAAACGGTACAATCAACTCCGGTAAGGTAACTATCAATGGTGGTTCTGGTACTGTTAACGATTTGACTAACAGAACTTGGGATCCTTATAAAATTACTAATGGTCAAGCTGCAACAGAAGATCAATTGAAAGTTGTAGACAACAAAATTGATAAAAATACTGAAGACTTGACTAAGAAAGGCTTGAACTTCAAAGGCGACTCTGGAGATAAGATTCATAAAGATCTTGGCGATACATTGAATATTACTGGTGGCGAAGCTGATGCTTCTAAACTTTCAAATGGTAACATTGGCGTAGTTAATGAAAACGGCAACTTGAACGTTAAACTCGCTAAGAACCTTAAAGGTCTTGATTCCGTAACTGTTGGTTCCGATCCAAACAAACAAGTTGTTCTTGATGATAAGGGCGTATCTGTAGGCGGTAAAACATACATTTCTAACGAAGGCTTAAATGCAAATAATCAAAAGATTACTAACGTGGCAGCTGGTGTAAATGATACAGATGCAGTTAACGTTCAACAGTTGAAGAGCAGCATGGCGGCAGCAACTACAACAGTGAAAGCTGGCGATAGCGGCAATACAACTGTAACATCTACAACAAATGCGGATAAGTCTAAAACATACACTGTAGATATCAAAAAAGACTTGAACTTACGCAGTGTAACTACAACTACAGACGATCAACAACACTCCACTTTAACAAACGGTAGAGGTGTTACAAGCACTGATACATTTGGTAATAAGACTACTCTTACTGCAGATAATGTGAAAGTATCTGATAGTCAAAATAATACAACTCAAACAACAGCTAAAGGTGTACTTGTAGATAATCCAACTCAGTCCACTGAGTTGACTGTTAACGGTGTTGTAACTACTGACAAAAAGACTAAGAGAACAAGCACAACTGCAGATGGTGTGGTTGTTACATCTGGCATGGGTAGTACTAAAGTAACTACTACTGTTAGCAGCAACGGTGTTGCAATTACTACTCCTCCAGCAGGTCAAGGTTCCCCTAAAGATGGTACTGGTGCAGTAACATTGACTAAGGACGGCTTGAATAATGGTGGTAATAAAGTTGTTAATATGGCAAGCGGTTTTGCAGCAGGTGAAAATATCAACAATATTGCTGATAATAGCAGCAGCTTAACAAACGGTGCAAACATCGGCGACTTGAAGAAAGGTATCGACGGCCTTAAGAAAGCTGGCTTGGACTTTGAAGGTGACAAAGGTGCATTCCATCGTAACTTAGGTGAAAAAGTAACCGTTAAAGGTGGCATCACTGATGAAAGCAAACTTTCCACTGCAAACAATATTGGTGTTATCTCTGACAACAACGGTAGCTTGAATGTTCGTTTGGCAAAAGATATTACTGGTATCAACTCCATTACAACTATGGATAACTCCGGTCATACAACTGTGACAAACGGTAATGGTATCACAATCAAAAATAATGGTGGTGGCAGCGTATCCTTAACAAGCTCTGGTTTGAATAACGGTGGTAATAAGATTACTAACGTGGCACCAGGCGAAATTAGCTCCACTTCTACTGATGCTGTTAATGGTTCCCAACTTAATCGTGTTGCAAATAGCATGAATAATGTTGTAAATGAAGTTCGTCAAGTTGGTGCTATGTCCTCCGCGTTGTCCGCATTGAAACCTATGGCTTATGACCCTTACGAACCTACTCAAATCATGGCAGGTTACGGTAACTACCGTGGTGACTCCGCATTGGCATTAGGTGTGGCTCATTACAAAAATGAATCCATGATGTTACATGCTGGCGTAGCTTGGGCAGGCAGCAATAGCCATATGATGGCAAATGCTGGTGTAACTTGGAAAGTAGGTAACAGAGACGGCGAAGCAGAAACTGCAGATCGTTATCGTAAAGGACCTATCAGTTCTACATATGCAATGCAACGTGAACTTGCTGCAATGAAAGCTGAAAATCAAGGATTAAAAGGTGAAGTAGCTGATTTGAAAGCTGAAAATGAACAAATGAAAGCTAATATTGCTGCAATGATGGCAAGACTAGGTTTATAATACGTTCATACTGAACATTACGGGTTGAGGATTCCCTTTTGGGGGTCCTCCCACCCGATTTAATTCGTTGATAGAAAAGAGGAATATATAATGAAAAAATCCACTTTGCTTGCTTTCACAGCGGCAGTATTATTCGGCAGTGGCGTATTCCATGTTAATGCGGCATCTGCTACATTTGATGATCCATTGCTTTTACCAAATCCAGCTAAAGCGCCTACAACAGGTTCTGTTGTATTGGTTCCTGTGGCTAGCCCTCAGGCAGTGCAAAGTATCCATGAATTTGTGAAAGCATGGGAAAATGCGGAAAAACATATTGCTTTAGCTGAAAGCAAAAAGAATAATCATCAAGCGTTAACTAAAGAAGAAGCTAAATGGTTACATTCTAAAGATAAGCATAATTATGCTGATTATTTCCGTAAACATTCTTTAGGTTATGTACATGGCCAAGAAACTGCATTGAACTGGAATGGTGAAAACCGTAATAAAAACGAGTATAGCTATTACACATTCCCTAAATATGATAAGGACCAAGGTTACACAAATAGCTATGGTTACAATGTATTGCGCAGCATGGTTGATCGCATGAATGAATTGCTTCAAAAACAAAAGGCCGTTGGCGGTCCTTTGACTGATGAAGAAGCACAAGCATTGGAAGATGCTATGCTTGATATCATGGCTCAAGATCAAGAACATGTATCTAATGAAGAATTGCGTTATTACATGAACGAAGCAGTTTGGTTTGCTACAAAACAAACTGTGAAGAATATGTCTGCAGAAGAACCTTCTGTTGGCGATATGCACGAAATTAACCTTCGTGAAGCGATTCAAACAGATAACTAATTATCCAATACATATATAACTAAATCTTTATATGTATGACTTTTGTTGTATAGGGTATGCAGATGCAATACCTTATATATAAAAGTTTTTAATATGCAGTGTTGAGACGCAAATAAGGGATTCTATAAACACACTGTTATATAGGCAAGAGGCCGCAACAGAATGCAATATATGTATTCTTGTTGCGGCTTCTTTTTGCTTTAAATTCTTGTTATATGATATGTCTAAAAGAGTGATATAACTCAAGTTTCGAATCTGTAAAATTAGGCTGTGAAAGTGTGCAAAAATAATGGTAAAAATTTTCTGAAATTTGTAGTAAAATTTGTCCAAATTTTGTTGACATGAGTATATGGAAATGTTATTATATTCAAGTACCCCATATGAAGGGGCACAGATCTTTGAAAACTGAACAATGATAGGTAATCAATCATAACGATTGAACATATGCCAGAGTGCGGGTTTTGACATAGTCAAAACCAACCATAATTCAAAGTTACTTCAATGTAACGACAACAAATAATGAGCTATTCAAATAGCTTCAAGATATCTTGGAGAGTTTGATCCTGGCTCAGGACGAACGCTGGCGGCGTGCTTAACACATGCAAGTCGAACGAAGAGCGATGGAAGCTTGCTTCTATCAATCTTAGTGGCGAACGGGTGAGTAACGCGTAATCAACCTGCCCTTCAGAGGGGGACAACAGTTGGAAACGACTGCTAATACCGCATACGATCTAATCTCGGCATCGAGGAAAGATGAAAGGTGGCCTCTATGTATAAGCTATCACTGAAGGAGGGGATTGCGTCTGATTAGCTAGTTGGAGGGGTAACGGCCCACCAAGGCGATGATCAGTAGCCGGTCTGAGAGGATGAACGGCCACATTGGGACTGAGACACGGCCCAGACTCCTACGGGAGGCAGCAGTGGGGAATCTTCCGCAATGGACGAAAGTCTGACGGAGCAACGCCGCGTGAGTGATGACGGCCTTCGGGTTGTAAAGCTCTGTTAATCGGGACGAAAGGCCTTCTTGCGAATAGTTAGAAGGATTGACGGTACCGGAATAGAAAGCCACGGCTAACTACGTGCCAGCAGCCGCGGTAATACGTAGGTGGCAAGCGTTGTCCGGAATTATTGGGCGTAAAGCGCGCGCAGGCGGATAGGTCAGTCTGTCTTAAAAGTTCGGGGCTTAACCCCGTGATGGGATGGAAACTGCCAATCTAGAGTATCGGAGAGGAAAGTGGAATTCCTAGTGTAGCGGTGAAATGCGTAGATATTAGGAAGAACACCAGTGGCGAAGGCGACTTTCTGGACGAAAACTGACGCTGAGGCGCGAAAGCCAGGGGAGCGAACGGGATTAGATACCCCGGTAGTCCTGGCCGTAAACGATGGGTACTAGGTGTAGGAGGTATCGACCCCTTCTGTGCCGGAGTTAACGCAATAAGTACCCCGCCTGGGGAGTACGACCGCAAGGTTGAAACTCAAAGGAATTGACGGGGGCCCG
>ERZ772855.1827-NODE-1827-length-19463-cov-5.809769_pt1 | contig 19463 bp, 15 predicted proteins | sample MGYA00511900_ERZ772855 | MGnify/ENA primary metagenome ERZ772855 (study PRJEB29015, sample SAMEA2737701) | human gut metagenome | biome: human gut; feature: human-associated habitat; material: faeces | place: China | collected 2012 ...
ATTCCGTGACGACAGGCTTTCCACAGTTGCTGAAAGAGAATGGTCTGCGCAGGATCCGATTCCACGACTTGCGCCACTCCTGTGCCAGCCTATTGCTGAAAGAGGGCGTACCGATGAAGCAGATTCAAGAGTGGCTGGGTCACAGCGATATTTCTACTACGGCGAATATCTACGCGCATCTGGATTCGCAGTCCAAGAACCTGAGCGCCCGGACGATGGCAAACACGCTGACACTGCCCGAAGCGCAGCCCATAAAGAAGTGGTAATTTGAACAGCGGCGGCATCTGAGAAATCAGGTGCCGCCTTTTTGCTGTCAATTTGTACCCAAGCTGCGGGAAGAATCTTGTGTAGTTCTGTGAATAGCTATTTGCCGCGATTGCTGGTATGATTTGTACCGAACCCGAAAATCACTACTTGAAAATAAAGGGGAGATGCCTATAAAAATAGCTTCGGAATTTTGCAAAGCAATAAAAAATCACTACCCAATGTAGAATTGAGTAGTGATACTTGGTGCAGACGGTGGGACTCTCCCGCGCCCTTGCAACAGTCCGCAGGACTGTTGCAGCCCGGCGGGACGCAAAGCGCCGGGCACGGGCTGTTCGAATCCCACCTTGCAACCCTTGCATAGTTTGTTGCAAAAATAAAAAGCAGCACCCCGCAGGGCGCTGCTCTTGGCGCAGACGGTGGGATTCGAACCCACGTGGCATTGCTGCCAAATTGATTTCGAGTTTTTTGGTATATATCGCAACTGACGGTATTTGTCGGAAAAAAGCGGAAGTTGTCGGAAGATGATTCGACCGACCTACGACGAAAAATGTTGAAAAAGAAGTCCTTTTTAACGTCAGAACGTCGCAATTCGAACCCATTTCAAAATGCCGATTTTTCGGGAAAAATGAGAGAAAAACAGGCATTTTTGGCACGTTGGAGAGATGTTGGAGAGAAAAACAGGAGAGAACAAAAAAGCTCAATTTTCCTTATTGTTATGGGCATTTACAGAAGTGCGTTGACTAAATTTTATGCAAATTCCCCTTTGCCACAAAAATCAAACCGTCCCTGCCTGCTGTTGATGAGTTCGAATAATGGACGGTGATTCTAGTGGATTACAGTTACGACTTTGCAAAAATCAAGGCAAACTACCCTGAAAAAATCGGGCTGGAGCAGATGCGCGTCATCTGCCATATCAGCAAAAAGACGGCGCGTTACCTGCTGACAAGCGGGCTTGTTCCCTGCATAGATACCGGCAAGAAAACCCGCCAGTACATCATCAATACAAAAGATGTTATCACGTATCTTAAAAAGCGTCAATCCCAACCGGAAAAATTCTCGGCACCGACCGGGTATTACTCAGCGAGCTGGAACAAAGGCGGCAAGCCCAAAATGCTGACCTTACGGGAATGGGCAAATCTGGATACCGCCAAAAGCAGAAAGAAGTTTCAGGACTTTCTTACCCTGAAAACGCAGCCCTACAGCGATGTGCTGAGTGTTGCCGAAGCAAGCCGGCTTACCGGCTATCACCACAACACCCTGACGAATTGGTGCCATAACGGTTACATCCGATACTTTGAAATCAGTGGTGGGTATATGATTCCCAAATCTTGTCTGCTGAATTTTCTGCTTAGTCCTCATATTCTGGACAGCTATCGACCTTCTAAAAAGATGGTTGACCTTGCGAAAGAATTCAGCCGACAGGGCAAATCGACAAAAAAGCCCACCGCCAAATGAGTGCCATAGAGAAAAGCAGCGTCCCCCGAATGTAAAACGGAGGGCGCTGTTTTTATAGCCCTATTTCAACTGCTGACAATTTGTCACCAGTTGGCGCATGACTGTCATCGGCATTAGGCAGCGACATATAGCTTCTGTAATTTTTAACTGCCTACAATTTGTAGTCATTTCACAAACCGTATGCTTTGGAGCTATTTCAGATTATGCCCTATTAAATCGAAGCATTTGAATTCGGCCACTAACAGCGGCGGCAATTTTCGCGGCTCGTCCATCATCAAACTGGGCGGCTGTTCGGAAGATTTCTTCTGCTTTATTGGAAAATCCATCAAGGCGCTCCAGCGGCAGATCCACATAAGGCGCAATCAGCTTTAGCTGGGATTGCTGCGAGGTTTCAAACGGTTTTGCGGGAACCATGGCTTCCGCATTGATCGCGCGGGTGAGGGTCATCTGCCAAAGGCTTGTGCCGCTGTCATAGATGGGCGCTGTTCCTTTCCATTCCAGCGTTTCGGAATCACGCAGGAAACCGAAATTGCCAAGATGGCGATCCGTGTTGGCTAAGATGAAATCGGCAGCCAGCATATTGCAGACCGCTTTCTTTGCATCAGAAATTCCGACGGTCCGGCAGCAGGCGTTGAAGTGATCCCAATTGGAAACACCCTGCGCTTGCGGCAGCAGCCGCATAAATTGGGCGGCGGTGACAAGCTCGGTGTGGTCATTGGTAAAGCACGCGCAGGCGGACATGACCTGCCCGCCCTGCTCTATAAGCCAGTAGGGAACGTGCGGCATACCAAGCGCATCATACAGAGCTGAGGCAACAATTTCGTTGTAAGGCTCTTGCTTGTAAATACCCGATCCTGCTTTTAAGAGGATTCGTTTTCCGTCCGCAATGCGCCAGCGCTTTTGCAAAAAGCCATCCGAGGTATTGCAGGGGGAACACAAATCCGGCTGTGCCGAGAGAACCCCCTCGCCAAACAAAGCGCGTCCCACATCGTCAGAAAAGTCGTTCTCGTAGAAATTTACATCTCGCCAATTCTGTGGGGCATCGCAGGGCGTGACCCAATACTGGTCTGAAAGGCTCAGCCCGCTGCATTTGACAAGCAGAAGTTCAGCGTAAGGGATATGCAGCGTTTCCAAGGCGCGCTCCAGCCCGGAACGGCTTGCCGGGATACCGCGCCCTGCCCACCATTTGCGCAGGGACAGAACATCAAAGCTGCCATCGCTATGCTTTGCGCCAAGGGGAATCCTCTGCGCCGAAAGAACCTCTGCCACATCAATAATGTCGCCGGTCTTTTCCGCTATTTCAATAACAGCCACTTGATGATTGCGCTGCATCAGGAAAAATCGCATTCTGCTCACCTGCCTTACCTTATAGAACGATTATACTCTATTCGGCGGGGCTTTGCAATCTGCGTTTTTGTCGCAGCGTCAATTCTTTTCTATACACCAAGGGGGAAGTATATCTTTTTTCGGGAAATGGGGTGCCGTCTGTGTTTTCCCCCACACCCCCTTTCAGCCAGCTGAAGTGACAAATAGCCAGCTAAAAACAAATAATCGTATCCTTGGCACCTTACCTATTTTGTAGGCAAGGTGCTTTTTTCATACAGAAACGGAGGTCACCCCCATGGGAAAATACCAAAAGAATATTGAAGCTGCCCGCCGAATTACCGTGATGCAGTATTTGGAAACCTATCACCCCGGCGAACTTGTGCGCAAAACGGATCGCGAGTACTGCACTCGGACGCACGATAGCCTGATCATCACGCCTGCCAATGGATTCTTCCACTGGTTTTCGCGTAATGTAGGCGGCAACAACGCCATTGATTATCTGACCAAGGTGGAGGGCATGGACTTTGTATCAGCGGTTCGTCTGCTGAACGAGATGACACCGGTCACTGTTTCTTTTCAACCGGCTAAGGCAGCGCCTGTAAAGCCGCACGAGCCTCGTCCATTTACACTTCCTACCCCGGATCGAAACGCCGAAGCCGTTGCTGCCTACCTGATGCACCGCGGTATCAGCCCTAAGGTCCTGCGCTACTGCGTGGGCAGCGGCATCCTGTACCAGACCACGCGCGGCAACTACCGCAACTGCGTTTTTGTGGGCAAGGATGAAGGCGGCGTTCCGCGTTCTGCTTTTCAACGTGGCTGCCAAGGCACCTACCGCGGTGATGTCACCGGCAGCCAAAAGAAGTACGGATTTCTGATGCAAGCGGAAAACCCGGACTGCGATACCGTGGAGCTGTACGAGGCCCCGATTGATGCTATGTCCGGCGCGACCTTGCGGCAGTATACAGACATTGGAAAGTGGCGCAGTGTGCATTATCTGGCACTGGGCGGGCTGAACTATCTGCCCATCGACTACTTTTTGCAGCAGCATCCGCAGGTGAAAAATGTGGTGCTCTGCTTTGACCGTGATGAGCCGGGGCTGCGCTTTGCCGAAACGGTTGCCCAGCGCCTTGCCGAGCGCGGATTCAATGTGGAAAAACGGCTGCCTGCCGTAGGTAAGGACTACAACGAAAGCCTTATCTGGTACAAGTCAAAGATTGAAAAACAGCGAGGAGAGCGCGTATGAAAACAATAGCAATTGCCAACCAAAAAGGCGGCGTGGGCAAAACGACGACCGCCGTAAATTTAGGCGTGGCACTGGCAGATATGGGCTATAAAGTACTGCTGGTGGACGCCGACCCGCAGGCCAGCCTGAGCCGATACCTTGGCTGTTCGCAGGGGAACGAAGGTGCGTCCCTGAAAGAGCTGATTGAGGCTGCCTGCAACGAGGTAGACCCACCCGATGTTGTTATCCATACCGATGAAAAAGTAGATGTCATTCCCGCCAACATTCAACTTTCTGATTTGCAGCGAAGTTTGACAAATACCTTTATGCGTGAATGCGTAATGCAATGGGCGCTGGAACCATTTCAAGGGAAATACGACTATTGTCTGATTGACTGTATGCCGGAACTCGGCAACCTTGTCACCGCCTCTCTTGCAGCCGCAGACAGAGTTTTGATTCCCGTACAGCCGCTGATTCTTGATGTCGAAGGTCTTGCCAGTATCATTGGCACCATCCGTAAAATTCGCAGGAAAATCAATCCTAAACTGGAGATTGACGGTGTCCTGATTACCATGGCAGACCACCGTACCAATATGACACGGGATATGATCAAAGCCATTCACACAAGCTATGGTCCGCACACGCGCATTTATCAGGCAATCGTTCCGCGCTGCACCAGAGTCGGTGAAAGCCTTACTAAATCGGAGAGCGTACTTCGTTATAGTAAGCAATGCCCGGCGAGCACTGCTTACAGAGCATTGGCAAAGGAGGTGGAAAAGGGTGAGAGATCTCGCAAAAAACATCCGACTGCCCTCGATAGATGACTTGTTTTCCACTGAGGAAGAACGGCAGGATGCCAAGTTGGAGAAAATCCAGATCCTGCCGCTGTCTGAGCTGCACCCCTTTGAGGGGCATCCGTTTCAGGTGCGCGATGATGAAGAAATGGACAAGATGGTGGACAGCGTCAAAGAATATGGCGTGATGACGCCCGCCATCGTTCGCCCGCGCCGGGATGGCGGATATGAAATTGTAGCCGGGCATCGCCGCTGCCACGCCAGCCAGCGCGCCGGAGTGGACACCATGCCCTGCATTGTGCGGGATATGGACGATGACACCGCCATTATTTTGATGGTGGATTCCAACTGCCAGCGCGAGCATATTCTGCCGAGCGAAAAGGCAAAGGCGTACCAGATGAAGTTGGAGGCAATCAAAAGAAAAGGCGGCAGACCGTTAAAAATAAATTCTGGCCAACTTGGCCAGAATTTATCGCAGCCATATTCCGTTGAGAAAGTCGCCGATGAAGCTGGAGAAAGTGTAAAGCAAGTTCAGCGTTTTATCCGGCTGAACAAACTCACCCCCGACCTGATGCAGCTTGTGGATGACGGCAGACTCAAAACCACCCCCGCGGTGGAGCTGAGCTACCTGACGCCGGAGGAACAGGAAGAATTTCTCTCTTACATGGAAGAGGAAGGCTGCACACCGTCATTATCCCAAGCGCAGAAGCTGAAAGCTGCCAGCAAGGAAAGTGTTCTGACGAAAGACAAGATTCACGGGATCATGTCTGCCCGTTCCCCCAGCGTAAAGCCGCGCGAACCGCAGCTCACGATTGCCGTATCCAAGGTCGAACGCTATTTCCCGAAGGGCTTTTCCTCCGAACAGATGGAAAGCACCATCCTGAAACTTTTGGAAAACTACTACCGCAAGCGGCAGAATTTCGAACGATGAGGTGGCGGTATGACAAGAGTTTTGATTATAGAACCGGGCTACTGCCCCTATCAGGCTGCCTTTGACAGCCCGCAGGCGGCAATTTCCGAGGTAATCGAGGGCGACAGTTTGCTGCTGAAACCGTTCGGCACATCGAAAATCGGCGTTGTGTGCAGTAAAAACCAAAGCCGGCTGAAATACAACAGACAACTGGAAGATGGTTGCACGATACGCGGGCGGTTTCTGGTTTGTGGACTCAGTGAGTCCAAAATGTTGGGGCTTTCAAAAGAACAGGCGGAGCGCTATAATCGGCTTCTGTTCTTCCCACAGGTGGAGGATATGCTGTCCGGTGATTTGCCGGTTGCCAAGGTCCGCCCGCCGGATGAGCGCTTTGGAAGTAAAATCTCTTTTTGGGAAAGGTTGAGCCGTTAATTATAAAGGAGAATCACCGAGATGAACAAACACGATACGGTCATTGGCTATATCGAATATCTTGACTGCAACGGATGCGTTCGGGAACGCATTCCGTATGTCGATGCAGAGAAATTCAAAACCAGAATTTACGCTTCTTTGTATTGTGGCGAACCCATCATTCCGGTTTTGTTTCCGGAGAATCTGAGCCAGCCTCTTCTCTTTGAAAAGGGCACCATTTTTCCGTGGGGATTGCGAAGAAAGAAGTACGAGCTGCTGCCGTATGAAATCTACCAGACCAACAACCGTGAGATTGCGTTTTTACGGTATGACTACACCAAAGGCCGTATAAATGCTGCATCCTATAAGCTGGTGTACCGCGGGCAGATGGAATGCTGGCAGACGCTGGACAGCCTTTACTGCCTGCACAATCAGGAAAACCGTCCCAACGGCAGGAAGATGCGCTCTTTGTCGGTCAGTGATATTATTGTAACGCATGAGGGCGGTGAGGCACACGCCTACTATGTGGAACCGATTGGTTACAAACAGGTTGATGACTTGCTGCCGGGGCTGGAACAAACCAAGAAACGCAGCGTTGCACGCGAAGAACGATAACAAAATCAGCTCGGCAAAGGAAAATACACCCATAAATGAATTGGATTTTCTTTGTTGGTTTTTCTATCATGAAATCATTCACATTTCGTTTGTTGATTTTTTTATGGTAATTCGATATAATACCTATAGGAGTGATACGATGATACTTCAATATTTTGTTACCGAGGAAGCATCTGGGAAAACAATCCCCATTGAAATCGATCGAGCCACCACCGCCGATCTTGCCACTACGAAATCCTGCTGGCAAAGCGACTGGACGAGCGATTTCATCGGTGATCCCAACCTAGAGAAATACGCAGCGAAAACCGACGAAGGTGAAATTGTCGCCTTGGGTGCATACAAAGAAGATGAAAACGGTATTTCTATTTATATCGTTGATATTGAAGCTCATCCTGAGAGCAACCCTACGATCTCCCAACCCAAAAAGTATCTTGGCATCGGTCGCATGATGATTGCTTTTGGTATTCAACTGTCCATTGATGCCAGCCTTGGCGGTATTGTCACCTTTGCCGCCAAAACCGATGAATTGCTGGAACATTATATAAAGGACTTTGGTGCAATTCCTATTGCACAGCCTATGTCCGGCGGTCCTAAGTTGTTAATGATTGCTGACGAAAGCGCACAGGAGATTTTCAGCACCTATCTTTCATAAAGGAGGAACGCTTATGCAAAAGGATAAAACCGAGCTTGAGGTCACGCGAATGACCAAGGAAAACATTCAGTATCTGAATGTCTTTTTTGCCGTATGCAAACGGTATAAGGTTGATTACTACCACGCCACTGAAAAACAGCGTGCGTTCATCGATGCGGTTGCAGCACACGAATTTTCCATGAAACAAGCGCACGAAAAAGGGCTGAACCGTTCCTCGGTTCCCCCGTTTATGGGCATCAAACGCAGCGAACGCAGTAACAACCGCCCCGCATAAAATTAAATTACTCGAATGGATAAGCTCTGCACAGCCATGTGCAGGGCTTTTTTATTACCGCAAAGGAGATGAAACCGATTGGCGAATTACCAAAATATTTTACGGCAGGCACATCAGGCGATTGCCGATGTAGCAGACAATGCCGACAGCTGGCGGGCGTTTTTGCGCTCAGCCGCGTATACAACGCATTACGCTTTCCCGAATCAGGCGCTTATTTACAGCCAGCGCCCCGGCGCCACCATGCTGGCGGACATCGACACTTGGAACCGTGCTGCCGGGCGCTGGGTCAACCGCGGTGCGCACGGCGTAGCGTCCCTTGGCACCGGTAATATGGCGGGCAATGTGCGGTATCTGTTTGACATCAAGGACACCCACCCTGCCGGCAAAGACTCCAAACCATTGGGCTGGCAAATCACCGATGCCAACCGCTATCCGACCCTGCAAGCCCTGCAGGAAAAGCATAACGCCGAGAGCCTGCCGGAGATCTTCGGCTTGCAGGCAGCCTTGTTTGTGGCACAGCACGGCAAACAGCTGGACGCCGATTTGCAAAATGCCGTGATCGGCAGCACGCTGGAATGGGCAAAGCCGCAGGAGCAAACTGCGATTTTTGCCAACCTCATTACGCAGAGCGCCGTCTATATGGCAGCAGTGCGCTGCGGTTTGGGCGACAGTGCCGTGCCGCAGGACGCCTTTGCGGACATTGACCGCTTTGATACCGAATCCGCCGTTTTGGCGCTTGGCAATGCCGTCAATCGCGCGGGACGGCAGATGTTTGCCGAAATCGGCGCTGTCGTCAAGAGCATCGACAGTGTTGCAAAGACCCAGCCGAAACAGTATGATGAGAATGTAAGCAAGACGAACCAACAGGAGGTGCAGGATCATGGATATGACGAATCTGAACGGGTATCTGGTGCCCAAGATGGCAATGAAGGAAGCGCACAGACCGCCGGTCGGGAGAATCGGTCTGCAGCGGGAGAAGTTCCTGCAAGAGAACCACTCCCTGCTGTACGACAAGATGCTGCTGGACGGGACGCTGTACAGCGACCTGAAACAGACCGAGCAGCACTATTGGGAGCAGGTGGAGCAGACCATCACGAAGCTGCTGGTCAGCAACCCGGCACCGGACAAGAACAACGACCCGTTGGGCTGGACGGCGCACATGAACAGTCTGCAAGCGCAGGCAGCGGAACTGGCGATGCCCATCGTGACGAGCCTGTAAATACCGAACCCCAAGCAGCGGAGAGCGAGTCATCGCCCTCCGCTGTTTCTGTTTCCGATGCGCAGGACCTGCCGGAAAGCGTGGGGCGCGGCAACCTTGCCGAGGAAACTGCCGCCGCCATCGGTCTGCCCGCACCTGAACAGCAGCAGGAAACCATCCGCCAATTACAGCCCCGCGCAAGCTGGCAGCAGCCCATCAAGGATGACGGCACCCATATCGATGAGCAGGACATTGTCGATGTTCTTGTCATGGGCAGCGGTTTTTGTGAGGGGCGTTTTCGCATACAGGAATTTTTCTCTGCCACAGTATTGCCTACAGTAAAGGAGCAAGCCAACTGGCTGAAAAAAGAATACGGTATCGGCGGGCGCACTTGGGATTTCCGAGATGGCGAAAGAGGATTTCTGGATTATGATGCCAAGGGGCTGAGAATCAAGCGCTATGCATCCGATAACGCCCCGGATTATTTCCGCTTGCTGCCGTGGAACGAGGTTGCCCGCCGTTTGCACCTGCTGGTCCACAACGACCAATATCTGGATGAAAACAACAAGCAGGGATATGAAAAATGGGAAGCGGAACAGCAAGCCAAACGCAACGCCCGTCAAGCCGAGATAGACTATGCGGAGAAAACCATCGCGGACTTTTGTGAACGAGAAGGGCTGGGCGAACCGGATTTTTCGAACCTTACGCACATCGACCTTGCCTATTCCACCACCGGGGACGGTGAACACGAAATTCAGGTGTACGCCAACTTTTTGCGCAATGAGATTGTGTATCTGGTTGACGGCTCTTTTGTGGACAGTGCGCGCTTCGACAACACAAGGGCGCTTGCCAAGGAAGGCATTGAGGACGTTGAGTTTTCGCAGTTTATTGACGATGCGGAAGCAGCGTATGAAGCATATCAGGAACGCTACAAGCCCAAGCCCGTGGAAAAACGCCCGCTGGCGGCCGGGGATACCGTCTATCTGGAAAACGACCACCCCTTTACGGTAGAGGAAATCGGCATCTTCGATGTGCATCTACGCGATGAGGGTTTCCCGCTGATCGGGCGCGCCATCAACCGTGCGGAATTCGCAAGGCTGCTGGCGGCGAACCCTAAAAACAATGCACTGGCGGCACCCGACACGGTGGTTGAGGGGCAGGTCATTGAGGAAACAGACACACCGGAAGAACCGTCAGAAGAACCCGCAGAAGAAACCTCGTCTGGTTTTGGTGAGCAGGTCTTGCAGGCTGCGGAGCTCATTGCCCTCAAGGAAGCCTATTTGCCGAACAACTACATCCCGCCGCAGGACCCTGCACCCCCGCGCACACCGCGCGAAAAGTTTGCCGCCAACATCACCGCGATTCGCACTTTGAAATCCATCGAGAAGCGTATGGCGGACGGCGGTCCCCACGCAAACGGCGAGGAGCAGGAAATTCTTGCGCAATACTCCGGCTGGGGCGGTTTGTCCGATGCCTTTGAGCCCAACAAGGACAGCTGGCACAGCGAATATACCGAGCTAAAAAGCCTGCTGACAGAGGAAGAATACGCCGCTGCCCGCAGCAGCACCCTGACCGCCTTTTACACCCCGCCCGAAGTCATTGACGCAATGTACACCGCCCTGCGCAAAATGGGTGTGGGTGCCGGTACGATTCTGGAACCCAGTATGGGGGTAGGCGCGTTTTTTGGGCAAAGCCACAGCTATTTGTATGAGCCGACCACCCGCCTTTTCGGCGTGGAGCTGGACAGTCTGACCGGCAGAATTGCCCGCCAGCTGTACCAGAAAGCAAACATCCAAATCACAGGCTTTGAGAAAGCCGACCTGCCCGACAGCTTTTTTGATGTGGTTATCGGCAATGTGCCGTTTGGGGATTACAGCGTGGTTGACCCGCAGTATAACCGGCTGCACTTCAAGATCCACGATTATTTTATAGCCAAATCCATCGACAAACTGCGCACGGGCGGCATCATCGCCTTTATCATCACCAGCGGTACGCTGGACAAAAAGAGCGAGGATGTGCGCAAGTACATCAATGCCCGATGCGACTTTATCGGTGCCGTGCGCCTGCCGGATTCTACCTTTAAGTCAGCCGGAACCAAGGCTATGGCGGACATTATCTTCCTGCAAAAGCGTGACCGCATTCTGGAGCAGGACGCAAGCTGGCTGCACACCACCCAGAGAGAGGATGGACTTTCCCTAAATAGCTATTTTGCTGAACACCCCGAAATGGTCTGCGGCACACTGAAAACCGTCAGCGGTCCGTATGGTCCTACTCTGACCTGCGAAGCGTTTGCCGATAAGCCCCTTCCCGATGTGCTGAAAGAGGCGATGTCCCACCTGCACGCTGAATTTCACTTTCAGGACATTGATGAGCAGGAATCCGGCACTGTCGAAGCCAGCATCCCCGCCGAACCCGATGTACGCAACTTCAGCTTTTGTATCCGTAACAGCAAATTCTATTACCGCGAGAACGCCATTATGCGCGAGGTTTCCCTTGGTGCCACCTCCGCAGCGCGTATGCGGCTGCTGATCGAACTGCGGGACACCACACGGGAGCTGATCCAAGCCCAGCTGGAAGATATGCCGGATGAAGTCATCACGGAGCTGCAAGGAAAACTCAACCGCCAGTATGACCACTACCACAATAAGTTTGGGCTCATCAACAGCCGTGGCGCATCGCTGGATATGCGGGATGACAGCGGATATTTTCTGCTGTGCTCCTTGGAAAATCTCGACAGCGAGGGCAACTTCATCGGCAAGTCGGATATGTTTTCAAAGCGCACCATCCGCGCCGCCCGCCCTGCCGAGCGCGTGGAAACCGCCAGCGAGGCGCTGGCGCTGAGTGTCGGTGAGCGCGCGGGCATCGACTTTGGGTATATGCAGCAGCTGACCGGCAAGGACAAAGATACATTGGTGAACGACCTGCAGGGCGTTATCTTTGCCGACCCCTTGGAAAAAAATTCTGATGGTGAACCGCGCTACTATACCGCTGATGAATATCTTTCCGGCGATGTCCGCCACAAATTGCAAGTAGCAAAGCTGGCTGCACAGAACAACCCCGCTTTTGCTGTGAATGTGCAGGCACTGGAAACCGTGCAGCCGAAGGACTTGGAGGCCAGCGAAATCGCCGTGCGTCTGGGTGCCACTTGGCTGGCACCTGAACTCATCAAGCAGTTTGCCGATGAACTGGTGGACGCGCCCTACTATGTGCGGGACCGCGTGAAGGTGCTGTACATTCCGCTGACCGGCGTTTGGAATGTGACCAACAAGAGCTATACGGGCGGCAACATTAAAGCCACCGTGACCTACGGCACACAGCGAGCCAACTTCTACCACATCTTGGAGGAAAGCCTGAACCTGCGGGATGTGCGCATCTTCGACACCAAAGAGGATATGCAGGGCAACAAAATCCGCGTTCTGAACGCCGCTGCCACGCAGGAAGCCCAGATGAAACAGCAGCAGATTGAGGATGCTTTCAAGGACTGGATCTGGAAAGACCCGACCCGCCGCCAGATGCTGGTAAAGGAATACAACGAACGGTTCAACTCCCTGCGCCCCCGCGAATATGACGGCAGCCATATTCTGTTCCACGGTATGTCACCTGAAATCACGTTGCGCCCCCACCAGAAAAACGCCATTGCGCACATTCTGTATGGCGGCAATACGCTGCTGGCGCACGTGGTGGGCGCCGGAAAAACCTACGAAATGGTCGCTGCAGCGATGGAAAAGAAACGCCTTGGGCTTTGCTCCAAGACCCTGATCTGTGTGCCCAACCACCTGACCGAACAGCTTGCCGGAGAGGCTTTGCAGCTGTACCCCAATGCGAATATTCTTGTAGCCCGCAAGACGGATTTTGAAAAAGCCAACCGCAAACGGTTCTGCGCCAAAATTGCGACCGGCAATTATGACATCATCATAATCGGGCACAGCCAGTTTGAGCGCATCCCGCTGTCGCAGGAACGGCAGGGCGAATACCTGCAAAGCCAAATTCATGATGTAATTAACCAAGTGGCACAGCTGAAAGAAGAACGCGCCGAGAATTTCACCGTCAAACAGATGGAGCGTATGCGCAAGCAGCTGGAGAAAAAGCTGGATAAGCTCAACGACCAGTCCCGCAAGGATGATGTGGTGACCTTTGAACAGCTTGGCGTGGACAGCCTGATGGTGGACGAAGCCCACGCATTCAAGAACCGTGCGAAACGTTGTGCATAAGTCGTAGCAGACAGCTATGACGAAAAGCACCATGCGATAGCACTTGATATATCAAGAAAATATCGTAGAGAACTCAAATCTCAAATTCAGAGGCGAAATTCCTCTGCCGTACAGAATCAATGCCGGAAAGGAGAAATCCCACAGCGGTCTGTCAAACCGCAGGCAGTACGAGAGCTAATACTCCACTGTGCGTTGCCTATCTGTAAATAGACAGGGTACAAAGCGTGGTGAAGTCGTAACCTGAAAACCTAAACCGAAAGGCATGGATAATAATGGTGCGGGCTTCCGAAACCTATGGCTATCCAGTAGTGAAAGCTATGCAGCATCGTAAGAGTGCTTGGCATCCGAAAGGATGAAGATTGGAGAAAGCAGATACGGCTGGTTTTTCCGTATATGCCCCATGAAATGAAATATTCATGCGGAACCACACAACAACTGTGATTCAAAGTGTGGTTAGGTTCTCCCGGTGTAAGGTAGCGGCCTAAGGGTTTCAACGGTCTATTGACCACAAGGATAGAGATTTGGGAACGTTTGAGAGCCTGTATTTGGAGTGTTACAGCACAATGAAGAATACAGGAAGTCAGCCGTGCCATAGTAGTCTGCAATTGGGTAATGCCAATTACACGGGGCTGAAATGCCCCACGGCGAAGGGCACGAGTCAGATTGATTTGTAAATTTCACGAAAGAAAATCCAATAACTCCCTGAAAGACGGGTGACGAACTGCGAGGTGAAAACCTTGTGCATTTAAGCGTCAGATTTTCAACAGAAAAAGAATTGAAACAGTTTCAAGACCTGCTCTATGAAAAATCGGGGCAAGGCGTTTCATTCACGGGACTGTTGGAAGCAATGGTCAGCGAAGTGACTATTGTAACCGCTGTTCATAACATCAAGTCCAACAAGGGCAGCAAAACTGCCGGTGTGGACAGGATGAAAATGGACAAGTATCTGCAAATGCCAAAAGAAGAACTATTTCAGTTGATTCAATCAAATATCTCTAATTACAAGCCGAAGCCAGCCAAACGGAAGTATATCGAAAAGGCAAACGGCAAAAAGCGACCTCTGGGTATTCCCACTGTATTGGATAGGATTATACAGGAATGTATGCGACTGATTCTGGAACCGATATGCGAAGCGAGATTCTATCCGCACAGCTATGGTTTCCGTCCTTACCGGGCGCAGAAGCACGCTATCCGGGATATTGTCAATGTCATCAATGCAAGTGTGAAATCCAAAGACCAGCCGGTATGGGCAGTCGAGGGAGATATAAAGGGCTGTTTTGACAACATCAATCATAGATTGTTGCTGAAAAAGCTATGGCGAATCGGAATCCACGATAAGAGGGTTCTGAAAATCATCAGCCAAATGCTAAAAGCCGGATATATCGATCAGGACTTATACCATGCAACAGAAATGGGAACACCACAGGGCGGTATATTATCTCCGTTGCTGTCCAATGTGTATCTCAATGACTTTGACTGGTATGTGGGGCGCTGCTATATGGAGCCGCACCGTCAATGCAAGCACAAATGCAACGATACCCGAAGGCTGAAATGGTCTGGAATCACCCCGAAATACAATTTTCGCTATGCGGATGATTGGGTGATCCTGACCTCTACGGAACAAGAAGCGTTCCGTATGAAGCATGAACTGACAAAGTATTTTAAGCATCGCATGAAGTTGGAACTGTCACAGGAAAAGACCTATGTAACCGATTTGAGAAAGAATGGTATTCATTTCCTCGGTTACATAGTCAAGGCAGAACGAAAGAGGAAAACACCAGACCCAGCCACATGGTCAGATAATCTGGTAGGAAAGCCAATCCCTGATATGGAACGATTGACGAAGAAAATCCATACCTTGCAAAAAGAAGTTAGGAAAATTGGATTATACACGCAATCCAACACGCAGGCGGCTCAAATCCAGTATGTGAACTCCGTGATTATGGGACTGGCCCAGTATTTGCAACCCTCTATCTGTTCTCATGCCTACCATGCCATTGACCGTAGAGTGAATAATACGGCGTTGGCAGTATGGAAAAACCTGTTTCCCAAGCAGTACAACCAAATGCAGGTGCCGTTAAAGGAATTAAGTAATCTGCCACATCGGCACGAAGGTTATGACAGTAAAACCTTCGCAATTCAAATTGATGGGAAATGGTTCGGAATAACCTATGCGTTTATTACACACAGTCGTTATGAAAGCAAACCATTTGACCAGAAAATGACCCCTTATACGGAGGATGGACGCAGGCGGTATGTAAATTATCGTACCAAGCATAAACCGTTGCCCTGTGACCGCCCCTCCATCAATACACCCGAAGATATAGCCTTATCCATCTACGCTAGCGGCAAGGGATGGAAAGCCAATTTCGAGTATTTTATGAATCGGGAATATGCCTACAACCGAGATAAGGGAAAATGCAAATGCTGTGGTAGATATTTCTCTGAACTGATTCCGAAACATTGTCATCATGTAAATCCACGACTTCCGATTGAAAGAATCAACAAAGTTCCAAATTTAGCATGGCTATGTATACCGTGTCACCGCATGGTACACAACAGTCCTATACCGCCAGAGTTGGATGCCAAGGCGGTACGCAAAATCAAGAAATATCGTGAAAAACTCAAAAAGTGAAATTTACAAGTGCGCTGTATTCGTGAGGGTACAGATGCAATGAAATCAGTAGAAAGTAAGTCAATCTGATGGTAGGCCGGGTGCGCTGAAAGGTGCACGCCCGGCGTGAGACGGGGGAAAATCCGGAGGAAACGAATGTGCGGCTTCGCCGCACATCACGTTCAAAGGATTACCTATCGTCATTTGCAGTGCTTTCCAAAATGCGCAATGTGGCGGGTATATCTCAAACCGAGAGCCAGCGCGCCAGCGACCTATATATGAAATGCCGCTACCTTGACGAAATCACCGGCAGCCGCGGCGTGGTGTTTGCCACAGGTACGCCCATCAGCAACTCTATGGCGGAGCTGTTCACCATGCAGCGGTATCTGCAGCGGGAAACCTTGGAGCAGCACGGGCTTTCCTCCTTTGATGCGTGGGCATCCACCTTTGGGGAAACCGTGACAGCCGTGGAGCTTGCGCCGGAAGGTACAGGCTACCGCACAAAAACAAGATTCTCCAAATTCTATAATCTGCCGGAATTGATGAGTATGTTCAAGCAGGTGGCAGATGTGCAGACGGCGGATATGCTCAACCTGCCGGTGCCCAAATTAGTGGGCGGCAAGCCCATCAATGTGGCGCTGCCGCCAAGCCCCCAGCAAAAACAGATGGTGGCAGACCTTGCCGACCGCGCCGAGGAAATTCGCGCGGGAAATGTAGACCCCACCGAGGACAATATGCTCAAGGTGACCAACGACGGCAGAAAGCTGGCGCTGGACCAGCGGTTGATCGACCCCAATCTGCCCGAAAACCCCAACGATAAAGTCCACGCCTGCGCCGAGAATGTGTACCGTATCTGGAGTGAAACGAAAGACAAGAGATTGACACAGTTAGTGTTTTGTGACTTATCCACCCCGAAACCAGACGGCTTTAATGTGTACGATGATTTGCGCAATCTGCTGATTACTATGGGCATCCCGGAAAACGAGGTGCAGTTCATCCACAGCGCCAACACCGAGGTGAAAAAAGCCGAGCTGTTTGCCAAGGTGCGCAGCGGTGATGTGCGCGTGCTGATGGGCAGCACCGGCAAGATGGGCGCAGGCACCAATGTGCAGCGGCTGCTGGTGGCCACGCATCATCTGGACTGCGGGTGGAAGCCCTCTGACATTGAGCAGCGCAACGGGCGTATGATTCGCCAAGGCAACACCAATGCTGAAGTATATGAGTATCGTTACGTCACAGAATCTTCGTTCGACAGCTATATGTGGCAGCTTTTGGAAACCAAACAGAAGTTCATCGGGCAAATTATGACGAGCAAAAGCCCTGCCCGCAGCGCGGATGATTTGGACGATGCAGCGTTGTCTTATGCCGAGGTCAAGGCGCTGGCGGCAGGCAATCCGATGATCAAAGAAAAAATGGACCTGGATATTCAGGTGGCGCGGCTCAAAACGCTGAAAACCGCCTACAACAACGAGCATTACAGGCTGGAAGATGCCATTACACAAGGGTTTCCCGCAGAAATGCGCAAGACCGCCCAGCAGCTGGAAAACGCCAAAGCGGACACAGCGCTGCTACAGCAGAACACCAAGCGTGATGCGGACGGCAAGGATATTTTTACCATTACCTTGATGGACACAGTTTATACCAAGCGCGAGGACGCGGGCAAAGCCCTGCTGGGGCTGCTGGGTATGGCGATGAACCGCACCGAGCCGGTTTCCATTGGGCGGTACAAGGGCTTTGATTTGCAGATCGCTTATTTTGCAATGGACAAAATGTATCTGGCGTATCTTGTGGGCAGCGGCATCAACCCGGTGCAGCTGGGTGCGGATGCGGTCGGCAACACCGTGCGTCTGGACAACTGCCTGCACAACCTGCCGCAGAGCGTGACCGACCTTGAATCCAAATTGGTGCAGCTGCAAAAACAGCTGGAAAACGCCAAGGAACAGCTTGCGCAGCCCTTTGCCCAGGCGGACGAGCTGGCTGAAAAAAGCAAGCGCCTTGCCGAGCTGGAGGCGCTTTTGAACCTGAACGAAAAAGATATTGTGCTGGATACCGTGCCGGACGAAGAGCAACAGTGTCGTTCGGACAATCGACAGCGTGGACAAGAAAGGTAGAAGGTTTTAAGATGAATGAAAGAAGAAGCAACCGGGTCAGAGATGGCCCCCCGCAAGGAGTTATCAAGATGAAAAAATGGATCGTAATGCTTGCGATGCTGTCCTTATTGACAGCCTGCGCACAGGAAGTGAAACCGGAATGCGCTGAATTGACGGAGCTGTCGGCAGCGACATCCGAAAGTGCAGACGCCGACGAAACACCTGCGCCTATTTCGCCTGCCGAGCCGACAGCAACCCCGGAACCGACCGCCACACCCGCGCCGACACCTTCGGCAACACCTGCCGCTACCCCCGCGCCGACTCCTGCCCCTACGCCGGAACCCACAGCAGCGCCGACGGCAGAACCTGCCCCGGCGCAGGTCAGTATGAGCTATGGTGCTGTGCCTTTTGATTTGGCGGCAGGCACCGAACAGTGGTGGAGCATTGACAGTTCGGATTCCGCTTATTGGGCGGTGCAGGAAAACATCAACGCTATGCGCGCTGCCGGTGGACTGGCAGCCTTAACAATGGACAGTGGTTTGAGCGCCGCAGCCGATGCCCGATGCGAGAGTTTTGTGGCAGGCGGTCCCTTTGACCACAGCGGTATGACTACCCGCAGCGAGATCTGCGCCGCCGGTCCGCTGGGCTCTGCAAGCGCCGTTTGCAGCGGCTGGCAAGGCAGCCCTGCCCACTACGCCAACATTATGGAACCGAGCTTTACGTCCATGGGTGTCGGCTGTTGGTTCTGCCAGACAGCAGAGGGACAATACACCTATTGGGTCGTGACCTTTAACTGATGCACGGCAACGGGATTCACTACAAGAATAACGCATATTGACCAAGGAAGCATTTCTGTTAGATCTGAAACAGCACCTGAGCGCTCACATTTGTGGGCGCTTTTTTATTGGAGGGACTCTATGGACATCGAAACTTTGCTAATAAAAGCCGAGCAAGACGGCTGCATGGTCGTGCTGAACGACATTGCCCCCAATCGAGAACGCAGCGAGTTGGTATTTCGTGTGCCGGAAAGCGTATACGACACCCCTGTTGCCGCGCTCGACATAGACGAAAGCACAAAAAGCGCGCTGCAAAAGCAAAAAATCACAGTTTTGGAGCATCTGCTGCACCGCCTTGCGGTGGGGAGAAATGCAGCAAAACAGTTGCATATCGCGCAGGATGCCGCCGAGCAGGTCGTGAATGCGGTGATCGAAACCGCTTACCGCAGTCTTTCCGAGCCAGAAAAGCGGAATTTCTGGGAAAGAATTCTGCACAATACGGACGGTGATGCAATGTGAAAAACGATCCCCTTGTCGCTAAGCTGTACAACAAAATGCAACAGGAGCAAAACGAATACCGTGCGTGGCTGCTTGCACAGCCGCCAGAAGAAATTCTACACCACGCCTACGAGTACAGCGTCCGTGAGG